>FWWL01004806.1_pt1 | contig 22159 bp, 19 predicted proteins | sample 2228331 | NCBI WGS metagenome assembly FWWL01 (sample SAMEA103939775, study PRJEB20133) | metagenome | reverse complement strand
AAACCAACGCAAAAGCGGTGTATAATAGAAATGCGTGGGCGAACGCCCTGAAGGGGGAGCAAAACCCCACGCCAAAAAGCAGGAATCGACGCGAAGGTGGTGTATAAGAGAAGTATCGGAGGAGCAAGGCGATGAAGACGCAAAGGGTGCAGTGGACGCTGATGGTGCTGGTGCTCCTGCTGAGCCAGCTGAGCCTGTGGACGCCGAGTTTTGCGCAAGGTAGACCCGACATCGTGTGGATGCGGGGCGGACACGCGGGTTCTGTCAACTCCGTTGCCTTTTCGCCTGATGGTCAGTATCTGGCGTCGGGGAGTTGGGATGGGACTATCAAGTTGTGGCGGGTGTCGGATGGGGCACTGGTGCGAGACTACGACCAAGAGACAGGTACTGGCGTGCTCTCCGTCCAGTTCTCCCCGAACGGGCGTTTCTTGGGCTATGGGCGAGCGGATGCGACGGTGGTGCTGGCACGCAATCCGTTCTGCCGTGAGGGCGATGTGAACGGAGATGGCTGTGTGGACGACGCCGACCTGCTGGCAGTGCTGTTCGCCTTTGGGCAATCGGGTGCTGGACTGCCAGAGGATGTGAACAGCGATGGCATCGTGGACGATGCGGATCTGCTGATGGTGTTGTTCAACTTTGGCAGTGGGTGCTAAGCCCTCACCTCCAGCCCCTCTTTAGCCCTCACCCCCGACCCCTCTCCCACGCTGTGGGAGAGGGGAGTCTGGCTCCCTCCCTCTCCCGAAGCGTCGGGAGAGGGAGGGCAGGGGTGGGTAAGGGTCTTTGTAGCCCTCACCCCCAGCTCCTCTTCCTCCGTAGCACGGGCGTCTCGCCCGTGTTCTGCTTGGGCGGGACGCCCAAGCCACTGGGGCACGGGCGTCTCGCCCGTGCAAGCCCTCACCAGATACACATCGGCATCGCCTGGCAGGAGCGGGTATACTCCTTCGCACCGATGAGGCTTGCGCACAGCAAATGGGTCGTCTGGGCGATTGGTCTGCTGATACTCACGGGCGCATTCGCCCAGCGGAACTTGTCCAAAACGATCCAGAAGCGTATCGCGCCCCATGTGGTGCTCTTTCAGGAGATTTCGACGGACCCGCCCCTTGCCATTCAGGGCTTGCGCATCACGCCGTCGCGTTCGGTGCGCATCGAGACCGCGCTGGGCGACGATGTCGTGCTTATAGAGAACGGGGCACGCGGGCGGGAGGTGGTCAGTCGCGCGGTGTGGCGCCATCGTGCCATAGCAGGACTGAACGCCGACTTCTTCCCCTACACCGGCGACCCGTTGGGGCTGTGCATCTTGCGTGGAGAGATAGTGAGCGAGCCGTTTCCGAACCGACCCGCGGTCGGCTGGACCCCGAGTGGGAAGGTGGTGATGGGCGCACCAATACTGGACGCGACCCTGACCCGTGCCGATGGCACTCAGACGCCTCTCACAGGTATCAACCGCCCTGCGAAGGCGAACGGCGATTTGGTGCTGTTCACGCACTTTTTTGGCACGACAGCCCAAGCGGAGTCGCCCGGCGTCGCCGTGGTGCTGGACGCCCTGCCACGCCCCTTGCGCGTCGGCACGACCGTGCAAGCCCTCGTGCGCGAAATCGTGCCAAACGCCACCCGCGTGCCCATTCCGACCAGTGGAGCCGTGCTGATGGGCACAGGCGACGCAGACAACTTTCTGCAAACACTTCAGCCCGCTCAGACGGTGCAGATTCGCATCGACCTGAAAGGGGATGGTGAGCCAGCATGGCGCGAGGTGATGGAGGCGGTAGCGGGTGGACCGTGGCTGGTGCGCGACGGCAAACCTGTGCCACCTGAGGAGTATGAGCGGGCAGGGTTCAATCGCAGCTTCTGGGAGCGACGCCATCCGCGCACCGCTGTCGGTCGCACCGCGAAAGGCGAGATGCTCTGGCTGGTGGTGGACGGGCGTCAAGCGCACAGCCAGGGCGCGACCCTGCCCGAACTGGCACAACTCATGCTTCGCTACGGCGCGGTAGAAGCGATTAATCTCGATGGGGGCGGCTCCAGCACGCTGGTCGTGCGCGACCTGGTGCTGAACAGCCCGTCGGACGGGAGCGAGCGCCCTGTGGCGAACCTCTGGCTACTGTTTGACGACAGCTTGCGTCCTGCCCTGCCGCGCGCCACTTACCGAATCGAGCCATCAGAGGCAAGGCTCAAGGTGGGCGAGCAGGTGCGGTTCCGCCTCTGGCGCGACCGAGAGCCAGTATCCACATGGGACGCGCTCTGGGGCTGCAACACGGGGCTGGGCTTCATAGACCAGTGGGGACGATTCACTGCCCTGCGCCCCGGTCAGGGCACGGTCAGCGTCTATATCGACCATCAATGGCTCCATGTGCCTGCGGTGGTGGAGGCGCCACCTGCCGAGCCAAATAAAAATGGAGGCGCCGGTGGGAATCGAACCCACGAATAGAGGCTTTGCAGGCCTCCCCCTTGGCCACTTGGGTACGGCGCCTCAATAAGCACTTCTATTATACCCTATCCTCAGCCCTTGAGTCAAGCCCTTGAGAGAGGGTGCGAAAAAAGTGGCTTGGGCGTCTCGCCCATTTAGCCGATGGGCAAGATGCCCGGGCTCCAGTGGCTTGGGCGTCTCGCCCAAGCAAGTCCTGCACGAGCGAGACGCTCGTGCTACAGTGGCTTGGGCGTCTCGCCCAAGCAAGCCCTGCACGAGCGAGACGCTCGTGCTACAGTGGCTTGGGCGTCTCGCCCAAGCAAGCCCTGCACGAGCGAGACGCTCGTGCTACGCGGGACGCCCGTGCTACGGTTGGGCTTGATGGGCAGGATGCCCAAGCCACGCTGTAGCCTGAGCATCCTGCTCACAAGGCGCAATGGGCAAGATGCACAAGCCACGAGTCAAGCCCTTAAGCAGGCTTTTTTGCCCAAAAAAACCCCCAGATTCCCCCCAAAAAATCCCCCCAATTCACCCCGCCCCCCCTTGACAAACGCCCCCTCGATGTGCTATAATATAGACGCTAATCGGTTAACGGCACTCGATTAGCCCCTACGAACCGTGCCGATTGGTTCACAATCCAACGAACGGAGGTACAAGCGATGAAGCGATTGATGATGGTACTGATGGCGAGCGCCGCCGTGTCGATGTGGGCAGGCGCTCAGGATGTGTGGGTGCGCCCGTACTTCTTTGCGGACGACCCCTTCTCGAACTTCGCCGCGTCGTTTGGGAACGGCTGTCTGACCATCTCAGATGGCTCGTTCGACTGCGACTCCCCAGCATGTCCCGGTGGGGACGACTGTGAATGTGGCTGGGCGAATCGCCATGTCTGGTTTATCACGCTCGATGGCATCAGCCCCGCCGTGTTTGATCCCGACTCGAACGGAAGCACTTTAGAACTCGAAGTGACCCTCTCGATCACCCCGAACATGCAGTCCTCGCGCACGATCGAGGCGGGCATCTTCCTCGTTGAGAGACCCTTCCCGCGCTATCCCAGTAGCGTTAACAACCAGTGCGGATGGTGGGCGGATGGACAGTTCATGGTGGCGAACGAGGATGGCGGCGGAAGTGGTGGCGAGATTGCAGCCTTTGGTGGGCGCCTGCCCTTCTGGGGCGGTGGCGGCGTACGCTATCAGGGTGGCGCGGTGACCATCGTGTTCCGCTACGATGGCAGCCAAAAGAAGGCGCAGTACGCCATCAAGGATGCTAACGGCAACGAGATTGCCAACAGCGGCTGGCTCAGCCCTGGTGATTCCTCCAGCACTTTTAACTGCGGTCCGCACGGGCTTCGCTTCTTCTCCATCGGTGGCTATGTGCAGTACAATAACATCGGCAGCGGCACCAACCCCGGCGGCTCCGTGCAGTTCTGCAGTATCAAGCTCAACGGGCGCACGGTGGTGGGTCAGAGCGTTGGCGATGTCGATGTGGACGGCGATGTCGACGATGCTGACCTGCTGACCGTGCTGTTCAACTTTGGTGCAGGCGGGTAAATCCAGACCGTGCCCGAAGGGGGAGCCTCTGAACGGAGGCTCCCCCCTCCCTGGCAAGGAGGCGAGCAAGTTGGGATGAATCGGCGCAGAGTGACTTTGGCGGATGTGGCAAGGCGTGCGGGCGTGTCGAAGGTGACCGTTTCGAACATTCTCAACAATCGTCCGACAGCGGTGCCCATCAGTGAGGCGACCCGCCAGCGGGTGCTGGCAGCGGTGCAGGAGCTGGGTTACTATCCGAACGCGGTCGCCCGCGCGCTGGTGCGCAAGCGCACCGACACGATTGCTGTCGTTCTGCAGTTTCCCGCCATCTTTCAGGGCTGGTCCGGCTTCACCAACGAATTGATGCACGGCGTCTCGGACAAGGCGATTGAGTTGGGTTATGATATCCTGATGCACACGCGCGCCCAGCCCTCGGCGGAGGCGGAGGCACAAGCGCTGATGGACGGGCGGGTGGATGGTGCTCTGCTTTTGCGCGATTACGATGATCCGCTCTCCGAGCTGCTGACGGAGCGGGGCTTTCCCCATGTGCTGTTCTTCACGCGCAGTCCCCGTGGGGACACCTATTGGGTCGATTGCGACAACGAGGCGGGCGCACGCTTGGCAGTGGAGCATCTGATTCGGCTGGGTCATCGGCGCATCGCGCACCTTGCTGGCTCACCACGCGCCTGCAGTGCCCGTGATCGCCTGCATGGCTATCGCCAGACGATGGCAGAACATGGGCTGACCATCCGCGACGAGTGGATTATCCCCGCGCATCACGGGGGCGCCGATTTGACCCCGCTGAAAACCGTTCTCCTTCGGTCCAATCGCCCCACCGCGCTCTTTGCCTGGAGCGATGAGGTGGCGGTTCGCGCCCTGAGCCTCTGCAACGAGCTGGGGCTGAAAGTGCCCGATGACCTCGCGATTGTGGGCTACGACTCCACACCCATCTGCGAGCATACGAACCCACCCTTGACCAGCGTGCGCCAGCCTATTTATCAGATGGCGGTGGACGCGCTGGAGATGCTGGTCAAACTCATTCGCGGCGAGCGCGTGGAACCACGCACCCGTCTCTACACCCCCATATTGGACATCCGCGCCTCGTGCGGCGCACTCAAGGAGGCACAACCATGAAAACCGAAATCGATTCCAAGATTGCCTGGGGCATTATCGCGGTGCTGCTGATTATTATCGGGGCGGTCTACTACTACTTCTTCCGCACGCCCTCAGGCGAGTTGAGCGCGAAGGAGGCAGGCTTGGGACGACCCGTGCGTCCGGGTGAACTTCCACCCGGCACTCCACCTCCACCCTGGACACCCCCTCCGGGCGCCCCTTCGCAAGGTCAGCCACCATCTACACCGTCCAATCGGTGATAGGAGGAACAAACCATGAGACATTCGCACAAACGCGCAGGATTCACATTGATTGAGCTGCTGGTCGTGATTGCGATTATCGCCATTTTGGCGGCGATTCTGTTCCCTGTGTTCGCGCAGGCGCGCGAATCGGCGCGCCTCATCCAGTGTGTCAGCCACACGAAGCAGATTGGGCAAGCCGTGTCGATGTATAGCGACGACTACGATGAGACCATGCCCTCACGCCGCGCTTACATGGATACGAACTTCACTGAAAACATCTGCATCACTTGGAAACATCTCGTTCATTCCTATCACAAGAACGCGGACCTGTTCCGCTGTCCCAGCAATCCTGCAGCAAGGGTTCCTGATCACGCAGCGGATGCACAAAACGGTTGCCCAGCAAACCAGCAGGTGCAGCCGCGTTTTATGCGGGGCGTTTTCTACTACCATGCCTTCTTCAAATCGAGCTTCCCTCCAGGGTCCGCGGGTTGGTGGAGGGGAGCAGGCTACCGATACTCATCCATTACTCATCCTGCCACCGCCATCGTGCTCGGTGAAAACAAGGACATTTACCCCGACTACGGTCCTTGGATGTCCTACTTCCGCCCAGGCCAGTGGAGCGAGATGCCCTACAGCAACTGGGGCGCAAACCATCGGGGAAACGACCTCCAGAGCAACCTCGTCTTTGCCGACGGACACGCCAAATATACTCACTGGAACGCCACATGCCCCGTCATTAACGCCGACAACAACACGAACATGTGGCAGTACAATCCGTGCAATCCGAACGAGATTACAGGCGGCAATCCCGACATCCGATGGCTCAACACCTTCTGCTATACCCTGTTGAATCGCGCACCCGGTAATACGCCGCCTTGCTTTTAGAGCGTGTCAGAAAAATCCCGTTTGCTTCCTGTGCTGTTGCCCTCACCCCCTGCCCCTCTCCCGCTGGGAGAGGGGCGGCGCGAAGCGACGAGGTGAGGGTTGGAGTGCCCCTGCACATCCAAACCGACGATGAGCACAAAGGTCTTGCTGGAGCAGTTGGCGAAGCGCGCGTTCGACTTTTTCTGGAACGAGGCGCATCCCGACACAGGCTTTGTCAAAGATCGGGCGAACAACTATGAACGGGATGAGTTCGTCGTTTCCAGCATCGCGGCGAGCGGTTATGCCCTTGCAGGACTGCCGATCGCCGTACGGCGTGGCTGGCTGGGGAAAGCGCAGGCGATTAAACGCGCTGAGCAAATCATTGAATCGCACCTGCAGCTGCCCCATCAGCACGGCTGGCTCTACCACTTCATCCACTGGGCGACGGGCGAGCGCCATTGGAAGTGCGAAATCTCTTCCATCGATACAGGACTGCTGGTGATGGGCGCGCTGGTCGCTGGGGAGGGGTTGGACGCGCCCACCGTGCGCAAAGGGGCGCAAACGCTCTATGAGCGGCTCGATTTTGAATGGATGCGAAGCGACGGCGGCACAAAACCCAACGAGAAGACGCTCGCGATGGGCTGGAAACCCGAAACGGGCTTCCTTGAGAACCGCTGGGATCACTACGCCGAGATGATGTTCCTTTACCTGCTGGGGCTTGGCTCGCCCAGCACGCCACTGCCACCCGAGTGTTGGGATGCATGGTTCCGCCCGCTCGTGCGCTACCAGCGCTACGCCTTGCTGTTCGGCGGTCCACTCTTTCTTCACCAGATGAGCCATGTCTATGTGGACTTTCGGGGCAAGCGCGACCGATTGGGCTATAATTACTGGATTGCAGGGCGCAACGCGACGCTGGCACAGCGCGCCTTCTGCATCGATATGGCGTGCCGCTACAAGACCTACAGCGAGGATGTGTGGGGGCTGACCGCGTCCGATGGACCCGACGGCTATCGCGGCTACGGCGCGCCCGGCGATATCGAACATGACGGCACAGTCGCCCCCACCGCGGCGATAACCTCCGTCATCTTCACACCGCGCGAGAGCCTGCGGGCAATCAAAACAATCTACGACCGCTATCATACGAAGCTCTGGGGGCGCTACGGATTCGGCAACGCCTTCAATGTGGAGCGCGACTGGTGGGACCGCGAGGTGGTGGGGATTGATCTGGGCATGATGTTGCTCGCGCTGGAGAACCACGAGAGTGGCTTCATCTGGGAGTTGGCGGCACGGATGCCCGCCATCCAAAAGGGGCTGAAAGCGGCAGGGTTCCGCGCAGTTTCCGAGAATGAGAAACGCGCCCCACTTCGCCAACGGGATACCAAGTGATGCGATTGCATTTCAAAATGGGGTATAATAGAATATCTCTCCAACGGAGGTAACCGAGCGATGATGAGAGGAGCAAGATGGGTTACGGTGATGAGCATCGCAACGGCGCTGTTCGGTATCGCAACGGCGCAGACGCCTGTGCAGAAACTCGAGCAGAGCGGACGCATCTCGTTCCGCCTCAACGACTCGCCCTACTACATTCGTGTCGGTGTTCAGTGCACCATCCCGGCGTTCCAAGGCGGGATTGGCGATCAAAACCCCATCTGTAAAACCCTGTCTGACCTGAATGGCGATGGGATTGCTTTGGATTTCCGCGTGACCGTTCAAGAGATCGTCAATACAATCCAGTCCAACGAGCAGGTGGACTTTATTGGCACACCTGTTGGCGCCGATCAGGTTCGATGGACGGCGGATCGGGTGTTTGACCCACCTCATTGCACCTTCATCGCGGGTGGCGTGAACACATGGTTCAAACTGACCCGTGTGTACGCGGATTTCACGATGCGGGTCTCGGAAGTGAGCTGCCAGCCTGACCCCTATAACTGCTTCAACTGCAATGTGGATCTTGCCCTGACCCCCGTGGTGGACAACGACCCCAGCAACGACGAGAACGAGAATTTCATGGGCTTCAACGGGCTATTGATGCAGGGAGGCGATTGCAACACGGGTGGTCCCATTCCCACCTGCGCCCGCACCTACACGGTAAATATCAACATCTACAGTGGTGGTCTGTCCACCCGCGGGGATGTGAACAATGACTGCGTCGTGGACGATGCCGACCTGTTGCAGGTGCTGTTTGCCTTTGGCACCAGCGACCCCAATAGCGATGTGAACCGCGATGGGGTCGTGGACGATGCGGACCTCTTGATTGTACTCTTCAACTTCGGCAGCAGTTGCTGACCTTTTGGTTCCCCGTCCGCCCGATTTTGGGGGCGGGGAACTTTGATTGGCAGGAATCCTGACCAATGGGTAGAATATAAGCAGTGAGGAGGTCATCAAGCGATGAGGCATCGTGGGTTCACTTTGATCGAGTTGCTGGTCGTTATCGCGATTATCGCCATTCTGGCGGCGATTCTGTTCCCCGTGTTCGCGCAAGCGCGCGAAAAAGCGCGCCAGACCCAGTGCGTCAATAACATCAAGCAGTTCGCTCTGGCGACCTACCAGTATATTCAGGACTACGATGAGACCTTCCCAATGAGCGTCTATCGCTCGAACGTGGGTGGTCAAGAGTGTGCCTTCACCATGGTTGCAGCCATCCAGCCTTATGTGAAGAACGACGCGCTCTATGAGTGCGCCTCGGCGCGTCGGCTGATGGACTTAGACCAGTTCTGGAGGGACCTGCTTGGTATCCCCGACTGTTCCCGATTCCGCTGGTTCAGCTATATAGCGAACTTCGCCCTGTTTGAGGACGGTCCCAATAATACGATTACGGGTGGGAACCAGCTTCCCATTAAGATGGCGGAGCTGGAGTTCCCCGTGGAGACCACAGCCTTTCAGGATGGACACCTGACCGTGCAGGGCGGGAGTGGGGGCTGCGAGCTTTTTAATTCCCCCATTGAGGGACGGCATAACGAGACGGTCAGCGTCGGGTATGCCGATGGACACGCCAAATCGCTGAAGGTCAAAAAAGCGGATGTGCAGTGTATCAACATCAGCAACAAGGCATTCACGCTCTGGTGTGTCCAATCACCGCCCTACGACCGCAGCTGGGATAATGCGGCAGGCAGATGCAGTGCCCAGGTGAAGACATGTCAATCCTCACCCTATATTCCTGGCTCGCGCGACTTGTGGGGCATCCCGAGGCAGGATCAGCAGGGCATAAAGTGTGTGGGAGCACTGCGATAGATAACCTGCCTCTTGTTGTCATCTTCTTGGGGTTCCACCGGCAAGCGGGGTGGAACCCCTTTTGCCTCATTTGTGTCTCTTTCCACTTTACGGGCTAACTGTTGCCGTTTCAAACAGGTACTTATCCAGTTCCACATCGTCGGGGATGGGGATGGGGTAGTCGCCGTTGAAGCAGGCGAGGCAGAACCGCTCGCGGGGCTGACTGCTGGCACGCATCAGCCCTTCGATGCTGAGGTAGCCCAGCGTGGTCGCGCCAATCTGCCGACGCACATCCTCCACCGTGTGGTGCGCTGCTACCAACTCGCGCTGGGTCGCCATGTCGATGCCATAATGGCAGGGGAATCGGATGGGGGGCGCGGTGATGCGCAAGTGAACCTCCTTCGCGCCCGCATCAAACAGCAAGCGGACAATCTGGCGCGTGGTCGTGCCCCGCACGATGGAGTCATCAACCACCACCAGCCGTTTGCCCTCGATAATCTCGCGTAGAGGGGTGAGCTTGAGGCGCACGCTCAGCTCGCGCATGCGCTGTTCGGGCTGAATGAAGGTACGGGGCGCATAACGGTTTTTGATGAGACCTTCCCCATAGGGGATGCCCGACTGCTGGGCATAGCCCACCGCGGCGGGCACGCCCGAATCGGGCACTGGAATAACCAAATCGGCATCGGCGGGGTGCTCCCGCGCCAGCTCTGCTCCCATCCGACGGCGCACCTCGTAGATTAGCCTGCCGTAGAGATGGCTGTCGGGACGCGCGAAGTAGATGAGCTCGAACATACAGAGCGCCTCACGACGGCACGGCAACCCTATGAACGAGCGCGGTCCCCCCTCATCAATCAGCACGATTTCGCCCGGCTCCACCTCGCGAATGAACTGCGCCCCGATGGGAGGCAGGGCACAGGTCTCGGACGCCAGCACCCACGCCTTGCCCAGACGCCCCAGACAGAGCGGACGCACGCCAAACGGGTCGCGCACACCAATCAGCTGGGTGGGAGTGAGAATCGCCAGCGAATAGGCGCCCTGCACCTGTTGCATCATCGCCCGTATCGCCTCGATGATGTCGCCCCTGTAGGCGCGTGCAATCAGGCGCAGGATAACCTCCGAATCGTTGGTGGTTTCAAACGCCTCGCCCTCCGCCTCCAGCGCTGTGCGTAGATGGTGCGCGTTCACCAGATTGCCGTTATGGGCAATCGCGATATTGCCATCCAGCGTGGGACAGGCGAGCGGTTGCACATTGCGAATAGTGGAGGAGCCGGTGGTCGAGTAGCGGGTGTGCCCCACGGCGATATATCCGCGCAGGCTCTGCAGAATCGGCTCGGTGAACACGCGCGTGACCAGCCCCAGGTCTTTGTACATGCGCACCGTTTTGCCGTCCGAGACCGCAATCCCTGCGCTCTCCTGCCCGCGGTGCTGAAGCGCGAACAGCCCGAAGTAGGTCAGTTGCGCTGCGTTTTCCCCTGGGGCGTAGATGCCGAACAGCCCGCACTCCTCACGCGCCTCGCCCACAGCAACTTAATTGTACCCGCTGATGGTTTGATACACGGGCGGGACGCCCGTGCTCCAGTGGCTTGGGCGTCTCGCCCAAGCAAGGAGTGCACGAGCGAGACGCTCGTGCTACACGGGACGCCCGTGCTACGGATGGGGTATGATTTTTGTGCAAAATGGCAACGGGCGAATGGCGAACCTCATTGCATGGCGGGCACAGCGGGGAGTTCTGCGAGCATGCGGAAGGCTCCCTGCGCTCGATTCTGGAGACCGCATGCGCGGTCGGCTACACGGTGTTTGGTGTCAGCGAGCATATGCCCCGCGTGGAGCCACGCTATCTTTACCCCAGCGAACAGCAAAAGGGCTGGAGTGTGCAAACGCTAATCGAGCTTTTCGAGCGGTATGCGGTCGCGGTGCATAAACTGGCGCAGGAGTTCGAGGGACGGCTGACCGTGCTGTGCGGGTTCGAAATCGAGGTGGTGCCGCCGGACCGCTGGATGCAACTGGTGGAGCGCTACCGCCGTGACTATGGCTTCGACTATATCGTCGGCTCGGTGCATTTCGTGCGGGATGGTAGTATCGACAGCGATCCGAACGACCCCGACACGCGCCGCGCCCTGAGGGAGTGTGGGGGCGTTGAGCCGTTCGCAGTGGAGTATTACCAAGCGGTTGCCCAGATGGTGCGCGCGGTTCAGCCCGAAGTGGTGGCGCATTTTGACTTGGTTCGATTACTGGCGCATCGGTTGGGCGAGGTGCATGCGGTGGACACGCCGCGCGTGCGTGAGGCGGTCATCGGAGCGCTTTTCGCGGTGCGCGAGGCGGGTTCGATGCTGGAGGTCAACACGGCAGGCATTCGCAAAGGGTTAGGCGCGCCCTATCCCGCCCCCTGGATTGTGCAAACGGCGGCAGAGATGGGCATCCCGTTCTGTATTGGGGATGATAGCCATCGCCCCTCGCAGGTCGGCTTCGGACTGGATGAGGCACGCCAACATCTGCTCCAGAACGGGGTGCGTGAGGTGCATTTTCTCACCCGGCGCGATTCCGCTATCGTGCGAGCGTGCGCAGCGCTGTGAGCAGGTCGGCATAGCGCTGGAAATAGTCGCGCGTCGGGTCGTGCTCTTCCAGCGTATCGGCGATGACCAACGGCACATTTAGTTGACGGGCGACTGTTTCAGCAACGCCCCCTGCCGTCGCGCTTAGCACCCCAGCAAGCGGGACACGCCGTGCCCGCTCCATCAGACGCTGAAGGCGCAGCAGGCTCACAGGATGCTCCTCATCGATCTGGAGGCTACCCAACGCCTGCATGCCCAACGAGCGGGTCAACGGGCGATAGGCGTCATGCTGTGCCAGATAATATCTGCCTTGCAGGCGGGCGCGTAGCGCGTCGCGTTGAACCGTTAGTTGGCGGAACTGAATCTGCACCTGCCGCCATGCCTGAAGCGAGGCACGGCTCACCAGCCCGTCCACCTGCGCCCAGTCCATTAGCCATGCGCAGCTCTGGCGGGCATATTCCAGATCGAGCCAGATGTGGGGGTCATCAGGCGACGGTTGCAAATAATCCATCAGGCGCATCAGGGGCGGACAGTTCATCCCCAGTGCACGCACAAGGGCAGGCAGATAACCCTCCAGACCGCCACCTATCGCAATCAGGCGTCGTGCCTGCACCGCCCGCCTCACCATGCGCACATTCAGCATCACCTCGTGCGCGTCCACCCCACGCGGTTGAAGCAGAACCGCAGGCAGTTTGAGCGCACGAAGCCAGTCATAAATTGCCGATAGGGTCGCCGCATACATCGTCTGCCCTATCCCTCGCGCTCCACAACCTGATACAGGCTATCGCGCTCCATGGGGTCGCGCCCCGCTTCCCGAATGAGGCGGATAAGCTCCGTGCGTGTGAGCACCTGCTGGCGCACGCCCGGTGCATCGTCTTGATACACAATCTCGTACTCGTGCACTGTGCCGTCCACATCGTCCGCGCCGTACCAGAGCGCGATTTGCGTCACGGCGGGCGTGTTCATAATCCAAAAGGACTTAATATGCGGGAAGTTGTCCAGCATCAGGCGGGCGACCGCAATATTGCGCAGGTCATCGTAGCCTGTGGTGTGAGGCAGATGCGCTAACTCAGTGCCTTCGGGATGGAACGCGAGGGGTGTCAGCGCGAGGAAGTGCCCCGTCTCATCTTGCAGGGCACGCAACTCAATAAAGTGCTGAACGCGCTCCTCGACGGTCTCGCCCATTCCGTAGAGTAGGGTAGCATACTGTTTGAGACCTGCGCGGGCAATCTCGCGGGCGATTTCCATCCAGCGTCTGCCGTCGATTTTCTTGGGGAATAGCTCGGCATGGACGCGCTCGCTGAGCACCTCGATTCCGCCGCCGGGCACACTGCCCAGCCCCGCCGCTTTCATCTCTTCAAGCACTTCCGCCAGTGGCTTGCATGCGACGCGGGCAATCTCCTCCCACTCCACTGCCGTGAACGCCTTGATGTGAACCTCGGGTCGCTCCTCTTTGACCGTGCGTAGCAGATCGAGATAGTATTGATAGGGCAGGCGCGGGTTCACCCCACCCACAATATGCACCTCAGTAATCGGGATGTGGCGATAGGCACGCAGGCGTTCGCGCACCTCGTCCATCGTCAGCGTGTACGGCTTCGGACCACCCTTCTTGGCATAGAAAGAGCAGAATTTACAGCCCTTGTTGCAGATGTTGGTGTAGTTGATGTGCAGATTGCGGATATAGTAGGCGCGGTTGCCATGCAGGCGTTCCCGCACGATATTAGCGAGGTAGCCCACTCCCGAAAGGTTCGGTGTGCGATAGAGCAGAACGCCCTCTTCGAACGAGAGCCGTTTGCCCTCCATCACCTTCTCGTAGAGGGGCATCAGTTCGCGCCCTAAGACCTGTAGGCGCAGGGCTTTTCCCTGCCCTCCATCGAGTTCATTGGGGCTCATATGTCCTAACTCGTTTCGTCTCCCGAATCGCGGGCAAGGATTTCGCGCAGGCTCTGCAGACGCCGTTTGAGCGCATCGCTCCCGCCCAGCCGTCGGATAGCTTCCTCCAGCAGCTTTTCCGCTTCCTCTGGCGGTCCCAGCCAGGCGAGCACGCCTGCTGTGACATCGTACAATCCCTCAAACAGCGCGGTGAAGGTACGCACCGAAGGCGTGTATGCCCAGCGCGATTGCGCCAACATCTGCCACGCGCGTAGCACATAGGGGTAGGCGCGTTCGGGATTGCCCTCCATCAGCGAAAGTTCTGCCAGCCCGATCAGCGCCTCGATATTGTTCGGGTGATGACGCAGGACCTGCAGATAGGCGGTCCAAGCCCCGTCGTTATCGCCTAACTCGAACTGCAGAATCTCCGCGCGTCGCACCATCGGGTAGAGCGCGTTCGGCTCCAAACGCAGCCATTGCTGGAGATAGTCCAGCGCACGTTGGGGCATACCCGCCATAAGGGCATGATCCACCAGATGGTCCAGCGCGCTGATGGCAATCTCGCGGGCGCGTTCGGCTACGATGGGGGTCTCCAGTAGCACAAGGGGCAGGGCAGTCTGAAGCGCCAGCTCATACTCACCGTTCTGCAGGTAGTCGTTCGCCTCGTCGCAGGTCGCTGCGGTCTCCAGCAGGGTTTGAACCCCTTCATGGTCTAAGTGCGCCATCAGCGCCTGCCGCATCCGATCCGCCGGTCTCAGCTCTGCTCGCATGGTCGCACCTGAAGTATACCCCATGCAATTGGCTGAACGCAACCCTGCTCAAGAGAGGGGTGCACACAAGATGTGCCCCTACCTTCTCACGGGCGAGGCGCCCGGGCCACGGATGGGCAGGATGCCCAAGCCACTTTGTTGCACGGGCGAGACGCCCGTGCTACATTTTCCGAACAGCCGTACCCCTCTCGAATTGGGGTATAATATCCTCGTTGGAGGTCAGCGATGAACATATGCAAAAGGGTTTGGACCGTTGCAGGACTGCTTGGCTTATTGGCAGTCAGCGCGAATTTGTATGCGGACATATTCGATTTTGCCGGGAAGGGTAACCCCGTACCGCCTTGGGCGGCTCCCTGGAGCTGGGAGCGCACCGCACCTAACTGGAGTGGGGCGTTATCCTCCGATCCGATGGCGGCGCGCCACACGCTTATCGCCTCACTAACAGGCATCGCGGGCGTCGGTTCATGCTGTATTGAGGGCGTCAATCGGCAGGGATTGGCGATGCATGTCTGCTTCGCGCCTGGCACGCCCAAGTGGTATGTGGACTATGTCTCGCGCCTGATATTTGGCGACTTCTCCCCTGCCTATGACATCGGTGGGCGATGGAGTTCCACATCCTATGGCAGTACAGGTTCGCGCGGGAACCCGATTCGTCTGCGCTGGAGCTTCGTACCTGATGGTACGCTTGTGCCCGGTATAAGTGGTGGTAGTGCACCCAGCAATCTGATTGCCAGCATGAACAGCAAGTTTGGGGGCAACACCACGCTGTGGCAGAACCAGTTCCGCAACAGCTTTGCCCGTTGGTCGCAGGTGGCGGGGATTCAATACACGGAGGTCAGCGATGACGGCGCTGCCTTCCCCAACAGCTCCGGCTCGGCGACCGCTCCGCGTGGGGATGTGCGCATCGGCGGGCGCAATCTGGATGGCGTGAACGGTGTGCTTGCCTTCAATTATCTCCCGAATGTGGGGGATATGGTGCTCGATACCAGCGAAAACTGGCAGAGCAGCTCGGGCACCTATCGATTCTTGCGCAACACGGTCATGCATGAGCATGGGCACGGACTGGGCTTGCTCCATGTTGTGCCTACCAACAGAACCAAGCTGATGGAGCCGTACCTGAACACAAATTTTGATGGTCCGCAAGATGACGATATTCGCGGCGCGCAACGCAACTATGGCGACCCGTATGAGGTGAATGGCACGGTAGCGACTGCAACCCCCATCGATCTGACGAACACCAACACGGCAGTGCTGGGGATGGCAAGCCTGGATCGGACGGGGGATGTCGATTTCTACCGCTTGACCGTACCGCCCAGCCGCAAGATTACGATTACTGTAACGCCGATTGGCAGCACCTACCAAGTGGGCGGAGCGGATGGGAATCCCCCCACCACCACGATTGACACCCGTGCCATTCAGAACCTGCAGGTGGAACTGCGTGCCCCCAATGGCACCACAACACTGGCGTCTGCCACCGCGAATGGCACAGGGCTTGCCGAACAGATTGCCAACTTCGTGCTCTATCCCGCCGGAGGCAACTTCTATGTGCGGGTCTTTTCAGGCAGTGGTTCAACGGACAATGTCCAGCGGTATGAGCTGCGCCTCCAGACCGTGACCCTGCCTGTGGGCGACCTCGATGGCAACGGCTGTGTGGATGATGCCGACCTGCTCGCGGTGCTGTTCAGCTTCGGCGGGAGCGACCCACGCTACGATATCAATGGCGATGGCGTTATCGACGACGCCGATCTGCTGACCGTGCTGTTCAACTTCGGCAGCGGCTGCTAAGTCTGCATCCCCCTCTCCCACAGCGTAGGAGAGGGGGAACGGTTATTCTGCTCTATAAGGTGAACAGGGCTACGCGCCCTGCCCCAGCACTTGAAACGCATAGGCGCCCGATTCGATTTCGAATCGGATGCTATGCCCGTCATGTTCACCGCCGCGGATGGTGGGGCGTGAACGGCACAATCGCCCCTCTTTCCACAGCACCATATCGCCTTCAATCACCGTCGGCTGCTGGAACTCCAGCGTGGGCAGGTAGAGCGTGGCGCAGGCGCAGGGTGGAACCGTCAGCATGAGGTTCAATTGGCTCGGCTGACGCTCCCAACGACAGAACACCTGCCCCAGCGGCGTGTGAACCCGCGCGGAAACCCAGCGGAGGTCGCCCAGAATATACGGGCGAACCGTAAACCGACGCCAGCCCGCTTGCGGGCGCAACCCTGCCAGCGTCTCGTAGAACCAGCCACTGATGAAGCCGAACGCAGGATGATTGTGTGAGTTCATGCCTGGACCTGTCTCCAATCGCCACAACTCCCAGACGGTGGTCGCGCCATTCTCAATCATAAAGCCCCAACTTGGATAGGTACGCTGAGTGGCGACCGTGTATGCCAACTCGCCCTGACCGTACTGCACCAGCGTATCGAGCAGGAAGCGCGTGCCGATGAAGCCCGTCGCCAGATGACCCCCGTACCGCTCGCGAATCGAGTTGACCAGCCCCTTCAGCACGGTCGCCCGATGTTCGGGCGGGGTCAGTTCCCCTGCAAGCGCCAGCACATTGGATGCCTGCGTGCCCTCGTCGTACTGCCCCAGCGCAGGGTTGAAAAACGCTTGATGGAACGCACGGGCGACCCGCCTGAAGACTCGTCGGGCATGGTCTTCCTCTCGGCTATCGCCCAGCGCATGGGCGATTCGCATCAGCAGGCGTGCGGTCAGCGCATACCCCGCCGTCGCGACGAGCGGTTTAGGCGTGCCTTCTTCCACAGCGACCCAATCGCCATAGTAGCACCGCGACAGGATGCCGTCGGGCGCTTCGCGCACAAGGGCGCGCAGGTAGCGACGCACGCCCGCATAATGCTCGCGCAACAGTTCCAAGTCGCCCGTATGCTCGTACAGCGTCCAGAGAATCAGCGGATAAGCCAGCGACCACATCGGGTCGCCCGGGCGCGAGCCGAACACAAACGGCACAGTGTCGGGAATGGAGCCATCTCGTCCCTGCTCGTCGGCAATATCGCGCAGGAACTTGCGATACGCCTGTTCCGCCTCAAAATTAAACAGCCCCATCCTTGCCGTCATATGCGCGTCGCCCAGCCAGCCCTGTCGCTCATCGCGTTGGGGGCAATCGGTCGGGATCGAATGGAAATTGGAGCGATAGCCCCACACAGCGTTCTGCTGAATCTGATTAAGGAGCGGATTGGAGCAGGCGAAGTGCCCGCGTCGGGCGAAATCGGTATGCACGACGCGCCCCTCAAGCCCCCTTATCGTCAGAAGCCCTCGCTCCAGCGCGTCGGGCGGGTCGGTCTCTAATTGCACATAGCGGAAGCCGTGATAGGTGAAGCGTGGCTCGTACTGCTCCGGTGCACCACCACGCAGGATGTAGATGTCGGTCGCCTTGGCGGTGCGCAAGTTCTGCGGGTTGACCGTGCCGTCGGGATGGCGCAGTTCGGCATGGCGCAGGATGACCCGCACCCCACGCGAGCCTTGCACCCTCAGACGACACCAGCCACTGAAGTTCTGCCCGAAATCGTACACCCGAACGCCCGCGCTCGGCTGAGACACCTGCACAGGCAAAAGGGTCTCCACCACCCGAATGGGTTCATGCATCCGTGCGCTCAGTTGCAGTTCGCGCGGCATGCGCACGCACCGTGTGCGTCGCCACTCACCCCGTTGCATGCGGAAATGGGGTGACGCCCAGCCGCGTTGCTCCCGTCGGGCATCGTACACTTCGCCCCCATAGAGCGAGTTCTCCAGAACAGGGCTTTCGCTCCAGCGCCAACTCTCATCGGTGGCGACGACGAGTCGCCTGCCGTCTATCAGTTCAATCTCCAGTTGAACCAGCAGGCAAGGCGGACCCTGCCACCAACCCTGACCAATGAGTGCGCCGATGGCGTTGCGCCCTTCGCGCAGGAGCGGAGTGATGTCGTAGGTGGCGTACTCCACGCGCCGTTCGAAGCGGGTGAAGGACGGTTCCAGCACCGCGTCGCCCACTTTACGCCCGTTCAGGTAGAGTTCGTAATAGCCCAGTCCTGTGGCGTAGGCGCGTGCGGAACGCACAGGGGCGGGCAGTTCGAACTCGTGGCGCAGGCGCGGGCACAGCGTTGCGGGCGGACGCTGAACCGGGTCGCGACACACCCCTACGACTGGCTCACGCGCTGTGGAAGGAGCAATCCAGCGCGCCTGCCAATCGGTCGGCAACAGCAAGCCCATCTCGAACCATGCGGGTTCGCTCCATGCGCTGGTTCGCCCGCGTTCGTCGCGGACGCGCACACGCCAGTAGACGCGCTGACGGCTGACAAGCAGTGCGCCGCCATAGGGAACACCCGTCGGGTCGTCGCCCATCAGCCAGCCCGAATCCCACAAGTCGGGTTGGTCATTCAGTAGTTGCTCAAGTGTGCGGGCTGACTGCAGGTGGTAGGCGGTCTGACATGCCCCGCGCCGAGTCGTCTGCAGTTGCCAGCTGAGACGTGGTGGGTGGCGGTCGATGCCGAGAGGGTTCATCAGCCCCTCCGTGCGCAGATGGCGGATTCTCAAGCCCGACATAGTGTCTAAGGGTTCGATGGCGCGTGCTCCACTTCCTGTTAGGATAGAGTACCGAGCGAACCTCTTTTGTTCACAGCTCGAAAGTTTCGCCAAAGTAGTACTTGCGGGCGAGCGGGTTCGCGATTACCTCTTCGGGCGTGCCCTGCGCCACGATGATGCCGTCCGCCAGAATGTAGCTGCGGTCGGTGATGCGCAGGGTTGCACTCACATTATGGTCGGTGATGAGGATTCCGATCCCGCGCTGTCGCAACTCCAGCACGATTTGTTGGAGCTCCTCGATGGTTTTGGGGTCGATGCCCGTGAACGGCTCGTCGAGCAGGAGGAAGGCGGGTTGGAGGGCGAGGGCGCGGGCAATTTCGACCCGCCGTCGCTCCCCGCCTGAGAGCTCATTGCCCCGCTGATGGCGCAGGTGCAGGATATGGAACTCCTCCATGAGTTGCTCGGCGCGGGCGCGTCGCTCGGCAGGGGGCACCCCGTTCATCTCCAGCACCAGATGGAGGTTGCCCTCCACGGTCAGATGGCGAAACACCGATGGCTCTTGGGGCAGATAGCCGATGCCCAGTCGGGCGCGTTGATACATTGGCAGGCGGGTAATCTCCCGCTCGCCCAGAAACACGCGCCCGCCGTTCGGGCGCACCAGCCCGACCATCATATAGAAGGTGGTCGTCTTGCCCGCGCCGTTGGGTCCCAGTAGCCCGACAATCTCGCCGCGTGCCACCTCCAGCGAGACATCGCGCACCACCGGCTTCTTGCGGTACGCTTTTCTCAGTCCTTCCGCCCTCAGCGTCATGCCCGACATCAGATTGTACCTGTTGGGAGGGGTGCCCGAGAGCCTGCTCAGGACTTGAAAAAGCATGCCCGCCTAACGGTCGCTATTGTGCCACCTCTGAAAGAGGGTGGATGGGGGTGGATGAGCTGGTAAGAGCCGACACCCTCCATCCTGTCTTCGAAAGCCGTTCCCTCAGCCCGCTCAATCGGACATCAAAGTCGAGAGGCATCCCCACCATTCGCTGGGCAACTTGCTCGGCGTCCGCTTGCTCGACCACCTGCTTGCCTTGAGTGAGCGCATAGGCGACGCACTGCTCCAACAGGTCAATCGCCTTATCAGGGAAGTTCCGATTTCGTAGGAACCGCTGGGCAAACTCTATCAGCCAGACCAGTATCTCTTCAGAGACCTGAACCCCGCGAGTCCGTTCGAATTCCTCTTTGAGCACGCGCAGGACAGTCAAAGTCTGCTCTGGGGTCAGCGCCTGCACCCGAATCGGTTGGAATCGCCTTTCCAGCGCCGAATCGCTTTCAATAAAGCGGCGATACTCCTCATCGGTCGTGGCGGCGATGCAAGCCAGTTCGCCTCGTGCCAGCGCCGGCTTGAGCAGGCTCGCCACATCACCCGTGCCCACCATTCCGCCCGCGCCTATCATGGAATGCACCTCGTCGATGAACAGAATGATGCCCTCCTGCGACGCCTCTTCGATGACGCTCTTCATCCGTTTTTCCAACTCACCCACCACATGGGCCCCTGCGACCACGGTGGACGGCTGAATCGCCCACACCCGCACCCCCTTCAGAATATCAGGAACTTCTCCCCTGACCACTCTCTGGGCGAACCCTTCCACGATGGCCGTTTTCCCGACACCTGCCGGACCGACAAGCACAGGGTTCCGCTTCGTCCGTCGGCACAGGACTTCTATCATGACATGGATTTCCTCATCACGCCCGACGATGGGGCTAAGTTCCCCCTTGAGGGCTTTTTGCGTCAGGTCGGTGCCGAACTTCTCCAGGGTGGGCGTGGGACGGGTAGAGCGGGGATGATAGGTTTGGGTGGCAGAAGACGGGTCGGAAGTCGAAACAGAGGATGCTTCCGATTCGCCAGGCGGTTGGGAAGGGCGAGGGAAAGGGGTCGTTTCTTCCTTTATGGTGTATCCCGCCTCCGTGAGGATAACGGCGGCGATATCCCGCTCGGCACAGCGCGTCTTGCCCCGTGCCTGGGCGCGCTCAAGGGCTTTCCGCATGAGGGTCTCTTGGTCTATAGGTTTGCCGATATTGCCCTGCCTGAGTTGCTGGCGCAGGTAGTCCCTTAGAGCGGAGGAATCCAGCCCCTGCGCCATCGCCTCCGCCATCGCCCCGTGACGCTCGACCAACGCCCACAACCAGTGATGAAGCCCCGTCTGAGCGTGATGGTGCGCTTGCTGATTCTCTAATGCCATCCGGATGAGTTGCTCCGCTCCGGGTGTCAAGGAGCGGTCTTGTGCATCGTGTTCCTGCATCGTTCTCTCCTCCTCTGCCTCTTTTTGGTGTGAAGTAGGGGAAGGCGTACCGTGAGCCGTTGCTCACGCGGATAGATGCCTTTCCATCACCACCTCCGCAATCTCCGCGGCTTGCTGAGGGTACACCCTCGCCAGCAACCCGCCCATGCAGTAAGCCGCATCCAAGTAGTAAGCGCACGGGAGCAACAACCGCTTGAAGTTCTCCTTGTCCCCTGCCTCCACAAGAGCCTCCGCAATATGGGGCAGGTGTTGATTGCGTCGGGTGGGGATGCGTTCAGCGACCTCAACGGCTCTTGCCCCCTGCCCCGCTTTCGCCAACGCTTCGGCTATTTTCCGCAACGCCTCTGCTCGCCTCCACGCACTCTCAATCCTCTCTGCCACTTGCCACGCTTGTTCAAACTCCCCCGCTTGTGCCAACGCTTCGGCTATTTTCCGCAACGCCTCTGCTCGCCTCCACGCACTCTCAATCCTCTCTGCCACTTGCAGCGCTTGCGCAAAGGCTTCTCTTGCTCTCTCCTTCTCCCCCGCTTGTGCCAACGCTAAGGCTATTTTCCGCAACGCCAATGCTCGGTCATCCGCATCCTCAATCCTCTCTGCCACTTGCCACGCTTGTTCAAACTCCCCCGCTTGGGCCAACGCTTCGGCTATCTCCTCCAACGCCCATGCTCGCCTCCACGCATCCTCAATCCTCTCTGCCACTTGCAGCGCTTGCGCAAAGGCTTCTCTTGCTCTCTCCTTCTCCCCCGCTTGTGCCAACGCTGAGGCTATCTCCTTCAACGCCCCTGCTCGATAATACGCATCCTCAA
>FWWL01004804.1_pt1 | contig 22165 bp, 11 predicted proteins | sample 2228331 | NCBI WGS metagenome assembly FWWL01 (sample SAMEA103939775, study PRJEB20133) | metagenome | reverse complement strand
CCCGCCCGCAATCACAGGATCCGGTTCATCGCTCAGGGTGAGCCCGAGGTCCGCCCGGGTCTGCACGGTGGTGGAGGCGGTGGCCGTGTTGTTGGCGGGATCATCCGGGCTGGAGGTGCCCACGGCGACCGTGTTGAGGAGCGTTCCATCCGGCGTGTCGCTGTTCACCCGCACCTGGAGCGTCAGAACGGCGGTCCCTCCCGCGTTGAGCGTCCCCAGATCGCAGACCGTGCCGGTGCATGTGCCTTGGGAGGGAGAAAAGCTGAGCAGTGTCACGCCGGCGGGGAGGGTGTCCGTCACGCGGACGCCCGCGGCGTTCAACGGGCCGTTGTTCGTCACCCAGATCGTATAGGTCAGTTCCGTTCCCGCCAGGACCGACTCCGCGGAAGCGATTTTACGCACGGTGAGATCGGCCAGCTCCGTCGAGCGGAGAGCGATCTCGCGGACCTCCGGGGAGATCAAGGGATCCCCAGTGCCCATCTCCACCCGGTATTGCAGGTAGCGGGCGAAGGCGAGGCTCGGCGGGATGTTATCCGGGCCAGGGGGGAGCGGGTCCGACCAGGGGGACCATGCCACGCCGTCCATTGAGGTGCGAACGCGGAAAGCCAGCGTGGTCCCGGCCGGCACATCTGCATCCCATTCGAGGGTGGTCCACCGCACCTTCTGCCCCGCATCCTGCGGGCATGAGGTATAGGTTCCGCTGGGGGCATATTGCCCCGCGCGGACCCAATCAATGTCCATTGGGGTGCTTCCATAGAAAGAGGGCATCTGGTGGTAGAGGAACACCCATGAGGTGATCACTGTGGTGTTTAAAGTGATGATCTCCGGAGGAGCGTTGTCGATCAAGTAACGAGTCTCGCCTGGCAGCCATTCGATCCGGAATACGTGGAACTGGGTTTCATCCGGATCGAGGATATCAACGTCGAAGATGGAGGCCCCATCATCGCGAGCGCGCACGATCAGGTTATTTGGATCTCCATTGCCCAGGATGAACAGCCGGATCGAGCTGGTGGTGGTCGGCGGGTTATAAAGGGGCCCGATCTCCCGATAGAACCCCAGGTCCGGCTCTCCGGAAGTGTTCGGGCTTTGCATCAGGCGGGCGCGGGCTTCAAAGAACATCGGGAGCTGGGTCATCGTGAGCACGGAGCGCAGATAGACGCCGTTCAGGGTGATGAGGCCGTTCCCCATGATCATGCTTTGATAAGGCCCTGCATTGGGATTCGAGATGTTGGTGATCCAGCGTGTGGCGTCCGGAGTGGTCCCGTCGAAATAATCCTCCACGCTGGCCGCGAGGCGCAGCTCGCCGCCGCCCGCGTTGGCCACCGAGATGTTGGTGGAGACCACGCAGGGGGCGGTGAAGTCCGCCACGGTGGTGTGGGTGATCGTCCCGATCCCCTGCGCGCGGGCATGGGGGAGGGACGGGGAGGCGAACCACAGGGCGGCGCCCAGCCACAGGGCCAGCAGGATCCCGGCCGCCCCGAAGGAGAGGCCCAACCGCACCAACGCCCGTTGCACATTGCTCATCTTTTTTCCCTCCGCATTTATAGTCCTCGGTGAAGGGATAGGGGTTCGATGCGGGCGGGCGGCAACACGTAAGGGCCCGGCTGCGGGAAAACCCGGCTCAGGGGGCGCACCCGCAGGAGGCGGTTCGTCGCCCGCTCCAAGGCGGCCGATCCAATGAAGGTGAGGGTGGCCACCAGGCCGACGGCCCCCAGCCGCAGCGGCAGGGGCATGGAGAACGGCCAAAGCCAGGTGATGAAGGCCCACAGGATCGGCTGGTGGAACACCATCACCCCATAGGAGTGAGCGCCCAGGGCGGAGAGCGCCCAGTGGATCCCGCGGAAGCGAGACAGCAGGTCCCGGGCCATGAGCAGCAAGAAGCCAGCTGCGGCCGGGGAGATCAGCATAGGGGCCACGACGGCACCGGGTAGCGTGAATGAGAGCGCCAGGCCCAACGCATACAAACAGGCCAATCCGATCCAGGAGCGAGGCGAGCGGAGCATCCCCTCCACCCGCTGGACCTCCCCCGCTGCCCACCAGGCCAGCCCCATCCCGATGGCGAACTCCGCCAGGCGGGAGGTGAAGAGCAACCCGCGGGACCACATCTCGCGATCAACAGACAAAAGGAAGAAGCCGATCCCCCGGCTGGCCGCCGTGAACAGCGCCGCCCCGATCCAGAAGCGAAGGAGCCCCATGCATTTCAGGGCCGTCCACAGGAACGGGAAGACGGCGTAGAGCTGCATGATGAGGACGATGAACCACCAAGCCGGAGAGATGAAGTGGAAGACCTCGGGAAGGAACCGGATCCCCAGCAAGCTCAGGGCGAAGCGGGGATCCAGCGCCGAGAAGGGTCGCCAGCCAGACAGGTTGTTGAAGCCCAGGAAGAAGAGATGGCCGATCCAGTTAAGGGGGAACAGGCGCAGGAACCGACGGAGGTAAAAGGCCCGCCGGTCGATCTCCGCCGCGCGGGAGCGGCTGACCAGCGCCCAGGTGAGCCCGAAGCCGCTGAGGATCAGGAACACCCCGGTCCCTTGGTAGCCCAGCCAGCCCCCGTAGCGGAGCATGTTGGCCAGGACGAAGGCCACCGGGTTCTCCTGGGGGAGCGGCCGGACCTGGGCCAGGCGCGCATCCAGGCCCGGCCAGCTATTCTGGGGGTGGGCGAACCATGGAGTCCCGTAGATGGCGATCGTGATGTGGTAGAGCACGATCATCAGGATGGCCAGACCCCGCATGGCATCCAGCCATGGCAGCCGGGGGGCTCTGGAGATCCAGAGGGGCGAGCCCGAAGTCATGGGAAACCTCACTCCATGCCCAGCAGCCATCGCGCGTGACGGATCGCGACCTCCGCCGCCGATCCCAGCACGGCGGGGTCCATCGCGCCCTTCAGGAAGGTGAGGATCGGCCCGGGACGCAGCGCCCACTCCCGGAAGGCCCGCTTCTGCCAGTATTCCAGCCGTTCCGCCGGCAGCCCGGGGTAATCCAGGACCGTCGAGCGGTCCATATCCACCTCCTCCCAGGCTGTACCCGGCCGGAACCAGTTGTTCTCCACCACTTGGAAGAAGAAGGGAGTGCCGGGATACGGCGCCGCGATGTGGAAAAGGGCGAGGTCCAGGGGTAAGGATTTGGCAAAGTCAATCGTCTGGCGGATGGTTTCCTCGGTCTCGCCGGGCAACCCGATGATGAAATAACCCCAGTTCTTGATGCCGGCCTCCTTCGCCCAACGCAGCGCCTGGGGGGCCTGCTCCAGGCGGTATCCTTTCCGCACCCCTTTGAGGATCTGCTCATTGGCCGACTCGATCCCCCATGAGATCAGCCAGCATCCGGCGCGGGCCATTTTGTGCAGCATCTCCCGGTCTACATAATCCACCCGGCTGTTGCAGGTCCAGCGGATCCGGATCCCCTCCTGGATCAAGAGATCGCACAGCCCCACCACCTGATCCCGGCTGATGGTGAAGAGATCCGCATACATGTGGATGTTCCGGATCCCCAGGTCCACCAGATGGCGGATCTCCTCGACGATGTTTTCAGGGGAGCGCAGGCGGATCGAATACTGATAGCTCACGTGCTTGATGCAATAGGTGCATCCCGCGGTGCAACCCCGGCTGGTGACAATGAAGGTGTAGGGCCCCCGGATCATCGGCGCCCGGTAGTGATAAAGCGGCAGGAGGTGATGCAGGGGCAAGGGCATGTCATCCAGGTTGCGGATGAAGGGGCGATCGCGGTTCACCCGGATCTGCCCGTTGTGGCGCCAGACCAGCCCTTTGATGCGGCCCAGCTTCTCCTCCAGCGGCCACCCGCGGGCCTCCCCCTCGTTCAGCGGGAACCACTCCGGGTCGCTGTCCTCGAACAGGCGCCGGAGACGGCCCTCGGGGACATGGCCCTCGAGGGTGTCGATCAGCTCGCGCAGGGTGAGCTCCGGCTCCCCACGCAGGACGAAATCCAGGGCCGGGTAGGCCTCCATCGTGGGGATCGGCATGGGGGTCACGTGGGTGCCGAAGGCGATGGTCTTGGCCCCCAGGCTCCGGGCCAGGAAGGCCCCATACATGTCGTTGGTCAAGGTCGGGGCGGTGACCTGGGTGATGTAATATTTGGGCTGCTTGCGGCGCAACAGGTCCTCAAACTCCTTCCAGTCCATCCGCAAGGCGATGGCGTCCACGATCTCCACGCTGTAGTCCGGATGGAGCATCGCGGCCATTTGGGCGAGGCTCACCTGAGGCCAGATCATGTTCTCCCGCGAGCGGCGGCCTACACGGTGCTGACTGCGGATCCAAACCGCCCCATCCGGCGAGGGGGGGTTCACCAGCAACACATCCACCGCTTCCGATGAGCGGGGTGGACGCACTCGTTGCACCACCGCGCTGGCGTCCGGGAATTTCGGTGCCGGCAACGGCGGGATCCGCCGCGTGCCCAGGTTGCGGCGCAGCTCCTCCGGGCTCACGACTTCAACCGGCTTTCGGGTCGCCACGTTACTCCTCCTGTCCCAATGGGGGCTTTCTCCCCAACGCTTGAGGATCCCACCGGAGGGCGGGGAAACCGCCAAAGGTAACTTCTCCGCCCTCTCCAAGCCTCACAGGGCATCGCACGCACTCATCGGCCTTCCGAGCTCCATTGCGTGCGCGGACGATCGTTGTACAGAATCACGGGCATGAACACACGGTAACGGAGCCGTGTTAGGACTTGGGGGGCAAATTGATAGGAATTCGTTATTGGATCCGCCTCCGGGGTCATAGAGATGGCTTCTATTCGGATCTCCTGGGATCCAACGAAATCGGAATCCGCCCGCATCTGCAGTTCCACGGACAGCGGCTCTCCCGGGGAAAGGGCGGGATAGGAAAGCGGCGGGCAGGCTGGAGCACAGGCAAGCACTTGGATGACCTCCGGGATCGTGGCTGTGATCTGGAGTGCACGGGCGGTGCTGGGCCCCCGGTTGGCCAACCGGAGATGGAGGGTGAATGGCTCCCCCGCTACGACCGGGTTAGGCGCGAGAACCTCTTCCCAGACGAGATCCACCACCGAGGTCATTGGGACTTCAGCCTCCAGGTGCGTATCTCCCTCCAGGGTGATCTGGGGCGAAACGATCTGGACTTCGAACCCCATGGGCTCTACAGCGCCTGGATCCGTCTGGAGGGTGGCCGTCATCCCCATCGATTGGCCCGCTACGAGATCCACGATCTCCCATCGCCCATAGGCCTCCCGGATCTCGCAGGGCTCGGGCGCGCAGGCCGACCCGCCCACCCCCGACGGGAGGCTGGCGGTCACGATCAAAGAGGGGATCCCGGAGGGCCCCGTGTTGGTCACGGCGATCGCGAACTGGAAAGACATGCCGGCGATGGGAACGGCTGGATCCGTCCGGACGTTGGCCCGGATGCGCGCGAGCGGCGTCGGAGAGGGCGTTAGGGTAGGAGATGCCGTCGGCGTCTGCGTGGGCCTCGGGGTCGGGGTGGCGGTGGGCGACGGCGTGAAGGTCGGCGTCGGAGAGGGCGTCGGGCTGGGCGTAGGGGAGGGGGTTGAGGTGCGAGGGGCAAGATAGCGCGCCTGCACCCCATGCGTTCCGGGCTGCACATTCAGGAACGCGACCGGGATCCCTCGAAGGGTCTGGAGGTTCAGGGATGCCGGAGCCCCATCGACCCAGACAGATTCAAGGCTCCTCCCATCGAACGATTGGGGAAGGATCAGCGTATGGGAGAAGGCCATGGTGGGCGTGGCGATAAAGGCGAAGGACAAGCTGCCCTCCATGGGATCCCACTGGACATCTTGGATCTGTGCGGCATCGCGGTTCAGGACATAATCCAGCCAGCGGTCGGCGTTCCAGGCCGGGATCCCTCGCTCCTGGGCCGCCCTCATGATGGCCTCCGCCCATGAGGAAATTTCCCCCCACGAGTAGTAGTCCACATGGAAGTTGGCTACGAAGGCCGTGTAATAGCCCCCGATCGCTGCATCCAGCATCGCGCGGATCTCGACGAGATCACGTTGCCAGTCTGGATAGAAAGGCTGGGCCATGTATTGCTCATCCACGATGTTCGTGAGCTGCTGGAAGGCGGGGATGAGCTCGCCGTTCTGATCAATGAAGCGCATCGGGAGGCCGCTTCCGGTCAGATAGCCGTGGGCTTGGGTGCCATCCAGCCGTCGGGTCACCTCGCCCCGCATGTAGTAATCCAGATCCAGCGGGAACCCTAGATCGGCGTGGATGCGCGCCCCGCCCACCCATCCCGGCCCTGCCCGGATCTGATGGGTCCGGATGGTCCGGGAAAGCGGAGGCCCATAGCATCGGAGGAACCGATCCCGGGTCGCCGCCGTCGCCGTCTCGAAATCCCCATAGTTGTTTCCATCATCTGGGTTGTAGCCCACGTAAGGGTGGATCCCCACGGTGTGGCCGGCAGCTCGCCATTGGTTCACCGCGGACACCGTCGGCGTGCTCGGGCAGCTGTCGAAATTCAGGGTGAGGAAGAGGGTGACGCGATCGCCGAAGGATTCGATGCTCTGGATCTCAGCGTCATACTGGCTCTGGGTGTTGCCATGGGCATCGGCGGTGAGGATCAGCATGCTGAGCGCACCGTTGGGGAAATACCAAAGCTGGGGCATGGGGGCGGCCTTCGCTATTCCGTCCCGGACGAGGCGAGAGAGCAGCCGCATCTGCTCATCTGCCTGAGGGATGGCGATGCGCTCCAGATCAATCCAGCCACTAAAGATGTCCGTCGTCCGAAGGATCCCGTCCGGCTCGCGGTCTTGCCCCACCCATTCCGGGTTGCCCTGGCGGGTGAGGGCGATGCTGCGGGCCAGATCATACCCCCAGAAGGTCAGACGCCCATTCCCCACCCTCTGGCGCCCCACCGCTACATACCCGGTGTCGGTGTTCCGATCACTGTAAAAACGGGCGATGATTTCCACCCCGCCTGGAAGGTAAAGATCCCCCGTGCCATGGAATTGCATGCTCTCCGAAGCCAGCCCGGCCCCTGCCGGGTGGGAGGGGTCCAGCCGGATATAGCCATCCGAAAGCGTTCCGTTGATGCCGAGCCCGAAAGCAGCCCGCAGGTTCGGGGAAGGCCGCATGGCGATGAGGTCGCCCCCGTTCTCCACGTAGGATCGGAAGAGCGTCGCCTGCTCCAGGGTGAGCGGAGCCTCGGCCAAAAGGACCACCGGATAGCGCTGGAGGATAGCAAGGGAAACCTCCGAAAGGCGCCAGGCCTCGAAGGCCATCCACCCTTCAGCCTTCAGGATCTCCGGGAGGTAAACCCCGAACGGATTGGGGGCAAATGGATCCCATACGATCCCGATGCGCACGGCGGAGGGGGACTGCGCCTGACCGGTCCGCAGGGTAGGCCAGCTCCCGAGCCAGCCCACTGCGAGGGCGATCAGCGCGCCCAGAAGGAGCCCGCGGGGCAAAAGCGCTCTTCTGCCCATCGGCCCTCCCGATTGGAACCATAGTCTCATCGATTCAGATCCACGTCCGACACCTTCGCTTCCCAGTTCACAAGAAGCGATAACAGATGAGATCCGCCTCCGGACAGAGCGGCTTGCGGCGCAACGGCCGTAGGGGCTCTGGGACCACCGGCGTGGGGGAAGCGCGGACGCCGCCCGATGGCGCTGGAGCCCACCCTGCAATGGCGATCCGCCAGTGGCCAGCAGGCAGCTCCAGCCGCAGACGCCCTCCGCGCGCGATCGCCGAGCGCTCCGCCTCCATAACCCCGCTCGTCGCATCCCAGATTCGAATGGACAGCGAGGCCCCATGGGGATACCAGGGCGGCGTGATCAAGACGACCGGATCCCCACTGCGGACCTCGAATCCCTCCGCGCTCACCTCCCGAAGCTCGGTCCAGGTCATCGGGTCAGTCTTCCGCACCGTCATCCCATAGATGGTCCGGGCGCGGTCCATCGCGAACCGATAGGACCAGCGATCCGGCGCACGATAGGGTGAACGGAAGGCCTCTTCCAGCGTCCTGAAGATCCGGTCGATTTGTTCCGCAGAGATCGCATGGCCTAGCCCCGGTGTCTCCTCCCAGTGGTGGGGATAGCCGAGGGCCTGAAGGGCTTCATGCATCCGCCGGCTTTGAGTGGGACTGACCTCCGGATCGGCGGCGCCGTGGAAGAGCATCAGGGTCAACCCCTTCAGGTTCGGAGCCAGTTCGATGGGATTGTCCGCCGCGGCGCGGAGCAGATCCGCCCCCGGTGGGCCGTAAACCGCCCGGAGGGCCGGTGAATCGTGAAGACTCAGATCCAGCACCCCTCCGATCGAGACCGCGGCGGCGAACAGGTCCGGCCGGTGGGCAGCCAGCGAGAACGCTCCTTTCCCCCCCATGGAGAACCCCACCAGCGCCCGCCCGCCGGGATCCCGCCGCACCGGATAGCGGCCTTCCACCCATGGAAGGATCCCCTGGAAGAACCAGTCGTAAAACGAAACTCGCCATGCGGATCCCCCAGGCCATGGAAGGCCCGCGTAGATGGAGTAGTAAGAAGGGATCCCTTCATCCTCCCCCTGCAGAGCCACCAGCAGGACCTGGGCCGCATCTGCGGCCTGTTCGAGATCGGGCCGCTCCCACATCCCGAGCCCCATGGCCCAGCCAGACAGCAGATAGACCACCGGATAGGGCCGGTGGCTGGGGAAGCCGGCCGGCCGATAGATCCGCACCTCGTGGGCTTCCCCTCGCCAATCCACGGTCCAGCTCTCCCAGCTCCCCTTCCCGCGGTCCGCCGACGCCCCGGCCGATCCGGGATGCGTCAGGGCGATCCCGATCGACACGACAAACCCCAGCAGCCCGCACCGAACCAGATCCCTCCACTTCAGGGGTCGCCCGGCGACCCATTGATCCATCAGCCTCCTCCATATAGGAACCGGCTCAAGGCCGGCCCCGCACTTCGCGCGTCCGCTCAGCGGGACACGAGCGGGAGATAGACCCGGAACTCGGCGGATCGGGTGGTGAAGGTCAGACCTTCCTCCGGCGTCCATGGGGTGCTGCCCGCCCCGTTGGCCGATCGAACCTGCAAACAGTAGGAAGCGCCGGGGCTCAGGCCCTCGAGGACTACGGAGTGGGTGCGGGTCAGGATAGGACTCTGAAGGGACCTCAGCCATTCCCCGCAGGAAGTCCCCCAGCGGACCTCGCTGGTGGCCTCCACATCCGTGGTCCAGCTCACCCCAGCCGTCGTGGCCAGGGGGAACACAGTGGGCCCGGAGAGAATGGTGGGCGGGACGTCCCCCCCAAAAGGCGTGTCGCGGCTGTAGACCGGCCCAGCTGATCGATCCATTGATCCATAGCGGCATATGCCGTCGTTGGCCGCCGTTGCATCCCGCACGGTGCCCGTGCATGGCCCCTCTGGGCCCTCATCGAAATGATAAAGGGCCACCGTGTCCGCATCCGGCGCGAACGGGGTGGTGGGCGGCGGGAACAGCCCGTTATAGCGCACGATCCGGGAGACCCGCACCTCGTCGATCCACCCGCTGTAGGAGGGATAAGTGTTGCGATCGAAATCGTGTTTCTCCGCCCCGATGACCAGATAGGGATCATTGGGATAGGCAGTCGAACGACCGTCTCGATACCGAATGTCCCCGGCGGGCCCGAATCCTTCCGCATCCAGCAGACCGTCCACGAAGATCCGCATCTGTCCATCCCCCTGGCGGCGGGTGACCGCGATGTGATGCCATTGGCCGTCGGCGACGATTCGCGTCCCGCAGAGGGTGAATCCGCTCCCGAGCCGGTTGACCCCGAAGGCGATCCGCCCCCCGGCGAGGGAGATCCCATAATCCCCGTAGTCCCCGACCCCGAAGACGTCGCGGTCGAAGAGGATGTTGCCGAAGATCCAGAGATCCCCTTCGCCCGTGAGGCAGACCGAGCTGGGGTTCTCCGCTAGCGTTGCCTTCATCCACCACTCCAGCGTGAAATCCCCGCCGACATTGAGGGTCCGGCCCTCCACCAGGACCTTAACCCGGTCAATGTCCCCGCCGCCGTTGCCGTAAAAGCGCAGGGAGAACCCTGCCGAGCCCCGCGCGTTCGTGGAGGGCAACCATGACGAGAAAAGGAGGGAGAGCCCCATCCCTCCCAGAAGGACGGATCGCCATGTCCGAAGGCTCATCTCGAATGAACCGATCGCATTGTTGCCTTCTCCGCCGGAAGAGACAGGACAAGGGCTACCGCCTGCCCTCCCGGACGGGGAGAGCGCCCGGTGGAGAGGATGGCTACGCGGGATGGGAGATTGAGAGCGATCCCGGGAGAGACGCCTCGGATGGCACGCGGGCATGCTCCGGCTCCAGATCCTGGCGGATCCGCAGCTCCCGCTGGCTCAGCTCGGCCAGCGCGCGGACCAGGAGCCCGGCAGTCAGGAGGTCCACGCCCATCACCACCGCCAGGGCGCTGACGGCGGGGACGAACCAGGGAGCTGGGAAGGGGGGCGCGGTGAGTCGGGCCAGGACTGCCCATCCGTAAAGGCCCAGGCCGGCCGCGACGCTGAGGGCCCCCATGGGCAGGAAGCGATGTTCCAGGGGGTAGCGGAACAGGGGACGGCCGAATAGGCCCTGACGGATGGGGCGCTTGTGGAACAGCGAGACAATGTAATTGAAGAGCGCCCCCACGGCGAAGAGATGGAGGCCGATGGCGATGAGCACCACGGCGGCGAAGAGGCGCGGGAAGGGCCATCCGCTTGAGCCCGGCCACAGGATCGCGCTCGCCCCCAGGGCTGTGCCCAAGACCCCCAGCCCGAAACCGGCCATCCCGAGCACCCGCACCGGGTTATAGGTCATCACAGTCCAGACGATGGCATAGAGGAAGCGCACGCCGTCGCGCAACGGGTGCAGTTTGGATTGCCCCAGGCGCTCGCGGTAAGGGATGGGGACCTCGATCACCCGCAGGTTCTCGTAGATCGCCCGCGCGCTCATCGCTGGGGTGAAGTTCAGGCCGTCGGGCAGGGGATATAAGCGCTCGAGGATCTCCCGGCGCAGCAGCCGCATGCCGCTGGCGCTGTCGCTGACCGCGGTGCCCCCCAGCAGGCGGAGCAGGGCGGCGAACCCCCAGTTGCCAACCCGCCGCACCAGCGGCATCTCCGAATCGGCCCCGCCCATGCGGGAGCCGACCACCAGATCAGCCCCCTGCGCGCAGGCGATCCGGTAAAGCTCGGGGAGCGACTCCGGCGGGTAGGTGGCATCGGCGTCCAAGAAAGCCAGCCATTCCCCCCGGGCCTGGGCGAAACCCGTCTTGAGCGCCGCCCCATAGCCCCGATTGACCGGGTGGCGGATCAAGCGGACCTCCGGATAGGCGGCCACGATCTCCGCCGTGCGGTCCCGTGATCCGTCGTCCACCACGATGATTTCCCACTCCCGCAGGCCCGCTTCCCGCAGCGCGGGCGCGACCGCCCGCATCCGATCCAGCACGGCCTGGATCGCGCCTTCCTCGTTGTAAGCAGGGATCACGATGGATAACGTGCTCATGAGGGCTCCTCCTGGGCCAGGATCGACGTCTGCACGGCGGGGAGGCCGCCATGGAAGATCGGGCCTTTCGCCGGCCGCGGGCGGTCCAGCCGGCTCCCCACGACCCGTGCGGGGACGCCGATTGCGATGGCGTAGGGCGGGAGGTCTTCCGTCACCACCGCTCCCGCTCCCACTACTGCCCCCCGGCCGATGCGCACCCCGTCGAGGACCACCGCCCCTCCGCCCAGCCAGACATCGTCCTCGATGACGATCCCGCGGGCCGTGATCCCCTGCTCGGCGATCGGGCGATCGGGATCCTGGAAGACGTGGTTGACGGCCAGGATCTGGACCAGCGGGCCTGTGTAGACGAAGTCCCCGATCGTCACACCCCCTTGACCCCGGATGACGTTGTATTCCCCGATGAAGCACCGCCGCCCGATGGTGATGCTGGCATGGGGGAGCCCCCGGAAGTTGTAGACGTGAAGCACCGAGCCGTGCATGATCACTGTGCCATCACCGATGGTGATGCCGTTCGGACAGGCATGGAGGTAAACCCCTTCGTCCAGGTAGACCCCCCGGCCCAAGGTGATACGCCGGGGTTGGGCCAGGCGCACCCCACGGGCGATCCCGGGGAACCCGCGGGCGTTCAGGATCAGCCGGTAAGCCACCCCGCGCAGGCCGATCCCGATCGCCCCCGGCAGATCCCGGAGGAGGGCCATCAGGAACTGTTCCATGAGGTAAGCCCCCCATCCGGTGGATTGGGTGTGAATGTAGAGATCGAACGCCTCAGCCCAGCGGCGCAACCAGCGGAACATCCTTCACCCTCAACGGCGGGGTTGCGAGGGCCTCCGCTTCGTGGTGAACGATCCACGTCACCGCCTCCAGCAGGTCCGCAAAGATCGGGACCCCCGGATAGCGCTGGATCACCTGTTCGGCCTGGGCCGCTCCCCGTCCGGTCCGGACCATGAGGGGTTGGCATCCAACGGCGAGGGCTGCCTCCACATCGGTCATGGCGTCTCCGATCAAGTACGAGCCCTCCAGCTGGATCCCCAGGTCCCGCGCCGCCTGGAGCAGAAGCCCGGGCTTCGGCTTGCGGCATGGACAACCTTCCTCCGGCCGATGCGGGCAACAGTAGATGGCGTCCAGCCGTCCCCCGAATCGGCGGATGTTCCAAGCCATCCGTTCGTGGATCTCCTCCACCACGCCAGCGGGGACGGTTCCCCGCTGGACGATGGCCTGGTTAGTTACAACGACGATGCGGAAGGAGGTCGCCGCGAGGCGGCGCAGGGCGATGAGCGCCCCGGGCAGGAAACGGAACTCTGACCACGACTTCACGTGGTCGGGTCGGTTCTCGCAGATCACCCCATCACGGTCCAGGAACACGGCGCGCATCGGGCAAGGGCTCCCGCTGCAGGATCGGGGCCACGGCGAAATTGCTCTCCCATGTCCGCCGCAGCACCGTGGTGATCGTATGGTGCAGGATCAGGTGAAGGTCTTCGATCTGCTCCATGCAGGCGCTGGGGACGATCAGACATAGATCCACCAGCTCCCGCAGCTTTCCCCCCTGGAAGCCCGTGAGGCCGATGGTGAACGCACCAGCCTCCCGGGCGACACAGACTGCCTCCAAGACATTGGGGGAGTTTCCGCTTCCGCTGATGGCGATCAACAGGTCTCCGGGCCGCACCAGCGGGCGCAGCTGCTCGGCGAACACCTGACGATACTCCGTGTCGTTGGCCCAGGCGGTGAGCAGCGGGATGTTGTCTGTGAGGGCCACTGCACGGACCATCGGCCCGCCGGGCTGCCGCGTGCCTTTGGCCAGATCGCATGCAAAATGGGAAGCCGTGGCCGCGCTGCCCCCGTTCCCACAAAGGAAGATCATGCGCCCGTCGCGCGCCGCGGCCTCGATCTGGGCGATGATCTGAAGCAGCGCCTCACGGGGCAGCGCATCCAGCGCGCGGCGGATGCCATCGAAATACTCCTCGATCCACTCGATCCACATCCCCTCATTCCACCCGGAAGATTTGAACGCCCTGCTCCTCGAAGGCCACGTCCATGGGCTTCAGCCCCATCCCCCTCATGGTCTCTGTCACCCGCTCGATGGCCTCCTCCGGACAATAGAGCAGGAGGAAGCCCCCGCCGCCTGCCCCCGTGATCTTGCCGCCCAGGGCACCGGCCTCGCGAGCCGCCGCGTAACACCGATCAATGAACTCATTGGAGATGGGGGAGGCGAGCCCCCGCTTCAATGTCCAAGCCTTATGGAGCAGATGGCCGAAGCCATCCAGATCCCCCACGGTGAGGCATTCCTCCATCTCCTCCACCATGACCTTCAGCAGGTGGAGCCGCCGCAACACCCGGGGGTCCTCCTCTGCGGTCGCCCGCTGTTGGGCTTTCAGGATGGTGGCAGAAGGGCGGGCCTGGCCGGTGTAGAACAGCCGCAGCCGGCGCTCCAGCGCCTGACGGATCGCCGGTGCGAGGAGGATGCGCTCCACCGTCACCCCACTGGCCTCGAACCGGATCCGGTTCAACCCCCCGAAGGCGGCCGCATACTGGTCCTGCTTGCCCACCGGCATCCCCAGCCGCTCGATCTCGATCTGGCAGGCCAGCTCGGCGATCTCCGCGCGGGAGAGGGACCAGCCGCTCCAGGCGGCGAGGGCGGCGATCATGGAGACGGCCAGGCTGCCGGAGGAGCCCAGGCCGGTGCCCGGTGGGACCTGTGCGGCGATGAAGAGATCAATTCCCTGTGGGTTCCCGAACGCCTCAAGGATGGCCCGGGGCAGGGAGAGGTTCCCATCCCACAGCGCGTCCCGGTCCGGCGCATACTGGTGGAACAGACTGTAGTTGGCCGAGATCAAGTGGGCCGCCCGGGGCGCCGGGGACACGATGGTATACACATAGCGGTTGAGGGTGACGCTGAGGACCTGGCCTCCGTATCGGGTGAAGTAGGCGGGAAGGTCCGTTCCCCCTCCGGCGAAGCTGATCCGCACCGGCGCGCGGGCGATGAGCAGCATCGGATCCCGACCCCTCTCCAGCGATCTCCCTGCTGCCCTCAGAGTAGCGAGGGGGGGTTGGGCCGGGATAAACAAAAGGTTAGGAAAACGTGCGGCTCGCCGGGCCGATCGTAGTCACTCCGATTCGCAATAATGCGCTCCAGGGGCTCGTTCGATACGGATTCCCTCGGCCTCTCCCCATTGCGGGGACACCGCCCAGGGAGGAGAGGCGGAAATGGGGGTGTTGATGGGGCGGCAAAGCCGCCGCCCTATCAATTGCTCTCGAGGAAGGTGAAGAGGCATTGGCTTGAAATCACAACTCAAACGAGTGGATTTCGGAGAATGGAGCTCCCCTCTCCAGATGGACCTAACGGATTCAGGTGAGCGCCGCCAGATAGCGGCTGGGGGCGCATCAGCCGGAGTCATCCCCCCATTGGACCTCTAGGGTAGGGCGCGCCTGGGCGTTCCAGTCTTCGGTGTCTGAGGACACGAAGTATTTGCCGCTGTAGTAATCGGCGTCGGCGGAGTAGAGGGCCAGGCGCAGCGGCCGGCCGGCCGCGTAAGCCTGGGCCACGGCGTAGGTCACATCCCAGCGATAGGGGATCCCTGGCCACCCTGGAAAGCCCGCCACTGGGTCCACCCACGTTCCCCCGATGTTCTCCACGGCCAGCGGGGCGTTGTTCCAGGTCAGGGTTCGATCATCCCAGTCCTGGCCGACCGTGAGCACCTGGATCCACGAGCGCGGCGGATTGGGGCCTGCATTCCCAAATAAATGGAGGGTCAGCGTGGCAGACAGGATCACCTTTCCCCGGGGCACCGCATCCAAAGGGAAGGTCACATAGTATTTCGAGAAACACGGCCAGTCCGAGACATCGATCTGATTCTGGATGTTGAAGTCGCTCCGACTGGGGTTATAAAACGCCTCCGTTGTTTCCCCCCACTCGGTCCAGAAATCCCGTCCATCCCCGCATACGGTGTAGCCGCCCACCGCGGCGTCCTTTACAACCGTTCCGCCGAGGCGATGGCGAATGGTAGTCGTGCCGGTCGGCCGCAGCGGGGGGGGCGTATAACCGGGCACGCCGAAGCGGAGGCGTCCCCAGGTGGCGGGGGCGTTGGGGTCCACGGATTCCGGCCACGGGGTAGCCGGGATGGGGGAGCCCACGGCATCGTCCCGATCATGCACCAGCACGCCCAGCCTCCAGAGGGTGCCCTCCGGTGGGGGGCCAGCCCGGCCCAGGCTGGCGAAGGGGATCTGGAAGGTGACCGCCCAGCCCCGGTCATCGCCGTCATCGTTCAGGCGCTCGCCGCGCCATCCGGCCACGGCGGTGAAGGGGATCGAAGCCAGCGTCCAGCCGGAGCCCGTGCCGCGGTAGGCTGCTTGATAGCGACCTGACATATCCGCGTTGCTTAACCCCCCGACAAAGCGATAACTACCAGCAGCCGGAACATTTCCTGGATTGCTGTTGAGATCTATCAGCAAGGTCACTGCATCCCATGCGGTGAGGGTTTGGGGGGAAGGGTTGGTGGTGAACCAGAGGCGGCGGTCGATGACCGCCACGTAGACGACCAGATCCGAGTCCGTATAGGCGACGCGGACATCGGCGTAGTTGGCGGTTGGAGTGATCCGTCCGAACCAGAAGATGGCCATGCGGGGGAAATCGCGGCCCAGGGGCTCGCTGAGGCGAGGGGCGTTGACTTGACGATTCCGAAGCGGATCTTCGCCTCGAAGAACCAAGGGCAGAAACACGGTGAACGCGCCGCCCGAGGCGGAAGAGGCCGTGGGGGAGCGCGCCCGATCTGCCGGCCCCTCCGATCTCCAACCCCCTCCGGCGCTCAGGATCATCGCGAGCAGGAGAACACTGCCGATGGATCCTCGCATTCTGTCCTCCAGGCGGTGGTGGGGCGATGCCCGGCCGGGCTCTCTCGGACCCCATAGTTCCAACGGTTATCCAACCATGGGGCGAATCGAAAAGCCCGGCTGGGCACACGCCGGGCCAGGTCCTATCCCATACGCCAACTAAATTCTAATCCAGAATCGCCGAGGGGTCCAGCGGGTCTCTATTGCGCTGGGGGGATCATCCGCGCAGGGCGCCGGCGAGCAGGCCGCGGGTGATCCCGCTCACTGCCAAGCGGGAGCTCTGAGGGATACCTGGGCCTGGCCGGCTTCCTCTCCTGCCCCACCGCCCGAAGGCCCATGGGGAGGGAGAGGAAGGATCACCAGGCGCCTCACCGCGTGATTTCGAACACGGCCCCCTCCGTCTGGCCGTAGATCTCGGGGAAGTAGAAGGCATACGCCCGGGCCGGGCGCACCTGGAACCGGCCGGCCCACCCCGCCCGGACTAAATACGTGTATTCATACGTCCCCGGCGGGAGGTATTGCGCAAACAGCGCCGCCCGATCGTCGTAGAGCGCCACATGCCCGAACCACCACCAGCCCCACCAGCCGTAGCCCCCGAAGGGGTCCGACAGATCCACCCGCCGCAGCTCCGGCGGCCGCCCCACAGTCGGGGACGTCCTCAAGGAGGGATCAATCGCCTCGACCCCCGCGGGATACGGATCCTCCAGCACCACATGGCGCACCGTCCGTGGGACCACCAGCGTCAGCCGGACGGTGAGGACATCCCCCACCCGGGCGGTGGTGATCGGGGTGCACGGCTGCCGCCGGTCCTTCAGGCAAGGATCGTCCAGACGCAGATACTGCCGGCTCAGGGTGAGGCCGCGCGCGCGGGGAGCGATCCGATCCGCCGGTTCCTCCAGGGCCAGATGGACCGTGTAATACAGCACCCCCGGCCCGGCGCTGCGGGAAAGCTCCAGGGCGTTGCCGACCTCCCGATGCAGCGCGGCGATGTCTTGCTGCAACGTCACGGTCTCCTGGAGGTGGGCCGGATCCACCGCGCCGGACCCCAGGACCTGATCGTTCAGGCGCGCCGTCCACGTGTAGTTCCCCTCCAGCTCGCCGCTCTGCACCATCCACTCGGTGAGGGCCATGAGAGCCCAGGCGGTCTCCTGGGTGGTCCCCCAGCGATCGGCTCGGCGCGCCGCCATCAGCCCCCGCACCGCCTGGAAGGCCAGCGGGTTCTTCGGGTCCAGACGCAACAGGCTCAACAGGGCGATGGCCGAGGTCCGCATGTCCGTGTTCCAGTTGAAGTCGTCCAGGCCCCGCTCCTCCCAGAACGCCCCCGTCGCGGTCACGGTCGCCTGTTCCAGCACGCTGCTCAACAGCGTGGGGACCAGCGGGTGGTCCGCCTGGAGGCGGCCGAGGGCCATGGCCAGGAAGGCCCGGGCGTATAGGGCCAGATGGTCCTTCTGGGCCTCCCACAGCGCGACGATCCGGCCGACGTCCCCGGCGCCGGCCTCGGCCAGGGCGAAGAGCACGAAGGCCTGCCGGTTGGCTTTCCACGGGGGCAGATCCGCCGGCGCCTCCAGGGACCGGCGCAGGAACGCGACGCCGCGCTCGATGACCCCATCGGCGACTGCGAACCCGTTGGCCCGCGCCTGCGCCAGGGCGAAGACGGCGTAGGCGGTGGTCAGCGGATCGCTCTCCATCGGGGCGAACCAACCCCACCCGCCATCCGCGTGCTGGCCCGCGTAGAGCTTCTGCAGGCCGACCGCGACCTGTTGGCGGAGGCGCTCCTCCAAATCGGGGCGGACGAGGTTCAGGCGGAGGAGCGCCTGATAGGTGGCGATGTTAGGCAGGAAGCGGCTGATCGTCTGCTCCGTGCACTCATACTCGAAGTGCTGCAGCCAGCTCAGGCTGTCCAGGGTCGTCGCCGCCAGGGAGGGGGAGAGCCGCACGGTCATCGTCCCGCCGGTGACCTCCGGCTCCGGTGGGATGGCGATGATCTCCTGTCGGGGCTCCGGCGTCTCCAGCATCCCGGCGGCCGCCACCATCTCCAGGCTCACCGGCCGCAGCACCGGGATCGTGCCGTCCGGTCGCGCCAGCGTCGGTTTAGTGGCATCGCGGAGTCCGCCGCCCTCGGCGAAGAAGGTCAAATCCACCGCCTCGGCCTCCTCCACCACCCCGGTCCATTCAAAGCGGGCCATGCCGCCAGGCGGGAGCGAGCCCTCCTGGGCGGCCGAGCTCTCCAGCACCAGCCCCTGGGCCTCCAGACGCACCACAACCGGCAGCGTCCCGGAGGTGTTGTTGTGCACCGCCGCGCCCACCGTCACACGGTCCCCGACGACGAAGAACCGGGGGACGCTGGGACGGATCAGGAGGTCCTTGGTGCTGATCACATCCAGCGTGGCCTCGCCGACACGGGTGTCCAGGGTGACCCCCTTCGCGGTGATGCGCCACGTGGTGAGGTTGTCCGGCAGGCGCACCGTGAAGACCGCCGTCCCGTTGGCGTCGGTCCGGAGGACGGCGTTCCAGTAAGCGGTGTCCGGGAACTCCCGGCGGATCTCCCCGAAGCCCTCCGCGATCCCTCCGCCGCCCCCCTTGCGCTCCCGGGCGATCCGCACTGTCACCCGGTTGAGGTTGTAAACCAGGGAGACCCCGGTGAGGACGGACAGGTTGCGCCGGCCGTAGAACCCCTCCCCGATGGGCGGGGCGTTGGGGTCCACCAGGGCCAGCACGGAGGCGTCCACCACGGCCACCGCGACCTCGGCCGAGACCGGGCGGCCGTCGGCGTCGGTGGTGCGGACAGTGACGGTCATGGTCTCGCGGGGGCCGTAATGGGCGCCGGCCGCCACGTCCCGATCGGGGATCAAATCAACGCGAAGGGTCTGGCGCGTGGGCTTCACCGGGAGGTTCGCTATCCCCATCTTGAAGCCTGGCGCGGGGTTCTCCCGCGTCACCCCTTGGATCAGGATCACGGTCACAAAGACGTTGGGGGCGTCCTCCTCAGAGAGAGGGATGGAGAGGGTGGGGGCGTTGCCCTCCAGAGTGCGCACCTCCGCCCGCCGGATCCGCCCGCGCTCCACGGTGATCAGCGCCGTCACCGTCCCGGTGAAGGGGGAGGGGACGAGGATCGTGGCGGTGTCCCCCGGCGCGTATTCGCGGCGGTCGGCGACCAGCTCGATGCGATCGTTGTTCTCCTGGCGCCATGCGACCACCCCGCGCCCCGAGACCCAGACGAACTCCGCGCTTTGGACGCGACGGCCCTCTGCATCCACGCCCTCCGCCTTCACCACATAGGTCCCCGGGCTCGGCGGGGTGAAGGCAAAACGCCCGACACCTTCCGCGTCAGTCTGGAGCGTGCCGCTCACCACCGCCGTGTCGCTGTAGGTCCACGTCCACATCGGGCCGCGGTCGGTTTCCTGCATCACGCTGAACCATTCGCGCTGGTAGGCGGTCCACGTCAACGCGACGCCCCCGACCGGGCGGCTCTCCCAATCCACGGTCTTCACGGTGAAGGTGAGCGGCCGGCCCGCTTCCCCAACATATTGCGCCGCCTGCAGTCCGATGTAGAAGCGGCCCGCGTGGACCACGATCTCCGTCCGGCCCGCCACCAGGTTGTCGTTGGGATCCGTGACGCTGGCCTCCAGCATCACCACCTGGCTCCCGGGCCGCTTCAGCGTGGCGGAGAGGCGGATGAGGAACCGGCCCTGCGCGTCGGTGGTCCCGCTCCCGCTGGCGATGATCTCCTCGCCTTCCGTTTCCTCGTAGGCGCTGTAGGGATCGAAGGCGGACCAGGAGTAATACCCCGGCCCGGCGTATGTGAAAGAATAGGGGCGGGCGCGGGCCGTCCATTCCACCTTCGCCCCCGCCACCGGCCCGCCGAAGTAATAGGTGGCCTGGAGCGCCGCCTGGATGGTCTCCCCGGCCGCCACGGCCGGCCGCTCGGGCGTCAGGGTCACCTGGAACTCCGGCCGGCGGTAGGCGGCCACCAGGAAGGAGATCGAATGCAGGTAGGGGCCCGGTGGGAGGTCGGCCATCAGCGAATAAGGCCCCAACGTCGCATCCGCCGCCAGTGGGAAGGCCCCCTCCGCCGTCCCGAAGTCGTTGATGGCGAGGGTGGCGGAGTAAACCTCACGGCCTTCCGGATCGGTGATCCGGATCGGGAGAGTCCGCGTGGGCGGGAGGGCGTAGCGGGCGTCGTCATCCGTGCGCACGATCGCCTTGAAGCGCACCGTCTGGCCGGGGCGGTAGATCGGCTTGTCGGTCTGCCAGTAGACCCGGAAGCGGGTGGGTTCATAATCGGCCGGCACGCCGAAGGCCCACGGCTCGATGCCATCGGCCCAGGCGCTCGCCCCGATGCCGAAGCGGCCGCCCGGGGTCCCGGCCACCGCCACCCGCATCCGCCAGAGGGGAACCGGATCGGACCAGGCGAAGCGGACGAGCCCCTGGGCGTCGGTGACACCGGACCCCCGGGCCTGGAGGGACCCGGCGGATCCCTGGTCCTCCCCAACTTCGAACAGCTGAACGGTCACGCCCTGAACCGGGCGGCCGGAGGCCATGTCGGTGACCCAGACCAGGGCTTCCTGGGGGGCGACCTTCACCACCACATTGAGGTCCACCGCGGCCATCACATATCGCCCGGGTCGGTTCTCCAGAGAGGCGAGGGCATCCATTCGCAGATGATACAGCCCGGTGGGGAGGGTTTGACGGCCCGGCCCGGCCAGTGAGACGCGATTCAGCATGATCACGTCCGTGAGGACCTCGGGCACCGTGAACGTCCAGCGGGCGACGACGTCGGCGGCCGGCGCGACGTAGCGGAAGGCCGCCTCCGGATCCCGGCTGAGGGCGACGAACCGTTCCAGGCTCAGCCGGGCCAGGGTGAACTCCACTTGATCCAGGTTGCGGGTGGAGAGGAACGCGGCGGTCTCGGTGTAAGTCCCCACCAGGACCAGGGGGGAATACGCGCTGCTGATGTTCAAAGCGGCCAGGGGCCTCAGGTGGTCCACGGTGAACGTGAACGTATGCTGCCGGTCCAGCCGGTTGCCGTAGCGGTCAACGATCTCGGAGCCAATCGTCAGCGTATAGACCGCCCCGGGCTTCCAGGGCGCGGAGAGGATGAAAATGCCGGCATCCGGGCTCCAGCTGGTATAGACCTGGGTGACGGAGATGGTGGGCTCCAGGTGAAGGTTGGGCCAGATCGTCTCCGGTCGGATGAGGCCGGAGCTGAAGCCGAGCTTGATCGAAGCATCCGGATCCAGGCGGCCCCACCCCGGGCCCAGGTTGGTGCTCTGCAGACGAGGATACGCGGGGGTGGTGAAGGCCCAGGCGATGGGCCCTTCCAGGGTGGCTCCGGAGGGGGCAGCGGCGCGTTGCTCCAGGCGGACGAAATAGCGGGTTTCCAGCTTCAGGGGCTGGGCGGGCCGGAAAAGAAGCGTCTGGCTGATCCACTCGAACCGGCCGGAGACGATGGGGCCGTCCTCCGCGCCCTCGCGCATGGAGAAGGCGGATTCCACGGAGGCCCGATCCATCTCCATATTGAAGGTGATCGAGATCGGCGTGCTTAGATCCAGGCTCATCTGTCGGCCGGGCTTCGGCGCGTAACCCAGGACCGCCGGCCGGCGGATCGTGAACGTCCAGGTGTAGTCCTTCTCGAGGGGGACGCCGGAGAGATCCTTCAGCCCGGCCATCACGCGGGCGGTGTAGGTGCGCCCGGCCTCCCACGTCCCCTCCGGCTGGAAGGAGTAAATGCTGGTGTTGATCCAGCGGCCGGTCCCCCGGATCGGGGGGTCGAAGGCCAGGGGCTGTGGGAGATCCCCCGAGGCGAGGTCGCTGCGCAGGGGGACCACCGGCCGGTTGAAGATCACGGTGACCGGCGCCCGCGGATCCACGTCCCGCGCGTCCGGGGCGGGGATCACCTCGGCCACGGCGAGGAGGGAGGCGGTGCGG
>FWWL01004803.1_pt1 | contig 22166 bp, 24 predicted proteins | sample 2228331 | NCBI WGS metagenome assembly FWWL01 (sample SAMEA103939775, study PRJEB20133) | metagenome | reverse complement strand
CCTTTGGGCGTTTGTGAAGCATTCACCCCTTATTCGGGCCCAGAATCGTTGGGTTATTCCGAGCTCCTATCTCTTCATTACACGAACCTCTCTTAGAGCCTCGAGCGTAAAACTAGATAATAACCCTCATCCCGACACCCCACCTTATAGGGTTATTAATAAGAATAGGGCCGCTGCACACATAACGACCGCTGAAGCTTTATTCAGATATCGTACTATTTTACCGCTATGATCCTTGCTTCCAACGAACCGCCCTAACAAAGCCAAGAATAGAAACCACAGACAGGAAACGGTAATGCAGGCCAATGTGAAGAGAAGCCGCTCAGTCCCCTCATAGTTCAATGAACTGGTCCCAATGACTCCGATCGTATCTAGGATAGCATGTGGATTAAGAATCGAGATCATAAGGGTGTAGGTGATCAGCTTCTTTGTGTCGTTCAAGCCCCTATCTTCAGCCTTTCGTTCTGGCGGTTGTGCATTCCAAGTCATGTAACCCATATATAACAGGAACAAAGTGCCTAATATCACTAGCACGGTCTGCATCCATACGAAATTAATAACGACGAGAGAGACCCCTGATACAGCCAAAATAATCAGCAAACAATCACATAGAGCTGCCGTCACGACAACGGGAACAACGTAACTGAACTTACTTCTTGTAGCCCCTTGGGAGAAAACGAAAAAGTTCTGTACACCCAATGGAATAATTAGACCAATAGCAAGAATAAACCCATGTAGTAATGCGGAAACCATAGTTACTCCTTACTCTCGGCAAAGTTACTTCGACGCAATAGTAATTAACTGCATGACCATTTGAATGGCGTTTCCTTGATCATCTTGAGCCAATTCCTCTTCTTGCAAAACTTCGCAGTATCCGGAGGCCTTAAAAGATCGAGCATTAAGGATTTGATCTCCTCTGCTCGCTGCTCTTGAAAGGGGAATAAGCAGCATAGGCTTGCGTAACGCTAGAAATTCAAAGATAGAATTAGAGCCTGCTCGTGAAACGACCAGTTCAGTTATCGCAAGCAGATCCGCAAGCTCCTCTTGAATATATTCGAATTTTTTATACCCTTGGTGAGTTATTGCATCGTCTACTTGGCCTTTACCGCAAAGATGAACGACTTGATATTGATTTAATAAGGCGCGGAGATTTCTTCTTATGACTTCATTAATCTTCCGGGAGCCTAAGCTTCCACCCATAATGAGAATAACTGGTTTCCCCTTAGAGAAACCACACAGCTGATACCCCTTATCCGCATCCCCTTGCTTCAATTCTTTACGGATAATAGGACCGACATGGATAGCCTTGTCACTCTTTATGTGTTTCTTCGTTTCCGCAAAGGTTAGACATACCTTATCAGCCAAAGGCAATGCAATCTTGTTAGCTAAACCTGGACACATATCGGATTCGTGAATAACGACCGGAACCTTGTTTAACCAAGCGCCTAAGACAACTGGAACTGAGATGAACCGCCTTTCGAGAATACAACATCCGGTTTCTGCTTCCTAATGATCTGATACGCTTGAAACACACCCTTGACGATGCGGAAAGGATCCTTGATGTTCTCCAAATCCATATATCTCCTGAGCTTCCCGGAAGAAATACCTATATAATCGACCTCTTCCAGCTGCTTAATTAGCTGTGCTTCGATTCCATTCGTAGAACCCATGTATATTACTGTCCATTTTGCTTTCATGAACTCAGGGATCAATGCCAAGTTTACCGTAACATGTCCGGCCGACCCGCCGCCGGTAAAGAGAATTTTCTTTGACAATCAAAGTCACCTATTTCCTGATTCGTCTTAGCTCTTAAGCTCCTTGCCGCAACGCATGGTGTAACTCCCCCCCGACTACACTTCCATATTCTTACTCAATTATAACGAACTGGGGTTGTAATATAATTGTTTTCCGGAAAAGACATTCACGGATTCAATTAATATCATATATCCTATTCTAGGAGATCATTTCCCTCATTGGCGCAAGCACGATCAATACTGTTATTATTGTGTTAAGTCTAGCTACCCCTAATGAGTTGGAGTGATAACCATGATGTTCATACGCAATGAGAACTTCCGTAGCTACATCCGTTTTTACCCGATAACAGCAATAATTCTCGCGGTCAACCTGATCGTATTTATACTTGACACTTGGCTATTCAACCAACAATTAACGATTCAGGGCATGTTCTACCAAGAGCCTTACTTTAACCGCTATGGTCTAATCGAACCTTGGAGATACCTTACTTCCATTGTACTGCACGCGGGTTGGGAGCATCTATTGTTCAATTGCTTCTCGACTCTGGTATTTGCTCCTCCATTGGAGAGAATATTGGGGCATTTCCGTTATTTGTTGTTCTACCTTGCGGCAGGTGTAGCTGGCAATGTCGTAAGTGCAGTCGTGCATGTAGGCTCCGAATATGCATCCGTTGGTGCATCGGGAGCTATCTATGGCGTATTCGGTGCTTTTCTGTTTCTTGCGGTCTACCGAAAATTCGTTCTAGATGAAGCAACGCGAAAAACGATATACAGCATCTTGATCATTGGGTTGATCTATTCCGTAATAATGCCGAATATTAATATTTGGGCTCATATCGGCGGCGGCGCTTGCGGTTTTGCAATGATGGGGATTTTGGCGGTAAGAAGAAGCCGCCGAATGCAGAGAAGCCTGCACCGGACTTGATCAACGTCGATGCAGGCTAGTAATCTAAAGGACAGTTATGTGTCCGTTCTAGTTCAACGCCCATTTAATCTTTATTCTTTGTCATGTTTCCTCGGAAAACCATAAACAAATAATATTACTCCAATTAACGTAAACGCAGGAACAAATAAGTTGTCGAAGAAACCGGGGATAACAGGCATAGATGTGCCATGCCCAGCGTTGCTTTCAATGCCATACGCAATCTTGTTTCCAAGTCGTTCTATAGTATATATAACTCATTTTCTCTTACGCCTTTTATTTACTTTGTATACCCAGGAAAACAACAAAAGGACAATACCAATTGTAAAAAGCTGAATGATAGCGGTTGACCAACTAAAAGACATATCAAATTCCTCTCTTCACTGTTTTTCCTCTATAACACGAAACGTTCATAGAAGTCTCGACAGCCTGTTCTTCAAGGTAACGACCCAACTGGAGGATAGCTCCTCAATGGCGAGAAGACGGTTGATGCCTTCAATATCTTGCTTATCCTTATGCATGACTCGATTCGCCTCAGCTACGGTTACTCGGGCAGGATGGGATATCTTCAACTGCAGTTGATCTCCCGGCATGACTTCCCCAGGCTCTAGCACTCGGAAATAAAAGCCGGTTGCACCGCTCTCCGTAACGAGCAGCGGCAGCTCGTCCAAGCCCCATTTCATGGCGAGCTTCCAGCAAGGCTGGCGGGGTTGGCTGATCTGAACGACAGCGGATCCGATACGGAAAAGATCCCCAATATGAATATCGCTTTCGTCCACATGCTGGACCGTAAAGTTTTCTCCGAATGAGCCGAAAGGAAGCGAATGATTAAGCAAGCTTTCCCATTGGGGGTAATGATGGAAGCTGTATACGCATAAGGCTTTGTCAGGACCGCCATGGTTAACCAAATCCGCTTGTTCGTCTCCCGCGAGTCCAAGCTCCGTCAACAAGACCGCGCTATCTATCTTGCTCTTGGCAATACCCGATCGGGCTTCTTTGCCTTTATAAATTCCGGAATTTACCTTGCCGATATTAACGGACAACAATGGAATTGCGGATAGAGATGCACGTTCTCCCACATTCCTGCCTCCTCTGCGTAATTCCCAAGATTACTGCGTATAAGGTCCAGGTGCAAACGCCACGATAATTCATGAACAACAATAATCTAAGAAAGGTGGAATGGTATGCCCCCCTCCAAACGCCGCAGGGAAAGCGTATGGAAAAGCCGGAAACAAAACCAGCAGCCTCACGGTAAAGTTCCCTCTCTGCACGGATTAGCAAACGATGCTGACCCCGAAGGAAAACCCGATCCGGCATCCGAGTAATTGCGTATGTATGCGGAAATAACAGCCTGACGTTATTGATGATGCTTCTTATGAAGCCACATCTATAACGTCAGATTTTCATACATACTATGTCAATCTTAGTTTTTCCGCAGCCGTTAATCTTCTTCCTCTAACATTCAACAGGAGATGACCGTCCTGCATGCCCCAAATTTCGTCGGCGAATTTCTCGGCCAACTCGACGCGATGCAAAGCCGCAACGATCGTCGTTCCTTTCTCATGGCAGAGCTTCTTTAACGTTTGCATCATCTCTTCGGCGGAATGAGGATCCAATCCGGAAACAGGCTCGTCCGCAAGTACGAGTCTTGCGCCATGAACCAATGCCCGCGCGATGGCAATCCGCTGGCGCTCTCCTCCGCTCATCTTCTCCACGACCTGCTGCGCTCTCTCCATCAGTCCTACGTGCTCGAGCATATCCATGGCGCCCATGTGGTCGTCGCTTCGGACCATGCCGGTAATTCTGCGCCATAACGGCGTCTGTTCGGCCGCCCCGATCAAGACGTTCTTAAGCGCCGACTTCTTCTCGAACAGGAGCGGCTTTTGTTCTAAGAAAGCGATTTGCCTGCGGAATCGCAACTTGGCGAAAAATCCGGCTTGCATTAAATCTTTGCCGTCTACCTTATATTCTCCATCCGTCCATACTTCCTTAAGCGCTAATGCCTTTAATAGCGCAGACTTTCCGCTTCCGCTCGAGCCTACGACAGCGATGAATGTGCCCGGCTCCAAGCGCGTATTCACATGATTTAATATCGTTTTACCTTCGGGAATCTTGCGGGTTAATCCTGAAATTACGATCATTGCTGTTCTACCCCTTCAATCCAATATAAATATAGTGTAAGGCATTACGGAATACCTTTCCATACGAACAAATGTTTGGTATAATAAGAACAGGAACATACGTTCCTTAATTTGTTCGATAGGTGGGATAATGGATGGTGAACTGTGAACATCTCCGTTACTTGGAACCTCAAAGAGGATCCAGACCGTCTCGAGACTTAACCTTCAAATTTTTCACCGACGGGAAGCTCGTCATCATTGATAACGACACAGGGAATACAATGAACCCCCGCGAGTTAAGCGGGGGCAGCTACGACTTCTATGTTCGCCAACGCATCCGTTTGATCAAACGAAACCTTACCGAGAAGATTTCCAAATATGCGTGATGCATCGGCTGGACGGTAGACGGATATTCAAATGCGGGCATGACGAGAGTGACCGATCAAGGTAAGTTTTTATTGATCCCGTTTAGGCTGGGCGGATATCGCATCATTTTATTGATCTGTATTGCCTGCTCTGTGTCTTTCGCTTTGTTGTTGTTCCGTGGCCCATCCGTCTTTTGACCTTTGTTATTAGCCATTTGCTTTCACCCCCCGCCCTTCGGTTACCGAAGGGTTTCTTTGTAGCTTTCCTATTTCCCCTCATTTACAAACCCATCGGCTCACGCCATAATGAAAAAGAATCTAAAAAAACATTCAGCTGCCGACACGTTTACGCCGATTCCAGGGTATTCTGATTAAGTCGGACAACGTAATAGAGTAAGGAGCACAGCAGACGCATGAATCAAAAAATTATGTTTGATCTGGACGATACATTGATTTATTGCAATAAGTATTTTCATTTCATACTGGACCAATTCGCGGATGAAATGACAACATGGTATTCTCCCGCAGGGATTACCCGTGCCAGCATTATGGAGAAACAAACCGAAATCGATATTGCCCGCGTTCAGGTGACCGGTTTCAAAAGCGAGCATTTCCCTCAGTCTTTCATCGATACGTACCGTTATTTCCAGAACTTGACCGGACGAATAGCCTCGCCTCTTGAAGAGGAGAAGCTGTGGAAGCTAGGACAAAGCGTCTACGAGCTTGAAGTGGAGCCTTACCCGATGATGGAGGAAACGTTAGATTCGCTCGCTCATAGCGGCCATGAGCTCCATCTGTATACCGGTGGCGACACCCTGATTCAGAATCGGAAAATCAAGCGGATGAATCTTGAGCGTTATTTCCAAGACCGGATATACGTGAGACAGCATAAGAACACCCCTGCATTGGAACAAATCTTGTCTGACGGCCGCTTTGACCGTGGAAATACTTGGATGATCGGCAATTCCGTGCGGACCGACATTCTCCCAGCCCTGCAATGCGGCATTAATGCCGTGTATCTGAAGCAGGAAGCCGAGTGGACATACAATGTCATCCCCATCGATGAGACGCCCAGCGGCGCCCTGCTGACGCTGACAGCCCTGCCTCAGGTTCCCCCTGCCATTCACGAGTATTTGAATAGGATAGGATTGAAGGAAACAGGCATAAGCCTATGATTACTTAACAAATGCGCGAAAGCCGAGTTTGACTGCATGATGCTCCAAGCAGTCAAACTCGGCTTTTATTTATGGCGTAGGCGGCAAGCTATTTAATTTATCGAAGATTTTACTGACACCATCGGACCATTGCGGATCTTCCGCATAGGTTTTGTTAAACCAAGCAAAGGGCTCGTGACCTTCCGGACGGCTTTTGCCCAGCTTGACAATCAACCTAGCCGCTATATCCGCGGAGTTATGGATATCCGTATTGTAATCCTTCCAACTATGAAACACGTTAAACGGATTATTCGCGATCTTTATGGCATCCTTGCTTGACTTAGGTACGAATCCTTGCTCTTGTCCGGTAATGGCGAACAAGAGTAACGGATGGATATCAAATTCGCGGGCACTGTCCACGATTGCTCCAAAGTAAGGCTCATCGGCCAACAAAGCGTCACGGCTCTTTAAGTATTTTTTCAATGCCACAACATCAAAGTCCGTATATTTCAACCTAACAGGCATTCCGATATCCGGCAGCGGTTCTTCCGCAATAACGGCAGGCGGGTTAGCTGCAATTTCAGCATCCGGAGAACCCGGTTTATCTAAGAGCAACGTAACTCCAATGGCGCTAGCGACGACTGCGATTAATAATACCCATACCGGAGAAGGGATGATCAGATTTCGTAATCGTTGACGAAATACCGGAAGCCATTGCGCTATACTTCCGTTTCGAAAACCCTGCTCCGTGTTAGCGGTCAGTTCGGGCACCAATGCCAACGCATGAACTCTACTTCTCTCCAGACGGGAAGCAAGCTGCTCCGGGCTCCATCTGCCGGGAGAACGATCGTTGGCCCAACTTAATATCGGCTCCAGCAGCCGTTCGTTGCGATCCGCTTCGTCATAATCCAGTTCTGCGCACAGATTCAGTACGTCTTCCGGTTTGACATCCCTCTGTTCGTTAAGCAAGCAGCGGGAGATCAACTCATCGGTCATCCGGCTTTTCAATTCGGCAGGGATATTGGGCAGCCTTTGCTGCAGGGTCCGGCGGATGGCATCTGCCACGATCTCCGCGCGGCGGTCTCCAGGAAGCGGAGCGTATTTCGTATGCACGTATCGGCGGATTACGTTAATATCCGTCGGCGATAGCAATGCTGCGCCGTCCATAACCTTCCCTCCCCATCTGCCCATTTATTTCAAAATCAGTTTAACACAGAGGAAAGTTTTGGGGGAAGCCTGTCCAACGACCCATGCGAAGACAAAATACGAACAAAAGGGAGCAATGTCCCGATTATTCGACTGTCGAAGCGGCGAGTACAATAGCTCTCCTAACTTCATCGCTTCGGATAAATTCGTTAATCTGGTCCTTTTCCCACTCCGTAAGCTGGTATTCGCAATCACAGCCTTCATCTAAAGTAACGAGCTGAATCGGATGGCCTTCGTGCGTACAAATCGCCATAATCGAGAAGTCAATCAAATCAAGCGGAAGCGGAGTTTCGTCCATCGTTTCAACCTTCAGGTTGACGTCCACCCATTGATTGTCGCGTCTTTCCGCTTCATATTGATAACTCTTGAACTTAAGCTCCGTCCACATTTCATCTCCGTAACGAATCATGAGCCTGATCTCCTTCCAACCTTATACATCCCGATTGTCTCGCAAAAAGAGGCCGTTCCCAGTCAATCGGAACAACCCCTTTCATGCTAATGCCAGACGGTTAAGGCAGCATCGTGCTTCCCATCAAGAATTTATCGACTTCGCGAGCCGCTTCACGGCCTTCGTTAATGGCCCAGACGATCAAGCTTTGTCCGCGTCTCATATCGCCAGCCGCAAACACCTTGTCAACGCTAGTTTTATATTTGCCATAGGCAGCTTTAACATTCGTACGGCGGTCGGTTTCCAGTCCTAGCTGATCGATGATCGTACGTTCCGGGCCTTCGAAGCCTACGGCTACGAGAACGAGATCGGCCGGCCATACTTTCTCCGTGCCCGCGATTTCCTCGTAAATCTTGCGACCCTGCTCGTCCACGTAACGGCGAATCTGCACGGTATGCAATTCTTTGACGTTTCCGCTCTCGTCACCGACGAACTTCTTCGTCAATACGGAGAACGCACGCGGATCTTCACCGTACAAAGCTTTCGCTTCCTCATGTGCATAGTCGAGCGTGTATACATTGGGGAATTCAGGCCACGGATTGTTAAGCTGATCGCGTTCCGATGGCGCTTTCGAATGGGTACCGAATTGGGTCACGCTTTCGCAGCCATGGCGAAGCGCAGTCGCCACGCAATCCGTTCCCGTATCTCCGCCGCCGATAACGATTACGTTCTTGTTTCTGCCGGAAATATAAGTGCCTTCTTGCAGTCCGTTATCCAGGTAGCTCTTGATCGTGCTATTCAGATAATCCATCGCTTGATAGATGCCTTTAAGCTCGTGTCCTTCCACGTTACCGATCGGACGGGCTTTTGTAGCGCCTCCGCAAAGGACGACGGAATCGAATTGCTCAAGCAGCTGCTCGGATGAAATATCTTTGCCGATTTCCGTATTGACGACAAACTGCACGCCTTCCGCGGCAAGCAAGTCAATACGGCGCTGCACGATATCTTTCTCGAGCTTCATCGAAGGAATGCCGTAGGTCAGAAGACCGCCCAGGCGATCCGCTCTTTCGAATACGGTTACCGTATGGCCCGCTTTGTTCAATTGGGCTGCGGCCGCAAGTCCCGCAGGGCCGGAGCCGACAACGGCCACTTTCTTGCCCGTACGCGTTTTCGGCGGTTCCGGAATGACCCAGCCTTCCTCGAAAGCACGATCGATAATCGCTTGCTCGATTGTCTTGATCGTAACCGATTCGCCGATCAAGCCGACGGTACACGAGCCTTCGCAAGGCGCCGGGCATACGCGTCCCGTAAATTCGGGGAAATTATTCGTCTTCATGAGACGCTCATAAGCTTCCTTCCAGAGCCCCCGGTAAATCAGGCTGTTCCACTCCGGAATTAAGTTATTGATAGGGCAGCCGGATACACTTCCTCCCAGCTCAATCCCCGTATGACAGTATGGGGTTCCGCAATCCATGCAGCGCGCACCTTGCGTGCGCAGCTGTTCTTCGGAGAACATCCGGTGGAATTCATTCCAATCCTTGATGCGCTCCAACGGATCGCGATCGCTTGGAAGCTCCCGCTTATATTCCATAAATCCCGTAGGTGTCGACATCTTCATTTCCTCCATCTGTCGGTATTTCGCTCGTGCGCCGCTAAATTTCTACCTCATTCACTATATCTGTTGAAGCACTTTCTTGCAAGCTTGTTTGTTGCAACATTTGAACGTCGATAATAGACCATCCTAACAAAAGAATCCTTCTGTCAGAATGGATTTTCCGTAAAATTGTTTGTACTATTCAGATACGGCGCGTTCGTAAACGCAAAATGTATAGGGCACCGTATTTTTCTCATCTTGAGTTCCGGGCACACGAGAGATCAAATCCCATTCCTTACGGTCGAATTGCGGAAAATAAGAATCCCCTTCGAACGCTTGGTCAATCTCGGTTAGCAGCATCCGATCCGCAACATCTAACATTTGGGTGAAAATCTCCGCGCCGCCGATGACCATTAATTCTTCATGCCCGTATTTCTCGAGTGCTTCCTGAATCGTACGAACAAGCTCGCAGCCCTCCGGAGCTTCCTCTAAAGTCCGGGACAGAATGACGTTCGTTCGGTCTCTCAAGGGTTTGCGTAACGATTCAAACGTCTTTCGACCCATAAGAACGGGTTTTCCGAGCGTGTTCTGAGTAAAATATTTCATTTCGGCGGGTAACCGCCAAGGCAAATCGTTATCGGTACCGATGACGCCATTAGAGGCGACAGCGGCAATGAACGTAACGGTCATGGTTGTATTCCTTTTCCGGTTTTTAGTCCGCTTTTGTCCCATCATACCAATACCCGGATGTTGCTGCCTACCCGAGGGGATGTGAAGGATTTGTTGCCAAATTCATGCATCTCCCGACGAGCTCGCCTTCGTGGAACCGAACATCTTAGGTCCGCGGGGCGAATCGGAATGACTATCGGGCTCAAGCGTAACGCCTACGGAATCAAATACCGGTATCTCTTGGGACATCGGTAGGGTCATGATCCCAATGCCAGAGGTTCCTACCGTGAAGGTACCGGCGCTAGTCCGCACCCCATCGTTCAATAACCAGACTTGGTAGGCTTCCCCTTCCCGTGTCTGCGGCGAACCGAAAATATAAACGACGAGCTGCTCCTCTTTCTCGGAACGGACGAGACAGGCGACTCCGTAAGCATTCGGACTGTCATCAAACTTGCCGTTGCCCCTTTCAGCGCTTAAACGAAATAACGTCTCGATGGAAGCAGGCGCCTGTACGGATGCTTCCTTCTTAATCGACTGGATTTGCGCATCGCGCAACAACCATCCGGCTGCAAACACCGATACCAAGACGGCGACCGATGCCCCTCCTAGAAGAAACCTTTTTAAACGGGATTTATGGGTTTTCTTAAAAGGTTCCGGCGTTAACCCGTTATTATCAAAAAGCAGAGTAAGAACCGATTCCTTCAAATCCGCCGGGGGTTCAATCATCTCCACATCATCAGATAAGCGATTCCATACCTCGCGCCACGTGGATGCTTCTTCCTTGCAATCGGGACAGGACTCGAGATGCCGCTCAAATCGTTTGCGTTCCATATCCGAGCTCTCGCCTGCCAAATAATCGATTAAACCTTCACAGGGGGATGTTTCCCGGTTGTTCATCGCTTACCGTTCCTCCCTAAAGTTCTGAAGATGCCTTCGAAGCGTCTTGAGCGCTTGATGAAGCCGGCTCTTGACCGTACCAACGGGTTCTCCGCCCATCTTCGCGATTTCTTGAAGCGTGTATCCTTTCCAATATAACAATTCGATTATCCGCTGCTGCGGTTCGCTTAAACGCCTTGCCGCCGCAGCAATGACCGATCGTTCGGCACTGTGAAGGAGGGCCGGTTCGGGACTGTCAAAATGGGTGTCTGCCGGAGATTCTTTGAGTTCCTCTATCGAAATCAGCGATTGATGCCGTCGTTCTTTCCTTACGACATCAATAGCGATATGCCTTGTGACGGTAATCAACCAACTGGCGAAAGCTCCTTTTCCTGAATCATATTCTGCATTAGTTGTCCATAAGCGTACAAAAACAAGCTGCACGATTTCACTGGCCAACGTTTCGTTTCCGGATATACGGGCGGCGAAAGAGTATACGAGGCGTGCATGTCTATCATACAACTGCTCAAACGCTTCTCTGCTCCGTTCGCGAATATGTTGCATTAATTCCCCATCGGACCGGGTCGGCATTAGGGCTTGTCTCCTTGTCCATTGCTTCCTTATTTCATATACAGCATAACAGAAAAACGAGCGGACGGGAGCCCTCTCCCATCCGCCTCTATTCCTTAATCTTCCACAATAATTTTTCCGACCATTGCCGGATGCGGTGCACAGTAATAGGTGAACGTGCCAGCGGTGTCGAACTTCACTTCCTCCGATTCGTCCTCCCCGAGCAAAGCGGTTTCGAACTCCCCGCCATCCGCGGTTGCCGTATGTTTGGGTTTGTCCCGATTGATGAACTTTACCGTACTGCCTTTAGGAATGGTAATCTCTTCAGGCGAAAACGCAAAATCCTTGATCTCGACGATTACGGTTTCCGCTTTTTCTTCCGGAGTTGTCGGCTCTACAGACGCTGACGAAGACGCCTCGGATTTGGGCTCGGACGGCTTCGGTTCCTTGGACGGAGCCTCTGGAGCCGGGGTCGATGCCGGTTTTGGACTCTCGGATGCAGACGGTTTGTCTTCCGGCGGCTCCGAAGATTCATGCTCATGCGATGCCTCCGCGGAAACGCTCGGAGATGGGGATTCCACGGCTTGTTCCCCTGCCGGCTCCGCACTGGAATCGACGGCTGCAGTGCTTGATTCCAAGGACGGACTCGATGATACCGAAGAGGATTGCGCGGTTTCGCTCATCTGTGAATCTGCGGGTGTCGCAGTATTCTCATTCTTGGACGAGCAAGCGATAGCGATAAAGATAAGTAAAGCGAACATCGTCGTAAGCAAGGTGACTTTATTCATATTTCTCATTCAACGATTATCTTCCCTTTCATGTGGGCTTTATGCGGCTCGCATACATATTCGTATACGCCGGGTTTGTCCAATTTGATTGTCGCGGATTCTCCCTTATTAAGCAGGGCAGTCTTGAACGATCCGTCGCTTGCTACAGCATTGTGCTGATCATCGTCCATGTTGACGAATTCGATAGTCGTACCCGCTTTGACCGTCAATTCGGTTTGCGAGAACTTATAACCCTTCATTTCAATCGTAACTTTTGCCGGTGCTGGAGCTGGAGCGGGAACGGGAGCAGCGTTGCCGGTTGTTGTGCCTGCGAATGTCGCCGGATTAACGACAAACCAGACATTATTCAGCCCTTGTCCTTTCAAATCTCCGCGCTTGGCATCCTGAAAGAAGTAGTAGAGAGGATAACCTTTGAACGTCGTTTGCTTGGTTCCGTCACCTCTGGTAATTTCGCCGAAATCCTCCGTTTTCAAGCCCTTTGGAATGACAATGGAATCCGCATGGAATGCCGGCCACTTTACCAAGCAATCTCCCGTGCAGACGCTTGAGCCCGATGTGTCTTTGTCAAAATAATACAGGCTTACGCCTCGGCTGTCGACCAAATAATTACCTAGTTTCGCATCTGTGCCAAGACCGACGGTATAAAAGGGCTGCTTGATCAGGAACCAGACGTTATTGGCGCCCTCTCCGTTCGTTTCCCCTGCTTTAACGTCCTTGAGGAAATAATAGAGCGGCCAGCCTTGATAGGTCAGTTGCTTGGCTCCGTCAGACCTTACGGATACTCCAAAATCCTTGGCATTAAGATTGTCTGGAAGAAGCAATTGATCCGAGTAGAACACAGGCCAGTTCGTCAGACAAGCGCCTTGGCAGGTGCTCAAATCAGCCATGTCTTTCGTGAACAAGTAAAGCGCCATGCCTTTACCGTCGGTCAAATAAGAAGATCCGTCCGCCATTTGTTTGATGTCGATCCGTTGTCCATTCAGCAGCATGGCTTTATCGGCAGCGACAACCTTCTTCTCTACGAGTTCTTGCAGCAGGTTATGGCTTGCGTCCTTAGGCATCGCCTGCAGCGTTTCCGTCAAAGCGACAGCCAAATCGCGGTTAGTGAACGGCGACGCATCCGCTGCGCGGGACAATCCTTTGGTAGATGCGAACGCCAGCGTATCCTTATATGTGAAATCCATATCTGTTCCCGAACGGTAACGCAGCGACTCCAGCATGACTTTATAAATTTGCTGTGCGGTAATGGCCGCGGTAGGTTCAAAGTCCCCTGTTCCGGTTCCACCCCAACCGTATTCCGGATGGCTCTTAAGATAAGCAAGCACAGGCCGGCTTGCCTTGCCAACCGCATCGGCATCCGCAAAGCTATCCATCCCCTCATAGCTGAGCGCCTCTTGTTCTTTGCCCAATAATCTTAATTGCAGGATAGCCGCTTGAATCCGTGTCGTCGTTTTGTTCAGATACGCCTCCGTTACCCCATCCCCGTCGCCTCGCAGAACACCTAGCTGCGTGACTGCGTCCGCGGCGGTTGACGTTTGGACGGCTGGAGCCGCGGTACCCTCCGACGATTGATCTCCCTCCGCAAACGCGGCGAACGGCGTCATAACCAGTGCTAAAGCCATGCCTAGCGATAATGCCCATCTCATTCCCTTGTTCATTCGCAATCTTTCCCCTTCCTGGAATAGGATCTTCATCCCAAGCTAACGAATGTAATCGAAGAACGGTTTGATGTAATTTTCGTTTTTTCAAAAAAAAAAAGGCCGCCCCACCTATCTGATAGCAGACGGGTGATGCGGACTTCCCGGAAAAACGGTTCATTCCGTGGTTACACAGCTACTGGAGCTTTGATAGCGGGATGATGTTCATAACCGGCAAATTCGAAATCTTCAAACGTATAATCGAATATGGATTCGGGTTTGCGCTTAATGTTCAGTTTAGGCAATGCAAGAGGTTCCCTGGACAATTGCAGCTTAACCTGCTCCAAATGGTTGCTGTAAATATGAACATCGCCGCCCGACCAGATGAACTCGCCAACCTCAAGCCCGCATTGCTGGGCGATCATATGTGTCAATAACGCATAAGAAGCGATGTTAAACGGCAGTCCCAGGAACGTATCGACGGAACGCATCGTCAGCATGCAAGACAATTTCCCGTTGGCTACGTAAAATTGGAAAACGAAGTGACAGGGCGGAAGCTTCATCTCGTCGATGACGGACACGTTCCAGGCGCTCACGAGATGCCTGCGCGAATCCGGATTGCGTTTAATTCCTTCGACCACCTGCTGGATCTGATCGATCGTACGGCCGTCCGGCGTTTCCCACGCGCGCCACTGCGAGCCATACACCGGACCTAAATCCCCGTTCTCGTCGGCCCATTCGTCCCAGATTTTCACGCCGTGTTCTTTCAAATAAGCAATATTCGTATCGCCTTTGAGAAACCACAGCAATTCGTGCACGACGGATTTCAGATGCACCCGCTTAGTCGTCACGAGCGGAAACCCTTCAGATAAATCGTATCTGAGCTGTCTTCCGAACACGGATAACGTTCCGGTTCCCGTTCTATCTTCCTTCACGGCTCCGTTATCCAAAACATTCTGAAGCAAATCTAAATAATTGCGCAAGATGAACACACCTCGACGTAAGATTTTTGTTGTTTATTGTACCATCCTGCTTGTCAGTCTGTCGATGAATACCGCTGCGCACGCCGTCTCATCCGAAGCTCGTGGCGCTCCGGCGCGCTGTCGAACAGCTTTTGCTCCGCTTCGTTTTCCGGCTGAACAGGCGGCACGGGCGTCGGCTTCCCATGCTCGTCTACGGCAACGAAAGTCGAGAATGCGGTAACAGTCACTCTCCGTTCCGAGGTGAACAGATTTTCCGCCCTGACGACGACGTAAACCTCCATGGAGCTCCTGCGCGTCCAGGTGACGAATGCCTCGAGCTCCACCGCTTCCCCCAGCCGTATCGGCGACAGGAAGTCCAAGCTGTCCGTGGAAGCCGTCACGACAGGTTTGCCGGAATGTCTCATGGCTGAGATCGCCGATATTTTATCGATATACTGCATCAACGTTCCGCCGAACATCGTACCATGGTGATTCGTATCCGTTGGAAATACGAGCTCCGTCATAATGGAACGGGATCGGCTTACCGGTCTTGCTTCTTCGTTCATAAATTGTCTCTCCCTTGTCTATCCATTAAGGTTTTCATGCTATAATTGGAAAAGGCAAACATTTGTACGGGAGGAAATACGATGAGCGAATCGAAGAAAAAGGGACCAAAAGACCCTCAGATCAAAGAATCTCCTGTAACCTATGAAATTTATGCAAACATGCCGGATGATGGCAACCGTTATGAAATTGCCGATGGACAATTGGAATTAATGAGTCCCGGTCCTAATACGATCCATCAGATACTATTATCTGAGCTTCATCGCAAAATGGTTGACGATTGCAGTCATGATTATATCGTATTCTTCGCACCGCTAGACGTTATTTTATCCGACATTGAAGTGCGCCAACCGGACTTGATTATGATCCATCGAAGCCGCATGAATATCATTAAGAAGCACGGGATCGTAGGAGCCCCGGATCTTGTCGTAGAAATCAGCTCCGAACATTCCCTTAGACGCGACAAAGTCCAGAAGACGAAAGCTTACGCCAAATACGGAGTTGCGGAATATTGGATTATAGACATGACAAACAACACATTAGAACAATATACTCTGCAAGATCATACCTATGAACTCGTCGAGCTCTATTCGAGGGATGATATCATTCGTTCGGAGAAATTACAGTGTCTATCTTTCTCGATGAACGATCTCGTGAAGGATCTTCCAGAACTGTCCAATTAATCATTTAAGAATATTAAATAAACCTTTATGAAGGCTCGACACGATAATCCGTGAAGCCTCCATAAAGGTTTTTTAATTGCTGATTATGATTTGGGAGCCAACGTATGGATCGGATGGCCCATCGCGAGTTCTGCGGCGTCCATCGTGATCTCTGCCAGCGTTGGATGCGCGTGGATCGTCAGCGCGATGTCCTCGATCGTAGCGCCCATCTCGATAGCCAGGCCGATCTCGGCAATCATGTTAGACGCTTCTACGCCTGCAATTTGCGCACCGAGCACGAGCCCATTGTCTACGTCATGAATGAGTTTCAAGAAGCCGTCCGTGCCGTTCAACGTTACCGCACGGCCGTTGCCGCCGAACGGGAACTTGCTGGACTTCACTTTATGGCCTTTTTCCTTCGCTTCTTTTTCCGTGTATCCGACGCTTGCGCATTCCGGATCGGAGAAAGCTACGGCAGGAATACACTTGTAATCCACTTTGGATGGCAGGCCGGCAATGGCCTCCGCTGCGACTTTCGCTTCGTAAGAGGCTTTGTGCGCGAGCGCTGCACCCGGAACGATGTCGCCGATCGCGAAGATGTGCTTAATGTTCGTACGGCACTGATCATCGACTTCGATCAATCCGCGTTCGCCAACCTTAACGCCGATCATATCCAGTCCAAGCTCTCCATCCGTATTCGGACGACGGCCTACGGTCACAAGCAAGTAGTCAGCCGTGACCGACTTCTGCTCTCCACCGACTTCGTACGTCACGGTTACGTCTTTGTCCGTTTGCTCCGCGCCTTTGGCCAATGCGCCGTTGACGATCTCGACGTTCGACTTCTTCAGCTTCTTGACGACAAGCTGGCTCATATCTTTGTCGAAGCCCGGAAGGATCGTATCCGCACCTTCGAGGACGGTTACTTTCGTACCGAACTTCGCGTACATTTGACCAAGCTCGATGCCGATGTAACCGCCGCCGATAACGATAAGGCTCTTCGGCAATTCAGGCAGCGACAAAGCTTCGGTCGAGGAGAGAATCCGTCCGCCGAACGGGAACGGCTTGAGCTCGATCGGACGCGAACCGGTTGCGATAATGCAATTCTTGAACCGGTAACGCGGCGATTCCTGGTCGTTGAACAAACGGGCTTCGTTCTCGTTGATGAACATTACTTCACCACTGAACATTTCAACCTTGTTTGCCTTCAGAAGCATTTCTACGCCGCCCGTCATTTTATTGACGACGGACGTTTTGTATTCTTGTACTTTGCCGAAATCTACGCCGATGTTCTCCGCCGACAAACCGTATACCGATGCATGCTGCATAGATTCATAGTGATGGGCCGCGTTAATCAAAGCTTTCGACGGAATACAGCCTACGTTCAAGCATACGCCGCCGAATTTACCTTTGTCCGCAATCATAACCTTCTGGCCTAATTGCGCAGCGCGGATAGCCGCTACGTAACCTCCGGGTCCGGCACCTACGACGAGCAAGTCGATATCTAGTGAAGCGTCTCCTACGACCATGGATTACACCTCCATAACGAGCAGTTCAGGATCGCTGAGCAGCTGTTTAATGTAGTTTAAGAAGTTTTGCGCCGTTGCGCCGTCAATAATGCGGTGATCGAAGCTTAGGGATAGTGCCATTACCGGAGCGATAACGATTTCTCCGTTCTTAACGACGGCTTTTTCGGTGATGCGGCCCGTTCCCAGAATAGCAACTTCAGGGAAGTTGATTACCGGAGTGAAGAACATCCCGCCCGCCGAACCGATGTTCGTAATCGAGATCGTGCTGCCTTTGATTTCGTTGGCAGCCAGCTTACCTTCGCGACCGCGCGTTGCAAGGTCGCGTATTTCGTTCGCGACGGACCAGACGTTCTTACGGTCGGCGTCGAAGATGACCGGAACGAGCAGTCCGTTATCCGTGTCGGTAGCGATACCGATATTGTAGTATTTCTTGTAGACGATTTCGTTAGCCGATTCGTCGATCATCGCGTTAAGTGCAGGGAATTCGCGGCAAGCCGCAACAAGCGCTTTAACGATAAACGGCAAGTAAGTAAGCTTGACGCCTTTCTTCTCGGCGATTGGCTTTGCTCTAGTCCGCAGGGCAACAAGACCCGTCACGTCCACTTCATCCATCAATGTTACATGGGGTGCCGTGTAGACGGATTTAACCATCGCGTTGGCAATCAATTTGCGAATTCCTTTGAACGGTACTCTCTCTTCGACTCCCGGTCCGCTGACCGTCGCCGCATTAGGCGCTTTCGCGCTTGGTGCCGCATCCGTCGAGTCCGCTTGAGCCGTTGCTTCCGCTGCCTTCGGAGCTCCGCCGCCCGAAGCGATACCGAGCACGTCGTCGCGGGTAATGCGGCCATTCTTGCCGCTGCCGGACACTTCGCCGATGGTTACGCCTTTCTCGCGGGCGAGTTTGCGAACGCTCGGCGTTGCAAGAACCAGTCCGCCGGAAGCAGGCTGCGATGCGGGAGCAGTTGATTGGGGTGCCGATGCTGCAGCCGCAGGGGCAGCTTCAACCGCCGGCTGTTGTGCCGGCTGGCCTTTGGTATCCGCGCCGCCGGAAGCTTGAGCATGGCCGTCCGCAGCAGGCCCCTGATCGGGAACGTCACCTTCCGCTTCGATAATTGCGACGACTTCGCCGACATGCATCACTTGTCCGTCTTTGGCGCGTACTTCTACCACTTTGCCGTTAACCGGGCAAGGCACTTCGACGATCGCTTTATCGTTCTGTACTTCCATAATGATATCTTCGTCCGTTACCGTCTGGCCCGGCGCGATGTGCATTTTGACGATTTCGCCTTCATGCAGTCCTTCGCCGAGCTCCGGGAAGCGATATTCAAATCTCGTCACCTGGAAACCTCCTTTTTTAGAACTGAAGCACCTGATTTACGGTTTTCACGATGCGTGCCGTAGAAGGCAACCAAGCATCCTCCACTTGCGCGAACGGATACACCGTATCCGGACCTGCGACGCGAAGTACGGGCGCTTCCAAGTGCAAGATGGCTTTTTCGTTGATTTGGGCGATGATTTCAGCGGCCGCACCGGAAGTTTTCTGGGCTTCCTGAACGACGATTGCCCGATTTGTCTTCTGGATGGATGCTACAATCGTGTCGATATCCAGAGGAAGCAGCGTGCGCAAATCGATGACTTCGGCTTGGATGCCGCTTTTCTCCAGCTCTTCCGCCGCTTTAACCGCGGTGTGCACCATCAATCCGTATGCGATGATCGTAATGTCCTTGCCTTCGCGAACGACCTTCGCTTTACCGATAGGCACCGTATAATCATCTTCCGGTACTTCGTCGCGGAAAGCATGATACAAGTTCAGATGCTCCATGAAAAACACGGGATCATTGTCGCGGATAGCCGAGATCAATAGTCCTTTGGCATCGTAAGGATTGGATGGGACGATGACTTTGATTCCGGGAGTTTGGATTGCGAGCCCCTCCAGCGAATCGGTATGCAGCTCGGCCGCTTTCACACCGCCGCCGAACGGGGTGCGGAATACGATCGGAGAATGGTAACGGCCGCCGGAACGGTAACGCATCCGGGCCGCCTGCACGAACATTTGGTCCAGTGCTTCATAGATAAAGCCGACGAACTGAATTTCGGCAATCGGACGGAACCCTTGCGTTCCAAGTCCGACGGCCAAACCGCCGATCGCGGATTCCGCCAAAGGAGTGTCGAATACCCGGGTTTCGCCGAACTCCCCTTGCAAACCTTCCGTCGCGCGGAACACGCCGCCCACTTTGCCGACGTCTTCGCCGAATAGAATCACGTTAGGATCGCGTTTCAACTCAACGCGCATTGCGTCGCGAATCGCTTCTTTCATGTTCATTTGAGCCATGCTTTTAAACTCTCCTCGCCAAGAGCGATCTGATGCGTCAGCGATGGAACATCGCCCGCCAGTCGCCCTGTATCTTTATTGGAAATCGGCTTTTTGCTCTTCAAGATGCGGCGGAGTCGTTTCGAACATCGAATCGATCAATCCGGCAACGGTCATTTTCTCCGTTTGCTCCGCTTTCTTGATTTGCTCGTTTACCGCATTTTTTGCTTCTTCTTTGACACGTGCCGTATCTTCTTCGGACCAAAGCCCTTTTTTCTCCAAAAACTTGGCGAAGCGAACAAGCGGATCCCTCAAGCTCCACTCTTGCTCTTCTTCCTTCGTACGGTATTTGGTCGGATCGTCAGCCATGGAATGCGGACGGAAACGGTAGGTCAACGCTTCAATCAGAGTCGCGCCGCCGCCGTTGCGGCCGATTTCAGCCGCTTCCTGAACCGCGGAGATCACCGCCAAGACGTCCATGCCGTCGATTTGCTGTCCGCGAATACCCGCTGCAAGCGCCTTGTGGGCGATGGATTGCGCAGCCGTTTGCTTAGAGAACGGAGTCGTGATCGCGTAACCGTTGTTCTGAACGAAATAGACGACAGGCAAATTAAATGCGCCCGCGAAGTTCATGCCCTCGTAGAAATCGCCTTCGGAAGAGCCGCCGTCACCGGTATAGGTGATCGCGACGCGTTTCTCGCCTTTCAACTTGAAGCCCATGGCAATGCCGGTAGCATGCAAGATTTGCGCGCCGATAATGATTTGCGGCATAAGGACGTTAACGCCCTCCGGAATTTGTCCCCCATGCTGATGGCCGCGGGAATACAGGAACGCTTGATAGAGCGGCAATCCGTGCCATACGAGCTGCGGCATATCGCGGTAACCCGGGCAAATGAAATCTTCCTTCACCAAAGCGTACTCGCTGCCGACCATTGTCGCTTCTTGTCCGGATACCGGGGCATAGAAACCGAGACGTCCTTGACGACCCAGGTTAATTGCCCGATCATCCCAAGTACGGGTAAAAACCATGCGATACATAATTTCTTTTAACTGATCGTCCGAAAGCTTCGGCATACGATCCGGATTGACGACTTCGCCTTCCGGAGACAATACTTGCAGAGGAGTAACATCCTCCGACCTAACTTCATGCGATGCAAGACCGGCTTTCTTCACCGGGAATTCCGTGGATACTTTGCTCATAAGGTTCACCTCATCTTTAATTGTGGAAGAGGGCTTTCTGTTATAGAATTATTATATCCCTGTTTAAGTGATTTGGTCAAAGAAAAACTCTAAAAATCCTTTGTTTATATAGCTTTGTGCCATTTCATGTTTGTATAACAGGTTTTAATATTTTATGTAACAGGATAATACACCCCTTTAGGTTTTACCTCCAATTGGTTTGCCCATGCCCGTGATTTCCCATACCTAGCAAGGAGGTTCGTCCCATGAGCGACAACCCGCTATTCAAGAGAACGATTCATAAGCACGACGTTCCGAGCCAGTTTCTGCCTGAAGGAAGTCGCTCGATACGAGTTTATTTACCGCCCGGTTTTCAACAATGGATCAGTTATCCTGTCGTTTATTGTCAGGACGGCGAAGACTTCTTTAACTTCGGACGCATAGCGACGCTTACTCAAAGACTGATTCTGGAAGAAGATTGGGAGCCGTTTATTATCGTAGGCGTCGACGTGGACAAGAAGCAAAGAACTTCGGAATATACTCCGGACGGCGAGCGATACTCTTTATATACCCGTTTTTTTGCGGAAGAGCTCATTCCTTGGACGGAATCGCATTATCCGGTTCGCGATACGCCTGAACAACGGGTATTGGCAGGCGATTCGCTAGGCGGCGGCGTCTCGCTGTCTCTCGCGATAACGTATCCTTCCCTATTTAACCGGATCATTACCCTTTCGGGCGCCTTCTACGCTTGTTATGTCGAACAAATTCGCCAATCCACGACTTTGGAACAATTGCAAATATGGATGCTGGTAGGTTTGCAGGAGAGGGATTTCTCGACCGACAGAGGAACTTTCGACTTCGTGGAGTTGAACAGGAGAGCCGTACGATTGTTGGAAAATAAGGGCGCTAAAATAAAATA
>FWWL01004802.1_pt1 | contig 22168 bp, 29 predicted proteins | sample 2228331 | NCBI WGS metagenome assembly FWWL01 (sample SAMEA103939775, study PRJEB20133) | metagenome | reverse complement strand
TTCAGAAATTTTCTTCAATTTTGATAAAAGATTATCTTGGTTTTGAACTTATTTCAGTTTTACTTCTTATAGCAATAATAGGAGCATTTCTTCTTATAAAAGATGAGTATTGAGATTTTTTCGGTTCTTTTAACCTTTTTTATATCTTTACTTATAATTCTTTTTAAGAGAAGTTTCTTTTATTTTTTAATTTCAATTGAGATTGCTTTTAATTCTCTTTTGCTTTTATTTGCTATGAATATAGATAAAAAGGGATTTGAAAGTTCTATTTTTTTTATTTATATTCTTGGAATTATTGCAGGTGAAACCGCAATAGGTCTTGCAATACTTTTAAATCTTGTTAAAGAAAGAGGAGGTGATAATTATGATGTATAAAATTATTTTTGGTTTTATTATTCTTTTACCCCTTTTAGGTGGAATATTGCAGGGAATACTTGGTATAAAGGATTCAAAGAAGGGAGGGATAATAGCAAGTTTTTTTATTTTTCTCTCTTTTATTTTGCATTTCAAAACAATAGGTTTAGAGGAAGAAATTTTTTATTTTCCCTTTATAGTTTTTTCTGACATAGAAGTTTATTTTTCTTTTTTAATAGATAGAATAAATATTTTGATGGGGTTAATGGTAACTCTTGTGTCAGGAATTATACATTTATATTCAAGTGGTTATATGGAAAAAGATGAGTCTCCTTATAGGTATTTTGCTTATTTAAATCTTTTTGTTTTTTTTATGCTTCTTATAGTTTATTCAGGAAATTTTCTTTTAATGTTTATTGGATGGGAGGGAGTAGGGCTTTGTTCTTATCTTTTAATTTCATATGAATCCCATAGAGAAGAGGCAAAAAATGCAGGAACAAAGGCATTTTTAATAACAAGATTTGCTGATTTTGGTTTTATTTTATTTCTTTTAATATATTATAGAATTTTTGGAACTTTTGAAATAACTGCCTTAAAAGCTAATATTAAAGACCCTTTAATAATATGGGTTTTAGTATTTGCCTTTATTTCAGCTTGTGGAAAATCAGCTCAATTTCCCTTTTATGTGTGGCTTTTAGATGCAATGGAGGGTCCAACTCCTGTATCAGCACTTATTCATGCTGCAACAATGGTTACAGCAGGTGTATGGTTAATGATAAAGCTTCATCCACTTTTTGAAATTTTTGGGGAGTTTTTAAATTTAATTCTTATTATTTCTTCAATAACAATTATAATTTCAGGTTTTTTAGCCTGTTTTGAGAGGGATTTAAAGAGAATTCTTGCCTATTCTACAATTTCACAGATAGGTTATATGTTTTTTGCGATAGGAACAGGTTATAAGCTTTTAGGTTTTCTTCATCTTTTAACTCATGCTTTTTTTAAGGCGCTTTTATTTCTTTCTTCAGGTAATGTAATGCATCTTATTCATAAAAAAATAAATATTTTTGAGACAAGGGGGATAAGGAAGGTTCATCCTTTTACAGCCTATACCTTTTTGCTTGGGTCTCTTGCGCTTGTTGGTTTTCCTTTAACAGGTGGTTTTATAAGTAAGGAACTTATAATAAATGCTTCCTTTTCAAAACCAATGTTTTTTTACATTGCTTCTCTTTCAGTTTTTTTGACGGCCTTTTATATAATAAGGGGATATTCTCTTTGTTTTGAGGGGGAAGGAAAAGAAAAACATTATGAGAAAATTTCAAGTTTAATGAATATATCTCTTTTTATTTTGTCAATTTTTGTGATTTTGACGGGTTTTCCTTTTTTTGAAAAGTTTTATTTTGGGATTTTTGGTGAAGAATTTCATTTTGAAAATCCTCTTTTATATCAATTTTTACCTTTATTTCTTTCTGCTACAGGTATGTATATTGCTTTTGAGAGGTATACAAAGAGTTTAGCTCCTTTAAAGGGAAGGTTTCGTAGGTTATCGGAGTTTTTTTCAAGGGGGTTTTATTATGATGAGTTTATATCAAAGGTTATTTTTGGTTTTATTAAAAATTTTTCTTTTTATTTATCAAGGTTATTTGACAGGGGCTTTATAGATATTTTATTAGTTGAGGGTAGTGGAAATTTATTTTACATATTGGGAAATGTTTTTTCAAAATTTTTTAAAAGGAAGCCTTCCTTTTATCTTTCCCTTTTAATTTTATTTTTCCTTTTCCTTTTATTATTTATTTTATAATCTATGTTTGACAGTTTTGACAGTAAAATACCCCTTTTAAAGTAGCGGTGCGATTTATTACACATTTAAAATGCTTAATTTTCAAGCCCTTAAAAAACCTAATTGTCAAATATGAGATAAATACCCTTCTCCCTTCTAATTTTATTTCCTGATATTTATTTTGCTCCCCAATTCTTTTCCCTTCTTCCTCTGATCTTTCAAGAATATTGTCAATACCAATTTTTTCCCACAAAGCACACGCAAGAAGAACAGGACCCCACATAGAAATTGTATCCGCTTTTACTTCATTGGGCAATACAAATTTACTTAAAGAATATTTCCTCAATTGCTTTATCAGCTTATCCAGCTTCCCCTTTATTAAATCAACCCTACCTAAAGAAATAACCTTTATAACAACAAAATTTTGTATTAGAAAGTATAAACATTCCTTCAGGGCTACTAAAAAACGGAAATCCTTGTCCTTATAGGGGAAAAATAGAATATAAAAAAAATTTAGTTCCCTAAAAACCTTAAAAATTTTCAATTTTTAGGCAAACATCGGATAGCCATTCCAATTTCTAGGGCCATAATCAGAAGTAATTGGATCATCCACCGGAGGCTGAAGATTCTGGGAAAAAAGTGCAGAAAATATTATTAAAATTAAAAATATTAATTTTTTCATTTTTTACCTCCTCTTTCAAAGAGTATTGAAAGATTGTCAGGAAGTTCATCAAATGAGGTTTCTGCTGATTGAGCTATATGAATATCATGCCATCCACCAATTAAACCAATTTTTTTATTTCGTCTTACATCAGGGGCACAGCTCCATTTTCTTCCATTAATCTCCCCCTCAGCCTTTACCATTTTTGTTCTTCCTGTTTCTACATCTAAAAAGAAAAGGTGTTTTACTGCTCGGTATTCTGGAGCCCCTGTAGGAAACCATAAGATAGCCCCTACTATTTTGCCATCAGGAGAAATCTGTACCTCGTCAACTTGAGAAATATTAGCCCTTGCAAGCTGCTTTCCAGTCGTATCATAAACCTCAATATTATATTTATTCTGTACCCAATCCGAACTATCACGATAACAAACATATATAGTGCTACCATCCCATGACAATCCAGCATCCCAAGTAAATATCCCAATCTCTGCTGGCTCATACACCTGAAATTCTTTTTTAAAATATACAACTCCCTTTGAATTCAATATTTTAACAGTACAATTAAGTTTCCTATTTAATATTGATGCAGCATATTTTATAGGGTCATAAGAAGAAATGTATCTCTCTGTACAATAAAGCACTATTCTCTCCGTAACACCTTCCACACGCTTAGCTTCCACCAACCATTTATTACCCTTCTTGACTATTGATGACCAAGAATACTTTATTTTCTTTACAATCTTTCCATCGGGTGACACAAAATGAACTTCTTTGGGACGTTCTATCTGGTATTTATCCTTCTCCATCACCACCTTAATCCTGTAACCCTTTTCTTCCTTTTTTCCTTCCTGCGCCCATATAAAGCCAATACTTAAAATAAACATTGTTTTAATTAAACCCTTCATTTTTAAACCTCCTGTTTTTAAAACATTTTTGTCTTTCATTTTAAATAAAATTTCTATAAGGTGGATACATTATTGAATGTGTATAAATAGAATGCCCTAACCCCCACGCATGACCTAACTCATGCTGAATCACACTTATAAGTGAAACCTCACCAGGATTTAAAAAATAATTTCCCGCAAGTTCAAATTTACAATAATTAGCATAAGCACCATCCGGAAGATGATTTTGATTAAGAAAAACACGAACATGGCGAGGAATAGGCAAATTATTGCAGTACCCTATTATTCCTGAATTATATGTTAAACCATAAGTATATTGCCCCAGAGACTGCCACATCACAGATATATCATAAACCCCTCCATCCACCAATTCCACATTATAACCTACATGAGAAAAATAGGGATTCCAGTGGATTTTTATTGCGTCTTCTAGATGTCTTCTTGCATCTTTGTCAAGCCTAGAATCACCTGTATACACATAATAGCAAAGTATATTTTTCTTTACAAATCTCCATATAAAAGGAATTTCATGAGAATATATAATCCCATTAAGTACTAACATAAAAATTAAGCTCCTCATTTTTCCCTCCTTTTAAATGTACTTTTAAGAATATTTTTTACATACTCCCATTCAACACATATTTCTGGTTTCATAAAAAAAGTCCCTTTACTGACATATACCCAGTTTACTTTATTTTGATATATTCGTAAATACGAAGAAGAAGAAAAAGGCATAGATTCAAAAACTCCTTCAGGTAGTTTCTCTTCTACAATTTCTTTTTTCAAGAGATTAAAAAAATATTTCTCTAATGAATCTATATTCACAGATATACTTTTACCTTTTTTCTTTAAAATTTTATAATAATAAATAGCATACGGAAAAGACATCAGTTTACTGAAAGGAAAATCAATCAAAAAAAGAACAAAATCTCCAAAATCTCCTCGAATGTCTTGTTCAGTTAAATAAAGTTGGTCTCTGAAATTATGTGGTCTTATGTTTCCTTTTTCTTCAGGGAATAAAGGTGTTTTTATTATTATGGTATCATTTTTAATATTCTTTTTTCCCTTACTCCATATCATTTCTTCTACCCTAAAATAATACCAAATATGATAAAAAATTTCCTCTTTATGAATTTCTTCCTTTATAGGTGTACCCCTAATTACCAGATCACAATAATATATAGGTAAATCTATAAGATTCTGCTCATTAGCAAAAAATTTTGAAGCAGGATCAGGAAGTATAATTATACCTCTTTTATATATTTGGTATATTTTATCAAATACTCTTTGTTCAAATCCCCTAGATTTTATGTAACTCTTCAAAACCTTTTTAAACCACTCATCATAATCTATGCCTCTTTTTTTCCAGTAAACATACCATTTATAAGAATTTATAAGGTCTTCCCACATAATTTTAATATCAGAAAAACTTCCCCTTAATTCTTCAGGAATTCCTTTTAGACTTTTCTCAAATTGTTTTACATTCTTTGGCCACTTTTCTATTTCTATTCTCCATTCCATTGGCAAATACTTCAAAAATTCAGGGTCTATCCATATGCTATCAGGATATACTATCATAGGATTTTCAACAAACTTAAGAACAGGGTCTTCCTCTCCATATGCGCCTCCCATCGCCAACACAATTCCTGCACATATTTTAATTAACTTCCTCATTTTTAAACCTCCTGTTTTTTAAAACATTTTTGTCTTTCATTTTAAATAAAATTTCTATAAGGTACACATGTATCTTGCTGTTCCATTTATTGTGACTATGTATTGAGTTTCATATTTTAAATCCTTTAAAGTATCTTGTGGTTTTATAGTTACTGTTCTTAAATCAGAAGACCACTCAAATATCTTTGGAAAATCAGAGGAAATTGAAATAGCACCCTCTGTAGACACGACATCCATTGGTTTTGTAAAAGTAATACGAATTTTTGTATTAACAGGGACATTAGTTTGACCATGTTCAGGATAATGAGAATGAATACAAGGAGATTCATTTTGAATATATATAATGATGTTTTTATCTGTATAATTTCCTGCCAAATCATAACCTCTAATGTATAAAATATGTTCTCCATCAACAAACTTTTTTGTATTAAAATATATAATGAAAGTATCCGGCACTAATGTAGTATGTATGTCCTTACCAATATATCCAGGACTCTTTTCTTCCTCATACATAATAGGTGGTGGTAAATGGTCTAAAAAAGCTTTCACACCAAACATTCCAGAACCAAAAGTATAGTCAAAAGCATACACTATGATTTTTATAACACCACTAACTGTATCTCCTTCAATTGGAGAAAGAATATCTATTAAAGGAGGAACAGCTTGTCCTTCAACAAATTGTGAACTATTCATTTGTAAAAGGGGATAAATTGTCCATGGCCCAAAATCAGATACAAGATCAATACCAACTTGTTCATATAACCACTCTACAAATCCATCACATCGGAAATAAGCCCCTGGATTTTTATAAAAAATAAGACTATAAGGAACATACAGCTGGGTTCTTGCCAGAGAATCAATCAAGGTTCTTTGTCTTGATGTAAGTATTGCATCTCGGAAACCATAGAAAGGTGGAGCTGTCCATGCATCCTGTGAAAGAGGAGTCATTGTAACTTTCACTCCCGAGGCATAGACTGCTATCTGATGCTCCCAACTATAAGGTGAACCGAAATAATTCCATTTATAATAAATTCCAGCATGAGCTACACTACTCCACAATGTTTTAAACCACTCTGGCGCCTCTTCTAACCAAGAAGGTATACCGAGACCTCTATAATAAGCGTTTCCAATTTCAGAAAACGCCCCTGCACTAAAAAGCACAAACGGGAATACCGATATAACAAATATTTTTCTCATTTTTCTTCCTCCTTTTCGATTCCTTTTAAATACCTAATAATTTTTTCAAGCCTTTTCTTCTCTATCTCATTTAAATCTTTTTCTTTTTTCAGAAACTCTTGGATCATCATTATGCTCTCTTCACTACCTAACTTTCTAAAAACCGTGATAGCAAATCCTCTATCTTCTATCATCCAAAAATCTTTTCTTTTAAACAAATCTATCATTGTTTTTATTACGCTATCTCTTGCAAGATAACCTTTTTCTTGTAAAACCATATAAGGTAAAGGGGACACTGATCTTAAAATTTCATCATTCCTTATTATTCTTAAAACAAGAAAAACAGAATTTTTATCTCCTATTTTCATTAGTGCTCTTAAACCCATCCCTATTAAAGTACTTTGCTCTTTTTGATTCCATTCTTTTACTGCTTCATCTATAGCTTTATTTATGTAAGGTATTACCCTTTTATCACCTATTCTTCCAAGTGTGAAACAAATATATCCCTTATTAATTTCACTCTCATTTTTTCTGAAAAGAAATTTAATTAATTTCATAGTTACAGAAGTATCTCCTATATCTCCAAGTGCAGCAATCGCTCTATTTCTATTCCATTCCTGCCAATCACCTTCCCATCCTGCTTCTCCATATATCTTACCTATCGGAATAGTATCTTCTATTACTTTTATAAGACACTCTACTGATTTTTTACTTTTTATCTGAGAAAGAATATAAATTAAAAAATTTTTAAAAATGGAAAGACTTCTCTATCTTGAACCACTGGACATATAACTGGCACAACAAGTTCCCCAAAATTTATAAGATTATTCATAGCTTTTTCAACTTCTAAAGGAGGACCATTTTTGTATACTTCTAAAAATTTTTCCCATGCTTTTTGTACTTCAATATTCTCTTGCCCATACATAGCCTTTATTACTAACATAAAACCTGCACATATTTTAATTAAGTTCCTCATTTTTAACCTCCTGTTTAAAATAAATTTATAAAAAAGCATTTTTCATTTTCAAATAAATTTTGCAATTGTTTTAGGTTCTACATCAAGTGGGTTTCCTGCAATATCAGTAACTCCTGATATTCTTAAATATACTTCTCCTACGTCATTTTTCTCAATTTATATTTAATATTTCGGCTCTGAAATACCTAAAAATTAAACACTTTAAATGCGCTATAAGTTACATCGCTACATTTTATATGTATTTCTTTTTTTTATTAGAAAGGACAAAAGGGAGAAAGAAAATTCTTCTTATCCCATGTTTGACATTTGGGTTCTTAAATACTTAAAAATTAAACATTTTAAATGTGCGATAAATCGCACCGCTACTTTAAAAGAAGTCATTTTAACATCAAAACTACCAAACATGGATTGAATGAACCCACAAAGAATTAAAATAACCGCTTAAAATCCCACAATCTCAAATCTAAAAATCCCTGATCCCTTCTCCTCATACCCATAAAAACTCTAATACCCAAAAACTACTTAACTCCCATCAATATATGCAACCTATCCGTAAACTTAAACCCATACTTACTTGAAAGCTCAAAAACCATTTTTCTTTTTTCCCTTAGCTCCTCATAACTCTTCCCCTCAGGCATTAAATATATCCTATCATTTGAAATAAAAAACATGTCCCTGATCTCAATTACCTCCCTTATATCCTCCTCTCTCTGTATCACAAACTTAAATATCACCCTATCCCTATCCCTAAACTTCCTCAAAACACCCACCTTAATCCTCCTTTCAAAATCCTCACCTGAATTTGAAAGCTTAGGAGAAACATTAAAATAAACCTCATACGGCAATTCGGGCTCTATCGTCCCATTTGTCTCCACCTCCACAATAAAACCCTTACCCAATAATCTCTCCACAAGCAAACATAAACTCCTCTGCCATAACAAAGGCTCACCACCCGTTATAACAAGATGAAATAAACCACATCTCATAATTCTATCCTCCACCTCCTCTAAACTCATCCTTTTATAAATAACATTCCCCCTCCAAGTATAATCCGTATCACACCAAATACACCTCAAATTACAAAAAGCAAGCCTCAAAAAAATAGATTTAGACCCTATAAAAGGACCTTCCCCCTGAAAAGAACAAAAAATCTCAGAAACAGGCAAAAAAATATTTTCCATTTTTACTCAAAATAAATCGCAAAAGAAGTAGGTGTCTCCTCTATCTTTACTGACCTCACATTTAAACCCCTCTCCTTCAACTTATAAAAGGCCCACCTGCAAAGATTCTCCGAAGTAGGATTGAAAGGTAAACTTATAACACCCTCTAAATCCCCTATCCTTTCATCCCTTTCATGCTTGAAAAAAACATGGTCAGGAAATATCTCCTTTATAACCCTCTCTATATCACCAAAATCCATCCCCATTCCAAGCCTATCAAGCTCATTAAATAAAAGCTCTACCTCCACCCACACGGTATGACCATGAGGCCTATTGCATTTACCCTTATAATCCATAAGCATATGCCCTATTTCCCTCTTTACCCTCTTTCTTAAAATCCAAGGCATTTCAGCATATTTTTAGTCTCATAAATGCCACCCCTACAAAACCCCATTAACCACAAGCATAGAACCTGTCTCCCTTCTTACCCTCTTCTTTAAAATCCCGGGCATACCTTATTAAATATCAATGAGCCTTATTATCTTCCTTGCATCCTGTTTTTCCATATAATCCGCCTTTCTTAATTTCCTTTTCTTCTTTGAATTCTTACTTCCTGCAAGATGCGAATGAAAAGCATGCCAGAACTTAACCTTACCCTTCTTGGTAAGCTTAAACCTTTTCACAGCACCTCGCTTTGACTTCATTTTAGGCATCTTTTACCTCCATAAACCATCAAAAGGGGTTAGAACCCTTCTAAAAATAACTTTTAAAATAATTTAAGTCTTCCTGTAAATTATTCTACCCCTTGTTAAATCATAAGGTGAAAGCTCCACAACCACCTTGTCTCCCGGCAATATCTTTATAAAATTTAACCTCATCTTCCCTGAAAGATGACACAAAACAAGAGGACCAGCATCAAGTTGAACCCTGAACATTGTATTAGGCAAAACCTCCTTTACTGTTCCCTCCATCCTTATAACACTCTTTTTTGACATATAATACCCCTCCTTTTAATTAAAGCTCGTCAAAATTACAGGCTCATCATCAATAAGAACTGTATGCTCAAAATGAGCAGAAGGCTTCCCATCAAAAGTAACATAGGTCCACCCATCCTCAAGAAGCTTTACCTCAAATGTCCCCATATTCACCATAGGCTCAATCGCTATAACAAGCCCCTTTTTCAACAAAAAACCCTGACCCCTTTTACCATAATTTGGCACAAGCGGCTCCTCGTGAAGATAACACCCTATACCATGACCCGCAAGCTCCCTAACCACACTAAACCCAAAATTCTCAACATAACTCTGAATCGCAAAACCTATATCACCCACCCTGTTACCAGCCCTTGCCTCCTCTATCCCTATATAAAGGGATTTTTCAGTCACCTCAATTAAATTCTTAATATGCTCCTCAACCTTTTCTACAGCATATGTCCTTGCCCCATCACTAAAAAACCCATCCTTTAAAACCCCTACATCTATCTTCACTATATCACCTTCCTTCAAAATACGCCTTTCAGAAGGAATACCATGCACAACCTCCTCATTCAAAGAAATACAGGCAGAAGCAGGATAACCCCTATAACCAAGAAAGGCAGGAATCCCTCCAAGCTTTCTTATCCATCTATCAATTATATCATTTAACCTCCTGGTGGTAATTCCTGGCTTTATATATTCCTCAATATCCATAAGAACCCTCGCAACTATTTTTGAGGCCCTCTCTATATTTTTAATTTCTTCACCCGATTTCAAAATAATCATAAAATAAGAGCCTTTATCCTTGCTTCAATCTCCTCCGCTTTACCCTCTCCATTAATCCTGTAAAGAATACCCCTACCAGAATAATATTCCACAAGAGGATAAGTACTTTCCTTATAAACCTCAATCCTCCTTCTTATCACCTCCTCCTTATCATCATCCCTTGTTATAAGTTCTATAGCACAATCATCACAAATTTCCCTCTTCTTCGGAGGATTGAAATAAATATTGTAAATTTTATTACACTTGGGACAGAGCCTTCTTGCTGTTAACCTTCTTATTATTTCCTCATCAGAAATATCAAAATAAATTACATGAGTAAGCTTTTTATTTAATTTCTCAAGTAATTCATCAAGCCCCTCCGCCTGCCTTATTGTCCTGGGAAAACCATCAAGTATAAAAGAATCAAGCCCCTTGATTGCAAACTCAACTATTTTAAGCATAATATCATCAGACACAAGGGTCCCCTCCTCCATATATTTCTTGGCAAGCTTACCAAGTTCTGTTCCCTTTCTAACATTCTCTCTTAAAAGGTCACCTGTTGAAATTACAGGAATATTAAACTCCTTTGATATTCTCTTTGCTTGCGTCCCCTTACCTGCACCAGGTGGACCCAAAAAAAGAATTCTCATTATCCCCTTCTACCCCTTAACCTTCCCTTCTGTAAAAGACCCTCATATTGCCTTGTAATTAAATGAGACTCAATTTGCTGTAAAGTATCCTGCGCCACACCTATAATAATTAAAAGTCTCGTGCCACCAAAGTAAAAAGGAACATTCGTTAATCTTGAAATATAATAGGGCAAAATTGCAACAAGAGCTATAAATATTGCACCAGGAAGCAAAATTCTTTTTAAAACATTATCAATATATTCAGCAGTTTTATCACCAGGTCTAACCCCGGGAATAAAACCTGAATATTTCTGAAGATTATTTGCAATATCCTTCGGATTTAATATAACCGCTGTATAAAAATAATGAAAGAAAATAATTAATATTCCATAAATCAAGTCATAAAGAAAATACCCTGGATTAAACATCTGGGTATAAATCATAACATCCTGAAGTTGAGGGAAAAAGGAACCAAGAGAATAGGGCAAAATCATTATACTCTGCGCAAAAATAATTGCCATAACCCCTGCTGTTGTCATTTTAAGCGGAATATGCGTGGTTGCTCCTCCGTAAACCTTTCTCCCGATAATCCTTCTCGCATACTGAACAGGAATTCTTCTTGAAGCAAGATTCATATAAACGATGCCAAAGGTAATCATAAAAAGAATAAAAAGAGCAAAAATAATTGCCGCAAAAGAAACTGCCCCACTTCTTAAAAGATTAATTGTCTGAAAAGCCTCCTGAGGAACAGTATCAAGAGAACCAACAAAAATTAAAAGAGAAGCCCCATTTCCTATACCCCTCTCTGTTATCTGTTCCCCAAGCCACATACAAAAAACAGCACCACCTGAAAGCGTTATAACCGTAAGTAAAGTAAATCCAAGCCCGGGATTTGGAACAATAGGAAGACCTGAAGGGGATGTAAATCTTGTCAAAAGAGAAGAAATACCAAAAGACTGAATGGTAGCAACCAAAACAGTTAAATACCTTGTCCACTGCTCAATCCTCCTTCTTCCTGCTTCACCCTCCCTCTGAAGTTTCTCAAGATAAGGCAAAGAGGTCGTCAAAATCTGAAATATAATTGAAGCAGAAATATAGGGCATTATCCCTATGCCAAGAATTGATGCCCTTGAAAGAGCGCCACCAACAAATAAATCAAAAAGTCCAAGAAAACTCCCCCTTAACTGCTGGGCAAATAGTTCACCTAAGGCCTTTACATCTATCCCGGGTATTGGAATGTGCGTCCCAAGACGAAATATTATGAGAACTATCGCAGTAAATATAAATCTTTCTTTTAAATCCTTTATTTTAAATAAATTTTTTACCCTTTCAACCGCAGATGGAGATGCCATTTTTAAGATAAATTCTTTTTAAGAATTGAACTTATTTTAAAAATTGAACCTTACCTCCTGCTTTTTCAATTTTCTCTATTGCCTTTTTTGAAGCCTTATGCACAAAGATGGTTACCGGAAAATCCACCTCTCCCTCAGAAAGAAGCTTTACCTTAACATCCCTTCTTACAACCCTCCTCTTCCTCATTTCCTCCAAATTTGCCTCCTCCCCAGCCTTAAACTTCCTTACAATATCCCTTATATTAATAACCTCATACTCCTCTCCAAAAGGGTTATTAAATCCCCTCTTTGGCAATCGCCTGTAAAGGGGCATCTGTCCTCCCTCAAATTCAGGACCTTTTTCCTTCCCAGACCTTGATTTCGCTCCCTTATGACCCCTACCAGCAGTCTTACCATGCCCTGAACCAATTCCCCTTCCAACTCTTTTTCTTTTTTTTACAGCACCTTTTTTAGGCTTTAAATTTGATAGTTCAAGCATTTTTCTCCTCCTATGTTTAATTGGGAATTAAATTAAAGTATAAAGTTATTTTTTTAGTGTGGAGGTGGGGAGAACACATTTTTTGTGGGCAAAAAGCCCCTAAAGGAGTGTTTCTCCTCTCTTTTTCATCCCCAATAAGAATGAAGGATTCAAACATAAAAAAGCAGTTATTACCACGGCTAATAAACTTCTTCGCGTAATCTATTCTCTCCTCACACACCAAAGAGCTTTCCAACCATCCTCTCATTTTATTCCTCCAAATTATTCATAGTTGCCCCCTTTTATTTCTTAATAAATTCCCTTGCCTCTTTTTCCGATATCTCCTCAACTTCAACAAGATGCTTTACTTTATCAATCATACCCCTTATCTCCTTAGTATCCCTCTTTATAACCACCTGATTTATTTTCCTTAAACCAAGAGCAAGAAGCGTTCTTTTTGCCCTCCAGTTGGCACCAATTCTTGATTTTTTCTGTCTTATTTTTAAATATTTTTCAGCCATCTCAAGACCCAAGCATAAACTTTCTTGTCACCCTTGAAAGGGAAAGCCCTCTTTTCCTTGCAACCTCCTTTGGGTCTCTAAGCTGTTTTAAAGCCTCCATTGTAGCCTGTGAAAGATTACAGGGTGTACTTGAACCAAGTGATTTTGTAAGAACATTTTTATAACCCGCGGCCTCTAAAATAGCACGAACAGTGTGACAGGCAATAAGACCAGTTCCAGGACCCGCTGGTTTTAAAAGAATCTTAGCAGCACCAACCTTCCCGAGAACAGGATGAGGTATTGTTCCATTTATTATAGGCACCTTAATCATATTCTTCCTTGCTCTCTTTAAAGCCTTGGCAATCGCATCAGGAGTTTCAGCAGCCTTTCCATGCCCTATACCAACCCTACCTTCACCATCACCAACAGCAACCCAGGCAGATATCCTGAACCTTCTTCCACCTGTTATAACTTTTGCAACCCGACTCAGGGATATTATATTTTCAATAAAATTTTTTCCCTCTTCCATAGGTTTTATTATACAATTAATTTCATTATTTTTTCAAGAACCTGAAAATTATATTAAATAATAAGGTTAAAATTACCGAAATTAAAATTGAGGTCCCTAAAGGAAAATAAAATTTAAAATTTTCCTTTTCAACCACTATATCAAGGGGAAGTCTCGGTAAATTCTTCAAATTTCCAAATTTTGAAAAAATGTAAAATAAAAATCCAATTCCTATAAAGATTAATCCGGTAAAAAGAAATATCTTCGCAAATTCTTCAAAAAACCTCATTCTGCCCAGAAGGGGTGATAACCCTGAACAAACTCCGATGCCTGCATTTTCCTTTTACCTGCAGGCTGAAGTTCCAGAATTTCAACCGCACCCTCTCCACACATTACAAATAACCTTGAACCCTCAATTATTATCTTACCCGTGGGTCCTGAAAAATCACCTACCTCCCTTGCTCTATATAGCTTTATATATTTGCCATCAAAATGAGCCCTTGCTCCAGGAACAGGAGATAAGGCATGAATATGTCTCATAACAAGGAAAGCACTCTTACTCCAATCAACCCAGAGCTCCTCCTCCTCAATTTTCCTTGCATAAGAACCCTTTCCCTTCTGCGGCTTTGGCTTAATTTCACCCTCCTTAAACTTCTCGTATACCTCAGGAAAAACATTCACCGCCTTTTCCGCAATTATAACTTCCAGCTCACCTCTTGTTTTTGCCCCTATCTCAATTTTTTCCTGATATAAAATCTTACCTGTATCAATACCCTCATCCATTATAAAAATTGTATATCCTGTTTCCATCTCACCCTCCATCATCGCCCTTTCAAGAGGGGCTGCACCCCTATAATTAGGCAAAAGGGAAGGATGAAGATTCCAGGCACCAAGAACAGGTAGCTCAAGAAGCTCTTTACCAAGTATCTGTCCATAATCTGTCAAAAAAATAAGCTCTGGCTCAAATTTTTTAAGCTCAGCTATAAGAGCCGGATGATTTACATCATAGGGCTGGAAAATCCTATTTTTTGCAATCCCATGCTGCATAGCAAGCTCCTTAACAGGAGATGGCATAATCTTCATTCCTCTTCCCTGCGGTTTATCAGGACCTGTAACTATTGCCCCAGGTTTCACTCCCTTTTTTAACATTGCAATAAAAACCTTCGCAGCAAATTCACCTGTCCCAAAGAATATAATTTCTCCTTTATTCATATTTCAAATTGACAAATTTAACCATAAAAAGGGATTTTAACCCTTTGTTTTTTTAATTAAACCCTTATTCTGTCCTCTTTATTTATAACAAATCCCCTTTTAAAGTGGGCAATTAAAATCCTCTTTGTTTCCCTATCAAGTCTATCCCAAAATAATATACCATTTAAATGGTCAAATTCATGAAAAATCACCCTTGCAAGCATTCCTTCTGCTTTAATTTCCTTTTCTTCACCCTTTATATCCATATATTTTAAATGAACCCCTTCCGGTCTTTCAACCTCAGCATAAATTCCAGGTATTGAAAGACAACCTTCCTCCATTATAACACTTCCCCATATATCCAGTATCTCAGGATTAATTACAATAAGAGGCTCCTTATCTTCTCCAACAATTTTTTTTGAAACCACAAAAAGAGATAATTTTTCTCCCACCTGATTTGCTGCAAGCCCTGCACCCTCATAGTAATCCATGGTTTCAATCATACTCTCCGCAAGCTCCCTTATTTTTTCATCTATCCTTTTTATTCTCCCACACCTTTCCCTTAAAACAGGGTCACCATACAACCTTATCTCAAGAATCTTTTTCATCTTCAATTCCCTCCTTTAATCTTCTTTTAACGGCACTTTTCTCAAATTTAATGAGCGTCCCTGAAGCAGTCCTTAAAATAAATGCTGAATCATCAACCTTCACAACAGTTCCTATAATGCCTCCAAGTGTCACAACCCTATCACCCTTTTTGATGGAATTTATCATTCTTATTCTCTCCTTTTCCTCCTTCTGCTGCGGTCTTATGAAAAGAAAATAAAGAAAAGCAATCATAAAAATAAAGGGCAATAAAAATATAAAAATTGATAAAATAGGATTTGGGGCTGGCTCCTGAACCGTCTCACTTATTAAAAATAAATTAAAAATCATCTTTTTTCCTCAACCAGCGCCTCCCTGGTTATCAATAATTAAAAATAAATTAAAAATCATCACCAAAGGTGAGCCACCACTCCCATGAACCATATGTTTTCTGCAAATCCCATTTTTTAGCAAAATCAAGCTTTAAATAAAAATATCCCATATCCAATCTAAAACCAATACCAATATCCATTAATAAATCCTTTGTTTTATAAAATCCGTCCGCCTTCTCAAAAAGTTTAAATTTTCTAAGTTCTGATTTATCACCTATAAGCCCTGCTTCAATAAATAATACACTCTTAATGCCTCCTATTTCAACAGGTAAAAATCCAATTCTCAATCTATCAAGAAAAGGAATCCTCATTTCCACTGTTCCGTAAAAAAGCCTTCTTCCCCAGTGAGAAAAAAGCGAATATCCCTTCATCATATAAGGTGAACCAAAAAAATATGTTATTACATTCTCACTACCATCAATTGAACCATAAAAGAATCTGAAAGCAAGATTTGACCTGGGAGTTAATCTGAAATATTTTCTCAAATCAAAAATAAGTTCAAGATAATTATACTCGGGCAAAAATCCCTTTGTAAAACCAAACCCTATAATCTCCCCATCCTTTGTTCCACCATAAAACCTGAAACTTTTATCATAAATATAATAAAAACTATAATCAAGCACTAAAAAAGTTTTAAAGAAAACTCTTTCTATAGAATAATCAATAAGATACCTTTCCTTATAAGAAAAATTAATACCCATTTCCACCCTGTTAAAAATATTTAAAGGATGAGAAAGGGCAATATATGTTCCTAAATCCTTATCAAAGGCATCCTGATTTTCAGATAATATATAATAGGGAAAGTATTGATAAAACTCAAAAAAGTAATCTGTTCTTTTCTTAAGATAAAAAACCCTTAAATCCCAGTTAGAATTTAAAAGATTATCAGAAAGTTCTGAGAAAAATTCTATTACCCAGTTTCCAGGAATATCGGAAACCCCCAAGGTAACTCCACCATAATACCCATAAAGGGGATAATAACCCATACCTGCCATTATCCAGTCAGGAGTTAATGTAAAGGTATAATCCCTTGAATAATAATCCCCTTCTATAAACTTTTCTCCCCTATATTCCTCAAATAAAATCTTACTGGGTCTAAGAGATTTTATATCGTTAATCAGAAATATATCATATCCTCCCTTCCATAAAAGGGAAACACATATTGAATTCAAGTTCTCTCCATAGGAAACATCGTGAACATAGGTGGGGTAATTTGTTAACCTGAATAAGGAATCCTTTTCAATATCATAAAAGGCAAGATTTCTTAAACCTTCTGGTTCATCATAAAGAAAGTATATCTTATTTTCAAAAAGAAAAGGGTCATCTATTTTCCCTAAATAGGGGGTTAACTTTTTAAATTCCCCCTTTAAAAGGTTATAACTGAAAATCGCATAACTTCCATAATAACCCTCATAATTTCTGTCCGAGACAAATAAAATAAGAGTGTCATTTAAAAAAACAGGACTTCTATCATCGTATCTATCCTCATTTAAAGGAATAATTTCCTCAGAATTAATATCAAAAATATAAAGGTCGGAGAATCCATCTTTGATACCAGAAAAAACAATTTTATTTCCCTCAGGAGAAAAGGAGGGCTCATAACCAGCATCAAGTTTTTTCAGTTCTTTCTTTAAAATAAATTTATTTTTATCTGTATCATATACAAAAATAACATCATTTTTCCCGGCCGAAGAAATAAAGGTAAGAAACCTTCCATCCCTTGAAAAAGAAAGTCCGGGTCTTACAAGATGGAGATTTTCAAGAGAAGGGTTTTTTTGCCCTGATATAATTTTTTTAACTTTTTTCTCTCCTGTATATAAAAGGTAAATATCTGTAAATCCTGTTCTATCAGAAATAAAAGCAATCTTTGAACCATCAGGAGAAATTGCACAGCCTATATTTAAAAAACCACCTTCATAATGGTGACTTGTAAGAGCCTCTGAGGATTCATGGGGGAAACTGTATTCTTTGAAATCCCTGTATAATTTTTCCTTAAGATACCAGCTAAAATAATCAAAAAATCTTTCTATATCAAGACCAAAGGTTTTTTTTACATTTCTTACAAGATTTTTTGCAGAAACAAAGCCCCTTACAAATTCCGAAACCTTTTCCTTACCATATTTTTCTTCAATAAATCTGAAAAACATTTCTCCCAATCTATAAACAATATAGCCTCCCATATTTGAGAGTCTTGAAAAATCAGGTAAAATATTATTTATAATCAAATCTCTTGAAAAACCCCTTGTCTCTGCATCCTCTTTCTTGGAAAGGTATTCTGCAAGACCTTCCATAACAAAAAGAGGAACATCAGGCATATTACCTGAAATTATATTCTCCCCTATTCTTCCATAAAAAAGTTCATATTCAAAAACATGGGTTAATTCATGAACAAGAACATGCCTGAATTCCTCATAGGACCCATTAAAGGGGACAACAATTCTTTTTTTAAAAATTTCTGTAAATCCTCCTACACCTTCAGGGAGAACTTCAAATATAACATTCGTTTGTCTGAAATCATTGGGTGAGTTATAAATCAAAACAGGAATTTTAAAATCAATCTTTACCTTAAAGACCTCCATAAAATCAGGAAAGGCATTCTCCAAAACTAAAGAGGCAAATCTTGCTAACTTTTCACCACCTGAGTAATAATATATTTTAAAATGTTCTGTCTCAAATACCTTGAAATCAAAATCCTTATATTGAATTTTATTAATTCCTGAAAATAGCAAAAATAAAAGAGAGAAATAAAATATTTTTTTAATCAAAATACAAGTGGTCAGGAATTATATAATTGATAGGGTTTAAAGGTTTATCAAATAATCTAACCTCGTAATGAAGATGAACACCTGTTGTTTTTCCGCTGTTTCCCATAAGAGCAATTATATCTCCTCTCTTTACCCTATCCCCTACTTTTACAAGAAGTCTTGAATTATGAGCATAAAGTGTTTTGTAACCATTACCATGGTCAATTACTACCATAAGACCATAACCGCTTTTCCATCCCCCATAAGTAACCACTCCATCAGCTGTAGCAAAAACAGGCTCTCCAAAGCTTCCTGAAAAATCAACCCCTTCGTGCAGCTTGATTTTACCTGTAAAAGGGTCTTCTCTATATCCAAATCCTGAGGTAAGCCAGCCTGATTTGACAGGCATAATTGAAGGGGTACGGGATAATTCCCTTTTATTTTTTTCCACATAATCTTCTATCTCCACTATCTTATTTTCAAATTCTCTTGAAAGATTAATCATATAATCAATTTTCTTCTCAAGGTCTTCACCCTTTAAATCAGGAATAATGCCACCCCCCTTCCCCATATTTAAAATTTCCTCTTCAAAGGGCTCAAGATTTGCAAACTTTCTCAATTTATTCAATCTATCTATAAAAACATTGATTTTTTTCATAAGAGAATCATTTTTAATCTGAATCCTTTTTAATTTCTCATGAAGATTTTTATTCTCATTTAAAAGGAAATTAAGCTTATTTTTATCAATTTCAAAATTATAAAAGTGGTACAGGAGGAATATATTAAAAATTAAAATAGAAAAAGCAAAAAAGACAATAAATTTGAGGAGAGAAAAGGTTAAATAAAAATTTCTAACTTTACCTTTACCCTCCGAGGGGATTATTTGCAAAATTATTCCCTTTTTCATAATACTAATATAATAAGAAAACTTGATTTAAGATTTCAAAAAATTTGAAAAAGGTGCATCTTTAAATGTATAATTTGAATATATGGAAAAAATAACGGTTATGAATGTTGGGAAAATTCAGAGGAAATGGCATCTTGTGGATGCCAGAGGGAAGATATTGGGTCGTCTTGCTTCAAGAATTGCACTTTTACTTATGGGAAAAAGGAAAACTTTATATGCCCCTCATCTTGATGCGGGAGATTTTGTAGTTGTAATAAATGCTGAAAAGGTAAAGTTAACAGGGAAAAAACTTGAGAAAAAGATTTATTATCATCATTCGGGTTATCCTGGGGGAATAAAAGAAAGAAAAGCAGGGGAGCTACTTGAAAAACACCCGGAGAGACTTATTAAACTGGCTGTAAAAAGAATGTTACCCAAAAACAAAATAGGAAGCAAAATGCTTAAAAGATTAAAAATTTATAGAGGGGATAAGCATCCCCATATTGCTCAGAAACCGGAGTTAATTGAAATAGAAAAGGTTTTATAAAATGGGAGAGGTAATTCTTGCATCTGGTGGAAGAAAAACTGCGAGGGCGAGGTTAAGACTTCGCCCCGGGACAGGTAAATTCTGGGTAAACGGAAAAAGACCTCTTGAATATTTCAAAAGGGAGGACCTTGTGATTTATGCCTTTGAACCGCTCAATGTTGTTCAGAAGGAAAAGGATTTTGATATTGCAGTGAAGGTTGAAGGTGGAGGACTTTCGGGACAGGCAGGTGCGATAAGGTATGCTTTAAGTCGTGCTCTTGTTGGATATAATGAGGGATTTAAAGCTGTTTTAAAATCAAGGGGTATGTTAACCCGTGATTCAAGAAAAAAGGAGAGAATGAAATATGGTCTCACCAAACGGAGAAGAGCTCACCAGTATTCCAAGCGTTAATATAAAAATAGAGGAATTTTTACATAATGGTGTCCATTTCGGGCACAGGACATACCGCTTTAATCCCAAGATGAAACCTTTCATATACGGTAAAAAGGAAGGAATATATATAATTAATATTCAAAAGACATTGGAAATGCTCTTAAAAGCAATGGAGTTTGCTGAAAAAGCAGGGGAAAAGGGCTTTACTCCTTTATATGTGTGCACAAAAAAACAGGGAAGAGAAATAATAAAGGAATATGCTGAAAAGGCAGGAATTCATTATGTAACCGAAAGATGGCTTGGGGGACTCCTTACAAACTTTGAAACAATAAGAACAAGAATAGAAAAGTTAAGGGAAATTGAAAAAATGAAAGAGGATGGAAGACTTGAAAAGTACCCAAAAAAAGAACAGCAAAAGATATTAAAAGTTTATCAGAAACTTATAAAAAATATAGGTGGGGTCAGGGAAATGTTTGAACTTCCAGGATTTATATATATTATTGACCCTGTAAAAGAAGAGCTCGCGGTTAAAGAGGCAAAAAAACTCAAAATTCCTTTGGTTGCCCTCGTTGACACAGATGGTGACCCTGACCTCATTGATTACCCAATCCCTGGCAATGACGACGCAATAAAATCAATTGAATTCATAACAAAATTAATAACAGAAAGTTATTTAAAGGGAAAAACCAGAATAAAAGAGGAATAGGGACATGGGGGGGAGGGGAAAGAAAAAAGGAGGAGAATTGAGAAAGAGGTAGAACACTGTGAGAGAAATATAAGTGGAAGGGAAGAAAAGTGAGAAAAGAGAGAGGGGGCACGGGGGGAGAGAAAACCATGAAGGGGTAGGGGAGGAGAGGCTGGAGGGAGAAAAACACGAAGGGATAGGGGGAGGGGAAAGAAAAGTTTTTAAAAAATCAAAAAGGAAGGTTTGAAAAATATAATATGAAAGATTTAAAATATAATATGAAAGATTTAAAAATATTTAAAGTGATACTTATTCCCTTCATTTTTTACTATTGTCATTTAAGGCGTGAGGTTATTAACCTGGACTTCCTCAAAAATTACAAATCATCTAAGATAGAAAAATTAAGAAAAAAATATCCATCTCTTAAAGTTCATATGAAAAATGGAAATCTTTATATTTTTGACTCTTGGGAAACGGATGAGAAAAATTATAAAATTTCTGGAAATGCTACTTTATATAACGCATATCGGGAAAAAATTGGTAAAGGATACTTTTCTATTGAAATAGATTCCATTGCCTTAATAGAAACAAATTCAACTTATATCTCAAAAGCCCTTTTGCCTTTAACAATTATTACGCCTATTTCAGTATATCTCACAATATATTGTTTAAATAATCCAAAAGCTTGTTTTGGTTCATGCCCTACTTTTTATGTCTTTGATGGTGATAAATTCCATTTACAGGCTGAGGGGTTTTCATCCAGTATATTACCTTCTCTTGAAGAAAAAGATATAGATGCCTTATATAAAGCCCGTCCCTTAAATGGAGAGATTTTAATTCAAATGAGAAATGAGGCACTTGAAACTCATGTTGTGAGATATGCCAATATTCTTGCTG
>FWWL01003333.1_pt1 | contig 22173 bp, 20 predicted proteins | sample 2228331 | NCBI WGS metagenome assembly FWWL01 (sample SAMEA103939775, study PRJEB20133) | metagenome | reverse complement strand
CGGGTCATCTGCATGGGAAGTGGTTGGGAGGACCTCCTTTCCCGCTCGATTTTACCCCAACATCCCCCATCCACCATGCTCCCCCTCCCCCGACGTTTTTGGGACACACCCGCAGGTTTTCGTACCTTGCTTTTGTTGGGGATTCATGTATAATTATCAGCGGGTACGGTCAGGTATCTTTCGTTTGCATCTCTAAAGAGATGCAATTGTGTTTTTTCTCTGCCTTAAATTTTTTGATCGTTCGGTTTGCATCAAAAGGATGCCCTATGCCAACTACTTTTTTGACCCCCGAAGGATATAAGACTCTTCAGGATGAGCTGGAGTATTTGCGCACGGTCAAGCGCCAGGAGGTTGCTCAACGTCTGCATGAGGCCATGGAAGGCGGCGAATTGATCGAGAATGCCGAATATGAGGCCGCCAAGAATGAGCAGGCCTTTGTCGAGGGTCGTATTCAAGAGCTGGAAATCCTCCTGGCCTCGGCGCGCATCATTGACGAGCACGGGCGTGATCCGACGCTGGTGCAAATTGGCGATACAGTGACCATCCAGGAGGAGGGGGGGCAGCCGGAGACGTATACGATTGTTGGGGCAGCCGAGGCGAATCCGCGCGAAGGGAAGATCTCGAACGAATCGCCGATCGGGAAAGCCATTTTGAACCATCACGTCGGCGAGGAGGTTACCGTAGAGGCCCCCGGCGGCGTCTATAAAGTACGAATCTTGAAAGTGGAGTAGTGGCCTGGTTATGGTAGGCTCGCCCCGCGCGGACCGGCGGTCGGCGCGGGGTTTTTCGTTACCGCTCGCAATATGCGTGGCATCGGCTGGCCGGGTCTGGTTGTCTGGTAAAATACGTAACGAGGAATTGCTCATGGCGGAATACACTTCTCTGGAAAAAATACGTCTGGAAAAAATAGCCCAGTTGCGGCAGGCAGGGATTGAACCTTATCCCACGCGCGCGGAGCGGACGCACACCTCACAGCAAGCCATCGCGGCCTTCGAACGTGTGGAGAAGGAGGGTGGCGAAGTCCAGGCTACCTTGACCGGTCGCATCCGCTCTATGCGCCCGATGGGCAAATTGACCTTTGCTCATATCGAAGACGGTGAGGGGCGTATTCAATTGCTCTTCCGCGCCAACGAGTTGGGTGAGGAACGCCTCACCTGGTTTAACAAAATGTTTGATTTGGGGGATTTCATCCAGGCACAGGGCGTACTCTTTCGGACGCGCACCGGCGAAGTCACGTTGCAGGTACGCGATTTCAAGATGTTGGCCAAGGCGATCAGCCCATTGCCAGCCGCCAAAGATGAGAAAACCGAGACGGGCGAGATCGTGCGCCATGCCGCCCTGGAAGACCCCGAATTGCGTGCCCGTCAGCGGTACGCTGACCTGGCCGTCAACCCCGAAGTGCGCGAGACCTTCCGCCGTCGGGCTGCCATCGTACGCGCCTTACGTGAATTCCTGGATCAACGCGGCTTCCTGGAAGTGGAAACCCCTATCCTGCAACCCATTTACGGCGGCGCAGCCGCACGGCCGTTCGTTACCTACCACAACCAACTCAAGCAGAATCTCTACCTGCGCATCTCGTTTGAACTCTACCTCAAGCGACTACTGGTCGGCAATCTGGAGAAAGTCTATGAGATCGGGCGGGACTTCCGCAACGAGGGCATTTCCTACAAACACAATCCAGAGTTTACGCAACTCGAGTTCTACTGGGCCTACGCCGATTATCTGCAGGTGATGCAATTCACCGAGGAGATGCTTGCCTACGTAGTGGAAAAGGTCACCGGTTCGCTCAAGGTGAGGTATCAGGGTCACGAACTGGACTTCACGCCTCCCTGGCGGCGGTTGGAACTGCGCCAGGGGCTCTTGGAAGCCACCGGCATTGACATTGCTGACCATCCTACGGCCGAATCCCTCTTCCGCGCCTTGGTGGCGATCGGCGCCACGCCCGACCCAAAGGCCTCGCGCGGGAAATTGATTGACTTTATGCTGGCGGAGTACCTGGAACCCCATCTGATTCAGCCGGTGTTCCTCTATAACTATCCGCGTGACATTTCGCCCCTGGCCAAATCGATTCCTGGGGACCCGTTGACGGTCGAACGCTTTGAGGGGTATGTGGCCGGCTTCGAACTGTGCAATGCCTTTACGGAACTCAACGATCCCCTCGATCAGGAACAACGCTTTCTGGAACTCGGCCGCGTCTACGACGCGGAAGACACAGAACGCCATCCGATGGACGAGGATTACTTGCGTGCTATGCGGTATGGGATGCCTCCCTGTGGCGGTTTTGGCATGGGCGTGGATCGCCTGACAATGCTTTTGACTGACAAACACAACATTCGCGAGGTCTTGTTGTTCCCTCACCTGCGCCCCGAGGAAGAATAGTATTTGTCCCCCGGCCTGGTGAGCGCGAGTGACCTGCGTTCGCCTGGATTTATGGGCCTTCCGGAAAATATCCTGTACTACGGTTCCCCTGAGCCACTCCCAGAGCGCATTCCCTTGCGCGCCGGACCGTTGACGCTGTTCTACGAGGCCGGCTCGTTGCGACGGATTGGCTACGGCCCCTTTGAGATTCTTAACCGTATCTATGTAGCCGTGCGAGATCCCAACTGGGAGACCGTGCCAGGCGTACTGACGGAATTGCAGCGTCAGGTGCGGGAGGATTCCTTCCTGATCGAGTTTCAATCGGAACATCGTCAGGATGATATTCATTTCCTCTGGCGCGGCTCGTTAACCGGCACATCGGACGGCGTGATCACTTTCACTATGGAGGGGGAAGCGCGAACGACCTTTCGCAGCAACCGGATTGGTCTGTGCGTCCTGCACCCGATGAGCCTGGCCGGTCAACCCTGTCACATCGAGCACGTGGACGGCTCATATCAGGAGAGTCGTTTCCCGGAAGCCATTGCTCCGCGCGAGCCATTTTTGAATTTTCGCGCTCTGGTGTATCCAGTTGCGCCTGGGGTGCGCGCCGAGATTCGCCTGGAGGGGGCGGCGTTCAACACGGAAGATCAGCGCAATTGGGGCGACGCTACCTATAAGACATATAGCACAGGCCTTGAACCCTTCCCGGCGCGCGTGCGGCGGGGAACGCGCCTGCGGCAATCGGTTCATGTACGCTTGCTAGATGTGCCGCCCGCTTCCCCCTCGATTGTTGTCACAGAAGAGCATTTGCCGGCGATCCGGTTAACCGGCGCAACACGTCCTGTGCCGCCCCTGGGGCTTTGTCTGCCGACCCGACCGGCTATGCTTTCGACGCGCGAGGCACGCCGTCTCAAGGCCCTGGCTCTCACGCATTTGCGCGCCGATCTAGACTGGCGCCAGGATATCTCGGTTCGGGATCAATTGCAATTGGCGATGGATGCTTCCATCGTAGTTGGCGCGCCGCTGGAACTGGCCTTGCACCTTTCACCGGCCGCGCCCAGGGAACTGGATGCCCTTTGTCGCGTCGTGGAGGAACTGCGCCCGCGCCTGGCGCGTTGGTTGGTGTTTCAGACCGACCGCCTGGTGACGAGCAAGAAGACACTGCTCCTGGCGAAGGAACGCCTGTCAGCCTTTGGTGCACCGGTGGGAGCGGGCACGAACGCCTATTTTGCCCAGGTGAATGGCGAGCACCCGCCAGCGGAGGCGGATTTCCTGGTCTATTCGATCAATCCGCTCGTCCATGCTCTCGATACCTGGACACTCGTGGAGAATAGCGCGGCCTTTGCGGAAACGGTGAAAAGTGCCCGTCAGTTCTGGGGCGAAAAGCCGATTCTCGTGGGGCCCATCACGCTTCGCAAACGCTGGAATCCGGACGCGACTGGCCGCGAACGGGAGACGCCGCCTGATGAGTTGCCGTATTCGGTAGATGCTCGCCAGATGTCCCTGTTGGGCGCGGGTTGGCTGGTTGCCAGTCTGCGGTCGCTTATCCAGGCCGGGGCCGACATGCTAACCGGCTGCGAAACTCTCGGATGGCGTGGCGTGATGGAGAGCGAGGCCGGTTCGCCGATGCCTGAACGTTTTCCATCTATTCCGGGCGGGGTCTTCCCTCTTTACCATGTCCTGGCCGATCTCGCCGAGATGCGCGATGGTGTGGTGGAAGAATGCCAGTCCTCCGCCCCTCTTATAGTGGATGGTTTCGTCTTGCGACGTGGGACGACATACCGCACGCTAATCGCTAACCTGACGCCAGACGTACAGCGCGTGAATCTGCCTGAAATTACGGGTCGGGCGCGCCTGAGGTTGCTGGATGCCAGGAATGCTGAATTTGCCATGCGCGAGGCAGAGGCCTATCGCGCTGCCTCTACCGTACAGGTCACGGCTGGTGCACAAGGTTTGACACTCGAATTGCCACCTTTTGGCCTCGCTCGTCTGGATTGGAGTTGAGGCTGTGCCCAAGAAGAGGAGCTCAGGGGACGCGAGGGTGAGGGAAGTTGCGATATAATTCGAGCGGTCGCGCCAGAGTTTGGCGCGCCAGGAGGTAGTCACTTGTATCCTGGCCTGGAACAAATCGAGGCAATCGCGGCGTACATTCGGGAACGGGTGACCGCTTTACCGCGGGTGGCCATGATTCTGGGCAGTGGTCTGGGCAGTCTCGCGGAAAGCGTGACGGAAGCGGAAGTGATCTCCTATACGGAATTGACCGGCTGGCCTGTCTCGACCGTGGAAGGACACGCCGGCCGTCTGGTCTTTGGCAATCTAGAGGGTCAGCCTGTCATGATCATGCAGGGACGGCCCCATTACTATGAGGGGTACAGCATGGCGCAGGTGACCTTGCCGGTGCGGGTCATGCAAAGGTTGGGAGTGGAGATTTTGATCGTGACCAACGCGGCCGGGGCGATCAACCCCGATTTTTCACCCGGCGACCTCATGTTGATTACCGATCACTTGGGATTGGTGGCAATGGTCGGGCTGAATCCATTAATCGGGCCGAATCTTGACGAATTCGGCCCGCGTTTTCCGGATATGAGCCGCGCCTATGATCCGGCCTTATGTGCTCTGGCGCGGCGGGTAGCCGCCGCGCACGGCATTCCTTTGCGCGAAGGGGTATATGCAGGTCTGAGCGGTCCCTCGTTCGAGACGCCCGCGGAATTGCGTTTCCTGCGCCTGGCGGGCGCGGACGCGGTCGTCATGTCCACCGTTGCCTAGGTGATCTTGGCCCGACATGGTGGCACGCGAGTTTTGGGCTTTTCCGGAATTAGCAACAAGGCCAATCTGGATGGTAGTACTGTGACCACTCACGAGGAAGTCCTGGCTGCTGGGCGAATCCTGGCGCCAAAACTGGAACGCGTTGTGCGAGGGGTAGTAGGTGCGCTGGCGGAAGTGCTATGATTGCGGTGATCCAGTTCTTGACCCGCTATGCCTTCCTGGTGTATTTGGTTCTGGCGTTAGGGGCGCTCTGGCTGATCGGGAAGCTGATCGTCCAGGGGCGCGAAGCCGCCCAAGCCGTCTTTGGTCTGGAGCGCGAGATGGCACAGGAGAAGTTTCATCGAACCATGGTCTTGCTCATACTTGTCTTCCTGCTGGCATTGGGCGAATTCATCGTGACGACTTTCCTGGCTCCTACTTTGCCGGCGGTGGCTGTTTTACCAACAGCAACGTTGAATCCCCTCGTGCCGACGGCCGCGGCTCCCGCACAGGCCCTGTTGACAAGTTTCCAGCACGATGTGATTCCAGTGAGCACGGCCGCGCCAGGCAGTGGCTGTGTTCCCGATCAGATTACCTGGCTCTACCCTGCCCCCGGCGAGGTCTTGCGTGGAACTGTGACGCTACGCGGCACGATTCAGGTGGAGAATTTTGGTTTCTACAAGTATGAATATGCCCCGCTCGGCAGCGAAGCCTGGTCTACCGTAAAGGCAGGTCGTACGAGCGGGCGGGAGATCGAAATTGGAGATTGGAACACCTCTTTGCTGGTTCCAGGCGAGTATCTTTTGCGCCTGGTGGTGACGGATAACGATGGTCAGGAATATCCGCCTTGTGTCATCCCTGTTCGCGTGGCGGCGCCTTAATTGATTTTGAAGCTCGTAGCCGGAAGCACCGCTGGTCTCCGGCTGGCTGAGGAGTATTCATGCCAGAGGTCCGAATTCGAACCGTTCGCGCCAGCGATGTTCCCCAGCTTGTGCGAATGCCCCATTCCTGCGAGAGCGCTTATGTCTGGCAGATGGAAATGCAGCGCGAGGCAGGAGGGGTAGAGGTCTCTTTTCGGGAGATTCGCTTCCCGCGTCCGGTGACGGTGCTGTATCCTCGTTCCCCAACGATTCTCGCGGACGAGTGGAATCGCCGGGGCAACATCCTGGTAGCGGAAGTAGAGGAGCAACTGGTCGGCTATTTACGCTTTTACGAGCAGAGCGCTACACAATCTGCCTGGGTGACTGACGTGGTTGTGACACCGCTCATGCGCCGTCAGGGTATTGCCACAGCGCTGATCCTGGCGGCCCAGGAGTGGGCCCAGGAGCGTGCCAACCGTCGTATGGTCCTGGAGGTCCCGGCGCGCTGCTATCCGGCCATTGCCCTGGCGCGCAAGTTGGGTTTTGAGTTCTGCGGGTATCATGAGAATCACTATGTGAATCAAGACATGGCCTTGTTCTTCGATAAGGCTTTACGCTGAAGGTAGCAGAAAATGTTGTGGATAGATCGCTTCTTGCTCGGTATGATCGCACTGGGCCAGATTATGACGGCCGGGGTGGCTATTACCGCCCTCTCGCTCTTTTTCTATGCTTTGTCCTTCAACTTGCGGGACCGGGTCGCGCGTTCATTTGCGATCATTCTGCTGTGCGTGGTCGTCGTCTTTGCTTCCGAGGCGCTGGAAAGCAGCGCAACCGCCCCGCGCGTGATAGACTTTTTCCTGCGCTTTGAGTGGGTAGGGATTGTCTATCTCCCGGCCGGTTATTTGCATCTCTCGGACGCCTTGTTGGTCACGGTTGGGCGTCCCTCGCGTGGACGGCGACGCCTGGCCGTGCGGTTGATGTACGTCCTCTCTACGATTTTCTTGTTGCTGCTGATCTATGGGTATCTGGTGGGCCCCCTGGTGGCCGATGCCCGGCCTACGCCTTATCTCAAGCGGACCGCGTGGACGGAAGTCTTTACGGTGTGTTATGTCCTTACCATGATCTGGGCAGGGGTGAATTTTTTGCGCGCCTATCGTCGCACGTTGACGCGTTCGGGTCGTCGTCGTCTTCTGTACCTGCTGGCCGGAGCAACAGCGCCTGCACTGGGCTGTTTTCCCTATCTCCTGTATGGCTCTTCGTTGGCCGAGGGACATCCTTTCCTCTTCTGGGGAGCCGTATTACTGGGGAACGTGCTGGTTGAGATTCTGCTGATTTTGATGGCCTATGCGGTGGCCTTCTTTGGCGTTTCCTGGCCCGATCGCGTGGTCCGCGAACGTTTGATCAAATGGCTTTTGCGCGGACCGGTGACGGCCTCATTGGCTCTGGGTGTGATGACGATCGTCCGACGGCTGGGGGAACAACTAGGCTTTGTCTACTCCGGCGCGGTGCCAGCGGCGATGGTGGCCACGGTGCTTTTGATGGAGCACGCCATTACCTTGCTTTCTCCTTTATGGGAAAAACTGGCTTTGTGGGGGAAAGATGGCGCGGATTTGGGCCTCTTGCGCAATTTGCAGGACCGCCTGATTACGCGCAGTGATTTGCGCCAGTTCCTGGAAGCAGTCTTGGCGGCTCTGCGCGACCTGCTGCAATCACCCTCAGCCTTTATCGCGGCCCTGGATGAGGACTCATTCTCGCTATTGTTGGCTACCGATCATTCTCCGCTCCTGAGGGAAAATGCCGATTTGGACGCGGCGCTGGAAGTGGTGCGGATGGCGAACGGCACTGGCGATGTCATTGTATGGCACGGCCATTGGATATTTCCTCTTTTCCAACAAGCGGAGGGCAGTGTGGAAAGCCACGTTTTGATCGGCCTGGTGGGAGTAGAGAATCGCTCTGGACAACCCCTGACGACCGATCAACGACAGGCTGTCCATACGTTACTACGGCGGGCGGTGCTAGCTTTGCAGGATCGCCGCCTGCAACAGCGCGTGGTCAACTCACTCGAGGAATTACGCTCACAGGTGGATATCTTCCAGCGCTGGCGCGCAGCCGGTCATTATAACCAACGCCAGTTGTTTGCCGAGATGTTGCCTCCGGAGGCGGATTTAGCCAGTTGGGTTAAAGAAGCCCTGACTCACTACTGGGGAGGACCGCGCCTGACGCAAAGTCCCCTGTTGCAGTTGCAGATTGTCCAACAGGCGATGGCACATCACGATAGCCCGGCGAATGCCTTGCGTGCGATCCTGCGCCAGGCGTTGGATAACATTCGTCCGCCTGGGGAACGTCGCTTTACGACCGAATGGATTCTATATAACATCCTGGAAATGAAATTCATCGAAGGGCGTAAGGTGCGTGAGGTAGCCAGCCGGCTGGCTATGTCGGAGGCGGATTTGTATCGCAAGCAACGTGTGGCGTTGGAGGCGGTAGCCAGGGCGATTTTGGAGATGGAGCGTCAGAGTCAGCAACAGGCAGGAGCGGGGAATTTTGGGGGTGGAGTGAGGGGAGGAGGATGACGAAGACGACGCCTCGATCCACCAGGGGAAAAGAGGCGCCAGCAGGCGTTTGGCTCGATCGTGTGTTGCGCCTACGCGAATACTTTGGACGTTTCGGGCGCGACATTCTTGGGGTCACTTTGATGGCCGGCGCTGTTCTGATCTTGTTGGGGTTATTGCGTCTCTCGCGTGGATTGCTCCTGGATTGGTTGTGCGCCGTGCTGTGGGAATGGTTGGGATGGGGGAGCCTGTTCGTGGTCCTGTTTCTTGCACTTGGTGGTTGGCTGGCGATCCGTTCCACGCGTGCGCCATTTCACTTGCCGTGGGGGCGTGTCATTGCCCTGGAACTGGCAGTTTTCCTGACGTTGGCACTGCTGGCCATGTTGGGGAATGACTCGCTTGCTTGGGCAGAGACGGGCGGCTGGGGAGGACGTATCGGTTGGAGCCTGGCTTTGCTCTTCGAGCGGCTATTTGGGCCGTTGTTGGGTGGCGTTCTGCTTGTGCTTGGCTGGCTGTTCGCGCTGGCTAGCGGTTTCAACCTGTGGGAGCGCCTGGAGAGTTGGCTGTGGCGTCAGGCTGGCGAGTTACCGCAGCCGGAGGGGCAAACCGCCCCTGTCGCAGAGACAGCCGAGCCTGTGGTCAGGCGATCCTCGCCTCCCAAGAAGAAAGTGGAGTTGCCGCCGGAGTACCGCAAGTCGTTCAAGGTCAGCGAGCCGGAGACGGAAAGGCCCAGGGTGCCAGCCGAGCGCGACGAGCGTTTGCCGCCGCTCAACCTTCTGCTCAGTGAACAGAGTGTTCAACCGGATGAGCGTACCATCAATCAGACAGCCGGCCTGATCGAGAAGACGTTGGCCGAGTTTGGGATTCCTGCGCGGGTGGTGGGGTTTCGCCTTGGGCCAACCGTGACCCAGTTCGCGGTGCAACCCGGCTTTATTCGTAAAGGCGATGAGGAAAACGCCCAGCAAATTAAGGTGCGCGTGGCCCAGATCGCGGCTCTCCAGAGAGACCTGGCGTTGGCGCTTTCGGCGGAGCGCTTGCGAATCGAGGCGCCGGTGCCGGGCCGCTCGTATGTAGGCATCGAGGTGCCGAACTCGCGCGCGATGACCGTCCGTCTACGTCCGATTTTGGAAAGCGAGGCCTTTTACAAAGTCAATTCGCCGCTGGCCATTGCGCTGGGGCGCGATGTCTCCGGTCAGCCAGTGGTGGCGGACCTGGCACGTATGCCACATTTGTTAATCGCTGGTACAACTGGTTCGGGCAAGTCGGTCTGTATCGCGGCAATTGCGGTTTGCCTGGCCATGAACAACACGCCAGAAGACCTGCGCATGGTGATGATCGACTCGAAGATGGTGGAGCTGATTCGCTTTAACGGCTTGCCCCATCTATATGGGAAGGTAGAGACGAATATCCAGCGAATCTTAGGCGTCTTGCGGTGGGTGGTGTTGGAAATGGAACGCCGTTATAAGTTGTTGGAGGCGGCGCATGCTCGCGATATAGATGTCTATAACCGCCGTTTGCAGAAGCGGCGCGAGGCTTCCCCCTTACCACGCATTGTGGTGCTGATTGACGAACTAGCGGATTTGATGATGTCGGCCCCTGACCAGGCCGAGCATTCCCTGGTGCGTCTGGCACAGATGGCTCGCGCGACGGGCATTCACCTGGTCGTTGCCACGCAGCGTCCGAGCACCGACGTTGTGACCGGCCTGATCAAGGCCAATTTCCCGGCCCGCATTGCGTTCGCCGTGGCTTCTCAGGTCGACTCGCGCGTCATCCTCGATATGCCCGGCGCAGAGACTCTCTTGGGGCGTGGCGATATGTTGTTCCTCAATCCGGAGAACGGGAATCCCGTGCGGGCACAAGGGGTGATGGTGACGGATCAGGAGATCGAACGCCTGATTGCGTTCTGGCAGAAGATGAATCCGCCGGCTGGCGAGGCTGTGCCGCCCTGGGAGAGTCTGCTGAACGAGAGCCTGGAGGAGGGCGAGGATCAGGTATTGATTGAGCAGGCCATTAGTCTTTTGAGAAAGGAACGGCGGGCCAGCGCCTCGCTGTTGCAGCGCCGTTTGCGGATCGGGTACCCCCGTGCCGCTCGTTTGCTGGATCAGTTAGAGGAAATGGGCGTGGTCGGCCCGCCTCAGGGTGCCGGGCGCGAACGGGCCGTTTTGTTGGAAGAAGACGAGGAGGAAAGCGATCCTTTCCTCGAGAATTGATATCTTTGTTCCGTGGAGGCGCATTTTTATGGTGGAGCAGCGGAAACCCACGTTATCGGCCAGGATGCGGGTCTGGTTTCGCTGGTTGTTGGAGCCGATTGCCAGTTTCTTCAACCGGCTAGGGATTCATCCGAACGCAATGACTTTATTCGGCTTGTTTGGTACAACGGTGGCGAGTGTGTTGTTGGGCATGGGGCACATCCGTTGGGGAGGGCTCCTGTTGCTTGTGATGGGACCGATTGATGCCCTGGATGGGGCAATGGCGCGTTTGCGCGGCGAACCGACGGCCTGGGGCGCGTTTGTGGACTCGGTCTCTGATCGTTATGCGGAATTGGTTATCTTCGGCGGCTTGCTGTGTTACTTCCTGGTGCGTGATGAACCGCTGGGCGTCCTGCTGGCCTATCTGGCCGCGGCCGGCTCGGTGCTGGTTTCTTACGTCAAAGCGCGCGCGGACGCTGGTCAACTGGATGCTGATGGGGGCATCCTGAGCCGTTTCGAACGCTTGCTTGTGCTGATTCCTTCGTTGATTTTTAACTTTCCGTTGTATGGCTTGGGCATTATTGCCGTGTTTGCCAACGTGACTGCTCTACAACGTATTTGGCAAGCGCGCAAAGACGCCTATCGGCGCCTGACCGTGCTGTGAACATATCCGCAAATCGTTGGTAAAGGAGAAAAACTATGCCTGCCCTATCTGCCAATAACCCCCACTTGCCATTTGGCGATCAGCGTACTGCTCCCTGGTATGGCAAGGACATCCTCTCCGTCAAACAATTCACGCGTGAGGACCTGGAGTATGTCTTTGCCGTGGCGCATGAGATGCGCGTGATGGTCGAACGCGTTGGGACGTTCGATCTGCTCAAGGGGAAGATCCTCGCCAATCTGTTCTACGAACCTTCCACGCGCACTTCTTCCTCTTTTACGGCCGCGATGGAACGTCTGGGCGGTTCCGTCATCCCGATCAACGAGGTGCGTTACTCCTCGGTCGCGAAAGGCGAGTCGTTGCCGGATACCGTCCGCACGCTGGAATGCTACGCGGATGTCATCGTCTTGCGGCATCCGGAAGTGGGTTCGGCGGCGATTGCGGCCAAAGCCGCGCGTAAGCCGGTGATTAATGCCGGGGACGGAATCGGCGAGCATCCTACCCAGGCTTTGCTGGACGCCTTTACGATCCGTGAGGAACTCGGTCGCATTGACGGCCTGACCGTGACTCTCCTGGGCGATCTGAAGCATGGGCGTACAGTGCATTCCCTGGCGCGTTTGCTGGCGCTCTATAAGGTACGGCTCAACTACGTCTCGCCGGATATTTTGCGCATGCCGCCGGATTTGGTGGAGGAATTGGAGAAAAAAGGTCTCGAACAATTCGAGTATGCGACCCTGGAGCCATGCCTGGCGGAGACGGATGTGCTCTATGTCACGCGCGTGCAGAAGGAACGCTTCACGGATGAGGCTCTGTACGAGTCGGTCAAGGATTCCTATGTGATCAACAAGGAAGTGATGAAGAAAGCCAAGGAACGTATGATCGTCATGCATCCGTTCCCGCGCGTGGGCGAAATTGACCCCGCTGTGGATGACGATCCGCGCGCCGCGTATTTTCGCCAGATGGAATATGGCCTCTACGTCCGCATGGCTTTGCTGGCGATGGTGCTTGGGAAAGCCTAAGCCACTGCCAGGGACCACCGTCCATCATCCATCGTCCATCGTCTATCGTCCGTCTATCCTCTGAATCCCATGGAAACTTTCTTTTCTCTCCTTACCAAACGCGTCGACGAGAGTGCCTCGCTGCTGTGTGTTGGCCTCGATCCGCATTCCGCGGATTTGCCCACTCCTACTGCGGAAGCGGCACAGGACTTTTGTCTGCATCTCGTCAAAGCGACGGCCCCCTACGCGGCGGCCTTTAAGCCCAACATAGCGTTCTTCGAGGCCTTTGGCGCGTTGGGGTGGACGGCAGAACTCATTGCTTGTTGTTTCACTCCTCTGTTTACCCCTTGAACGCAACCGTGGAATGATTCGCTTCAGAGAGTCGTTGAAGCGATACGGCTGGAATCCGCGCGCCTGGGTACGTACATTCCTGTCATCCTGGATGCCAAGCGCGGCGATATTGCTTCGACGGCAGAGGCCTATGCTCGCGCGGCGTTTGAGGTGCTGCAGGTAGATGCCATTACCCTGAACCCTTACCTGGGACGCGATTCGATCGAACCATTTCTGCAATATGAGGGCAAAGGGGTGTTCCTGTTGTGTAAGACGAGCAACCCTGGGGCGGCTGATTTGCAGGACTTGATGGTCACGCGGACGGAAGGGGAACAGGCGCTACCGCTGTACGCCTACCTGGCTCGGCTGGTACAAATCTGGAAACCGGACGGAGGCATTGGCCTGGTCATTGGGGCAACCCAATCGCAATCTCTTGAGCAGGTACGTGCTCTCGCGCCGGATGTGTGGTTCCTGGTTCCGGGGGTAGGAGCGCAAGGCGGTGAATTGGAAGAAGCATTGCGCGCTGGTTTGCGTGCAGATGGTCGGGGAATGCTCATCAACATCTCGCGGGGCATCGCGCGTGCCGCAGATGTGGCACAGGCGGCCCAGGATTGGCGAGAACGCATCTGGCGGGGGGTGGAGAGGACCAGGCAGGCCAAACGGTCTGCTGGCCCGGAGTGCACGCCCTCGGCCTCGTTTCCGGCTGAGATTGCAGACGGTTTGTTAGAGGCCGGCTGTGTCCAGTTCGGCGAGTTTACTCTCAAATCGGGGTTGCGATCGCCGATTTACATTGATTTGCGCCGGCTGGTCTCGCACCCGCATCTTCTGTCACAGGTGGCATCGGCCTACTTGACTGTGCTCCGACGCCTGGCTTTCGACCGGCTGGCGGCTTTGCCCTATGCGGCGATTCCGATTGCGACAGCGATCGGTTTGCAGGGCAACTACCCCATGCTTTACCCGCGCAAGGAAGCCAAGGAATACGGCACGCGCGCGGAAATCGAAGGGGAGTACCAGCCGGGAGAGACAGTGGTTGTGATTGACGATCTGGCTACAACCGGCGGTAGCAAGTTCGAGGCCATCGAGAAACTGAAAGGGGCTGGCTTGAAGGTGGAGGACGTGGTGGTGCTGATTGACCGTCAATCCGGCGCGCGCGAGGCACTGGAGGCGGCTGGCTTCCATCTCCATGCCGTCTTGACTCTGCAGGATTTACTGGAGTATTGGGAGCGAACTGGCCAGGTGGAGCAGGAGAAGATCGAGGCGACGCGCGCGTTTCTTGCAACCGCTCGCGCTTGAATCCGCCATCATGGCGGACCGGAACACGTACTTTTTTTCCGGTCACCACCTACTCTAGGTAATTTTTAGTGACGACGGATGCCTTTTGATCTATCCAGAGATATGCCGAGACTTATCTGGCGCACTGTGGGACAATCTCCGATTGGCCGATGTTTGCAAGACAAAGACCTATCTATTACCCATAAAGTAGAAATTTGCCCATCCCGCAAGTCGGGACTTGCACCGCCCTGCCTGGCCGTAGAGCAAATCTCTGATTTTGCCACATTTCGCAGGTCAGAGACCTGTCTATCCGCAACTCGGAGACTTGCGCCACAACCACTTCCCAGGCAGATGGCCTGGTAAAGGGAGACAATCTCTGCTTTGCCTGCGTTAGGACGGCAGTTCAACTGCCGTTCAAACGCCCGAAATGGCCACTCCTCTTCAATTTCATTCTTTTCTGCTCTTCTCTTCCAGAGCAAGTTCCTTGCCCATCCAAATCTTGGGCCAAGCGAATGAGTTGTGTCCAATAGATAGGGACAGAGATTTGCGCCCCAAGTAGGCGTTACGATTTTCCGGGGGGACTACCCGGCCGGTTTCGATGAGCCGGTAGCCGCGTTGTTTTGATAGGTCGGGAGAACGACGACAAAGGTTGAGCCCTTGCCCAATATGGACTCGACCCAGATGCGTCCATGGTGGCTATCCACAATGGACTTGACGATCGCCAGCCCCAGGCCGGAGCCGCCTACGCCTTTGGGGACGTTGGTCGCGCGGTAGAATTTCTCGAAGATGTGGGGTTGATCGGCGGGTGGAATGCCCGGCCCGGTGTCGGAGATGCGCAGGATGGCCTGGCCATTTTGCTTTTCCAATTCGACAGTGATCTCCCCGCCCTCCGGCGTGTATTTGATGGCGTTGTTCAGCAAGTTGTCAATCATCTGGCGCAAGCGAATTGGATCGCCGCGCATTTCGACGGACTGACCATCCGCCGGCAGGGAAACATGGAGGTGCAGACCCTTCTCGGCGGCCAGCGAGTCGTACGTTTCCACGGCCAGTTGCACCAGACTTTCCAGGGGTAGCAATTCTTTCTGGACGTCTACCCCGGCTTCGATGCGCCCCAATTCCAATAAGTCATTGACCAGCGCGGTGATGTTCTGGATGCTGGTTTGCACACGCTGTACGAACTCACGCTGGGCATCGTTCAGCGTTCCCACGCGTTCCAGAAGTTCTACGTAACCCAATACAGCCGTGAGGGGAGAGCGCAGGTCATGGGAAATGGTGTTGATGAATTCACTCTTCAAGCGGTCAATCTGGCGCAGGTACGTGATGTCCTGCGTGGTCACGGCGCTGCCTACACCGGGGATTTTGGTGTGTTGGGCATGGTAGACGCGACCATCGTCGAAGGCAATTTCATGATGGGGAATGGTTGTGCTTTCGCTACTGGTCAACAGGGCGCGCAGGTCGGGGTGAGGAATAACCTCCAGCACTGACTTTCCCTGGTAGTCCTCTTGCCACAGGCCAAAGGCGCGACGCATGGCAGGATTCAGCAAGAGAATATGCAATTGGTCGTCCAGGATCATAACCCCGTCTTCAATATGCTCGATGATTGTCTCCAGTTTGAGCAACTCGTTCAGGCGTTGTTCGAGAGAGGCGGTCGTGCGACGGATTTCACGGCGCGTCCAATCTCCGAGGCGGCTGGCTCTCTGCAGGCTGTTTTCCAGGCTTTTCGTGATCTCCGGCACGCGCAGCGGTGGGTAAACCACGTCGCTCACGCCTATTTCCAGGGCCTTTTTGAGGGTCTCAAAGGAGGCCTGTCCGCAGAAAAGGATAATCGGCAAGGTGGGAAAGCGCTCCAGGAGCTGACCGGCGATGGTCAGGCCGTCTTCTCCGTCAAACTTCTCGCTCAGGATAACGAGAGCCGGCAGGGAAGCCAGCAGGAGTTTTTCGAGCGCAGCGCGGTCGTCGGCTACCGCCACCTTGTACGAGCCTGCGGTTAAGGCACGTTCGAACAGAGGAGCGACTTGCGAATCGGCGAGGGCCAGGAGGACGAGATCGGATTTGGGCATAGTATTGACTTTATTTTAACTCAGAAGCAGGTTGCGAAGGACTTTCAGAAGCGATAAGTTGTAGCATACTTTGCAGGGTGGTGCGCATGGATTCGAGGGCCTGCAGCTGCTCGCTGGTGACCATGCCCATTTTACCGCCGAGCAGGAGTTCGAGGGGATACAGCGTAGCCTGGATGCGACTCTGCAACTCATTGCGCAGGCGGGTGAGTTGTTCGCGCTTGCGACGTTCGCCCGCCTGCGCAGCTTCCGCCGTTTCCTGCAGGGCGCGGAACAGGTGGGCGTGAACTAGCGAAATCGAAGCGTAGTCGGCTACGGCTTCCAACAGGGTTTGGGTATTGCGGTCGAATGGCTTATTGGCCTTGCGCACGACCACCAGCAGGCCAATCACTTCCTGCTGGACCTTGATAGGGACGACCACAGCGGCCTGGCCCAGCGTAGCGACCTTGAATCGTTTGAGCGGTTCGCCGTGGATGGCCAGGGTCTCGCCGGAAATACCTACCAGGGAACTGATTCCGTCGTCGAGAGGGCGGTCGACCTTGCGCGCCCAGGCGGGCGGGAGGTTGCGGTAAGCCGTCAGAAGGAAATTCCGACTTTTCTCCTCGCGCAAGAGCAACCAGCCGAAATCGGCCTCTGCCACATGAACCATGCCCTCCACGATCTTATCGAAGAGCAGGCGTTGATCGGTGATGGAAATCACGGCCTTGCCTACCGCGAAGAGGGTGGTCAGTTCACGCACGCGGCGTTGCAGTTCCTGGTTGGCTTCCTTGAGTTGGCGATCCAGGCGCTGTCGCGCCCGGCTTTCGCGCACCTGTTTCAAGGCACGCTCGACGGCGGCGACGACCTCGGCCTCGCGCGCCGGCCAGAGCAGGTAATCCGTGGCGCCCAGACGGAAGGCCTGGATGATGGCTTCTTCCTCGCCTTCACTGGCAATGACGATTAACGGCGTTTCAATCCCCTGCGAACTCAAAGCGACGATCAGATCTTTCCCGCTCAAATCGGGCAGATTGATGTCGGCAATGATCAAATCTGGGGCCTGGCTGACGGCGCGTTGAATCGCGCGACCGGCTTCGTGGACGACTTCTACCGCGTATCCAGCCGGTTGTAAGGCCTGGCGGGCAATCAAATCACTGATATCCGGATCGCTTTCGACCAGCAGGATTTTTTCGACGTTGTTGCTCATGGATGCTTCTCAGATAGGCTACCGGAAGGCTAAAGCCGTTGTTGTAGAGTATTTTGCAGTGATTATAGCATGAATACCAGCAGGCAATGCGGTTCGGGAGCCATGGGGTTCTCATGGCTGCCTTGCTTCTCAGCGCAATGGAGGGCTGGAGCGGCGGGATTCAGGCAATGTCCATGTGCAAGAGTTTTGCCAGAAATTTATGCATCAGGAAGAAAGGAATAAGTGAGATGAAATGAATAATCACGCTCAAGCCGAACAGCAGGGACAGAGCCCGAAGGAAGGAGTTGAAGGCGGGAGCGACGTGGGTTAGCAGCCATTCGCCAGCCCCGGCGAACAGCGCGATTCCCAGGATAGCGGCCACCGTGATTCCAACTGGCAGCCAGGCGCGGCGATCGGAAGCGGAGGGAAGCATCGTACTGCTGACGGCGATGGTCAGGTAGAACCATAGCCAAAAGTCACCGGTGGTTTGAGGCAGCAGCCGTAGCCCTAACCAGAATAGGGAGAACTGACCGGCGCGCAGCATGTCCCATAGTGGTAAGATGTGCAGGCGGTAAATCGCGGCAAAGGCGATGAACAGGCAGCCGCTGATCAACGGCGCGGCCCCGATCAAGGCGTCGCGCAGTACGCCACCGCTGGCGGTTTCCACATATCCAAGCCGCAATTTGCCATCCGGTTGGGCCTGGGGGATGATGGAGAAGCGGCCGGTGCGTACCCCAAGTACTTTGGCGGCCAGAAAGTGACTGAATTCATGCAGAAAGACTCCTGGCAGGAAAAGCAAGGCGAACAGCACCTGCGTCAGCATGGGGTGGCGGGTCAGGAGCAGAAGGACGGCCTGGATTTCCCGGTGGAGCGCTCGTTGGGCGAGCGCCAGGGCCAGGAGCAAGACTGTGGCCCATACCAGGCCGTCCAGATAAGGCAAAAGGTTACTGCTCACTGAGTAAGTGGCCAGGAGTAGCGCGGCTTCGTTCCTGGCGCTAGGTAGGTCGCGCGGCGAGGGGAAACAGCCGCTAGGAGACAGCCGCGGCGCGCGTGATGGCGAGGAACTCTTCGGCCTTCAGGCTGGCGCCGCCGACCAGGGCACCGTCAATCTCTGGCTGGGAAAAGAATTCCGCCGCGTTGGCGGCTGTGACCGAACCGCCGTAGAGGACGCGCACCGCGTTGGCGGTCTCTGTGCCGTATAGCTCAGCCAGGGCAGGACGGATGACCTGAGCCACGACAGCGTTGGCGTTTTCGCCGGTCGAGGCTTTGCCTGTGCCGATGGCCCAGACGGGTTCGTAGGCGATGATCACGTTGGGAGCGAAGGCCGGATCGAGGCCTTGCAGGCCGGCCCGCACTTGACGACTCACCACCTCAGCAGTTTGACCGGCCTCGTATTGTGCCAATGTCTCGCCAACGCAGACAATCGGAATCAGGCCGATTGCCTGGGCGGCCAGGAGTTTTTTGTTCACGGTTTCGTCGGTCTCGCCAAAGTAGGTGCGGCGTTCCGAGTGACCCAGGATAACGTATTGGCAAAACTCGGCTACCATGGCCGGCGCGATTTCACCCGTGAATGCTCCTTTGGCCTCCCAGTGCATGTTCTGGGCGCCCAGGCCAATGCCTGTGCCTTGCAGGAGGGTTGCGATGGAGGACAGAGAGGTAAAGGGCGGACATAACACTTTCTCCACGCCGCCAATAGTGCTCAAGCCTTCCTTCATCTCGGAAACCAGGGTGCAGGCCTCAGCGACTGTTTTGTTCATTTTCCAGTTGCCAGCAACAAGGGGAGTGCGCATGGTTCGAGTACTCCTTGTGAAGACATTTCAAACCTGCCTGCACCGAGAGGATGCAGGCAGGTTGAGCATAGTAGAGGCGGGATTTTACTTATCCAACAGCGCGGCCACGCCGGGCAATTCCTTACCTTCCAGGAACTCTAGCGAGGCGCCACCGCCAGTCGAGACATGGGTCATCTGCTTGGCTACGCCGGCCTTCTTGACCGCGCTGGCGCTGTCGCCGCCACCGATGACGGTGGTCGCGCCGCTTTCGGCCAGCATTCTTGCCAGGGCAAACGTCCCCTCGGCAAACTTGGGGAACTCGAACACGCCTACCGGCCCGTTCCAGACAATGAGTTTGGCCCCGGCCAGGGTCTGCTTATAGAGTTCGAGCGTCTTCGGACCGACGTCCAGCATGCGCCAGCCAGCAGGGATTTTGTCTACATCCACTACCTGACTCGCCGCCTCAGCATCGAATTTGTCGGCTACTACCGCGTCCACGGGCAGGACGATTTTATCGGCATGTTTGGCGAGGATCGCCTTGGCTGTTTCGATGGCGTCGGTCTCTACCAGGCTCTCCTGCATGTTGTAGCCTTTGGCGGCCAGGAAGGTGTTGGCCATACCGCCGCCGATGATCAGTTTATCGCACTTGGCCAGCAGGTTTTCGACGACCAGAATCTTGTCGCTGATTTTGGCTCCGCCCAGGATGGCAATGTAGGGGTGTTCCGGGTTAGCTGTAGCGCGGCCGAGGTATTCGAGTTCCTGTTCCATCAGGAAACCGGCCACGGCCGGCAGGAAGCGCGCCACGCCCTCGGTCGAGGAATGGGCGCGGTGGGCCGAGCCAAAGGCGTCGTTGACGTACACATCGCCCAGGGCGGCCATTTGCTTCGCCAGTTCGAGGTCGTTCTTCTCTTCGCCGGGATGGAAGCGCGTGTTCTCCAGCATGAGCACATCGCCTGGTTGGAGCGCCTTGGCCATCTTTTCGACTTCAGGGCCGACGCAATCTGGCGCCATCTGAACGGGCCGGCCAAGCAATCCTGCCAGGGCTTCGGCCACCGGCTTTAGGCTGAAGGCCGGGTCCGGGCCGCCCTTGGGACGTCCGAGGTGACTCATGAGAATGACCGCCGCGCCCTGGTCCAGTACGTATTGTATGGTCGGCAGTGCCGCGCGAATGCGCTTGTCGTCGGTCACCTGACCGTTTTCCATGGGCACGTTGAAGTCCACGCGCATCAGGACGCGCTTGCCTTTCAGGTCAATATCGCGAACGGTTTTCTTGTTCATAGGGTTTCACTCCATCGCTCAGGCAAGGGTTATCCGGCAATCAGAAGAGTACGCTCCTGATTGCCGGATGCCTTGTCGGATGCTCTTTACAGGGATTTAGCCATCAAGGCTGCCAGGTCTGCCGTGCGGACGGAGTAGCCCCATTCGTTATCGTACCAGGCGACAACCTTAATGAACGTGCTGGCTTCCTTGCCGAGGACCATCGTGAAAGGCAAATCCACGGAGGAGGAGTGGGGATCGCCTTTGTAGTCAATGCTGACCAAGGGTTCGTCCACAGCCTGCAGGATGCCCTTGAAACGCGGCTGTTGCGCGGCTTCGCGGAAGGCCTGGCGCAGTTCTTCCGTGGTGGTGGGCTTTTCGATTTCGGCAGTGAAGTCTACTACCGAGACGGTGCTGGTCGGCACGCGCAAGGCATAGCCATCGAACTTGCCCTTCAGATCGGGGATGACCAGGCCGGCAAGAAAAGCCATGCGTTAGTGGACAAGGTCATTAAGGACTATATCGAAAAATGCTATCACGAGAATATCTCGCTGGAACAAATAGCGGCCAATCTTCACGTGAACCGCAATTATTTAAGCCAACTGTTCAAACGGGTAACCGGAGAGCCGTTCGTGACCTATTTCAATAAATATCGCATTCGCAAAGCAATCGAATTAATCGGCACCGGCAAATACATGGTTTATGAAATCAGCGAGAAAGTAGGTTTTCAAAACTCGACTTATTTCAGCCAGGTGTTCAAATCGATTACCGGTTACAGTCCTTCCGAATACGATCGATAATATCGATAAGGAGCATGGCGCACATGACTACGGTATTGGACAAATTGCGATCCATGGACGCGATAAGCAGGGCCGGATCGTCGCGAAGCTCGGATGCCGGGCAAGCTCTTCAAGCGGAATTTGCCCGTTCGGGCGTCAAATTCGCCGTTTCTCCTGGTAGGTTGGAGGAAGTCTATTATGCTGCCGTCGGGAAGTTGGCGGATTGCGTGAAGCCCGATGACCGTGGCAGACCGGTATTGCAGGAGGGAGGCGTCTATCATGGGTGCTGGCTCGAAAGCACGGGTACGATCAATGCGGAAATATTGGCCCGGTTTTGCCCGGATACGGCGCAGTCGACGTTCGAGCAGTTCGCCGACCTGCAGCGCGAGGACGGCTTGCTTCCATACAAGGTAACGGGGAGCGGCCCGGTCTTTAAGCAAATTCAATCGGTTACTCCCCCGGCAAGAAGCGTATGGAACCATTATCGAATGAATGGACGAAACCGCGAATTCCTTCTGCGAATGTATGAATCGCTAGCCAGGTTCGACGATTGGCTGGCCCAATATCGCAACACCCGCGGAACGGGCTGCGTGGAAGCGTTCTGTACGTTCGATACCGGGCACGACTTATCGCCGCGATTCTGGCACGTACCCGATACGCCGTATGAGGACGATCCGAAGCGTTATGACCCGCACTCGCCTATCCTGCCGCTTCTGGCGCCGGATTTGACTTCAAGCGTATACTGCGGTCGCGAATATTTATCGCGAATAGCAAGCGAGCTGGGGTTGGACGACGATGCGATATCATGGAAGAAGAAGGCGGACGAGACGTTGCAAAGCTTGGTCGCCCATTGCTTCAGCGAAGAGGATGGCTTCTTCTACGATTTGGACAACAACGGAAGGTTCAATCGGATTTAATCGTACGTTCTTCTTCGCGTGCTTGCCTGCGAGGTCGGGGACGACAGGTTTTTCGCGTCTTCGCTCGAACGTTATCTATTGAACACGCGCAAATTTTTCTCCAAGTATCCGTTTACTTCCATTGCCATGGACGACCCTCGCTTCGATCCGTTCACGAATTACAATACATGGGGCGGCGCGGTCAATTTCTTAAGCCTGATCAGGACTCCGCACGCATTCGAGCGGCATGGGCGTTATGTCGAACTAGCCTGGGTTATGCAACCGATC
>FWWL01004671.1_pt1 | contig 22207 bp, 18 predicted proteins | sample 2228331 | NCBI WGS metagenome assembly FWWL01 (sample SAMEA103939775, study PRJEB20133) | metagenome | reverse complement strand
TGGGGCATGGAAGGTTCGCGACGGCATTCGGCAACAGGACTAATCACAGCGCCCGTGGCACTGTTGGTGGTCATGGCCATGGTGGCTGGCGCGGGACTGGAGGCGGCTCGGGCAGATAATCACGAGGACGGCGGTTACACGCCGAACCCTGACCTGCCGCAGGCGGATATCAGCGTCGAATCGAACGCTGACGGAGTGACCATCTACATCACGGTCTCGGAGAGCTCGCCGGGCAGCTCGAGAGATTCGTCGTGGTCTAGCAACGCCGACGGGTCCGGCGGCTGGTCCTGCACCGTCGACGTGATGAACATCGGCAGCGCCAGCCGCGAGTGGTTCGAGCGGGAGGCGCCCCTTCACCCGGGCGAAGCGCCGTGGGTGGTGCGCTGCGACAACGGCTACTTCGCCATCGTCTGGCTGCCCGTGGACACGGCGCCGACGGACATCGAGATCGTGGTCGTCGAGGGCGACTCCGTGGACCCCGCTACAGTGGCGGCCGAGCTGCTGGACTACGTGCCTGTGCCCGACATCACCATCGGGGTCAACCCGACGACGGGCCTGGTAGCAGTGCCTTCGTGGTTCTGGGTGGAGGGGTACGACGGGGCGCCTATTGTCGCCTCCGACACCCTGGGTGACGTGACGGTGGAAGTGGAGATCACCCCAACGGGCTACCGCTGGAGCTTCGGCGACGGCGCGACCCTGGAGACGACCTCCTTGGGCCAGGCTTATCCCCAGGAGAGCGATATCCGCCACACCTACGAGCAGTCGTCCCTGAGCGTCGGCGGCTCCTTCGCCGTGACGGTGGAGATCACCTTCTCGGCCCGCTACCGGGTGAACGGCGGTCCCTGGGAGCCGCTCGATCCCATCATGCGGGCGTTCACCGCCGCGTACCCGGTGCAACAGCTCCAGTCGATCCTGACGGGCCGGTAGCGGGGCACTTCCGAAGAGATGGCAGAACTGGCACGACTTCGACGGACCGAGAGCGTTCCCGAGGAGTCCTCGGGCAGGGGCGTCCTGCCTCTCGTCGCGCTGCTTGGCGCCGGTGGTGCCCTGGGGTTCGTCCTCTGGTGGCTCAACGGTCCGCCTCGGGTCCCCACGTCCGCGCCTGACTGGGACCGGATGAGCCGGATTCTTGCCGGCTCGGACGTCCCGTACGAGGAGGTGGTCTCCATCGCCAGTGGCTTGGGCTGGCTGGCTCTGGCCTACCTAGGCCTGACGGTCGCGCTGCGGGTGGTGCTGGGAGTCGGGGAACGGTTGACGGACGGCGCGACCTGGGCGCGGGTCGGTCTCGCTGTGAGCGACCTCGTGACGCTCCCGGTGGTCAGGCGCAGCGTGGACGGCGCGGTCGCGGGCGTCGTCTTCCTGGCGGTCTGGCTCCGCACGGGCGTCGCGGTGGAGGCGGGAGCGTCCTCGGGAGCTATTGCTGTCGCGAGCGGCGCGCCGCAAGCCGCGGTGACGCACGTCGTGGGCGGAATGGAGCCCTGTCCACCCGCAGCGGAGGCGGTGGCGGAACCTCCGCCTCCCAACTGCGTCGTCTCCTACACGGTCGCCGAGGGGGACAACCTGTGGGACATCTCGCGCCGCTTCTACGGCGACGGCACCCGGTACGTCGTCATCTTTCGGCTGAACGAAGGGCGCGTCATGACCACGGGCGAGCCCTTCACCAACCCGCGCCTCATTCGACCGGGTTGGGTCCTGGACGTGCCGCTGCCGGGACACAACGTCTGGACAACAGGCGAGCACGTGATGTATAGGGTGCGGCCCGGCGACTCCCTGTGGCGCATCTCCGAGAGCTTGCTGGGCGACGGCTTCCGCTGGCCCAAGATATGGGAGTTGAACCAAGGGCGCGTCATGACGGACGGTCGTCGGTTCAGCGACCCGGGTTTGATCTATCCGGGCTGGACCTTGGAGCTTCCCCTGGAGGTGAGGATCCAGGTAGCCCCTCCACCGGCGGGGCAACCGCCGATCCCATCGACCCCAACCCCGCCGTCGGGCCCCTCGCCGACCGCTCCCGCTCCTACCCCACCAGAAGCGGAGAGGACGCCTGACGAGCAGCCGACGTCCGTACCGGCCCAGGAGGCGGAGCGAGGCAGAGGCGGAGGCCCGCAATGGCCCGCCCCTGACCCGTCACCCGTCCTCGCCGCCGCTGCAGGGCTCGCCGCGACAGGAGCGGTGGTCCTGGTCGTTCGACGGCTGGCGCGATCAGGAAACAACGGCAGCCTTGCTCCCGGGACCCGTCGAACAGGAAGGACGGGAGACGCGGGTAAGGTGATCCTGGCTGCCCGAGCCGATCCGCGCTCAGCTTTCTGGGGTTGAACAGGTTTGGGGCGTGCTGAGCCCAGAAGGCGAGTGCTTGGCTTTGGCACGTGATCGAACGACCGCGTTTGTCATGGCGCGCCAAAATGACCTGATCCCGGTCAGCGCGCATTGAGCCTGAGGGCGCGAGAAAGGCGCCAAAACCTGGCGCAAGCGGCTCGGACAGACACTCGTGACGCGCGCCGGGCGGAGCGGCATGCCCGCCCGGGCGCGCGGGTATGCGTGCCTCATCTGTGTCGTCGTCTTGTTATACGGTGGCGGACATCGCGGAGCAGGCTTCGGTTTTCTGTTGCCCCTTCGCGCGCGCAAACCGCCGAACGGGTGTCGAGCTTGTTGCACGATGGTATTCGATCGCCCCTCGACGCGCGGAACTGCCATGCTGGCACTCACACGATGCGCATGGCTGGGCTTGGTTGCCCCTCGCCTGGAACGGCCGCGCTAAGGATTGCCTCGAGCACGCCCGAGGTTCGATCGCCCGTCCACGCGCGGAACCACCGTCGACGATCCACGCCCGGCAGATGAATGCCACTGGTTGCCCCCCCGCGCGCGAACCCACCAAAGGCTGCATCTGCGGGACCCGGCGCGAGGACTTGTCGCCCGCCTCCGTGCGCGGAACCGCCGCTTCGTTCTTGGAAACGTTAAACCAAATTCTGCAGATGCACGGACTGGCGGGAGCCCCGGGGTTGGCCGCATCTTCTAAGGACGTATCGTCATTCGGGCATAAATCGACGTCCGTTTTCGTTCACGGCACTGTGCAGCACGGCAACTGTGGGCTGGGCGAACCTTTCGCCAAAAAACCTGAACGGTTGCGCCCCGGTCAGCCAAATGTTCGCCTCCGATCCGCGATGCAGCCGCTTGCCAAAACCGCGGCAACGCGACGGGGCCGCCAAAGCGCGAATCAGCGCGGCACGGCGCGCGGCGGAGCACGTGCGGATCAGTCGGCTGAAGCGGGGACGGCATCGCAGAAACCCCGGCCACGCAATTGGACGCAGCTCCAGGATGTCAGTTTTTGGGGCCCTGATCGCGCTCGTCATCGGCCGGTTGCGGTGCTTGGGCAATGCCGCGAAAGAGCCCGCGCAATGGCAAAATCCACAATACGCCAAGGCCAAGATAAACCGCAAGCTCAACCCAAAACGACGGCCGTTCAAACAACGCAACAAGGCTGACTGCCGCCACGATATAAGCCGGCAAGGCCAAGACCAAAACCAAGATCGCAAAAGCACGCCGCTGGCGCGAAGGGCGCGGCATCGTCAGCGCCCCTGGAACGGATCGGTAACCAAGATGGTGTCCTCGCGCTCGGGCGAGGTTGAGACAAGCGCCACTGGGCAGCCAACAAGCTCTTCAATCCGGCGCACAAATTTGACCGCCTCTGCGGGAAGATCGGCCCACCGCCGCGCCCCCGCGGTCGATGCCTGCCAGCCCGACAAGTCCTCGTAGATGGGCACAAGTTGCGCCTGCAGTGCGCTTGCCGTGGGCAAGTAATCAAGCACCCGGTCGCCTAGCCGATAACCAACGCAAATCCGCACCCGCTCGAGCCCATCTAAGACGTCAAGCTTAGTGAGGGCAAGCCCCGTGATCCCTGAGGTCGCGCAGGCCTGCCGAACAAGAACGGCATCAAACCAGCCGCAGCGACGTTTGCGCCCGGTGACGGTGCCAAATTCGCGTCCGCGCGTCCCAAGCGTTTCGCCGATGTCGTCGTGAAGTTCGGTTGGAAACGGACCTTCGCCAACCCGGGTTGTATAGGCTTTTGCGATCCCCAAAACGAAATCGATGGCTGTTGGGCCAAGCCCGGTTCCGGTTGCCGCATGCCCGGCCAGGGTGTTCGACGAGGTCACAAAAGGATAGGTACCGAAGTCCACGTCAAGAAGCGCTCCTTGTGCCCCTTCAAACAAGATCCGCCGCCCCTCAGCGCGCGCCTTGGCCAAAATCTGCCAGACGGGTGCGGCAAAAGGTAGGATCCGCGGCGCCACTTCCAAGAGCCTGCGTTTGAGGGCGTCGGCATCGACAGGCGCAAGGCCAAGCCCTGCCCGCAGCGCGTCATGATGGGCCAAAAGCCGCGCGAGCCGCTGCTCCAGCGTGTCAGGGTCGGCCAAATCCGCAAGCCTAATCGCCCGGCGGCCAACTTTGTCTTCATAAGCGGGGCCGATGCCGCGGCCGGTTGTGCCAATTTTGGCCGCGCCCACCTGAGCCTCGCGCGCGCGGTCAAGCTCGCCATGGATCGGCAAAATGAGCGGCACATTTTCAGCAATCTTGAGCGACTGCGGGGTGACCGAAATGCCCTGCGCGGCAAGACGGTCGATCTCATCCAACAGGGCCCACGGATCGAGCACCACGCCGTTGCCGATCACGCTGAGCTTGCCGGGCCTTACAATCCCCGAGGGCAAAAGGCTAAGCTTGTAGACGGTCCCGTCGACAACAAGAGTATGCCCGGCATTGTGCCCCCCCTGAAACCGCGCAATCACATCAGCGCGGCTCGAAAGCCAATCAACGACTTTGCCTTTGCCCTCGTCGCCCCATTGCGCGCCGACAACGACCACATTGCCCATGCGCCTGCCCCCTCGGAGAAAATCGCCCAAAATCGCCGCGCTGCTATAACGAGGCTGAGCCGAGAGGAAAACCCAAAGTGAAGACAAACTTGCTCGCGCAAAGCACCCGCAGCGACGAGCCGCAAAAACCACGCAAAACGGCTGCACACCAGACCTAAGCCCTGGGGCCGGTTCATCGCGGCGGATTTCTGCCAAACCCCGTGCGGGATCAAGCCCGCGTGTCGAGCAGTGGCACGGTTCTGCCACCAAAGCTCAAGGGGCTTGGGGCCGCCTCACGCGCAAGCACACCCCTCAAGCGGATGACAGAGAGTCATCGAGGATCAAGCCCACGCGAGTGTCTTGCGGCCCTGTTGTGACCAACCGATCCCTGGGCATCATCCGGCTCTTTGCCCCCCGCCCTCAAACCGGGGGTTGCGTCCGTGGCCCCTGGTCCGTATGAAGGCGGAAATCTCAAGCATCGCGCTTTGTGCCGTCTTTTTGTCAGCGTGCCGCGCGATGCGCACCCTGCCGGTCAACATGCAAGCGGTTGTTCTTGTCATTCATCTTCTCTTTGCCCTCGCGATCATCGCGGTGGTGCTGTTGCAGCGGTCCGAGGGCGGGGGGCTTGGCGTCAGCACCGCCTTGGGCCCCCAGGGAGGCCGCCCGCCTGTGTCGGGGCTCGCGAAGGTGACGTGGGGCTTGGCTGTGGCCTTCATTTGCACCTCGCTGATCCTCACTGTGCTTGCCGCGCGCGACTCTGCCACAACCTCGGTTCTGGACCGGATCGGTGTTCCGGCCCCGCCTGCTCCGGCGCCGACCCCAGACCTGCCTTTGCCGCCGCGCGGGGCCGATGCGCCGCTCTTGCCGCCGCGGGCTGATTAAGGCCAGAGGCCGGGCGAGTTCACCCCCGCGTGCAGGCTCCGCGCGGCTTTCGGCGAAAGCGCGGTGTTTGAGCCTGAACGCACGCATGCATGCGCAGGTGGCAGTTTGCCGAAGCAGCGCGGTTGACCGGTGAGGCAAGCGGCGCGCAAACGATCTGCACTGGGGCAGCCAATCTTGCGGTGCCTGTCGCTTTCGACTAAGCCTCAAGCCCCGTGATGGGCGCCTTATGCGCACCGACTAAAAGGAAAGACGCCGATCATGGCGCGGTTTATTTTCATCACGGGTGGGGTTGTTTCCTCTCTGGGCAAGGGGCTTACCACGGCAGCGCTTGGCGCGCTGTTACAAGCCCGCGGCTACAGCGTTCGATTGCGCAAACTTGACCCCTACCTCAACGTCGATCCGGGCACGATGTCGCCCTTTGAGCATGGCGAAGTTTACGTGACCGATGACGGGGCAGAAACCGATCTTGACCTTGGCCATTACGAACGCTTCACCGGTGTGCCCGCACGGCGGACCGATTCGATTAGCGCTGGCCGCGTCTATCTCAACGTTCTCGAAAAGGAGCGGCGTGGAGATTATCTTGGCAAGACAATCCAAGTCATCCCGCATGTCACGGACGAGATCAAAGAATTTATTCGCTTCGGGGCGGATGAAGTCGATTTTATGCTTTGCGAAATTGGCGGAACGGTGGGGGATATCGAAGGCCTGCCCTTTCTCGAAGCGATTCGGCAATTCGCGCAAGAGCGACCGCGCCGGCAGTGTTTATTCTTGCATCTGACGCTTGTGCCCTATTTGGCAGCTGCTGGTGAGCTGAAAACAAAGCCCACGCAGCACTCGGTCAAAGAGCTGCGGGCGATTGGGATTCAGCCCGATATTTTGGTCTGCCGGGCCGAGCGCCCCATTCCGGAAAAAGAGCGCGCCAAAATTGCGCTGTTTTGCAATGTACCGGAACAGGCGGTGATCCCGGCCTATGATTTGAGCTCGATTTACGAGGCGCCCATCGCCTACCACCGTGCGGGGCTTGATCAAGCGGTGCTCGATGCCTTCGCAATATCGCCGGCGCCTCGGCCTGATCTGTCGCGCTGGGTCGATGTGTTGGATCGCTTGCACCATGCTGAAGGCACGGTGCGCGTGGCGGTTGTCGGCAAATACACCCGCCTTGAGGATGCCTATAAATCCATTGCCGAGGCTCTGACCCACGGCGGCCTTGCCAACCGGGTGCGTGTGAAAGCCGAATGGATCGATTCGGAAATTTTCGAGCGTGAAGATCCGGGCCCTCATCTTGAAGGCTTTCACGGCATTTTGGTTCCGGGTGGCTTTGGCGAACGCGGCACGGAAGGAAAGATTCGCGCCGCGCAATGGGCGCGGGAAAAAAAGATCCCCTATTTCGGCATATGCCTTGGGATGCAGATGGCCGTGATTGAGGCTGCGCGCAATTTGGCCGGCCTTCCGGACGCCGGATCAGAAGAGTTCGATCTTGAAGCCGGGCTCAAGCGGTTTACGCCTGTGGTTTACCATCTTAAGGAATGGGTACAGGGAACGCACAAAGTTGCCCGCCGCCCTGAAGATGCCAAAGGCGGCACAATGCGGCTTGGCGCCTATGAGGCGATTTTGACCGAAGGCTCCCTTGCCCATCGCATCTATGGCACAACCCGAATCGAAGAGCGCCACCGCCACCGTTTTGAAGTCGATATCCGCTACCGTGAGCGGCTCGAGGCCGCGGGCCTTAGGTTTTCGGGTATGTCACCGGACGGCCGTTTGCCCGAGATCGTCGAATTTGTCGGACATCCGTGGTTTGTTGGGGTGCAATTCCACCCTGAGCTCAAATCAAAGCCCTTCGCCCCGCACCCGCTTTTTGCCGATTTTATTCGCGCGGCGGTGGAGGCGAGCCGGTTGGTGTGAGCAGCTTTTTTCGATAAACTGCGCGGGGCGAGATCTTTGCCCCGTCGCGTTTTTGGCATCCGTTGCGCCGAGTGGCTGGAAAAGCCAAGGGAGGCGGCCCCGGAGCGCTCGCAAATGTGGCGGATCAGTGCCGCGGTCGCGCCGAATGGCTGGAAAAGCCAAAGGCGGCGGCCTAGGCTTTCGACACTTTCCTTCCCGAACCGCCCGGCGCTCAAGCCGCACTTTGGTGAAAAACGCGCCGTGTTTGTCTCCGCTCGCTGTGTTAAATTTGTGTGCGCTCGCTGTGTTAAAAAGGTGCCGCGGAGGTCAAGATGCGCCGCGCGATCCGCATGGGTCACGCTTAGGCCGAAGGTAGGTTCGAGCCGCTCAGCCTGACTGCGGAGATGCCCGGCCGTTGAGCGCGGCCAAGCCGTGCGCCATGATGCGCTCAGATCTCGGGGACCGGCGGGTGTAGCCCTGCCCCGCGCCTTGCCGAAGAGCCGGATAGGCCATGAGCAAGGGGCCGCCAAAAGCCCGCCACCGTGAGACCAAAGCGCGTTTTAGCCCAATCGCGCACGCGCCTGGAAGAGTTTGGCCTTGGCCTGCCCCGCACCTTTGCGCCAAACGCTCAGCCAGTTATTCGCCAAGCTTCAAGGCCTCAATAAAAGCCTTTTGCGGGATCTCGACCTTCCCGAACTGCCGCATCCGCTTCTTGCCTTCCTTTTGCCGTTCAAGAAGCTTGCGCTTGCGCGTCACGTCGCCACCGTAGCATTTGGCGGTCACGTCTTTCCGGAGCGCTGGGATCGTCTCGCGGGCGATGATTCGCCCGCCGATCGCCGCCTGGATTGGTATTTGGAACAAATGGCGCGGGATCAGCTCTTTCAATTTTTCGCACATTGCGCGGCCGCGTGCCTCGGCCTTTTCACGGTGCACCAACATCGAAAGGGCATCCACCGGCTCGCCATTGACCAGGATCGTCATTTTCACCAGGTTGTCGGGTCGATAGCCAGTGATTTCGTAGTCAAAGCTCGCATAGCCGCGGCTCACGGACTTCAGTCGATCGTAAAAATCAAAGACCACCTCGTTGAGCGGCAGGTCGTATTCGACAAGCGCGCGATTGCCGGCATAGGTGAGGTTAAGCTGGATCCCGCGCCGTTCCTGGCAAAGCTTGAGCACATCGCCAAGATACGCGTCGGGCACCAAAATTGTGGCCTTAATCCGCGGCTCCTCGATCTGTTCGATCTTCGAGGGGTCTGGAAAATCGGTCGGATTGTGCAGCTCAAGCACGCTGCCATCGCGCAGCTTGATGCGATAGACGACCGAGGGCGCAGTTGTAATTAGATCGAGGTCAAACTCGCGCTCAAGCCGCTCGCGCACCACCTCAAGATGCAAAAGCCCCAAAAACCCGCAGCGAAAGCCAAAGCCAAGCGCCGCTGAGGTTTCCATCTCAAAGGTGAAGCTTGCGTCATTAAGAGCAAGCTTCTCAATCGCATCGCGAAGCGCCTCGAAATCAGCTGCATCCACCGGGTAAAGGCCACAAAACACGACTGGCTGAATGGGCTTGAACCCCGGCAGCGGCTCGGCACAAGGCCGGCGCTCGTGGGTGATGGTGTCACCCACGCGGGTGTCGCGCACCTGCTTGATCGAGGCGGTCAGAACCCCAATCTCGCCCGGGCCGAGCGCATCGACATCGACCATTTTGGGCCTGAGCACGGCAAGCTTATCCACCGTATAGACCGCGCCCGTGGCCATCATGCGAATGCGATCGCCCGTGCGAATGACGCCATCAACAATGCGGATCATCACCACAACGCCCAGGTAGCTGTCATACCAAGAATCGATCAGCATCGCCTGCAAGGGCGCGTCCCGCGCGCCTTTTGGGGGGGGTAAGCGGGTGACAATGGCCTCAAGCACCTCCTCAATTCCCTGCCCCGTCTTGGCACTGATCAGGAGCGCGTTTGAAGCATCGAGCCCGATCACCTCTTCGATTTCTGCCTTGACCTTCTCAGGGTCAGCCGCGGGCAGGTCGATTTTGTTCAGGATCGGCACAATTTCGTGGCCGGCCTCGATTGCCTTGTAAACATTGGCAAGCGTCTGCGCCTCGACTCCTTGGCTTGCGTCGACCACCAAAAGTGAGCCCTCACAGGCGCGCAAAGACCGGCTAACCTCGTAGGTGAAATCGACATGCCCGGGCGTGTCGATCAGATTCAAAATATAGTTCCTGCCATCGCGCGCAGTGTATTCAAGGCGCACCGTATTGGCTTTGATGGTAATGCCGCGCTCCCGCTCGATGTCCATCGAATCGAGCAGCTGGTCCTTCATCTCGCGCGCATCGACAGCGCCGGTCAACTCGATGAGCCGGTCGGCAAGTGTGGACTTGCCGTGGTCGATATGGGCGATGATCGAAAAATTTCGGATGTGCGAAAGATGGGTCATGGCGCGTGCTATGGGGCCGAAAACGCTTTCGGTCAATGCTGCTGCAAAATCACCTGTGCGGCTTGGCCAAGCCGTTTGGCACGCCGCGGGTGCGCTCGGACCTTTGACAAAGCCGTGTCACGAGCAAGCTTTCTTGCGCAAAGAAGTCATCCTCGAGACACCTGGCAAAGGGCTCATCGTTAAGACCAGCGCAACATCAGACCGGCGATCGGGCAAAGAAATCGGGCGGAAGCTCGGCAAGGATTTCGCCCGCAACCGCGCGTCCCAGGGCGACGGCATCTTCTTTATCCCCGCGCGCCTCTGCGCGGATCACCCGCCGCCCGTCGGGGCTTAGCACCTCCCCCCGCATCCAAAGCGCGCTGCCCTCAACGCGGGCGAGCCCTGCAATCGGCGTTCGGCATGATCCATCGAGCGCGTGCAAAAAGGCCCGTTCGCAGGCAAGCTCAAGCGCGGTCTTTGCGCAGGCGATCGGCTCAAGAAACGCGGCACGCTCATTGTCATCAGCCCGCCGCTCGACCCCGATTGCACCTTGCCCAACCGCAGGCAGCATCTCCTCTGGCTCAACAGGGGCACAGGCAAGCTCAGTCAGCCCCAGCCTTTTGAGCCCTGCCATGGCAAGAAATGTCGCCTCAGCGATGCCTTCAGCGAGCTTGCGCAAGCGGGTCTGCACATTGCCGCGAAAGTCCACAACCCTCAGATCGGGCCTTTTCGCCAAAACCTGGGCACGCCGGCGTAGGCTTGAGGTGCCAACCACCGCGCCCGGCGCAAGATCGACAAGCCGCATCGCGGGCGTTCGTTCTGCCGCCACAAAGGCATCGCGCACATCTTCACGCGGCAAAAAGACATCGACAACCAAGCCCGCAGGCAAAGCCGTGGGCATGTCTTTCGCGGAATGCACCGCAAGATCGATGGTCCCCGCGCACAAGGCCTCTTCGATTTCCCGGGTGAAAAGACCCTTGCCGCCGAACTCCCGAAGGGGTCGGTCGATAAGCTGATCACCCGAAACTTTGATCACGACGATTTCAAATGCCTCAAGCGGCACTTGATGCCAAGCCGCAAGCCGGGCCTGCACTTCGCGGGCCTGAGCGAGGGCAAGCGGCGAGCCACGGGTGCCAATCCTGAGCGGCTCTTTGGGGGTTGGACGTTTGCAACGCATGCGCGCGCGTTAGATGGTCTTGCCGCGCAAGGCAACAGCCGGCAAAACATTGGCCACGATGCTTCCCAAGGGTGCCACCGCCCTGACGCGCCTTTGTTTTTTGATTTCGCACGATTCGCACAAGCTATGGTCAGGCCACGCCCGTCCGCAGCCTTTGGCTTTGAAGCCCCGCAATGCCCGCTCACCGGCGCGCCGATGCGGCCCTGGCTTTCGATCCCGTCTGATTGGCGACGGCCAACGGCGCGCGGCTCATGGCAGCTGTGGTGGTCGGATCAAGGCGGTTTTGGGTGTGTTTATCCACGGCCTGCAGCCGAAGAGATTGCGGCATTCTATGCGGTTGAAGATTATTTCACGCACGATTCGAATGACCTGAGCGCTCCGGGCGCGCGGCATACCCTCATGGATCGGCTGCGCGTTGCGCTTGCCTATCGGCTGGATTTTGGACGCCATCCCGATGCCGCGTTTTGGCGAGAGCTCGCTTCCGGTGCACGCCGCGCCCTTGAGCTTGGCTCGGGCAACGGCGACCGGATGCTGGCGCTTGCCCCCTTTGTGCCCGAGATTGTGGGCGTTGAGCCTGACGCCGAGGCCCGCGTCGCCTGTGCAAGAAAGGGGCTCAAAACCCTTCCCGGCACCGCCGAATCGCCGCCCCCAGAACTTGCCGGCCAGGTCTTTGACCTTGTGGTGATGACGCATGTGCTTGAGCATTGCCTTGATCCTGCCCAGGCGCTTGCCACCGCGCGGAGGCTGATCAGCCCCAAAGGGCGGCTTGTTCTTGAAACGCCAAACAACGCCGCCCTTGGCCTTTGGCTCAACGGGCGCACTTGGTTTTGGCTTGATGTGCCGCGGCATTTGAACTTTTTCACACCCGCAAGCCTTGCAGGCTTTGCCCGCCGGGCGGGGTTTAAGGTTGAGCGGATCGAGTATTGGGGCTTTTGCCGGCAAGTGCAGGTCGATTGGCTTGCAACCGAGGCGCTTATTGCGCAGATCTTTGCGGGCGAGGGAACCGTGCTTCACGCAAAGCGCATGGGTGCGCAGCGCCTTCGCGGGTGGGTTCTTTTGGCGCTTGCAGCATTTGCTCCGGCCGCGCGCAAATACGACAGCGTGCGTTTGCTCTGCCGGCCAAGTTGAGCGTGCCGCCTTCCTGCTTGCCGTCCTTCAGCGCGACATTTTGCGCGCTGGGCTGGGCGTGTTGCACCCAAAGTCGCACCGCGATTGGCCAAAACGAAGGCTTTGCAAGCAAGTCTTCCGCAGGCGACGCTCGCAAAGATGCCGTAAGATACGGCTTCATCTGGGCTGCAGGACCGTGCAGCTTTGCGCCATCGCTTGCAGCCGAAGACATGCCCGCATCGCTTGCTCCTCGCTCAGATTTGCGATCAAGGCGCGGTGGCGGCCCTGCTCTGCCTCCACGCGGCGTTCGCCTGCGGCCAAGGTCTGAGCCTCGGACAAAGCCGCGCGCAGCAAGGTTCTTTCGGCGTCAAAGCGTGAGCCGTAAAGGCCAAGATCGATTGCCCAAGCAACGGCATCTTCGTTCCGGGCACGGATGACGATCTCGGTTAAAGCCGAATTGGCCCGCGATGGAGGCGGCTCGGCCACGCTGTCACGCGACGCCTCGCTGCGGGTCAGGATCATGGCCAAAGGACCGATTTCCGGTTTGGGGTCCTCAAAGGCGGCAATCTGCTGGTCATCCTGCCAGATCATCCCGCCCTCGGGCGTCAGAATCACTGTCGGCGCGGAACGCGTGGGGAAAAGCGGTTCTGCCAACGCGGGCTCAGGGGGCGAAGGCTCAAGCGCGAAAGCCGCATCCGCCGCGGCGGTATCGCCCGCAAGCGCAAGATCAACCGCATCTGATCCGTAACCTGGCGCCGCGCCCTCGGTGCGGGAAGACGCTTGTCCGCGCGGTGGAAGCACAAAAGGCGGGAGCCCTGGAATGGCCAAAACACCGTCGACAATTGGCACAGCGGCGACAGTGGCAAGCCCCTCGGGCACGGCGAGCGTCTCAGTGCCAAGTCCGGCGGGGGCTTCCTCAGGAGCCGCGGCAAGTGCAGGCGCCTCTTCGGCAGATGCTGCAGCAAGAGCGGCCGCCTCGCCTGCATCGTCCACAAAGCCCTCTGGGGCGCCCGAAGCTTGAGACGCCTGCGGCAGGGCCGCATAAAGCTCAGGCTCAATGATGCTTGCACCCGCCTTTCGTGCAGCACCGATCTCTGCGGCCAGCTCTTCTGCCGTTGCGGGCATTTCGGTGCGCTCGGGGTCGGTGATTTCAGGTCGCCTTGGTGGGCGCAGCGCAAGGGCAAGGGCGGTTTCTTCAGGCGGGTCTGTCTCAGGCGCTGCCTGCACGCCCCCCTGCCGGGCTGCGCTTTCGGGGTCGCCTGCGGCCGGCGCAGGCACGGTTGCCGGCAGCGCACCCCGTTGAGGCGCGGCCTGGTCGGCAAGCCCGGCCCGCATCGCCTCGACAAGCCCTTGTTCGACGGCGGCCATCAAGGCCTCATTTGGTGCTTCAGACGGAATCGGGGGCGGTTCAGCCAACGGCGCGGTCCGATTTGGCCGGCGCATCGGGAACGGCGAACGGCTTGGGGCCGGTTGCAGCCGGACAACCCGGCCAGCTGCCGGACGCTCGCCCCCACTTGCGCCAGATGAAGCGGCTGCGACCCGATCCGCGCGGCTATAATCAGGCGGCGGTGGCCTGTGCACTCTGGCCCGGGCTGGGGCCATGCGAAATCCCCGATCCATAAGCGCAATGACTTTTTCGTGCCGATCCTGCACCGAACGGGCACCAAAAACCGTCACGATGATGCGCACACCGTTGCGTTCGGCCATTGCAGTGAGATTGTAGCCAGCCGCGGCGGTGTAGCCGGTTTTGATCCCGTCTGCGCCGGGATACGAATCGAGAAAGCGTGCGTTTGTATTGGCAACGTTGGCGATGCCGGCGTTGTCGCTCCGGCGCGAGAACAGGCCATAATATTGCGGAAAATCAAAATAGAGCTGGCGGCCGAGAATGGTCATGTCGCGCGCAGTGGAAAGGTGCCCTGGCGCGGTTAGACCATGGGCGTTACGAAAGGTGGTCTGCGTCATGCCGATTGCCTGAGCGGTGCGGTTCATGCGCGCGACAAAGGCTTCAACCGAGCCTGAAACTGCCTCGGCAAGCGCCGTTGCCGCATCATTGGCCGACCGCAGCGCGGCAGCGCGAATCAAATGGCGCACAGCAATCCGTTGGCCTTCGCGCAAGCCAAGGCGCGAGGGCGGTTCGCGGGCCGCGCGGCGAGAGATTCGCACCTCAGTGTCAAGCGAGATTTCACCGTTCCGGATTGCTTCAAAGACGACGTAAAGGGTCATCATCTTGGTCAGCGAGGCCGGATGAAGACGCGTTGTATCATTGACCGCGTGAAGGATTTCACCGGTGCGAGCGTCCATAACTGTTGTCGCAAACGGCGCCGCCCGCAGAGGCAAAGCAAAGAGCGAAAAAAGCATCACCGCGAACGCCACAATTAGCGCGCATCGGGTGCACACAAGCACAAACAGCCGATTCCGCCTCAAGCGGAGCTGCATTTTTCCTTGCCTTGCCTGCCTCGACCCGCCGGGGTTTGCCCCGGCTTTTGTTTATGCAGCGACTACGCTAGCATTTTGCGGGTCGGCTGAAAAGGACCAAACGCGTGCAAGCCGTGCAGGCTTGGCCTCTTGGCCAAGAAGCCGGGGATTATTTGCGCGGCAGCGCCCGAGAGGGAAAGCAGCACCGTCACGTCGAGGTTTGGGCGTGGGTCTTGCGCTTGTGCAAAACCGAAGCGGGGCGCGCCCGCTTTAGCAGCGCTCGCGCGCTTTATGAAACGCGTGCACCGCCTGGCCAAAGGCTTCAAACAACGGCCGTGAGACCGGATCGCGCGCGGCGCGCCATTCTGGATGCCATTGCACCGCCAGCGTGAACCCAGGCGCGTCGCGCACATAAAGTGCCTCGGGCGTTCCGTCTGAGGCCCAGCCATCGATCACCACCCGCGCGCCAGGCCGCTTGATCCCTTGTCCGTGCAGCGAATTCGTCATCACCTCGGTTGTTCCGAGGATTCGATGAAAAGGCCCGCCTTCCGTAAAGCGCACGCGATGACGGAGGGCGAATTTTTCCTCAAGCGTCCCCTCGCGCGGCATACGGTGGTTCATCCGCCCCGGAAGATCACCGATTTCTGGGTATAGGCTCCCACCAAGCGCAACGTTGATTTCCTGAAAACCCCGGCAGATGCCGAAAAACGGTTGCCCCCGCTCAACACAGGCGCGGATAAGCGGCAGCGTTATGGCATCGCGCGCCCGGTCAAAGGTGCCGTGCGCTGGGGTTTCCTCTTCGCCATATTCAGAGGGGTGCACATTTGGCCGGCCGCCGGTGAGAAGAAATCCGGCGCACACCTCAAGGAGCTCGGCCACCGAGACAAAGCGCGGATCAGACGGAATGAGCAAAGGCAAGCAATCGCAGATTTCTGCGATGGCCGCCGAATTCATCATGCCGCCGGCGTGGACCGGGTATTGGTCGTTGATCAGATAGCTGTTGCCAATAATTCCAACAATTGGCCGAGCCATGCGCGCGATCTCTCTTTCAGCGCTTGTTTTTCTGCGCCTGCCGCAGAAATCAGAGCATCAGCGGGCGTTACGGCGGCCTCTGGCTTTTGTTTTGCCGAGCACCACCCCTCACTGACGCGCAGAGGCGAATCAACCGTCCTTGTCCACTTTGCCTATGCGCTGGCGCGCTCTCTTCGGCAAGGGACGGCTGCAGTTTTCGCTGAAGAGGCGTAAGGTAAGCGCGCGAAGCCCAAAAGCTTCCCCTCTTGGAAGACGCTTTTCTAAACCTTGTCGGCCGCAGGGCTAACGGGCGGCGGGGTAATGTGTTGGGCCGCTGATCTTGACAGAAATGGGTCTGCCCCATACTTGACAAAAGCAATAAGAAAATTCAGTCGCTGATCTGATGAGCGCGCTCCCCCGGATCTTGAATTTTCGTCTGCCGGCCGAAGCGTCTCCATTGGGGTTTCGCCAGAGGCCAAGCCAAACGCTGCTCAAGGTTGAGGGGCTCAGAAAGAAGTTTCCAGGCGCAGGGACAGCCGCGGTCGAGCGGATAGACTTCGAGCTTGGCGAGGGCGAGTTTATGGCCCTGCTTGGCCCATCAGGCTGTGGTAAGACAACCACCTTGCGACTCATCGCCGGCTTTGAAACCCAAGAAGCTGGCCAGATCTGGTTTGCGGGCCGCGAAATCTCTCCCCTTCCCCCCGAAAAGCGCGGCATTGGGTTTGTCTTTCAAGATTACGCCTTATTTCCGCATCTGACGGTGCTTGAAAACGTTGCGTTCGGGCTCAGACGCCTGGGGCGTAAAGCCGCTCGGGCCGAGGCCTTGGCGATGTTGGGGCGTGTGGGCTTGCACGGGCTCGAAGAGCGGTATCCGCACGAGCTTTCAGGCGGGCAGCAACAGCGTGTTGCGCTGGCGCGAGCGCTCGTTATGCGGCCAAGGCTTATTTTGCTCGATGAACCCTTCTCGAACCTTGATGCGCTCTTGCGTGTAGAAACCCGCCAAGAGGTGCGAGCCCTTTTGAAAGAAGCGGGAAGCGCCGGCATTCTTGTGACCCACGATCAGGAAGAAGCGCTTGCCGTTGCTGACCGCGTCGCAGTGATGGACAAGGGCCGGGTGGTGCAGATTGGCACGCCTGACGAAATCTACCGCAACCCGAAGAACGCCTTTGTTGCATCATTCATCGGGCGCTCAAACATCATGCGGGGTTTGGCCGAGGGCATGAACGCCGCAACACCCTTCGGGCGGCTGCCCTTGAGCCGGGCGGCAACTGGGGCGGTCGACCTAGCCGTGCGCCCTGAACAGGTCATGCTTGAGCAAGACGCGAAGGGCCAAGCGGTGATCACGGGGCGCGAATTTCGCGGGCATGATCAGCTTTACTGGGTCAACGATGGTGAACGCTGTTTGCTGGCCCTGTCAGGCCCTGGCGCCCATTACCCAATCGGCACGCGGGTTCGGGTGCGCATTTGCGACTGCGTCGTGCCGCTGAACTAACCGCATTTTGACCGTTGCACCACGTTTGAGCGCCCCCACGCCATGCCAGGCGGTATGGCGGTCACAGCTCTGGTTTGATGAGGGGCGCTTGTCCGAAAAGATAAATGGCTGTGTTGGAGACATCTGACTGATGCAGCACAAGCCAAAGGTCGCTGCGCGCTTGCCGCGCTCGCTTTTCGCACATCGGATCGGACGAATTTGTCTAAAAAAATGAGGCCGCACGGAGATACGGCGTGCAAAGGCTTGTGTTCCGATGCTGGGCTAACCGCTTATGCGACCGGCCCCAAGTTGAAACAGACACTTGCCAAAAGAGTGAGCGAAGATCTGTTTGGACGCTGCTTCACCTGCTGCACGGCGAGCGAAATGGGCGTCTTCCCCGGCCCGGCCCGGCTTGCGAACCGTGCGCCTTCCCCCTGCCGGCCGCTTGTGCTAGACTTTAAAGAAAAGAAAACAGGCTCAAGCACACAGGCTCAATAACTCAGACTCTGGGCACGAGGCAGGTGTCGCAGGCAACCGATGAACAGACGCTTCCTTTTGCTAGGACTCTCAGCCGCTTTTGTTTCGGCCTGCAGCGCAGGGCCAGCGACGCGCTCTTTGCCTTCGCGCGGCGCTGGCGCGAGCCGCACGGCACAAGAGACGAGCTTAACCATGGGCCTGAACGGCGAGCCTCAACATCAAACCTCCGCGATCAGATTACGCCCGCGCGACTTTGACCTTTGGCTTTCGGGCTTCCGGACCCGGGCGGTTGCGCAAGGGCTCAGGCCTCAGGTCGTCGATCGAGCACTTGCGCCCATTGGCTTTGCCGAAGACAGCCTGCGCCGCGAAGCCCATCAGCCTGAATTCACCCGCCCCATTTGGGCCTATCTTGACAGCGCCGTGAGCGACACGCGAATTGCGGAAGGGCGCGCCAAACTGCGCCAACATTTTTCGCTTTTACGCCGGATTGAGGCACGCTTTGGCGTCGCGCCCGAAGTTGTGGCCGCGATTTGGGGCATCGAAAGCCGCTATGGGCAGCTGCGCGGCACAACGCCGGTGATCGAAAGCCTGGCCACCTTGGCCTATGCCGGCCGCCGCCGTAGCTTCTTTGAAAATGAGCTTCTCGCCGCGCTCAAGATTGTTGAAGCCGGCGAGATCAGCGCCGAGGGCATGCTGGGCAGTTGGGCAGGGGCGATGGGCCACACCCAATTTATCCCCTCAAGTTTCCTCGCCTATGCGGTGGATTTCAACGACGATGGCAGGCGCGATATTTGGTCTGATGATCCAACCGATGCGTTGGCCTCGGCTGCGGCCTATCTCTCGCGCTTTGGCTGGGAGCCTGGTCGGCCTGCGGTTGTTGAGGTGCGCCTGCCCGCAGCTTTTGACTTTCGTGCGGTTGGGCGCACGGCCTCGATGGCAGTTTGGCGCGCAGCCGGGATCCGTGCCCAACCTGGGAGAAGCCTGCCGCAGACGGGTGAGGCACGCCTCTTTTTGCCCGCAGGGCAAGCCGGCCCTGCCTTTCTGACCTTTCGCAATTTTCAGGTCATCAAGCGCTATAATAACGCCGATTCTTATGCGCTGGCGGTTGCCCATCTTGCTGACCGGTTGCGGGGAGACGGGCCTTTCCATACGCCTTGGCCGCGATCGGATCGGGCGCTCTCAGCCGCTGAGCGCGAAGAGCTGCAGCGCCTTCTCGCCCGGCGCGGCTATTATCAGGGCGAGATTGACGGGCGCATCGGCCCGGCCACGATCGCCGCGGTTCAGGCCTGGCAACAGGCCGCAGGCCTCCCACCTGATGGCTATGTCTCGGCTGCCCTGCTCGAACGTCTGCGCCGGGGCTAGGATCGCGCGCCCTTTATGGGCAAAACAGCATCGACGCCATGCGCAAGCAAAGGCGCTTTTTTCCAGCCCCGTTTCGAGATCAGATTGCGCGGCGTCTTGCGCGCGGCGAGTTGCTGCTCGAGACCGGCCTCGAGGTCGCGAGCCGTTTCGAGATGAAATTGCGCGGCGTCTTGCGCGCGGCGCTTGCGGCCTTTCAAGAGCAATCAGGGCCATCGGCATTGAGGCTTTCGAGCCAAGCTTCCAAAACGCCAAGTGAGAGCGGATCAACAAGGCCGAAGCTTTCGATCCAGACTGCTGCCGCGCGCAAGCCATCGGGCTCAAGCTTGCACCATTTGACGCGCCCACGCCGCTCTTGGCTGATAAGCCCCGCCCCGGCAAGAACCGCAAGATGCTTTGAAATCGCAGCAAGCGACTGCGGAAATGCGGCGGCAATGTCTGTGACCGCCATGTCGTCCTCAAGAAGCATTGTCAGGATTGCCCGCCGTGTCGGATCGGACAGCGCCAAAAAGACCCGGTTGAGCGCCTCATCCTCGCCTGCCGTCATGGCCGCAACCTGTCAGGCGCTTGCGCTCGCTACCGCGCTCGGGGAGGACGCGCCTCATCCTCGCCTGCCGCCATGGCCGCAACCTGTCAGAGTGGCGTGAAAAGTCAACCGTTCGGTTGAATGTCTTCGGCGCGTCTGGCCCTGTGGTTTTCTGCCGCACGTCTGCCGCGCGCGAGGAGATTATTTATTTTCAATACCTTATCTGCATCACGTGCAGGCTTGACTCTTCAGCCGTTGCCCGCTTAGGAAGCGCCGACCCGCCCGTAGGCGAGGGGCCATGCCAACACCCGATGACAGCCGCCGGTTACAGGAGTTTGAAGAGCGGCTTGCGCGGGCCAAGCGTGCGCAAGTGCCCAAGCCGCGCGGCGCCGCTGAGCATGCGTTGGTCCAACATGGTTGGCGCATGGTCACGGAATTGGTCGCCGGTCTCTTGATCGGCCTCAGCATCGGCTGGGGGCTCGATGCTCTTTTTGGCACACGGCCCTTGCTGTTGGTGCTGTTTGTTCTGTTGGGCCTTGCCGCCGGGGTCAGGGTGATGCTGCGCACCGCGGCCGAGGTTCAGACAAAAGCGCAAGCGGCTGAAGCCGTGGGCGCGCAAGACAAGGCTGGGGCCGCTTCGGCTCGCGGCCGAGCGCAAGGCGGGACGGAAAGGCAAGGCAAGAACGAAGGACAAGGGGAAGAAAACCGTGGCTGAACAATCGGGTGTGACCGTTGATCCGATGCACCAGTTCGTCGTCCGGCCCCTCTTCGGCGGCGACACGGTTGGCGTCCTCACGATCACCAATGTCACCTTGTGGATGGCTTTGACCGTTCTTGCGGCAACCGCGCTCATGGTTTGGGGTAGCCGCGGGCGTGCGCTTGTGCCAAGCCGAATGCAATCGGTTGCGGAATTGCTTTATGGGTTCATCTACCGAATGGTGGAAGACGTCGCCGGCCACGACGGCGTTAAGTATTTCCCGCATATCATGACGCTGTTCTTGTTTGTGCTTTTCGCCAATTTGCTTGGTCTGTTGCCGTTTTCGTTCACCACCACCTCTCATATCGCTGTGACTGCCGTTTTGGCGCTTGCGGTGTTTATTTCCGTCACCGTGCTTGGATTTGTGCTCCATGGCGTGCGGTTTCTGGAATTGTTCTGGATTTCCTCAGCGCCCCTGCCCTTGCGCCCGATTTTGGCGCTGATTGAGGTGATCAGCTACTTTGTTCGCCCGCTCAGCCACTCGATCCGTCTTGCCGGCAACATGATGGCCGGGCATGCGGTGATGAAGGTTTTCGCGGCGTTTGCCGGCACTTTGGGGCTGTTTGGCATCGTGCCGATTTTGGCGGTGGTTGCGGTGTATGGGCTGGAATTGCTGGTGGCAATCATCCAGGCCTATGTTTTCACCATCCTCACGTGTGTCTATCTGCGCGACGCGCTTCATCCGCACCACTAAACGCGCAGAATTCGACGCTTCCTGACAAACTGTCTAACGTAGGAGAAGGACAATGGAAGGCGATATCGTGCAAATGGGCGCTTACATCGGCGCAGGGCTTGCCTGTCTGGGCATGGGCGGCGCGGCAATTGGGGTGGGCCACGTTGCAGGCAATTACCTTGCCGGCGCGTTGCGTAATCCTTCCGCCGCCGCAGGGCAGACGGCCTTCTTGTTCATTGGCATCGCTTTCGCTGAAGCGCTCGGGATCTTCTCGTTCCTCGTCGCCCTTTTGTTGATGTTTGCGGTCTGAGCAAGGCGCATCGAAAGGCCGGCGCGGCGGGGAGCTAAACCGCCGCACAAGAGCGTTGATGGAGGCAGACCATGGCCGAACCGGCAAAAGCCGCAGGAATGCCGCAGCTCGACTTTTCGACCTTCCCCAATCAGATCTTCTGGTTGGTGGTGGCGATTGTGGTGCTCTATTATATCCTCTCCCGCATCGCGCTGCCGCGGATCGCCTCGGTGATGGCCGAGCGGGCCGGAACCATCACCAACGATCTTGCCGCGGCCGAGCAACTCAAGGAACAGGCAAAGCAGGCCGAGGCCGCTTACAATCGCGCGCTTGAGGAAGCCCGGGCACAGGCACAAAAGATCATCGCCCAGACCCAGGCCGAGATTCAGTCCGAGCTCGAGGCAGCTCTTGCCCGCGCCGACGCCGAAATTGCCGCCCGCCGCGCCGCGGCCGAAGAGCGCATCGCCGAAATCCGCGCCGACGCGAACAAGACCGTGGCGTTGATTGCCCGCGAGCTTACCGCCGACATTGTCCGACTCTTCGAGGTCGAGCCTGATCCAGCCCGGATCGAGTCGGCCATCAAAGCGCGCTTGCCCGCCGGCTAGGGGAAGGAGAGAGTGATGTTCAAATCCGTCACCCGTTTTGCCTTGTTCGCGCCGTCTTTGCGGCAAAGGTTGGCGTGCTCCTTCTTGCTTGCAGCCGCCTCAGGGGTTGGCAGCCTGCCCGTTGCGCCGCCGGCTTTTGCAGCGGCCGCCGGCAAGCCGTTTTTCTCGCTTTACAACACGGATCTTGTGGTCGCGATCGCCTTCATCCTCTTTGTCGGCCTCCTGATTTTCTTTCGGGTGCCGGGGCGGATTGCCGCCTATCTCGATGCCCGCGCCGCGCAGATTCGCGCCGAGCTCGAAGAAGCTCGCCGCCTTCGGGAAGAA
>FWWL01004796.1_pt1 | contig 22211 bp, 40 predicted proteins | sample 2228331 | NCBI WGS metagenome assembly FWWL01 (sample SAMEA103939775, study PRJEB20133) | metagenome | reverse complement strand
ATTGATTCAGTATAAGCAAGAAAACTTTAGCGCTGAGTTGCTTGCGTGTGAGCCTATCCCCACTCCCAACCCTCAAACGCTGCAATTGCTTCAGCGTCTGGGCAATTGGTATGGGGGGGAGAAGTTTGCAAAGTGTGTCGGTCGGGGCTTTGAGATCACAATTTACGCCCCGCACGACACCTCATCATCACGAATTTTAAAGATCGAACGCAAGCAATTCATGGGAAGGTCGATGGTTCGAATTTTTATCATGACCAGGACGAAATCAGAGCTGAAGCGATTCACCTTCGACGTTCTCATGCAGATTGAGAACGTCGAGGTCCGCGCCGCCGTGCTCGCGCTGCTGGGGAAGGGCTTCTTTGAGCGCGAGCTTGCTGGGGTTCAGCTGAACCTCAAGGGGCGCGCGCTCGTGAGGCTTGAGGGCAAGCCCTACAGCGCGCTTGTGTGCGAGTGCCCCTCGACACACAAGCGCACGGTCCTCTTCGTCCCAGCAGGAGTGCGGGACGAAGAGGCTGCGGTGGCCTGGACGTTCAATCTAAGACATTGGGAGGCTGAGATTGAAACATGAACACGAACGTGAGCACGCTTGAAGAGTACAGTGATTACATCGCAGCTGCGTTCAAACAACTGCGATGGTTTCCATTAGAGCTGAAGCGCGCACTGACGCGCTTGCAGCTCTGGGAAGACGTGCAGCAGACGTGCTATCTTTCTGCAGTGCAAGCAAAACGTGCAAGCCTTGAGCTGCGCGAGACGAGCAATCTCGCGCAGCGGAACCTGTACGCGCTGCTGCGCGCCTACGGGTTCCGCAGAAAGAAAAACAGCAATGGGTATTTTAGAGCGGGGTTTGATACCCCGCTCACGGAGAGAGCGGAGCGGGAAAATGGAGGTGATGTAGCGATGTGAAGGCAAAAACCTGAGAGCCACGCGTGCGGCTCTCAGGTTTTTTTATTTGTCGAGCTTGGCTTTAGCTTGGCTAGGCTCTAGCTTTGCGGCGTTTCCTCCTGGGCTTGCGAGCGTTTCGAACCGCAGCTTGGTAAGACTTCTCGGTAAACATCCTCTTATGTGCTCGCACCCTCTGCAGACGCCGCTTGCGCTTGCGCGTATAGCTTGGAATATCTATTTGACACGGCAATCTCAAACGACCGTCCACCACACACCTTGACATAGTCACTCCCTTCTGATCCAACTGAGCTTGGATAGCATCTCTATCGTAATCACATCGAAATTATATACCCTCTTGTAAACCTCTTCCATCTCTCCAAGGGGGCAGTGATGCAGCTTGGCTATGCTGTTGCGCCATCCCAACGCTGCTTTGAGTCCAAGCACCGTCATTCCGGGAGGGATCGCACAAACCGCAAATCCCAAGTTCGGCAAGTCTACGGAGATTATCTTGTATCTTCTTCGACATACGCGCACTCGTACCTTTCCCATTCAACATCAGACATCTTCCCGCGCAATGGAATCCTGTCATTCAGAACATCTAGCGCCACGTCGAGAAGGGGAGCAATCTCGAACGAGAGCTCCCTCGTCGTGACCAGCCATCTCCCCTCAAACGACAGCTCGTACTCCCAACCTTCAGATATAGCCCGCTTTAAGAGATCCTGAGCAGCATCTGGCCATGACTCCGCCCCACGACAGAGCTTGGATCCCTCAGTCATATCCGCCCCGGCTAGATGTTGCTGCCATCCCTCAAGAACTGACTGCGAAACAGACCAAAGCGATAGCTTTATAAGCCCCACCGTCACTCCAATCAGCTCAAAACATTTACAGCTGTAGTCATAGACGTAATTCCCCCCGCCAGAGTATCCGTAGAAAACTGAAGCAGTGTGAAGAATGTCTCCGAAGTTAAGAATCGCCGGATCAGAACGTGCGGACAAGATTGTGCCAGTTGTCGGCATGAAGACCCGCTCCGTTGTGCCGCTGGGCCCGTCCCACCAGAGATACCCCGTCAGATAGATCCTATCCCCCCGATCCCAATCATATGCAATTCTCACAAAGTCCCCGGTCACGCCAAGGTTGTTTCGTATCTTGAAAACAACGAACTCGTTGAACGGACGCTCCAAGATGATCTCCGCCTCTTGCCCCTTAATCTTCCCGCCCAAGCCTGTATGCCCCGCGACGTAAAGCCTGATCCGTATAGAACGTCCTTCATCATCCTCGACCTCAAAACAGTGCTTCGCGCTGAACCCGTAAATATGCGTCTTCGTCGCCTTAACAAGCGTCGCAGTGCACACAAAGAAAAAGTCTGTAAACCGCGTCTCTGAAAGATAAAGCCCAACCGTGTATTGTTCGACCTCGTGAGCAAATCTCGCGTATAGCTCATCACGCTCATGTTGCGCTGAAGCCCCAACAGAGAAGAGGAAAATCACGCTAAACATCAGCGACTTGCACAGTTTCCCCACCATATTGATCACCTTCTCTTTCGAGTTCTCTTTCGAGCTATGGGGCACCCGCGCCTCCGGGCCATGTTCAACGCTATCGCGATCGCTTGCTTTCTCTTCTTCCTCTCGCGCCGCAACTTGCGTATCTTCCGAGATATGAACTCTCGACATTCCCGCTTCGTCATGCGCATCACCTCACCCATTTAGGACTCCTTAGGACTCGTACAGGACTGTCGCATAGACATCAGCGACATTTAGGGGGGTGTTGTCCATGTTCGTGATCTCCACACGCCACACATCGTTCGTCCCATCGAAATTATATGTCAGATAGTTTGGATGGGGCGTGTTCCATATTCCGTAATTGTTCGCGGGAACAAACATGACGATCTTGCTGGTGAACGTCGTGCCATCGTAAATGCCAATCCTGGCCTTAATAGGCACGGAACTGCTCACCACGACCTGCCGCAACTTCTTTGTTCCCGCCCCGACCGTAGCTGTATCCAGGTTTACCGTAGCACCAGCAGCAACTGTCGCTGTGAGTGCTTCCAGAACAGGATTGCTGGGATCGGAGAGGACGTTCACATTGATAGATCCGTCAGAATTGACTGCGAGAGTGTCCGTCCCGTCAGAGACTCGTACCGTGAGAGATCCATCAGGGTTAATCTGTAACTGGTTTGTCCCATCAGAGACCTTCATTATGCCACCGGCAATCATTATGTCTCACGTCCTATATAGATTTGGATTGGGGCTGGGCCCCCATCTCCATTCCCAGAGATGTAGAGTTTATCGAAGTCCATGGTTATAACCTGGCCTTTATCAAGTGTCAGCGCTGGCTTTTTCGTATCGTTCAGTTTCAAAGACCATGTTCCAGAGGATTGCATCACGGTTAAGCTTGTTCCCCAGGTCCGGTATTCTTGATCGGTGAATGGAGCATTGTTGTAGATGGTGAGGACGTCGTAGTCGCGGTATCGTGTTCGGACTTGTGGGGTAAGGTGAAACATGGCCCGCACGTCGGTGAAGAACCGTATTCTAAGAATACCGCCAGGCTGAGCGTCGTTCGTAATATATACTCTTGCGAAATGGGCGGCATGAGAACGCACCTTGCGGAGGTCCAGTATTTCATTGTCCGGCCTGTTCAGTCGCATATATGCCGTCCCGTTGAGTTCATCCACGATGAATCCGAACCCAGCAACGAGGATTTCCGCGTTATTTCGTGGCTCTGAGAGATCCAGGGATACAGCGTATGTTTTCGTTTCGCCATATTCGATCATGGCCGTCTCGCTGGGGCGGCCTACCAGTCCGAGTGCCAGAGCGATCTGGGCCTCTAAACTGAGATTCCTTCTTTCGAGCTCCTCGATGCGCCGGTGAGAGTCTCTCACAAACCGGGCGTAGACCTCTTCGAGCCGCTGCAATCTCCGCTCCAAACGACGAATATCTTTCATTTCTCATTGGTATAACGCAGAAGCGAGTCTTAAGAGTGATTTTGCCCCACCGTAAGCTGTCATGCCAATGCCGATCCATTGTGTCTTCTCGAACCCCATGAGCAAGAGCCCCAAGGCCAGGATCGTAAGATATGGCCATGGCTTAGGCTGCTCCGAGTACGGCAGTACTCTTCCGGTTGAGGCGAACCCAGCGCCGAGGGCGGCGCCTAAGCCGACCATGCCGATCTGCGCAACCTCGTAAGCGGACATCTAAACCCCCGTGATTGCAGCTCGCCAGACTCAAATTGCAGCGCCAAACGCCCAGCTGCCAAACCTGCTATGCCTAGTCCGAAAAAACGAGTCCGCTTCGGAACCGCAAGCACTATGCCCAAAGCCATGACCCCTATATCCACCATCCTTGCATACTGGATGAACCGCTTCTCAATCCGGAACAAGATGAGATCCGGAGCGAGGTTTTTGTCCTTCAGATCTAATATTGGGACGTTCAAGCCCTCTTTGATGCATTCCGAGAGCGTTATGCCCACAAGGCCGCCCATTGCTAATTGCGCTGCTTTCCACAAGGCTTCACCGTATGCATGATTCAACTGTTCCTTATCAACACATACGTCAACCAGACCGTCCCTATGATGGCCGTTCCTACGCCCGTCCAGAATGACCGGCAGATTGGGCATCCTGCCCCAACCTTGATCCCCTCGAATATCCCACCGGACATCCCTTTGATTTTGAGCAGACCATAGGTTGCGAGGATAACCCCACCAGCGCCGACGAAAAGCCCCAAGATGGCCGCATTGCGCTTGGGGTTCTCCCCGGATACAAACGTTCTTTCCACGAACTCGACCAACGTCCGCATAGGCTATCTTCTTACGAGGACTTGTGCCTTCAGCCGCGCATCGCTTGATCGTGAGCCATACGCAGCCTTTATAACGCCATCTATTGTATCCGTTCCTTCACGTATGCCCCGTAGATCGTACTTCCATTCTACTCGAGCTCCTTCAGGAACGGCAAGATACATGAACTCCAAGTCGCTTGAGGATCCCACTTCGTTGACCGCATACCCACCGATGATCTCGCGCCAGAGTATGTACTCAAGCCTTGTTTTTGCCGTGACCCTCAGGGTGATGAATACTGTGTCTCCGACCGTGATCACTCGATCTGGGCCGGGCCATATCCGCTCGGCGATGAAAAAGTCTGTCTCGACGCGATCCACAGCTGGTGGAGGCACAGGGAGGGGAGAGGGGGGCTGTGGCAGCTGGGCACAGCCCCCGGCCACCATGAGGATGAGAATGATGAGAAGGAGGTTCATGACGCGTCTCATGATCTATCCCCGAAACACCGTCAGCGTGTTCTTGAGGAAGCCGGACAAGAAGCCCCCCAGACCGGAGATGCTCATGCCCTTGTTGACCGCCTCAGCGACACCCCATCCCAAGAGGATCTCTTGGGCGCCGAAGTTCACGTCCAGGGTGAGCTGAAAGATCCCGCCGGTCAGGATCGCTGAGAGCACGGCCTGGAAGAACTTGTCGAACTGGAACGGCTCCTTCGTGCGGAATTGCCAGTCCAACAAACCAGCGAAAATCCGCGCGAGACCGCCGAAGAACCCAACGAGAAACTCCATAAATTCACCTCCCGCATACGTTGATTCTCTTGATCCATTCGTTCAAAAGAACAAGCATCTCGCTATCAGAGATGCTGTCCTTCCCGTTCCACTTCTCTTGCTTGATCCATAGGGTCAGCGCTGTGAGAATCTCCTCATCATCCAGAAGACAATTTCTGTTCTTGTCTAGAAATTCTCGAAGTGTCTTCTTCGGATGTGGGGTATCTGGTCCGAGAGAAGCAGCCACAGCATCCACACGTCTGTGGGGCAGCCCAGTGCTGAATTTATCTCGTATTGAGACTGCCGTCTGTATAATTCTCTCTGCTACTGCTTCCCCTGTAAGCTTCTTCGTCCCTATGACGAGCGCAGCAATACCAGAAACTATTGGCGCAGACGCGCTCGTCCCGTTGAACGAGATCGAGCCTGAGCCGAACACATTGTCCACCTTTGCGCCTGGAGCAAAGACCTTCCCGTAGTTCGACCAGCACGTGCGATCATCTCTCTGCACGTTCTCATCTGTACAGGATTTCCACTCGATCTTGTTGAACGCAGCGTCATACGTCGCTCCGACTGCCAGAGAAGACCAGCATCCTGGTGCTTTCGCCCCACGCTTGTATCCATCGTTTCCCGCAGATGATATGACCACGACGCCCTTCTCCTTCAATGACTTCACCCAGTGCTCCAAAGCATCAGATTGATCTGGGGAGAGAGAGAGCTGAGGCTCATACAAATTCCCCAACTCCTCCTCAAACGGAGGCATCATCTGTTGCTTATTCTCAAAGCTGTTCGTCTGGGGAATGAACTCACAGTAGGTCCCCACAATCCCCAAAGACATATTCACAATCTGTATCTCTCCCCGTGAAGCAAGATCATTAGCATTGAACAAACAATCCCCAAGATCTGTTTTCCAAGCGTCACAAGTAAGCACACGGACATCCGGCGCTATAGACTTGATAATCGCCGCGACATACTCTCCGTGATACCGCCCATCCTTGAACTTGTAGAACGAGAAGTCGTCAATTACAAAGACTGTAACGCCCCTTGCTGTTGCTCCTTTTGCTAAAGCTTCTGGCACCCTCGTCACGTCTAATGCCTCAGCAATCTGTGGCAAAAGTTTCACGTCTAATTGCCCCGCAATTGCCATCCTGGGGACACCCAGCACCTCCAATACGTCCCCAGCAGTAAACTCCCGAACTGCGGGGCTCTGAGACGGCAAATCTAAACTCACGCATCCCGCCAAGGGGAGCACCAGCAACGCCAAAAGTGCGATCACACTGTACCGCATTCTACCTCCTCATACGCCCCACCGTGGGGGCTCCGGCCCATTTGATAATCGCTGGCCGGAAGCGAGAATATATATACCGCAAAAGCTTCCTTCTCGTCATGCTCAGTCACTCACTAAAACAAGCACAGCAAGAGCTGCCCCACCCAAAACAGCCAGAACTCTCCAATCTGTCTTTTGCTCAACCCTCTGATCTGGAGATGGCTTTTGATCTAAAGATGGCTGATAAGGATAGAAATTGGGGGGATTTTTAGGGGAATAAGCAATCTCCGTAATAAACCTCGTCACCCGCGCAGCACACAAGCCCTGAGAACGCAGCCACGCTATCGCTTGCTTTAACGTAGTCCTTCCAAATGGAATATTCATCCCTAAATTGATCTTCTCATACTCTGCTCGAAGCTCAAAATCATATGAAGAGAAGGGACATCCGGGAGCTGCTGGAATATTCGATCCCACGCTCGTTCTCATGGGAACAGTCACTTTTATGGAGCTCTTCGCATACAAAACGCCCCCCGTCACTGAGCCTGGGGGAATGATCGGCCCCAAAAACCTCTCTATAGCCGTTTCCTCTTCTATATTGCTGAACATATACAGGGTCTCCGTCCCATGCAGATGGGGAACAGCAGGAGCACACCATCTCCCCACAGCTATAGTCGCATTGGGAAAAGCCGCAGCAAGAGCCGACACATATTTTCTCCAATTCACATCTTGCTTTCTCACATCACACCCAATATGCCGCCAGGGCTCCCCAGGATATGCCCACAAGTGATAGACCCCGCGAATGTAATAATACCCAGGACTCAGCTGTACAAATTCTATATTATAATCCGGCAAAGAATCAGCCAGAGTATCATCATAGGGGAGACATTTCGGATGAACATCTCGGCATTGCATAATGTCTCACCCCCATCCGGCGATCTTGGCTATAACGTATGCCAATATCCCGACTATGCTGAAACCGATAAGAGCGATAACGAACCAATCTCCCTTGGTAATCTTGTCTTCATCGAACTCGTCCTTCCACTTCATAATCCCAGCTCCTTCTTCGCCTTCTTCCACCCCTTCTCCGCAAACCTTCTCCTCGCCTCCCGCTCCTTCTGCTTCATTCTACGACGCTTGGTGACCTCCCTCCAGCGCCTCTCCCGGTGCTTGAGTATATCTGCGCATCCCCCAAGAGCAAATATAGCCGCGATCACTCCCAATATGGCCCACATTCATTTCTTCCTCCCCTTCATGCCGCCCAAGCCCCCCACGATTGCGCCCCCTGCGACTATACCTGCTATTAACCCGATCGTAGTCGCCGTGCGCTTTTTTACGTCCTCGGGGTCAGGAGGCTCTTCGCGCCCGAAGACCCTATCGAGCTCTCCTTCAGCAAACTTCACACCTAGGACGACAGCGAGCAACCCCGCCATCGGCCTTAGCAGTATTTGTAAAAGCGTCGGCCACATAGTCACCTCTTCAGCGCCCTAAATATCCCAAATGCCACAAGCCCTATCGTCAGCCCAGAGCCAAACCCCAGAATCATATACTGCACAATGGGCTCTTTGAAAACCCCGGAAGAGATATCCTCAAAAGCAGATACTACCCTGATGTTCGTCACCGCAACTGATACGGGCGCCATCCCCCAGTATGATTTCAGGCCCGCCACTACTGCTTGCTTGACAAATTCCATGTCCTTGCTCGTTTCGATCTCAAACGTCGCATAGATCTCGTCATGAGAGAAAAGACGAATGCCAGACCCCCATCTCCATGAGATCATCTTAGCAGTCCCGTTAACAGCTTGAGAAACAGCATGTTCCGCACGAAGCTTCTCCTGGACGTTATCAAATCCTTGAAGCCTCGTGATCCTGCCCAGTATCCCAGTTTCTCGCGTCAGCGTCTCTACAACGTATTTCATCTTCTCTTCCCCTTTGTATCTCCCATGAATATAAAGAGGAGGGCGATGATCGCCGCGGGGATGTACCAATATTGCTTAATCCAATCAAGCATGCTGTTCAGCTGCACACCCTCTATGCCCTCTGGCAAGCATGGCTGATTGGGAAGGGCATTGGCTATAGCTTCTGTGCCCATCGCCCTGGCCCAGCATGCGTTGCAATACACCTTCCCGTCGCGACCAATGACCTTGTCTATGGTCTTGGGGCATTGAACAACCCCTCCAGAACCGTTTGGGATAGGATTGGGGTTAAACTGCATGATGATCACCTTGATAGCATTATGAGTCCCACAAGAGCCAAAAACGCCAAACCGCCAATGATGAGCCATTGCTGCTCTTGCTGCTCTTTATCTTTAGTTATACCATTGCACTCTCCTAGAAGCTCTACAGTCACTGTATACGTTGATCCGCCATATTTTGCGTCAAAGGCGCATTTTTGCGCTCCGGCCGACCTCCCCCTCTGGGATACAACGACCCCGGATGTATTCATTTGCACGTTGCAGGTCCTAAAGTCAATGGTGAACGATATGGAGCCGATAAACGGGAGTGATCCTCTCACCGAATACGATCCGTCTGGGTTCCTTGTTGCCGGGAATTCCCCAGATATGTAAAGTCCTGCGACAGAGACTCGAACTGTACATGGGCTCGAAGGGGAAGGATAGGGCAGGGGCGGAGGGGCTCCGGTATCCCCTGTGTAGACCAACCAGTCCATATTCACTCCGAGTGCTTGCCCCAGGCGCTTGATCTCATTGAAGAGCCCTACCCCAGCAGCAGTCTTCCAGGCGTTTAGTAAGGATGCCTTTGTAGCGGCGTCCAGGGGCAAAGCGGCAATGAGGGGGCAAGCCAAACCCTGGGTATACAAGCAGGCAATGACGGCAGGGTTGGTCGTAGCTAGCTTGTACAGCCCCTCTATGAACTGCTGCGCTATGCTCTTTGCTGGCGGGAACCCGCCGGTCTCCCTGGTCGGATCGCATGATCTATCAAGATTGGCCTGAACACTAGCAAGGTCTTTAACTACGAAATGCACTACGTAGTTCCTGCCATTTTCTTTTTCGCAGTACCTTCCGTAGTCAAGCTTGGAGATGTATGACACCCTGCTGTCGTTGGCCAGCGCCGTCACATCACCGCGCGCGGCGCTATAAGTCTGGGCGTACAGCCCGATCCGGCATCCTCCGACCGTCTTGATGCACAGATCTGGCCTTACTCCCCTGGCTAGGGAGTCCCTTACGACCTTCGAGATCTTCTCGCTCTGAATGATGATACCCATCAGAATAACCTCTTAAGAAAGTCTCGTCCGAGTTTTTCAACCTCTCCGTTCTTCTTGCTCAGCAAATAGTAGTAATACACGCCGATGCCCACGGTCGTGAGCGCTGTGGCTATTCCAGCGAGAATACCCGTTCTGCCGGGGAAAACGAACATCGTCGCCAGGGAGAGCGCCCCACCAAAGAGTATGGTGAGTTGAGCCCCCTGGATGTAATTCTGGGCAGACTCAATGTCCCCTTTGCGCAACACGAGCTCCTTCAGCGTTCCCACGCTAGGATTGAGCGCTGACGTGAGCGCCAATCCAGTCCCCGCCGCCAAAATCACTATGCCTACATCTTGATGAAGCTCACTCTTCATCCGCATCTCCCCTTCTTTATCCAACAATCAATAATCGCTGTCATCTCTGCGTCATTTGGGTTATTTCCAGTCTTCGTCCAGGCATCTATATATTTCAGGATGTCAGCGTCGCTATAGAACGGGAATTTCTCACAGATCTTTTGGCAGTAATCAGTACCCTCATAAGGAATGGGCTTACAGTCTGGCCAGACGCCCTGAGTCCCCTGCGGGCAGGTCTGCGGCGGCTGTGGCATCTGAGGGGGCTGCTGCGGCGGCTGCGGCGGCGTTGGCCCAGGTTGAGTCTGCACGGGATTGCAGTTGGGCCAGATTCCTACGGTCCCTGCAGGGCACTCCTGTTTGTTCACATCCCCATTGGCTGGCACAGCCTTCGCTCCGCCATTCCCGACGCCATCACATATCTTGAGGTACTTGCAGAGCCAGTCCTGGAATCTCGCCCTGTCAGTAAAATACACATAGAACAAGTATCCAGAACCCGCAAGCAGAAGCAAGCCTATGATCCTTCCCAGAGTTCCCTTTCTCATACTATCACCCGAACAGAACGTCCTTGTTTTTGTATACCGTCCAGGCCAGAATTCCGAACCCTCCCAGCTGCATGATATTTCTCAGCCTGCCCCGAATGGATATGACTGAAGGAATGAGCAGCAAAGCCGCTCCGGTTATGATCATGGTTTTGTCGCTCTCCCATACTGCCTTAATTCTGTCCATCACTGCTCCTTCCTTGGTCTACCAGGGCCCCTCTTCAATGGATTCCCAAACAGCCATAGGTATACAAGCACGCCCATCCCAATAACAATCCACGCTCCCCAGCGACCCCACTCAAAACCTTTAACGATCCCACCTATATCAGGTCCTTCTTCGACCTTCTTACATGTTCCGTCAGATTGCTTCTTATACCCCGAAGGGCACGGAACATCCATACAGACGCGAGGGTCTACTTGCATCCAGTTTCTCTTGCGATAGTTCTCAGCATCGCAGGTGTTGGGAGATAGAGCCAAGCGTTGCGTCACTGGGTCTTGCCAGCACGTCCAGATGGAGTCGCAGATACGCGTCGTCCCCTCCGGGGAGATGCAGTTGGGATATGTACCACTCCATCCTTCAGGGCATTGTTGCTGTGGCGGAGGCGTCGCTCCATTCGTAGGCGTCCCCGCCGTAGGCATTGTTCTCAAGACAGCCTGTACAGCGTGAGTCATAGCGGCTGGCCTGAAAAATAGCTGTACCCTATACATGGGATCAGTGGGCTTTACCTTCTCTAATTCATACTCATCATCTGCTGATACTGCGATACGAACAATTCTATTATTTCGCCAGTTAGTCATTACCCTAAGAGTCTCCAATGGAGATGGGAGTCCACCAGAGTCTAGAGGGAAATGGCATGATTCAAACATAAGATTCAGGCCAGCATACCCATCCATATCCGGGCATGACGTGCAGGGAGAATAAGAGCACGGGTCAGTAGCACCTACATACGGAACATCTTTAAACGGCTCAGAGCCGTCGAACATTGCTCTGAGAATTGCCAGTGCTGCCCCCTCACCCTGATTAAAGATTCGAATGTCCTTCCAAGCATCCCGGTCTTGCCTAGTTAGTCCACTTGCTTGGGCTATTCTCGGCCTTTGATCAGCGCCCACAAGATCAGATATACCAATGCCCAGAATCTGTGCGAAACGCTCTACAAATCTCCATCTCATTGCTAGCGCTGCGATATATTTCCCCCGCAAAGCAACAGACCACTCCATGGCGCTAGGGGCTGTCGCGTGCGGTTGCCCCGCGATCTCCTCTTCCGCCTTAGCGACAGCGTATTGCCCTTCTGATATAAATCTTTGAGCAGCCTGAAGAGCCTCTTGGGCAAACTGATTGCCTTGTAGAAGCCCAAGATGTTTTTCTTCAATATAATTGGCCCAAGCAATGACCTTATGGCCCTCAAGGCCACCTGCGGGATTCCAGCCCTGTCCCTGCCCGCCGAGCGTGAGATGACTTATCGCCGCTTTCCCCTTTACCACCCAAGACATGACATAGTACGCATAGAAAAGATCAAGCAAGACATTGCGTTTGGGATGCCCTTTGAGGGCATCAAACAGCGACAGAAGTTCCTGTTTCATGGTTTCTCACCCTTTCATGATTTCTCACCTTAACATCTCTATTTCAAGGTAGTCTTCGGTATCCTCCTCAAAGAGGGCAACCTCCAGGGGGGGGTTTACAACCCCGAATTCCCGCGCCAGGACCTTCAACATAATATTCGAGACAATGGTCGCATCAGTGAACCTTTTCGCAAAGCCCCTGCCATGCACGCGCACACGCATAATTGTCGGGCTCTCAGAGAAATCTCTCGCATTCAATGATCCCTTTATGGCGCTGTAAAGCTCTTCTAAGTCATCGAGATTTCTCACTTTTATCTTAAAAGTCCTCATATTGCCACCCCCGCAACGCTGAATCGTGCTACACCCGCAACTGGCTCTCTGGCAACGACCCCCAAGGTGTTGTTTGCTGGCAGGTTGTAGCTAGCCAACGGATTCCCAGAGTAAATGGTATATCCAGGATCTAGACCAGTGAGCTCATAGATTGTTACAGCGGCAGTCATATCTCTGAGCCTACCGTAAGTTGCCGAAGTATCCCCCGACGGGATCCACAACGCAGCAAACAATTTTATGATTTTAGCAGTGGAGAACTTTACCCCCGTACCCGATGGAATCCCGGAGGCACACGTCAGGCAGCCTGATGTTTCCGCAGTACCTGAAGTAACTACCCCGCCCCCGAACACCTGAGAGTAGTCATAGCCCAAACCACCAGGACGGAACCTCATGTCTATACCTCCACACACACGTTAATCTTTTGTGTCCCAGCAGCAGCAACGAACTTGAGTTTATTCACATTTGTTAAAGCGACCTCGATCCCCTGTCCTTTTTTGAGGCTAGCATGTGTGCCCACAACAGGAGTAGTAATACCATCAAGCGTGAAAGCGACCTCAGCAGTATTATCAGAATCGGCGAAAACAACGACTTTGAAGCCATCAGGGACAGCTTGATCATCGCCTGTAGTGACAGATGTTGTAACAAGATACTGCTTGCTATAGCCACTCGCTCTATTCTTCACTGAAGAAGAGATTATCTGTACTTCTGAGAGCACGTTTTGCAGGGTTGCCTCTAGTGCGAGGTTCTTACGCACTCCAGATGTATCACGATAGAAAAAGTCGTATATGAAAAGTTCAGGAGAGACGGTCATCAGCGCGGTCGGGTTCGTGTGGATGCGGATATGCATAGTGCCCGATCCGGCTGGGTTAGTGAGATAGAGTCTGCGTATTGGCTCTCCGATGTAAATGCCCTCGCGGTTGGGGTTATAGGATGGGCCGTCCAGACGGTTTAATCTCAGTGTGCAATCTGATCCCACGTCCACGGACTGGATGAAGATACCCACTCCGTCCACGCCATCGTAGATAAGCTCCGGGGTCTCTCTAGGGATGGAAAGGTCTCGGAAGATATCGATGGCGGGGAACGGCCCGCGCTCTACAAGGAGCCTATCTGCTTCGGCCATCAAGCGAGACCTGAGGGCCTCGCTGATCAATCTCACGACGCTGGGATCCATGAGGGATCACCTCCCATCTGGACCCAGGATTATACAGCCTCAAACGGGATGTCAATGAGGCCGACGGCCTTATCCCACGGCACAGTTGAGAGCGTGTACGGGACGAAGAGCGCTTCTCGCGTGACAGTCTTGGTGATATTCGTCTCGCTTGACTGTGTTGCGGTCACGTTTGCCATGAGCAGTCTGAATCCGAGGAACTCGCTCGGCATGAAGATGATGTCGTTGCTGAAACGTACAGCAGTAGCGGAGTCGAGCTGATCCGCCTGATGCAAGCTTGCCAGGGCGAATTCTCTCAATGACATAGCGACTTCGTTGACTGACACAATGCTGGGTCTGCGAACGAGCGAGAGCCGTCCCGCACGCGGTCGGAAGAAGATGCGGAAGTACCGGGTTGCGCTGGCAGGGACGTAGACTTTGATCGTCCCATCAGCTTCTGAGAGGATCTGGTACTCTCCATCGGCCGCGGGGGCTGCCGTGACTTTTGTGCCGTCATTGAAGGTATTCCCATCGGTGCTGTATTGGAGCCAGACATTGGTCCCGATGGGATGGTCGGCGTTTTCAGCGGCGATGGCGTAATCCAGCTTGAGGGTTGGGGTAGCAGCGGATGCCGCTGAGTTGGCAACGGTGAAGTACTGCCCCAAGGGGATGTAGAGTTTTGCTGGCCCGACGAGGGACATGCGCGAGTATGATCGAGGGACCTGTAATGAGAGAATATCCGTATTTTCTCCCTTTATATTCGCCTGCTGTGTCGTGAAGTCCGTTACGGTGAATTGTGCCATTGCTACCTCCTTCTGGCCGATTCTGTTACGACTTCACGCCAAGCTCGAACTCGATGAGGAACGAGGAGTGAGTTGGATCGACGACGATGGCTGAAGCGGTATAGGCGATTTGGAGCTCTTGTCCGGGCTGAAGCTCGATGAACTCCGGCTCACCGTTGGCAGGGCGCTCGAAGATGATGCCGCAGGTCTCATTCAGCCGGATATCGCGCTGTTGAGCGATCGTGAGGTTTCGCCAGGGGGCGTACTTGGAGAAGGCAAAGGGAACGCCCACGGGCTGATGGGGTTTCTTATGCAAGAAGATCACGATCGCGTCGTTCTCCAATTCTGCGCCAGCATTGTTCACGAGCTTCATGCGGAAGATTGTCCCATTGACCAGACGCGCCGTCGTCGTGACCGGAGCTTGCCATGAGAAGATCACCTGGTATTCACCGATGTACGCGTTCGTGAATGTCCTGGGGGAGTTGCTTGCAGAGCTCTTCTTAGCGACTGCTTCCCCTGGGAAGAGTGCGACTTCAGCGTCTGAGGGGCTGACAGTCCTCTCGGAGAACCCTGCCTGTACGACATTCCGTTCCCAGTATCCTCGATACTTCGGATCAGTTTGAATTAACATTTGCTTCCGCCTCCTTTAGATTAGAATGGAATTTCTACTGGAAGAGTGAAATATTTCTCGATGTTGAGCCGGGCGAGCAAGTTCTTGATCGCCCGCGCACCGTTCCAGATGAGGTAGCCGACGGTGACATCGCGGTTCCTGATGGTGTTGTCTATGATGGGTGCGACGACGAGAATGCCGAGAGCGTTGAAGATGAGGTCCTTGTCCTGCTGAGAGAGCCCTGGGAGTACCCCACTGAGAGCCGGTTCGGCGATCTTCTCGTGGAGCCACTTCCCGCCAACGAATCCGACGACGCCCAAAGCAGCTGGGCGCAAGTTCGACATATCGAGAAACTTTGCCATATCTGTCCTCCTTTGTGACAAGATCGAACTGAATATACTCTTCCGAGCGGGGTTTTCATCATAGTGATGGACACTTGGTATATAGGGTGTCGTTTTTTTGCAGGGACTTGACAAGGAAGCGTTGAGGGATATAATGGGTTTTGCATGGAAGGGACGGATGCGAAGAGGATAACGAGGGAGTTTAGCGGGCCGTGCCCGATCTGGTATTTTTTGACGCACGCCCTGGGAGTGAAGATGCCCGAGGTAAGGGCACGGTTTAAGCTCACCCAGATTGGGACGCTTCGTGTAGACAGCCCGCTCTTCAGCAATGGGTTCATAAACTCACAAGATGCAGTGAAAGAAATAATGAAGAGGGTGAAGGAATAATGGCGGAGCTCAAGATCGAAGAGCCTCAACCTCAAGAGGAGAAGAAAGAAGAGCAGAAGGAAGCTCAGCCCCCCCAAGCCACACCAACCGAGGTGCACACGCGAGAAAGCATATCTCCCCCATCTCCAGAGCCGACGAGGGTTATTTCTCCTCCCCCACCCGCGAAGCTATATATAGGGAGTCACGATGAATTTTGGCGGGAGTTCAACGACTCATTGGAGCCAGCGCATGAGCCGCTTGAGGTATTTCAGGGTTCTGCGTCTGGGGTTGCGGCTCCGATCGTCAGTCCGGTCAGCGACAAGGAGGCTTCGGCTCAGGATTCTCAGGTTCAGGATCAGGGTAGCTTTGTGGCTAAGTATTGGGTGTGGATTCTGCTCGGCACTCTTGGGCTTGCTGGCTTGGCATTTTTGGTCACATACGTTAAGCGTCGCCACGAGCGAGATGACGACAGGGAGAATGAGCCTCCCCCGCCGCCCCCAGAGCCGCCCAAACCAACCGGTGGGATTGACACGTACCTTCCATACGGAAAGTGAGATCATGACCAATCCGCAAGAGCAGCAGGTGCAGCAAGAGCAGGTAGATCTCAGCAAGTTTATCAAGACTGAGGAGCCGCCTCCGGAGCAACCGCCGCCAGCTCCAGACTTTGACGAGGAGGCATTTGCGAATATGGTCGGGGAGATCGCGGCATCGGTCATGGCCAGCGATCTCCCCAGCGAATACTATGCCTATCTTCCAAGCCCAAAGTATCTGGCACAGTTTTACAAGATCATTCAGTTGAAGAAGGCCAGTGGGTATCTCTACGGGGCTGCGAACATGGATCCGAAGACTATATTAATAGTCGCGGGTGTGGGGACAGCAGCGTACTTAGGCTGGATGGGGATAACAGCAGCGAAGATCAAGAAGCAGCTAGGGATATCTGGCAAGCGCAAGGCGGGAGAGGAAAGAAAGAAAGAATGGGAGGAGTTTTATAAAGAGTTAGAGAGGCAGAAGGCTGAGCAAGAGAAACAAGCGGGTGATCAGGATGGAGCTCAATGAGGGGATACGTTTGGGCATTTATGGGGCGAGCTCATGTGGCAAGAGCACGCTGGCGCGGGCAATTCTGAAGCATTATAAGAACCGTGGGTTGCGGGATAGGTACTATGTACTTGACGTGACGACGCAGCACCTGAAGGGGAACTCTGTTTTGAGCGGTTTGCGTGGGGAGGGGTTTATTGAGATTGGTGTGAGCGCGGCGAGTTTAGACAAGATTGCGATTGATGCGCCGTATGAGGACAAGCTAAGCGCGATGGACTGGGAGGGCATGTTGCGTGGCGTTCCCCGAGCCGTAATTGTTTTTGAGCTTCCAGGTGATCTGATGACACTGGCAGCGAACATGTGTGCACGGGCGATACGGAAGTTGGGGAACGCCGTCGTGCTCATAGACGAGGTCGGGCACTTCATATCCAACACGCAGCGCAAGATAGATGAGATCGGTTTTTTGCTCACGTCTGGTCGTCCGCATGGTGTAGATACGATCTTTGTCACGCAGCACGCGAACTTTACCAACCCGCTGCTGAAGACGGCATCGAACTGGACCATAGCGTTCAAGACGGTGAACGAGCGGGAGATCGAGAGTTTTGCCGAAAAATTCCCTGCTGAGGCCTTGAGATCTCTTGACTTTGATAAACGCGAATTTTTGGTACACAACCATCGCGGGCAGGTCTTCAAGAGCACAGTGAATCATATTATATCTTTAGTAGGGAGGTGAGATAATGGCAGCGAAGGGCGGGCTCAAGAAGGTCAAGATCGTCCCTGATGAGAATCTAGCAAAAATTGTCGGCAATAAGCCGATAACTGTCTTTGAGCTCAACAAGAAGTTATGGGAATACATCAAGAGAAAGGGCCTCAGGAAGGGATAGGATGAATGTACAGCCAGCGTCCATTAAGGTTGTAGAGGTAAAGATCAGCTCCTTCCCCAAGGAGCTGATATGTCCCAGATGCAAGTGTCGGATTCTTACTGCAGTGCCGAACTTCATGGGTTCTCAAGGGACGCCGATCTTGCGGTGTGAGGGTTGCATCCATGAGGAGCCGAAATACTATACGATAGAGGTCAGTCAGATTGCCAAGCCTATTACGAATATGAACTAGTATGGAATGGTACGAGCGTGAGGTAAAGGGTATAGAGGACGCGCTGAGGCTTTTGCGCTTGGCGCGACGGTTTAATAGGGAGTCCTCGGCGGCGCTTGCGAAAAGGCTCGGCATTCACCGGGCGACGCTTCTGCGCTACGAAGCTGGCGATATTAAGTCATCGAAGATCATCAAGCAGAACGAGGAGTATATCATATCGTATGTGAAAGATGCGCAAGCGAGGGCGAGGGAATTCTTTATGAGCCTCGCAACTTGAGCCAAGCCCTGTCGAGAGCATCTATCCAGGGCTCGGTGCTCTGCTTCTTTTCAAGGGCGACTCTGAACGTACTGAGGAGCAGTTCTTTCTTTTTGGCGAGCTTTTTTGTTCCTTGTTCATCAGATATTAGGACGAACTCATCCCCGCCGATTCTGTATAGTATGTAGTTGTATATATGTAATGATTCGCACAATTGGCGCAGTTTTCTCACTGCGCAGAATATGGTATTATCGCCGTCGCGCCATGACTGCTCTCTTTTGGCGCGGCGGACATCGAGCATAAAGAAGTAGCCGTGATACTTTTCATCCATATCGCCTCTGAGGCGGGCACCGGTGAGCCAATCTACGACCATGATTTCCCTCCTATTGATGTTTCATACCTTCTGCCTCGCCAGAGGCAGAAGAGCTTTTTATCTTTAGCGATGAACTCGATCACATCTACTTCGAAGTACCCGTTCTGCACGAAGACAACGCTCATGCCCTGTCCCCAAATGCGCCCTGTATCATAGTGTGGGCGGGGGCGACAGAGGCAGCCCTGGACGAATGCACCGTTGAGGACTCCTTCGTAGTCGGTTTGGGAGTACACGTCTTTGCGGTGCCAATGTCCGATCAACGTTGGTTTGAGCAGGCGCTGGAATACGCTGCGCGCGACGTTAATAGTATTGCCCCACATGCGAATGGTATGGCCGTGGGTGACGTAGAGTTTGCCGAGTTTTACCTGTGGGGCGGCGAACTCATCGCGGGTCTGGGGCTCTTGAGCTTGACGGAGGTAGATGATGTTCTGCTTGCGGAGCTCCAGAACGTCTTCTATATCGACGATGTCGGAGAGCTCTGGGGCGCGACGCCATATGTAGAGCTGCATACGGAGCTCATGATTGCCCTCCAGGTAAATCCACGTAGCTTGTGGGGCGATTTTGCGGAGTTGAGCGATCTTTTCGGTGCACTCTTGTATCTCTTGTCCGAACTTTGCGCGTCGAGCTGGGGGGACGGGGAATTTGGAGATGCCGAAAAAGTCTACGGCGTCTCCATTGATAATGATTATCTGAGGTTTTGCGTCTTCGATGATCTGCCTGGCGAGGGTGATGGCGTCTGGGTCTTCGAATGGGAAGTGGATGTCGCTGATGACGGCAGCGGTATATCCGGTATCCAGAACCTCAAGGGATGGACCTCGGATACGATACTTCATAGTGAGAGAGTGAGGAGGTGGGGGATCGCGCCCCTGGGGGCTGGGGCGCGATCCCTATGGGGGCGGGGCAAAACCATACCCTTGCGGGCTGGGAAAAATCCCCGCCCCAGGAGGTCTGTGAGGGGTTGGCATTATTTGTACGATCCGTAGACTTTGACATAGCAGTCCTGAGATTCAAAATCCCAGATCCAGCGATTCCGTACGATGATTGTATACGCCCCGTACCCGGTGTAGGTATACAGCCCGACGAAGTTGTGGGTATCATCGCTGGAGATGGAGCTTATGATGCGAGCGGGTTTTCCGTTTTTCCATCGCCCAAAGTCTTCCGTTGGGAGGACGATGATGTCTATGGTTGGTCTAGCTTTATACCCCGAAAACTCTAGGTAAACGGTGATATCTTGCGTAGTGAGGACCTGGAAATATATGTAGGTGTTTTCATCGAGCCAGCCAGAGTACCATGGTGAGAGCCCCGCAACAACGGGGGAGAACGTTTCGCACGACTGAGCCCCGATGCCGATCGAGGCTAAGGCGACTGCTGCCAACACGGCTTTGCTCATAGTCATCTCCCATTATAACGATCATGGGTTTTCTTTCAAGAACTTTTCTGACTCTTTAGCTAAGCTCATGAGCTCTTTTTTCGCTTCTATACGTTGTTTTGTGTCTTTTGCCGTATCGAACTCATGGGCTTTCGAATATAGCCGGATAAGGTGATCGAAGAGCGCCCTGTTGTAGGGGCTTTCGACCAGCGACAGGAGGGCGTCAACGATGACGTGTACTGGGACGTTTTTCTCATTGGCAAGAGCCAAAAGCTTGCTTTTCTGGCTTGTCTTCACGGATATGGAAGTCATGGTATGCTCCTTTCGACTACAGGGCCGATCTTCTCGGGTATGAACCCTATGATTCGCTCGTTGGGTTTGAGGTATCCCCTCTCCCTAAGGTGGTTATTCCACCATCGTATGGTCTTCACAAGCGGGATCAGGGTAATAGGAAAACTCAGGCGGCGGTCGATGACGGGCCACGGGACGACGTTCGGATCTTCGGGATACGTGACCTTCTCGATTATGAGACGTACTGTAAGGACTCTCATGGTTTTACTCCTTTCGATGGCATTTTCCCGGATTGCTCTAGACAGGTCAAGGACACGTGTACGTTTCCATTGGGACATTGGTCACCTGTCATCGTAGCCCGATGGATTGTACTTCTAGGTAGAGCGAGATTTTGTAGCATGCAGTCCGCCATCCATGTAACCAACCTCGACAGGTCCAGAGAAAGTCGAGAAACTCTTTTTCGGCCAAGCTCCAGAGTGCTTTGAGCTTGTACTTCGTTTTCCAGACGAAGTAGCCCACTGCTCTGATGAGGTCTATCCCCTTAAGTGCTAGTTCTGCCAGGATAGGGTGCCGGTAGCAAGCGTGTCTTACCTGAAACATAAGACTTCTCTTTATAGAATCTTCTCTAAGTTGTCTTCTATTATTATTTTTTTCTTTTACATTTATTGCCTTTGTGTTTGGGTCTGGGTTCACCATTGGGAGAAATTGAGAATGGAATCGCATTCTGAGTATTGAGCACCCTTGAAATCCAGATTTGTTCTTTATGATCGTGAACGGCTTGATCTTCCAGGAGCGTATCGTTCTCATGTAGTTTCTGAATTGTCGGATTGAGATGCCAAGCTCTTTTGCAAGGAATGAAGCTGGCTTTTTGACGACGCCCTTGCGGTCGGCATGAGCCCACAGGACTGTAAGCAGCCTGGGGAGCCACGTGGGGAAATAGAGCCCCCCTGGGGCCGATCCCTGGGCGACTACGGGCACCCAGGGCCTTCCCTCTGGCCTCCGGCTCCCAGGGGGTATATCTCTCACCCCCCTTCGCTCGTCGAACGAAGAGGCGACCTTTAAATGGGGAAATATGCTCTGCCAATAGGCGATCTCTTCCGGGGTTTGCTGGGGCTGGACTTTCTTGACCTTCTCTGCTATAATATACCGGTTGTTCATGGTGAAGGGATTATACCCGATAGGGTGATCCCTTGTCAAGTCAAGCCCCCAGCCCCCTAAAGCTCCCCCAGCTGACGGGGGCCTTGACTTTTCTACACTCACGCGGCTATGGCACTCTGTAAGCTCATAATCTGATTGAACAGCTCAGCCTCAAACCGCTGAGCTGCTGCTGCTACCTCTTCGGCTGAGAGCGGGTCGGGGTATTGCTGAGCAAACGCCTCCCACTCTTCACTCGCGGCCACTCGGAAGGAGCCGAAGGTCCCGCCCATTTCGGGGCGCCAGTCTCCTATTCCTACTAGACCCGCGGCGTTCAATATATTAACGACCGTCTCTAATATGAGTGGGGGCTTCACATAGCTGACTTGTATCAGCGCCCCCCATGGCCAGAACTGAGGGCGAAAACGCAAATCCAATACACCGCTGAAGTTCCTCACGCGATCACACCTGATCGTTGCAAATCTCCCCCATAGCTTGACCAGATCGCTTCCCAAGTCAGGCAAAACGTTGATGAGAAGTTTCGCCTGTGTCCCGGGAATCCCCTCAAGAACGCGCTTGCAAGAGTTCACAATCGCGGACTTGAAGGCTTGAGCCGGTACCCCCAGTATGCCTTCATGTTGATACAAAGCCTTGACAACCTCCTCGGCGGGTTGCCGTGGGGGCTTCAGCTTGATCTTGCTCGTCTGGTCATTCAGTATGACCAGCTTGCGCTCCTGCCCAAAGGCATTACACAGCAG
>FWWL01004790.1_pt1 | contig 22228 bp, 25 predicted proteins | sample 2228331 | NCBI WGS metagenome assembly FWWL01 (sample SAMEA103939775, study PRJEB20133) | metagenome | reverse complement strand
CGGTACCTCTGCTGCTTCAGCTGTTCTTTATCGTCTTTGTATCGTTCATACTTCGTCTGACGTTCTGCCAGCATCTGATTGTACATAAACCGAACACAGCCAAACGTCTTACGAATCATCGCCAACTGCTCTGTTGTGGGATAGATTCTGAACCGATAAGCCTTATTCATATGGTCACCCCCATAGGTAGATTATACCACAAATAGGGGAATGCTTGTTCGCATTCATTTCAACAAACCAAATTCTAAATGCACCGATTCATCCCCCACCTTCACGCTCACTACGTGAGTATGGTAATCTAGAGGTGCGGGATTTCTCGTCTTTTAAGTTAAAGAGCAGGATCATAATAGAGCCAACAAGTGGTAATTGAGTATTGTTCGCCATCATTGTCTAACTAACTATTATTAGGAGGAATATCCCGATGGCCGAGCAAGCTAACGATTGTAAGGAGAAAGCCGGCTCCAGCATCTGCGAAGTGCTGCAAATTCTTGGTGCCAAGTGGGCTTTCCTCGTTCTTGAAGAACTTCTTAACGGACCGCAACGGTTCAATCAGCTTCAGCGGAATATATCCATCGTCAAGACCCAATCCCTTACCGATACACTTCGCCACTTGGAGAAGAACGATCTCGTGCTCCGCAAAGTCATACCGACCGTGCCCGTAAGGGTTGAATATTCGCTTACGGAGAAGGGCACCGATTTTCAAGCGGCTTTGAAGGAAATGAACAAATGGGTGCAGAAGTGGGGCAATCCGATGAAAACCGATGAATCCATTAGCCAAACCTCATAAGCGCACAGTGCAGCAACATAACTTTAACCGCTAGGTGAATTACTCACTTAGCGGTTTTTTTGTCATGAATTTTTTTAGATTTTAACTTACTTTAAGTTAGTAAATCCAGATAGACGGATTACGTCCAAATGCTTTGCGTTCTTACTTTATACAAGTAACTAAATTATAATCCAAATAAGCACCACCGGACGCGGCCAAGTGCTTGAATAATCGTAACGGCTTCAATGGCTAGCTAACTAAGAAGCTTAAATAAACAAGAGAAAGGTAGTGTTACCCATGAAACGTATTGTCATTTACATTTTAACGATAGCCGTCTTCTTCACCGCCACTTCCGAATTGATCGTGGCTGGCATTCTAAATGTATTAGCCGACCAGATGCATGTCTCCGTCGCTCTTGCCGGGCAGCTTATTACCGTCTATTCGCTTGCGTTCGCAATAGGTACCCCGGTCGTTGTGTCGCTAACGGCGCGAATGGGGCGGAAGAAGCTGCTGCTCCTCACCATGATTGTCTTCATCATCGGCAACCTCGTCTCGTTCGCCAGCTCAGGCTTCACCCTGCTGCTCGTATCTCGAATCATACTTGGCGTGAGCTCCGGCGTCTTGTTGGTAGCCGCCTTCAGCGTCGCAGCCAAGATGGTCCCACCAGAGAAAATAGGCAGCGCCATCGGCACAATCATTCTTGGCTTCAGCAGCGCCATGATTCTTGGAGTGCCGATTGGCATTGCGTTGACCGATATGTTCAACTGGCAGATGATTTTCTTATTCCTAGCCGTCGGCAGCCTCATCATCCTTATCGGCATGGCGCTTATACTGCCCGAGATCGAAGGAGACGCGCCCGTCCCGTTCAGGCGACAATTCACTGTTCTTGCGAATCCGATCATCCTGTTCGCCTTGCTACTCGTCTTGTTCAGAGAACTCGGCAACTCCGTCATGTTTACGTATTTAACTTCCTTTCTAGATACAATTCTGTACCGAAGCGCTTCCGACATCGGATTCATCATGCTCGCATTCGGAATTGCCGGCGCTATCGGCTCCCGTGTCGGCGGCTCTGCTATCGACAAATGGGGAAGCGTGCGGATAATGATTATCAGTATGTCTATTCATCTCGTAACGCTCATTCTGCTGCCGGTGGTTATCCACTCGTACCCGCTTGCCATTACGCTCTTATCGCTATGGATCATGTCCATGTTTATTATGGGCCCGGCTACTCAGACCTACTTCATCGAGAGGGCTCCACAGTCGTCCAATCTCATCATCAGCCTGAACATTTCCGTTACGCAGGTAGGACTGGCGGCCGGTGCAGGCGCGGGAGGTATCGCTGTTACATTGAACGAGACAGTCTTGTACAATCCGTGGGTCGCCAGCTTTGCACTCTTCCTCGCTTTCGCCGCTGCAGTTGTCTCCTTCCGGAAGAACAGGAGGACGCAGGCCGTTACAGCGTAAACCTCAGAAATTAGTGAAAAAATCGAGATCAAGATACGGTATAATTATAGAAAAGCAAATGACAGGAGAGTTCGCATGCAACAGAAAGTATATATGGCGGGATTCGAAGTGTTTCAGACCGATGCGGCGGAGACAGGTTCGCGAATGAAAAGACTGTGCGTGGAATATGGCTTTGAGGGTATCTTCCCTCTCGACAAAGACATAAAACCCCAGCCCGATAAGCTGGGGACCGCAAAAGCCATATTTGAAGGCAATATAAAGCTGATCGAAAAAGCGGATCTCATCATCGCAAATCTCAATACGTTCCGGGGCAAGGAACCGGATTCGGGGACCGTGTTCGAATGCGGATTCGGTTATGGCCTTGGCAAGAAGCTGTACGGCTTCCTCTCCGACAAGCGGACGATGGCCGAGAAGCTGCTCCCAGGAATGGATGCAGTCAGCGGTCTGTACAAGGACGGAATGCGCGTCGAGGATTTCGGACTTCCGACGAACCTTATGCTTTCCATCCCGGTGACCATTGTGGAAGGAACGCTCGAAGATGCGCTTAGGCAAGCTCGAATGGACCTCATCGTGCCGCATGAAGAAACGCTTTGATTAACGGGTGCACGATGTGGTTAAAAGCGGAGCGCTCAGGTTGAAATAGTGTCCCAATATAGAAGGGATGTTGATCAAGCTCCATAATACGGGTTTCGCCCTCGGTTCCTACTCCGACAACTCGCAAACCCGCTTCTTCTAGCAAGGGAGTAAACTCGGGGTTCAAACCATAGTTGCAGGTACCGTATTGTTCAGTGATCTCATTATTATGATAGATAGACGCAACTTTTGAACCAGGAGTAAGTATGAACGTGTTCGTTTTTTCACTTACAGTACAGGTAAGAGGTGTGACTAATAACATGGAGGCGGCAGGATTTTCTTCGGCGTGTTCCGCTTCTGCAAGCCCTATTACATTCCTAGCGTATTCAATGATCATATGCTGAAAACCACCGCATGTTCCTAATAAGGGAACCTGATTCTCTCGCGCAAATTGGATGCCATTAAGCGCACCTTGCATACTAACGTACGGACTTGCCGGAACTGTCCACAACGCCTGATATTTTGCCAACTTGCGTTCGTAATCTTGATCTAACGTTGACGTAGCTAGCCAATCAAATTCGATCTCATCCCCGAGTTCATTCGCCGCTAACTGGATAGCTTTTGGGATTGCTATATGCGCTTTAACCTCTTGATCATAATCGCCGATAAGACCAACACGAATCATCTACCTTACACCCTTTCTTCTATGCTTATTTTGACCGTTTGTGAATCGAAGAGAGGATCCACAATAAATATGAGATGCATATCATCCTATTATATTCGCCGTGCAACAATCATAATTTCAATATCGCCTGTGGACAATAGCTTCTCACTAAAGTCTCCAGCCGAACAACCATACCCGTTCAAAACTTCGAATCCTGATCCATCAAAGAGAAGTTTTAGCTCGCGAAAGGTGAACGCGGTTGTATAAATTTCTACTTCTTTGGAATTTCCTTCGGAGTTCGTGATGGTTTCACTAACGCTTGTAGTATTAGTATAAGCATCCATTCTTGGGTCATTGCGAACAGCGCTTAAAGCGTTAATGGCTGTTAATATAAACAGGGATCCTGGCTTTAATACTCGATGAATTTCACATAATATTTGTTTATGTCCTTCATCGTCGCCAGCAAGGCCAAAAGCACCTTCACACAAGCAGATGGCACCATCAAATGATTGAGTCAACGGTAACCGACGGGCATCTGCAACCATGAATGCAGCATTTAATTTTTCCTCGGCAGCCTTTCTTTGAGCTAGTTCAATAAAAGAAGAAGAAATATCAATTCCCGTGGGCCTGATACCACGACGTGACAGCTCCAGACTATGCCTGCCCGGACCGCATCCAATATCGATTATTGTAGCTCCCGCCTGCAATTTCATGCGTTCAATCAGAAAATCAACCTCTTGCAGTGTACCCTTAGTAAAGCCATAGTTTAAATAACTCTCGCCTAAAAAGTTTCCTATTTCTTCGTAATAATTACCGCGATATTTATGGTTATGATTCGCCATGTTTACCTCCACATAAACTTTTCATAACCATCACTCGCTTTCCTTTAGATTACTTAACTTAAACATATACGGTGATTTATATCTAGTGAAAAATGTTTGGTTGGAAAGATATGCTGCGTCAATCCGCGCAAGGAACACTTTCTCTGCTTAATTCCTTCATACGTCTTTTCCATCCCGCCAATTGACGCATAAACAGAATACTAAGCAGAACACCGACTACGCCATACGATAACAGCGAGAGATCTAAGCCAAGAAGCGGTTGGACGAACGATAGAAGCACGGATACGATAAATCCAAGTCCGGCGGAAAAAATCTTAAATAAACTGAAAACCGTTCCGAACGTTCCCCTCGTCATACCGCTTAACCACAAGCTGGATGGAGCCATCGTAATCGTATATAACGCGGTCGACATGACGAAAAGACCTGCCGTCAGCCAAATCTGTTCTTGAAGTCCCGTCAACAAATTACACGCCGAACTTAGCAGCAACGGAACGGCGATTAGCCATGGAAGATATTTCCGGATGAAAAAACCGACTATGATCGTGAGAAGAAGGCCTGTAATTGAGCTGATTGTCATTATCCATGTGTAATCCTTGCCGGATACGCTAAGTTGATTCAGTAATTTGATCGGAACCAGTACGGAGTTGACCATGATAATATGATTCAGCAGACCGGTCATGATCATGAACGTCAATAATGACTTGTCGCGAAATAACGACCTCCAGCTCCCGATTATGCGAGCCGCGGATTTCCCTACAGATTCCGGCTTGGCGGGTACTGTATCCTGAGGGTAGATGTACAGCGCGCCTATGCTGACGAGCAGGACCAAGGCAAATCCAATGAACGCGGCGAAATAACCCATTTCGATAAGAAAACCGGCACTGAGCGGACCGACGATTGAAAATCCGATAAAGGTTGATCGGTATAACGTATTGGAAAAATTCCTCAGACCGGCCTGAACTCCCTGGGACATCACGTTCATGTTGACCAGCAGAATGGCGGTCAAGCCTCCGTATACCGGAAACGTGGCGAACAGCACACCCTTATTGGATACGAGGATTGTCAATGCCGAGACGCAAGCCATAAGGACAACCGCTGCCAGAGCGGTTGTCTTCTGTCCCAGCAAATCAGAAATACCGCCCATCATAAGCAAGAACGGAATGGAGACGATAAGCCTCAGCGATCGCAGAACGGCAAGCTCGGAAGCCGTTAATCCAAGCTCGTTCACGGAATAGACCGTAAAGACAACATCCAGACCGCTGAAGACGACCGACAGGAGCGGGGCTATGCATGCGATGGCCAGAAGCTGTTTTCTGGAGCGGTTATCCAGAACCTCACCCGCCTTTCAACTTTCGAGAACAGCTTTTTCCAGTGTCATCCGCCAGTAATCCACTGCTCGGTTAACACCACATGTTTAATCGATTCCCGATTGCCGTTCGCAAAAGAGGCGTGGAGAAGCCCATCACGTGTCTGCAGCAGCCATGGATATTCGTAAGTCCGGTTTAGATGGACATTGGCTTCACCCGTGAATCCGTCGCCCGGTTCAAGGTTACGAATATACGGCCACGTCAGCCCTTCATCCTCGGACAAGGCGATGGAGACGGGATATCGGGTTTTAGGCCACATCGTAACCGCAGGATCGTCATTCCCTTGATAGTGATTATAGATAATTGCAAGTCGTCCGCTTTGCAGCTTCAAGGCACGAATCGAGGCATTGTTGTTCGGAAGCGCGGTCCGTTCCGGTTCGGACCACGTTCTTCCATAATCTCCAGAACTACTCACATAGATGCGATCGGCCGAACGACTGCGGAAGAAGGCGCTTAAACGTCCGTCTCCCCACTCGATTATGTTAGGATGGACTCTGCCGCGGCTGCCCGGAATCGGATATTCCGTCCAAGTCAGTCCCTCGTCGCCGGAAATTCGAACGACGCTTACGTCACTTCCGAATACGGTTTGTCCATCCCGCTTGCTATACCACATTGGAAAAATCCAGTCCCCATTACTGAGCACCTCAATCGGAGCTCTGCAGAACGAGCCCGGGGTGTCGGAAAATATTTGTTTAGGCTCCCAGGTATAACCATTGTCTAGCGATACATGAGAAACGATGATGGAAGTGTCCTGCCGCGTGTTCGCGTCTACATTCGTTGCCGGATCGAATCGATCCTTCTTATCCTCGCGCGGCTCTTGAGCAGTGTGAAGCAGCAGCAAGCGTCCATCGTCCACCTGAAACAGGACGGGATTCTGCTCCGATCTCACCGGATCGTCGGACACCTGCACAGGCTTACTCCAGCAGAGTTCTCCTTTGGCAAGCCGTGACATCCTGATGCTGATATCGCTTCTTCCTTCCTCGGTATCCCCGGCGAACCATACTAACAGCAAATCGCCGTTGATCAATTCAATCATGCTTGGGGCATGATTAACCCGGCATGATGTCGGAACGATTGCTTCCGCAGTCCCGTTGCCGCATGATGTCAGCTTTCCGTCCTTTTCCGAACGATGAGCGATTAAATCAGCCATTTCTTTCATGGTTGGACCTCCTTTGTGAGCCATTCCTTTATGATTTGCTCGATTTGCAGCTTGGATTTATCATCCAACGCATTCACCGGGGATCTTGGCAGTCCAACCGGAACCGAGAGCTGGTTCATCATTTCCTTAAGCACCGAAGGCAGAGTTCCGAGCTTAAATGCATTGCGGATCGGCCGCAGCTTCCGCTGTTCAAGCTCCGCTCCTTCGTAATCTCCTGATTTCCATTTGTCATAAATGCTGACTACCGTTGTCGGCACCGCATTGGCCGTTGCGGCTACCGCTCCAGTCCCTCCGGCCATCAATGTAGCTAGAATAAGGGAATCCGTACCGGCCAATACGGCAAATTCAGGTGACGCAGCGTCCAAGTATTGTAGAATATTATCGAAAGATCCGCTGCTATCTTTAATTCCAATAATACTCGAGCAATGAGACAGCTCCTCAACCGACTTCGGCTGCAGCGAATTTCCGGTCAGCCCCGGAATGTTGTACAGCAGAATTGGCAGATCTACGGAATCCGCCAACTCCTTATAATGACGGATCATCTCGCCTTGCGTCAGCTTAAGGAATGAGGGTGTGATGACCGAAGCGGCAGTTACGCCCAGTTCCTTGATCGCACGCGTAAGTCGAATCGTTTCCTTCGTGCTTTCGGCACCGCTGCCCGCGAATACCGGGACGGCTCCTGCCGTTTCGTCCACGACTATGGAAACGACCTTGACCTTCTCTTCATAGGAAAGGGCAAAAAACTCCCCATTGCTGCCCAGACAGAACAAACCATGCACGCCTGCCGCGATTAGCCTTCTAACCGTGTTGCGCAGTACGATTTCATCAATTTCTTCCTTGCTGTCGAATGGCGTTACCATCGCCGGGATAATTCCGCTTGGTTTGAACATTCCGCAATCCCTCCATGCCGTTATCTCGATAACCGTTCTTTGGGCGCAAGCTCCATCGCCATGCGAATCGCTTCGACAAGTGAGCCTTCATCGGCTATCCCCTTACCGGCAATATCGAATGCCGTTCCATGATCGACAGACGTCCGAATAATACCGCCCCTAAGGCCCACTGTGATGTTGACGCCCGCTTCAAGACCAAGAACTTTAATGGGACCATGGCCTTGGTCGTGATAACAAGCGACCACAATATCGTAATCCCCGCGAACCGCCAGGAAAAATAAGGTGTCGGCGGGCATCGGCCCGTAAACGTCGATCCCTTCGGCACGCGCTTGTTCGATGCCCGGCATCAGCTTCTCTTCTTCTTCGCCATCTCCGAACAAGCCATTCTCGCCCGCATGGGGATTAATCCCGCAGACAGCGATTTTCGGAGACTCATAACCCGCGCGGCGAAGCGTGTCATGGGCCAGGCGAATTACCTTGTACGTTCGTTCGGGAGTAATACTCTCTATCGCTTTAATCAATCCGACATGAGTAGTCAAATGAATGACTTTAAGCTTCGGAGCCGAGAGCATCATGGAATAATCGCTCGTTCCCGTCAAATCCGCCAATATTTCCGTATGTCCGGGGTAGAGATGACCTCCCTTATGAAGCGCCTCCTTATTCAGGGGTGCCGTGCAAATCGCGTCGATCTGTTTGTTTAATGCCAGCCCCACCGCTTTCTCTATATAACAGTAGGCTGCATGTCCCGCTTCTGCAGACAGACGGCCGACCTGAATATCCCCAGAAAGCAATCGCAGATCAAGTACATCGATCGTGCCTTGCTCGTATATCCCTTCTTCGGGACTCTGCACAGAATGAAAGACACAGCTGGCGCCTACGAATCCCGCAGCTCTTTCCATTATCGCTGCATCCCCGATAACCAAAGGGCGCGAATAACGATAGATTTCCTCGGATTGCAAAGCTTTTATAATGATTTCAGGACCCACTCCGGCAGCGTCCCCCATCGTAATTCCAATAATCGGTCTCATCTCGTCTAATCTCCTCGCATCTTATTCAGCGCTTTGGTTAACGCATGAACGGAACCGAACCCTCCCGCTTTCGTGACGGCATATAAAGGCCAATCCGCAGCGAGCTTGCCCATCGGCATTCCAATTTCAACCTCGTCAATCAATTGAAATTCCTTCACTCCCAAGAACGAACATACTTGCTTGGCCGTATCTCCACCCGTCAATACGAGCGCGTTCAGCCGGAACTGCTGAGTGAGCCAGGCTCCAGTTTCCCCGATGGCTTGCGAAATACGGTCGCTTACTGCCTTCGGGTCGAAGCCATAATCGGCTCCAACGCAGTTCGCCAGCGCAATATCATCGGGATTTCCTGACGTATATAACACGGTATGCCTGCCCCGCTCCAGCGCTTGGGAAGCCAGAGCTTGCACCCGCAATTGCTCGCTCCGCTTCGCTTCATCCTCTTGAACCGTTAGATACGACTGCATCTCGATCCCTTCCACATTCGGCTGCTTCAGAACTTGCTCTAACTGGGAACGACTGTTGTGATTCACGCTTCCGACCACCATCAGCACAGGAGTGTTGATATGCAGTCGGCTGATAGGCGTTGATGCCCGTTTCAGATAGGCTTTGCAGAGATGATTCGCAAGCCCGGCGGAGCCAATCCATACAACCCGATACGTGCTATCGTGTACCTGATTTACGATATTCCAAAGATCCTCTTCCTTTAAGGAATCAAACACTACATAGGGCGTCCCTTGCCGCACGGCCCTGTCTAATTGTTGTTGAAAATGTGCGGCTCCGAGCATCAGGTCTTCACTCGTGACTTCTAAGATCTTCCGCTCGGTCTGAGCCCGCAAGATCGTCGGAATATGGGATGAGGTTACCGGCGTCTTAGGATCTGCAGCCATCTCGGTGAGATGGAGGAGCTTGCCGTCTAAATAAAAATTTCCGTTCTTAACGACCCTCTTGTTCTTCGGATAAGCCGGTGCGATTACGACTAAATCCGGCTGGAACGCCTCGTATACGGCATCTATCTCCGATCCGATATTACCCCGCATCGTCGAATCGATTTTCTTGTAGATAATTTCATGCGGAAGCCGAAGTAAATACTCGGCAACGGCCTTTATTTTTAAATAAGCCTCTTCTTTAGCTAAAGAGCGACTGTCCGTATCGATCACTACAACGTCAAGATCATTAGCGAGATCCGGGTCCGGTTGGAGGAGTACTGACGTGGTGAGACCTCTGCGGGCAAATTGCACACCCGTGTCGTTGGCTCCCGTCAAATCGTCGGCAATGATGGCGAATTTCAAGAACAACACCTCGCTGGACGGAAGATGCAAATCAACCTTTAACGGATCCGATTAACATTCCCTTTGTAAAATATTTTTGGGCAAACGGGTAAACGATCAGCACGGGCGCAATGGCCAGGAAAACAGCCGCAGCTTGAAGGTTCTGAGGCAATAGCTGAATTCCGTTAACCGTAATGCTCTCCATGGATGTCCCTTCTTTGGCCCCGCTTATAATCAAGTTATAGAGTACAAGCGTAATCGGCTTTAAGTTCTGGTTCTGCAAATAGATGGCCGGGATCAGAAACTGATTCCAAATCGATACGGAATAGAACACGCACACGGTAGCAATCGCCGGACGGCATAGCGGAAAATAGATTTTCCACATAATCTGTAAATCGTTCGCCCCGTCTATATAAGCCGATTCTTCCAATTCATCCGGTATCGCTTCGATGAAAGACCGCATGATGATGAGAAGGAACGTATTGATCGCACCGGGAATGATCATCACCCAGAAGGAGTTGACAAGCCCTACGGAGTTATAAACGATGAAATTGGGAATGATTCCCGCTTCGAAAACGAAGGTAAAGATGAACAGAAGCATGACGATTTTTCTGCCGGTCAGCCTGCTCTTGCTGAGCGGATAAGCCGTAATGAAGGTCATGATTACCGCTGCCAAAGTGCCAGCCACGGTGTAGAGAAAAGAGTTCTTCAGCCCGGTGGAGACGCCCAGCCGCGGGTTATCGATGACATACTTATAGGTTTCGATATTAAAGCCTTTGGGAATAAGGTAGACTTTCGATGCCGCCGTGTAAATTCCGTCGCTCAAGGACACCGCGAGAATGTTCCACATCGGATATACGCATACAATTGCCACTAGGACTAGGACAACCATATTTACATAATCGAAACTTTGAAGTTTAGATCTCACGGTTGTCCCCCCTAGAATATTTGCGAGTCTGAATATTTCTTGGATACTTTATTGGCCGATACGACGAGGATGAAGGCCACGATAGATTGCATCAATCCGACAGCCGCACCGTAGCTGTAATCCGCAAAACCTCTGGTCGCGAAGGCTTGACGGTAAACATAGCTTTGAATCACATCCGCGGTATCGTAAATACTAGGGTTGTACATCATCAGGATTTTGTCGAGATCCACCGTCATGATGGAACCGACGCTTAGAATGAACATAATCACGATCGTACCGGAAATAGAAGGGAGCGTAATATGAAGCATTTTCCCGAATCGTCCTGCCCCGTCCAAATCCGCGGCTTCATACAAATGAGGATCGATATTCGTCATGGCAGCCAAGTAGATAATAGAGCTGTAACCAAATAACTGCCACACGTTCAGCATCACGTAGAGCGGACGAAACCAGCCGGACTCAGCCATGAAGAAAATCGGATCTATCCCCATGCTTTGCAGCACCATGTTCACCAGACCGCTTTGCGGGGACAAGAAGGTGTACAAAATACTGACGGCAACCGCGGAGGAAATGAAATAAGGAAAGAAAGTTACCGTCTGCACAAAACGCTTAATGGATGAGATTCTAACTTCGTTTAATAAGAGCGCGAACAAGATGGGAATCGGAAATACGAACAACAAATTGTAGAAGGCGAGCAGCGCCGTATTTTTCAATAGTTTCCAAAAGTAAGCGTCCGATAAAAACTTCTCGAAGTGGGCCAAACCGACCCATTTGCTCTGCATGATGCCTTTGAAAACGCTATAGTCCTGAAAGGAGATTACCAGACCCAAGACAGGTAGCAGCTTAAAAATCAACATATGAATCAGCCCGGGCAGCAGGATCAGATACAGAAGCCGGGACTTCCAAAGCTTGCTCCACAATTGCCCTCGGACTCTCGCTGTCTTGCTGTTTAATGCGCTCTGCATACGACAGCACATCCTTCACTCTTAATCTGACAAAAACAATCCGTCACCCCATCACATTATGCTGAATGGAGTGACGGACCCAATTCATTCAACTCTTATTTCACGGCGTCATAGGCGGCTTGATCGATTTCCACGGCTTTGCTGTAGCCTTGTTGGTCGATCTCTTGCAGGAAAGCATCCCACTCCGACATCGGACGTTTGCCTACGATGAACTTCACCAGGTTGGCATCGATTAAAGGTTGAACATTCGCAACCAAACCGGACCGTTCTTTCAGTTGATCCGTCGAGTATTTCAATGCCGGCATCACTTCAGCATAGTTCGTGAAGAAATCGGTAGCGAAGGATTTCGTTAAGTCATCCATCCACTGATAATAAACTTCATTATTGGCTGGAGCCGGGAAGGTAAGCCGATCCTGCAGGAAGTTCCATACCGGTGTACCCAGCGGCTGATTGCCTTCTTTATCAAACTTCACGATGAATTCCTTTTTGCCGTTTTCCGTTTTGTAAGACTGACCCTCCACGCCAAGGTTCATTAGCGTGCGGCCTTCTTCTGAGAAAATGTAATCCATGAACTTAATGATTTGGACTGCTTTCGCTTCCGACTTCTGGTTGATAACGAATACCCGGTCTAAACGATAACGCGGCTGATAAGCCGACACTTTCGACGGGTTGCCCTGTTGATCCTTAAGGGGATCCATCACTTTAATGTCATAGTTCGGATCGTTCGCAGGTCCGCCATTATTCATGAACCAGGAAGGGCGGGTGAAGAAGTCGTAAGATATCGCGCCTTTGCCCGTTAGCAATTTCGATTGCCACGATTCTTCGGTCTGGGTGCCGTACACCCACTCCGGATCGATCAGCTTTTGCGCGAATAAGCTGTTGTACCATTCGATCAGCTGCTTAAAGCCGGCGGATTTCAGATCGTATCCCAGGCCATTGTTGTAAAGTCCGTGAACTTTGCCCGCTTGATCGATATGGTCCTTGGCATTAAACGACTCGGTGAACTTAATATAACCGTCTCTGCCAGTGAACGGATAGAAATCAGCCGCCGGATATGCCGTTTTCAGCTTGGTCAGAACATCCGTAAATTCCTGAACCGTCGTCGGGTTGCTTGTTATGCCCGCTTTCGCGAAGAAATCCGCGCGGTAGAACGGTACAGGCGTAATGATCGGATATTCTTGCGGTATGCCGTAAATATTGCCGTCTGTCGCCGTAATCAGCGTCTTGTACTCCGGATTGTCATTGATGAATTTGTTGATGTTGGGAGCGTTTTTCTCTATAAGGTCTTTCAGGTTGAGAAACATTCCTTGCGAGCCGTATACTTCCGCTTGGGACAGCGTGACAATTGCCGTATCGGGCAAGTCGCCGGACATGATTTTAACTTCAAGTCCTTTGTAATATTGATCGTCGTCTTCGCCGCCGTTCACGAGTTCGACTTCAGCGTTCGTTTTTTCCAGTAGAACCGGGTACCATTTCAGATCCTTGAGCCAGTTGACGTATTTCCCCGCCATCATGTAAGAGAATTTATGCTGCTCACCGCTGCCGCCGTTGGACGAAGCGGATGGATCAGAACCGGAAGACGACTCTTTGCCATTCGACCCGGAGCTGCTGCAGGCAGATAAAATCAATAAAACCGCAAGCATTAGAATAAGATAGGATCCTTTACTTTTCGAGACCATGCTAAGTTTCCCCCTTCAAATGTAAGTGAAGCTGGCCTTAATGTTGCCCGTACCGCTCATGACTCCCTTATTAATCCTCATGTGGCTTTTGTTGCAAAATTAAACATATACCTCCTTAAAAGAATAAATCAGGGTCTTGTATACGCTTTCTTATTTTTATTATATAAATAATAACGTAATTTGCAACGATTATTTTTATATTTTTATAAAGTGTTGCATAATTAAACAATAAAGTAGCGACTATGGAGGAAACAAAACGAGAGGAGAAGTGCTGAGGATTTCGTTACGGAGCTATGAACGTCTGCAGCGGCGATATCATGTTCAGAATATTCACGCTCGCCGCTGGATTCAGACGACTGCTCAAACTTTAGACTTTTCATTAAATATCCTCTTTGACTTTACGCCAAAGGGTTGTCCGATTTATATTCAGCCTTTTAGCCGCTTTCGATTGGTTCATATCCTCCTCTTCCAAAACGATACGGATAATCTTTCTTTCGATGTCTTCCAGCGTTTGGTTCAAATCAATATAAGGCAGCTTATCGGCGCCTGCCGACTCCTTCGCCTGGCTTCGACTCGCCAATGACTCAACTTCCGATCGCTCGATGTATTCACCTTGCGCATGTTGAACGCATAGATCAACCGTATCGCGGAGCTCTATCAAATTTCCTTTCCATGCTTTTTTGCGAAATACCTGCCAAGTATCCGGACGTATCCCAACGATCTGCTTACCATACTTTTCATTAAAAACCGTGACGAAAGTACGAACTAATTCCTCTAGCTCATCCAATCGCTCCCGAAGAGGATGGAATTTAATAAGATCCCGATGGATCCACTCTAACAGCTTCGGATCCAATCGATATTCACCTTTCAATTGGTCCGGGTTGTCGTCAAACGAGAAAATAAAATTTAAAGCGCTACCCTTCATTTTCTCGACTAACCTTTTCTGATGAGCGCCTGAAAACCTCTGAATCCCGCGAATATGCAACAGAGACTCGGGCTTGGATTTCCCGATAATATATCCCAACCTGCGAAATGAGGCTTCATCTCCCGACCTTACCTCGATTTCCATTTGCGTCGAATCTTTCTCAAGCAATGCCGATAAAGCTCCGACGAATATCCTTTTCCCCGTTCCCGGCTCTCCGTAAACCGTCACCGGTTCCCCTTTACTTAGCTTGTTCTTCGCCGTACGCAGAGCCGTTTCCATCGTTTCATTGAAATGGATGAAGGAAGGGAACGACTCCAAATCGCGATTCGGATAAATTAAGCGAATGCCCTCTCCCTCGTCATGCGGAGGGCTCATCGTGAGCAAAAAACGGTCGGACTTCGACCCGCTTTTCAACACCCGAAGCGTAAAAGTCATCTTCTGCACAGGTTCAAATACGAATAACGGACCGTTCTCTTCAATCTCATTCGCCATGCCTTCTACTAAATCACCTAGAAAACCATCTCGAACCATCCCAGCACTCGAAGATACGTTACCGTGCGCCCCTCCCCAAATAGACTGGATTGCCGGAGTAGCGAACAGCACATCAAGCGACCGGTCCATAATCGCCATTTCCCTGTCGCCTTCAAGCAAGGCTTGCTCGTAAATCCGGTTCATCTCCTTGTGCTCCTCAAGCGAACGGCAGATCAATTCTGCAGTGCGGAACGCCTCAGCCACCGATTCACGACCCGAAGTGATGAGAACCCCCTGCATTCCGAGGTCATTGGCAAATCGCACCGTGACCGTATCGCCAACGATTACTTGAATCCCTTCCTCTTTGGCGGCAATCAGCGCGCTTTCCACTTCATGCTCATCGCTGATAACCGTGGAGAGGAAATTATAATCAAGCAAATTGGATACCGAAACGAAGCTCTGAATAATATTAGGAAACCCGATTAGACGAATTTTGGCCTGATATTCCTTCATCAAAGTCAGCATCCGCAGGACGTCAAAACCGGAAACCTGAATTTCAACAACGGGAATATCGGTGTGCTGCGCAAGCAGCCTTGCAGTCCCGCCTCTGCTGATTACGATGTCATAGCCATCCAACTTGAAAGAGTCGATCAGACTCAAGCTTTCTTTCATATCCGCAACGACGACCGTCATGTCGAATTGCCGATATTGCCCGGTCATTTGTTTAATCATTTCTCCCAAGCCATGGTAAGGTGCAACAACGAGTACTTTCATAAGCGTCCCCCGTCCTCCAATTGACTCCATTCGCTTTCATTGTATCGGATTGTTGTCGAATGATAAACCGATAACGCATCAAGGCAGTAGAATGCGATAAATGGCTTCAACGTCCGTAACATTCATCGGTCTCGGGTTATTTTGCATCAGCCGCGTCACTTTCATCGCAGCCTCGGCAAGCGACGGGATATGCTTCTCCCTCACCCCGAAAGCACGAAGATCCTGAGGAATATTCAATTCGGTTGTCCATCGTTCAATTTGACGAATTACACCTTCCGCATTGCAAGAAGATCTCTCTAGCCCCATAGCCTCCGCTACCCGCCCCAAACGGTCTTGAACCGCGCTTTCATTAAATTTCATCACATGAGGCAGAAGCATCGAATTGGCCACTCCATGCGGTATATTAAATTTGCCGCCCAAAGGGTAGGCCAGCGCATGAACGGCAGCGGTGCCCGAACCCGTGAGAGCCATCCCGCCATACATAGAACCAAGGAGCATACTCTCGCGGGCTTCCTCGTCTTCTCCATTACGATATGCCGTAATGATGCTGCGGGAAATCATACGAATAGCTTCCAGCGCGAACATATCGCTAATCGGGTTTGCTTTATTCGAAATATAAGATTCGATCGCATGGGTAAAAGCATCCATCCCCGTTGCGGCCGTATGTCTCTCGGGGAGTTCCAACGTCAGCAACGGATCCAGAATGACAAGTCTTGGCAGTAAATGACGGCTGACCACTCCAATCTTCAACTCTTCTTGCGGCAGTGTCACAATCGCATTCGGAGTCACTTCCGATCCCGTACCGGCCGTAGAAGGGATAAGAATCATCGGAATACCGGGAAGAGCAACGCGATCGATTCCAAGCATGTCCTCAATGGATTGATCATTGGTTCTTAGAACGGAAATGATTTTGGTTACATCCAGAACGCTGCCGCCTCCGATTCCAATAAGAAGATCGAATGTTTCCGTCTCGACTCTGCGGCACAATTCACGAATATGATCCGCTGTCGGCTCCGGCATGACATCCCGGATGATTACGGAAGCGACCCCCTGTTCCTCCAACTGACGAACAACTTCTTGGACAAAACCTTTCTCATACATAGATCTCTGAGCCACGATCAAAGCGGAACGCACCAAACTGCCGATAAGAGCTAAATTCTGCCCCAAAAGCTGCAAAGATCGAGGTCCGGCTATGATTTGCGGGGCTGTTTGAAAACGATACGTGCGATGTAATTGAGCCATAAAGGAATTCCTCCTCAAATATGTTACCTATTGAAACACTTTCTCTTCAACTCCATTAATAATCAACCATACTATTGTTATATTAAACAATATTGTGTGATGTCAATTGATAAAAACAAAAATGATTCGTATTTTGTTTAATTTTGAAACACAAAAAAGTCCCAATGGTATGTTTGGCATTTTTTTCTTGTAATGAAGATACGACTATGTTATTGTATGCCTAGATTTACTATGCATATAGAATCAATGCATAGTGAGTACTCCTTTAATCGGAGGTTTTATGAAGATAAACAAAGAATTGATGAAAGGCAGTACCGTCATCTTAATATTGACTATGCTAGATCAAAAACCGATGTACGGGTACGAGATGATCAAAGCCATTGAACTGCAGTCAGGCGGTGTTTTCGAATTTAAAGAGGGGACGGTTTATCCGATCTTGCACACGTTGGAGACGGAAGGCTTACTAGAATCCCATTGGAGCGACGGAGTTGGCGACCGCAAACGAAAATATTACGAAATCACCCTAAAAGGACAAAATCAACTTATATCTAAAAAAAAGGAATGGGTTATCTTCAGTTCAACAATTGATCAAGTTATTCGGGGAGGTCGTTATGAGAACGGACATGCACTATAGTGCTAGTATCTTTATTAGTTCGGTAGTCTCGAAAATCGCAAGAAAATCCGTTCGCAAAGATATCGGACGTGAGCTGACTTCTCATTTGGAAGACATTATTGAAGAGTTGACGAATAATGGAGTGCCTTATGAGGAAGCGGTCAATCAAGCGATAGAACGTATGGGGGATCCTGTTGAATTGGGTGAACAACTGCATCGGACAACACTTTCCCGAAGGTTGAAGCAAATTAAAGGGAAAGGGATCCTGCTTGCCGCGTGCAGCCTTCTTCTTTTCTCCTATTATTTTTACGCAAACAACTCCCATCCGATGTCTGCCGTGACCGATCATGTCCAGAGCACGGCGAGTAAACCTAATATGTCAGAGGTAGGTTCCACTCAGTCGCACTTCGTTTCCACTTGCCCAAAACTAAATCCCTATTGATAGCGGAGGTCTCTATGAAAAAGAAGGTATGGATCGCATTATCGGCTTGTATCGTCTTGGTGGTTGCGGCTTACTGGCTATACGACTATTATGCTGGAAATCATATCGAAATCACCGAAGTAATAAACGCCACTCCTTCCGCCAGCGGTATTTCACCATTGGATGCAACTGAAACGGATAAAACATGGAAGATTAACGGTGAACAATCGAAAGTGTATTTCTCTGTAACGACCTCCAAAGAGTCCGTTTCATTTGAAGCCAAACAAGTGGAAGGGAGCTGGGATTTCCGCTCCAATTCCCCTCAAGAGATGAAGGCAAGCGCTAAAATGAATATGAACGAAATAAATTCCGGCAACTCAGGCAGAGACAATGACGTGAAAGGTCCGGCGTTTTTCAATGTATCCTCTTTTCCTGATGCGACCTTCACGTTAACATCTATCGAAGGATGGCCGACGCAATGGGTCGAGGGACAAAAAGCCGTCTTTCAAATGAACGGCAAATTAACCGTCAAAAACATTTCCAAGGATGTGCGTTTTGATGCAGAAGCTTTATTCGAAGAAAGACAGCTCAAATTACAAGGAAAAACGATTGTCACCTTCTCGGATTTCGGTATGAACAACCCTCATATGCTTGTCTTAAAAACAGAGGATGAAGTTACGGTTATTCTTCGCATTGTTCTTGATCCAGCTTAAGAGTAAATCCTTGACGAATTATTCGACAGCGATGAATGAATCCTTCGGTAAGGATGAAGATCCGGTTATCAATTACAGCCGACCATCCGTCTTATCCTGTTGACCGCCAAATTGTGCAGCCACCGAGGTGAGACAATCTCGAAACCCGATGGGCACGCAAACAGCTTGGCGATTAAATGGTCTTTGTCTAGGTATTCGACATAATAGATGCCCGGCATCATCTCCTTTGCACGTAAGCCGAGCATTTTGCCATAGGGCGAAACGTTGAACCGGACGACCGCCGTATTCGCCTCGTCCGTTAAATACGGGACAATCTCCGCCCGTCCGAGCAGCGGAGCCAGGTCATAAACCTGCTCGGAAGGCGTCGCATCCCAAAGATCGGCGAGTCGGAACAGCCGAATCTCTTTTTCTGGCTCGCAATAGCCCGCCACATAGTTGTCTTTTCGATAGACATAGATTTTATACGGAGAGAGCAATGCCTCTACCGTGTCGTCATTACTCGTACCGTAACGGATCCGTACTTTGCGATGTTCCCTGATCGCAGCACTTAGCACATCAAACCGCGAGAGAACGGCCGGTTCCACCGGAAAAATCGGTATCGCCGAAGAAGGCTCTTCGTCCACGCCGTCCCCGACGAGGCGGCTGAACAGCCTCGCCAGATGGGTGGCGTGCTCGTTCTCCATCCGTTTGTATTGCTCTGCCAGGTAGGCAAGCGTCTTCCGCTGCTCCTCTGTCATGAAGAGATTCGCCACGGCGAACGACCGGCCATCGTAATAATAACCTTTGCGTTCATGACTGTACGCGATCGGCGCGCACATGGTGTCCCGAAAATATTCCAGATCGCGCGATGCCTGCCTCGGCGAGATCGAGAACCTCTCGGCAATGGTGACGGCATTCGGATAACGGTCACCGCGGATTTGGGCGTCGATCCAGGAGATGCGATGCGTATTGCTCACTTACAAGACCCCCCGCTTATTGCATTTTATGATAATGAATCGGCAATCCGCTCCAGAGCCTGCAATCCCCTGCGCTCCAACTCCTTCGCTTGCTCTAGATGCCGGACCGCCTGCGCGATGCGGGACCCATCCTTCATGTATTCCGGCTTCCGGCCATGAAACGGATATAACTCCCTGACACTCCGCAGTTGCTCGTAAATACCATCATACAACTTCGAGCTCTGCCGCATAAACCCGGCTTCGGCGCCTCCGATCCGGTCCGCAGCCTCCCGCAGGAAAGGTCCGGCCATCGATCGGCATTCGGCCCATGCCTCCGCGTTAATGGATACTCCGAAGCCGTCCGTCTCTGTATGGAGGAATGTGCGAATAAATTTGTCGTATCCTTCGAGACCCGCCTTATACTTGTCGAATACCCACTTGCGGGGACTGTGCGAGAACTCCAAGGTAAATCGAAGCGCCTCTCTTACGGTATCCTTGTCGTCCGATGCCAACCCTGGCTCAACCCAGAACATCTCCAGCAGACCGATATGCGTCGTCGCCAGCCGGTCCCAGCGCAGATGGGCTTTACCCGCCACTGTAACCGAATTTCCATTATCATCTATAATCTCGAAGGGGCCGCCATTCATACCGACGGTCACATTTGCCGATAACTCGACTCCGAGCTTCTGGGCTAGCAGTCGAACCTCTTCATTCGCAATGCCTCGCTCAAGTAATCTGGCGGCCTCCGGACTAACTTGCCATTCCCAATCGTCAGTTCCAATTCCTTGGAAGAGATATCCTTCATCGTCGTAGTCGTCCACGACGTAATATTCGGGGATACCCAGAGAATACCCATAGCACGGATAACCGTTGTCGATTGCGCGTTTTGTAGTTTCCCATGCGGCTAGCTGCTTGTCAGCAAAATCGCTGTCCGTCTGCAGGGAGATAATACCTTCCCTACGTGATCCAATTTTTATCCTTATATGTAATGCCATTTAATCGTTTTGCCGCCATAACCATATCCCCTTCCCTTAAGGAAATTGCTCTTTAACGAGTATAAGGGGACTACCCTGACATATAGTGTCATTGTGTAAAATTTCAACGAGAAATTTCATTTCCTGTTCATCCTATCTCAATGGGGTTAAACAGAAAGGGATCACCCTTCAGGGATAACTTTTGCCCTGAATAAAAAGTGATCCTTATGAGAATGATTACTTGGTAACGATATCCATTAAGAGGAGACTGACTAATGACTGAAAACAATAATGATGATTTGCACGATTCCCTGAGCTTTGAAGCACAATTTGTAAAGGGTGCAACGCCAGGTGAAAATGAGATGAGTGATGAACTTCAAGAGATGAAGGAGAACCAATTTCTGTTCCCTCCGATTGAACCTCATGGCCGAAACGACTTAGAATAGTGTCATCTGCCTTCCGGCCACAGGCTTCTCTGCTTCCAGCCGGTCTAAATTTATATGGAGACGGTTTCAATTATGCCGATCTTATTTCTTTCGATGTCTATAAACTCGAATGATTTCGTGCTGTTGTCATTGTGGAACTCGGTTACCTTCAGCCCTTTTCCTTGTAGATCTTTATATAACTTATAAGCGTCTGACGCTTGGATAACATAGGGTGCATGAATCAATTGATTTACCTTGGGGGTTTCTGCAAACGCCATACTATCCCTCTGAAGATAATTGGCGGACGCATACTTAATCGTTTGATCATGCTCATATGTATCGCTGTTATATCCGGCTCCCCCTCTAAACGACCAACATCTAAAGGTGAGCCCGAATTTCTCACTATACCACTCTATAGCTCTCTCGATGTTTTTTACAGCTAGAAATAATGGTATGTGTGTATATCAATTAAGCTCTCTCGACTTCACCAAAACGATTGCAGTATGGTTTGCAAAGTTGATTTTAACTTTTTCTTCACCGTGCCATTCTAACTGAACTCCGAATATGCTCTTAAACCAATTCAACGAGCGGTCTAGATCAGTTACAGGCAAATAAATGTCATTCGTATAGAGTAGACTCAACTTATTACCCCCGAGTGTTATTAATTCACGACTCCATACTTGTTCCCATCAGGATCGTGCAGAGCAAACCCTCGCATCCCGTCAAAATTCTCGATTTCTCCGACGTCTGCTCCTTTTTCCCTCAACATGAGGTGTGTACCCTCGACATCGTGTGTGTGAAAATTAAAATACTGCTCCACCAGGTAATCGTTTTTCGGAAACGGCCGCGGTTTAATTTCGAATGCCCTGACTAGGCAGAACACGATTTTATGATCATTCATCATCATTACCGTCGCGTTCGGCTCATCGTTATGGGTAATTACAAATCCAAGAACATTCGTATACCATTCGACGGATCGTTTCAAGTCACTCACCGGAACGAATATCCCAACACCAAAAAATGCAGTTTTGCTCATCTTTCATTCCTCCTGCTCTATTATCATAGCCTCTCGGAATTCGCCGAGGCTTGTGGCACAAGGCTTTTCTTGTGCAGTCCTACTTGCTATCCTCCCACTTTGACGGGAG
>FWWL01002623.1_pt1 | contig 22239 bp, 27 predicted proteins | sample 2228331 | NCBI WGS metagenome assembly FWWL01 (sample SAMEA103939775, study PRJEB20133) | metagenome | reverse complement strand
AAACTATCCGATAGAAGAAAAAAATAATTATATCAAACGGTTATATGAGAATCCTTTGTGGGTAGGGATGGAACATCCGATCTTATATAACTCATGATGCCCATATTGGATACTATGACATAACTGACGATACCATGCTGAGAACAAAAAAGTATCACCTGTTGGGAAGTTACAATTTGTTCATGGTGCAAAGAAATTAATAGGGCCTGTTTTTTCCGCACTTTAATATAATATACAGGAGCTGGAAAAAAATCCCAAAACCAACATCTATATCTTAGGTCCCCGGACCAATTTGGGGTGATCCCAATTTATATTATGCAGTTCAAGAGAGATATAAAAGTCTTTGCATTTGCCACTGCATGTCCGTCGGCATCATTGTTAAAATAGGCAAATACCCTTTCAATTTGAGGAATCAATGCTACTTCCCTGGCAAAGGCGCCTAAATAACGATCCTCATAGGAGCCATAATACCTCCCCGATGGCCCATGGAATCTTATGAATAGGGCACTACCAGTTATCTCATGGGGAACCTTCAAACCCTGGTAGTCATGCCAACAAAAGGCCACATCGTAATCTTTTAAGAGTTGGTAGGTGCTGTCTTCAAACCAGGATTTATTTCTGAACTCCACGGCAAAGGGCCATCTCCTCTTTGGCAGTAGACCCAGGAAATCTGCCATAAGCCCATTGTCCCTCTTAAGTCCAGGAGGCAACTGGATCAGTACTGGACCAATCTTTTCCCTTAGGCCCTCCAAGACCTTAAGGAATCTCTCCACCTCCTGCTCCACACCCTTCAGTCTCTTTATGTGGGTAACTATCCTGTGCATTTTTACCGAAAACAAAAAACCTTCCCCAGTAGCCTTTTCCCAGTTCTTTAATGTGGAGACCTTTGGCTCGTGGTAGAAGGTGGAGTTGATCTCCACAGAATTAAAATGGGAGGAGTAATAGCTCAGCCAATTAGAACTGGGGAGATCTTCAGGATAGAATCTGCCCTTCCAGTGTCTGTAACTAAATCCCGATGTCCCAATGAAATAACTCTTGCCCATTTCAGTGATAAACAGGGGCAAGCCTTTCTTTTATACCTGAAAGCCATCTTTCCAGTATGTCCACCAATTCCCCTTCAGGGGTTTTCACAGGCATTCCTTTTGAGCCCAATAGTTCCTAAGCCATCTTTCCAGTATGTCCACCAATTCCCCTTCAGGGGTTTTCACAGGCATTCCTTTTGAGCCCAATAGTTCCTCAAGCCTCTTTTTTGCAGTATGGTCCCCTGGATTCTTCTGGAGATAGGCCTCATATACCCTAATGGCATCCTCAAGGGCACCCTGCTCAAAATAGATCTCTGCAAGGGCAGGGGTATTGATGTCCTCCAAAGGCAATTCTTCCTCCTCTGCCTGTAAAGAAGGTGTTTCCACAAGACCCCTGTCAAGGTAATCTCTTTCCAGTAAGGCACTTACTCCCTGGAGACGCTCCCTTGCACCATGGTCTTCAGGATTTAAAGCAAGATAGGTCTCCAAGTAAAGTCTGCCCTCCTCAAGCCTGTCTCTTGACAAAAGTGTCTCTCCCTTTACCAAATAGGCTAGAGAACCTTCTTTAATTTGGCCAATTGCCTTTGAAAGTTCCAGATCCGAAAGTGTTGTAAACCCAGAAGAGGCTAAAAGGTGCGAGAGTATTATCCTTATCCTTGGATCTTCTCCTGCCTTTAGAAGCTCATAGCAGATCTTGATAGCTAAAGATAATCTATTTTGATCAGCCAGCTCAAAGAGATATGGAAAATCATTAAAAAACTTATCCCTGATCCTTTTCCATACGTCCATTCTATTTCCCTTCAGTTATAACAAATATTTCGTTAGGTCGTATTAAGTTAAGCTCTTTCCTGACTACATACTCTTGGAATTCTTTGTCAGTTCTGATAAGTTCTATCTCCTTTGCAATCCTTTGGTTCTCCCTTTTTATCTCCTCCAGCTCTTTCTTTAGTTCCAGATATTTCCTTTGATTTGCCTTTAAGTTAAGGTATCCACTATCACCCGAAAGGAAGACAACGACAAGTAATACCAGCAACCCCAGCAATATTATGTATTGCAGGCCTTTCATTTATAGCCTATTTGGCCCTCTCTTTTATCATTGCCTCTGTAAAACATGCCGTACAATTCTTTCCCCAAGTGGAAATCGTCTTGGTATCAGGAAAGACCCTTATGTTTTCATAGCCCTCTGCCATCAAGTTTTTCAATGCCTTCACTGGTAAGCTGACCCCATCCAATTGCACAACATCCCCATCTGACCTGTTTGCCACCAAATCACTAAGTTTCCTCATGGGTTCCTCCCTGAATAAGTTTTTATGGACCCTAGGTCCTTATCTCTTGCAATATGAAGATAGTGTATGAAATACCAAAGCACAGTATAGTCAGGGCCACAATAGTGAGTGCATAGGGATATATTATGGTAAGGCTCTGGTCCAAGGAAAGGGGATTCTTAAACCTCCCTGATAGCAATTTCTCCATGGCTCCCATTACCAAGAAAGAGCTGGTTGTCTTCCTCATGGGGTCTACCAATAGATTACTGGATTTCACGTATAAGGACATTACAGAGATCAGTTCCAGCTTCTCCTTTAATTCAGTCTGCCTCAGTATGGTGCCAACATCCTGCTCCGCCCCGGGTTCCATTGGAATGGCTGTCTTTGCAACCACATCGGCACCCAGGGGTACAAAAAAGGAGAGAAATATCCAAAACACAAAGGAGGCAAGGGCAGAGGTGGGGATAGACCTAAATAGGATACTGAAGAGCGTGGCAACGGAGAGCCAAAAGCCTATGTAGAACAGGCTCAATACATAAAAAAGACAGAGCCTTACTATCTCCTCCGGCCCTGGGTATATGCCTAAAATGAAAAGGCCAAATCCTGTTACTACCAGGAGAATTGATAGCAGCATGATTGCCACTGTTATCATAGTGGCAATGAACTTTCCATTAATCACTGCATCCCTATATATGGGCTGGCTGATAATCTTGATAAGTGTCCCCTGCACCCTTTCTCTGTTTATGGTATCAAATCCCAGTACTATACCCACCAGCGGCCCAAAAAAGGCTACAAATTGCAGGAGTGAAAAAAGTGCCCCAGGCGTTGAAAACAGCAATAAGAATACAAAGCTAGGCTTTGAAACACCTTCCAAGGCCTCTTTTAGATTAATGGCTGCCATATAGGTGGTCATAAAACTCACAATGGCCACCATACCAAAAAGTAATACAAATTTGGTGCTGCTGAAGTGATCCCCTAACTCTTTCTTAATTATTGGACTAAGCCCCTTCATATCCTTCACCCTTGAAGTACTGATGGTATATCTCCTCCAGGGAATAAGTCTTTTCCCCCACCCCCACCTTTTCCCTGCTCAGTTCCTCAAGACTACCTTGGGCCACCATTTTTCCCTTTATCATGATCCCTATCCTATGGGCTATCTGCTGTACCTGAGGCAGGTTGTGGGAGGATACCAACACGGTTATACCCCTTTCTCGGTTTAGCCTCTCTATAAGTCCGATGAGCTCTCGGGAACCTTGTGGGTCCAGGCCTAGGGTGGGTTCATCTAGAAACAGGACCTTGGGGTCCTTAATGAGTACCTCTGCAATGCCCAGCCTCTGCTTCATACCCCTGGAAAATGCCCCCACCTTTTTGGACATGTCCCCGTCCAGACCCACCAGTTCCAATAGCTCCTCTATCTTTTTTTTAGCCACCTTTGCCGGTATCTGGTTTAACTCTGCAACAAACTCAAGGCTCTCCACAGGGGTAAGGTCTGGATAGAACCCCACATTCTCTGGCAAAAAACCCACATATCTCTTTATCTCTGTGGGGTCTCTGCCTGGGTCAAGGCCGCATACCCTGCAATTCCCATATGTGGGGTCTATGAGGCCCAGGAGCATGAGGATGGTGGTGGACTTTCCAGCACCGTTAGGGCCAAGGAAGCCAAATATCTCCCCTTCCCGCACCTTTAAATATAGATGGTCTACCACGGTCTCCTTTCCATAGACCTTGGTGAGGGCCTCTGTCTCTATAATGAGGTCCATATTCTACCTTCTCCCAAACCTATAAAATACAAACACGAGACCGGCAACCACAATCAAGATTATGAAAATACCCACCCAGCCCCATACCGGCTTTGCCTTTACAGTAACCCTCAATTCCAGATTCTTAGAGACCTTTCCACCCTCTGCTGTTATATTCACGCTGTAATCCCCCACAATGGCTGCCTCGCTGGGAGTAATAACAGCCTCTATCTGTTTGATCTCATTGGGATTCAATAATTCCACCTTTTCTGGGGTGAATTCCACCTTCCAGTTTTCAGGTTTAAGGGAAAGGAATTGGATGTTGCTTAAGGGAGCGGTACCGCTATTCTTTATAAAAAAGCTCATACTGGTCCTGGTGCCCCTGGTAGTGGTGAGGGATAGTAAATCATTGGTGGTTCCCATATCCAGCTTGTGGACACCGGTAATTACCACAGTAAGGGTGGTGGAGGCCTTGCCATATTCAGAGGACACATTCACCTTTATTGGATATTCATCTGGCACAGCAGTGGGAGAGGGCTTCACCACCACAGTTACACTCCTCTGCTGATCCTCCTTTAATCTTATGCTGGATATATATTTTTCCTCCCAGCCGGGCTTGAAATTTACCTCCCAGTTCTCCGGTGCCTCTGCTGATAGGGAGTATAGGATCTCTTTGTCCAGTTTGTTTTCCACATCTATGTTAAATTCAAATTTGGCATCGGAAGGACCCCTTAGCACAGGATAGGAGGTGATAAGCTTTACAGTTTCCCCTTCTTTTTCTCCTGTCTTTTGCCCGATGTTTACCACTAACTCTGATGTGGAGGTTAAGGCATTGTCTTTGGTGGATGCCTTAAGTTTGAGGGTGTAATTACCGGGTCTTGCGCCCTTTGAGGGCTCTATCCTGAGGGTAATGTTCTTGGAAGAGTCTCCCTTCAAGAACACACCATTTATTCCATAGGAAAAGGTCTTAAAGTATGCCTTCCAACCATTGGGTACTTCCAAGACCTCCAAATTTAGGAACTCATCCCTCTTGCCCTTGTTAATAACTGTTACATCCACCGTGGTGTTCTCGTCCTTGCTGAGCATTATGCCACTATATTCTGGTGCCAAAAGGATTCCCCTTTCAGGAAGCTGTTTTTGCTGGTTCTCCACCGCCATCACATCAGCAAATATCATTACCAGCAATAACAGGACGATACCACACAACATACCCTTTTTCATCTAAGACGCCTCCTTTAAAAAAGAATCTGTTTTTAGATGGGACTCAATGATCTCAGGACTGTGACCAGCCTTTATATAATTGTCCACAGCCCTAAGCTTCAAGGACTTATCCTTTGTCTTTTCAGCATATGTATCTGCCAGTTCAGCGGCATGACTCCACATGCCCTGTGATTCATACTCCCTTACTCTTTCCTGTACCTTCTGGTATTCTGGTGAGGCCTCCACTACCATGGCCCGACACCAGGAAATAAGTTTTCTCACCGGGGTATTACAATGGGGACACTGGGTGAGGGGTGGATCCATTACCCTTTGATGATATTCAAAAGGTGTCCTACACCTGGTACAACCTTTTTCCTTTTCCACTGCCTCATATTCATAAATGGGCATCCTTCCTCCTTATGGGGAAAAGACAGTAACAACCATAGTTAATGGATCCTTCGGCAATATATCTAATAATCAGCCCCATAATCCTGTCAACTCCCCCACCAGGAGCCTAAGATGGGCAGCTCAACCTTGTTAGTTCCCTTATAAGTTCATCTATCTTTTCTTTGTTATTAAACTGAAGCCAAGATGAGGGTATTGCCCTCTTACCATGGAAGGCACCAAGGACCATACCCACCCCGCTTGCCCTGGTGGCATTGTCTCCCCCTGCCATAACTGCCTGCACCATTGCCTCCTTCAGGTCATATTCATATCTTTTGATGAGATAAACAATACCAGGGAATGCCTCAGGAGCATGGCAGGACTGGCCAAAATCTATGATCACATCAATGGGATCTCCTTGGGCATAAAGACCCTTTTTTATCCACACCTCCAATTGTGTGCCTAGAAAGTGCTTGGATGTATCTACGATGGCAGAGACAGGGCCCTTGCCATTTAAGATCTCCCACAAGACCCTGCCAAAAAACTCCGATGCCAACAATGTATCTTGGTCCCTGTGGGTGAGGGAGGTCTGGGCCCTGGCCTTCTCAATCATTGATCCCAGGTCATTATAATAAGCAAAATAAATGGGCACTGCCCTTATAGCCCCTGCCAGGTCATTGGAAAAAGACCCTGCCTCCAGGCAATGCAATCCCTTTTCCAGGTTTTCCAAGGTGATCCTTGTGGCCTGGTCCCTGTAACCAGTGTAGGACCTAAACATCTCCCTCCAGTCCCTGGCAAAGGCCAAAAGTTCAAAACCCTTTTCCCTTACCATGGACTCCATAAGGCAAAGGATCTGGTCCCCATAGTGGGTAAAATCCCCTCTTTTTTTGGTGGGATGGTATGTGTTTTTACCTGGGGACAAAGGCTCCTCAACCCGGCCAAATTGTTCCTGGAGCCATTTGAAATCATATATCCAATGAACCCCCAGGGCCAGGGAATCTCCAGCCAAGGCGCCCAATAACATGCCATGTAACCTTTCCAGTTTATCCATGATTTGTCATATCTTGAGGAGATTCCTTATCTCATCCTGTTTATTTCCCACTATCACCTTTTCCCCAATTATTATGGTGGGAAATGAACAATTGGGGTTGATTGCCCGCACCTCCTCCAAGGCCTTCATCCTGTCTTCGCCTTCTAAAAGGTCCACATCGGTGTATTCATAACTTATGTGGTTTTCTTTTAGAAATTCCTTCACTGCCTTACAATGCCCACAGGTACTGAGGGTGTATAGCTTTACCATATCCTTCATAAATCTTCCTCCTTTTTGCACAGATAATAAGACCTGATTGCCCCCACCAAGGCCTCTATAGTATAGATCTCTGGCCTAATTATCACATCAAAGCCATATCCCTTGGCAGTCTCCTCTGTGATGGGCCCTATGCAGGCAGCCTTTAGTCTCCCAATGATCTCATGAACAGGTAGGTTGTTGAGACCAAGGATCCTCACAAGGTTAGATACCGTGGAAGAGCTGGTAAAGGTAATGAGATCTGCCTGTGCCTTTAAAAATACCTGTTCCAACACCTCTTTTCTTATTTCTGGGATAACGGTCTTGTAGGCAGGCACATCCCAGACACCTGCCCCCATCTCTTCAAGACCCCTTACAAGCACATCCCTTGCCTCCTGGGCCCTTGGGATCAGTATCTGTTTACCCTTGATATCCAATCTTTTGAAGGCCTCCAGGATCCCTTCTGCCACAAACCTCTCAGGGACCAAATCAGGGATCAGCCCCTGTAGCCTTAATTCTGCCTCTGTGCCAGGCCCTATAACCCCCAGACCTTTTCCAGCCAGGGCCCTTGAATCCATTTTAAGGGCATTTAGTCTTTGAAAAAATGCCTTTACTCCATTGGCGGAGGTAAACAGGACCCAATGAAAGTAATCCAGTTGCCCAATGGCCCTGTCCAAAGGCCCGTAGCTGTCCGGTGGAACTATGGAAATGGTGGGAAACTCCATTACCTCTGCACCCAGGTCCTTAAGTCTTTTCACAAGGGTACTTGCCTGGTCCCTTGCCCTTGTAACAATGATCTTTCTGCCAAATAAAGGCCTCTTATCAAACCACCTGAGGCCTTCCCTCAGGCTTACCACATCCCCCACCACAATTATGGAAGGGGGTTTCACAGAACCCTTGGTCTCCTTAAGGACACTGCCCAAGGAAGAAACCGTGGTTTTCTGCTCAGGGGTGGTGCCCTTATATATAATGGCTATTGGTGTCTTAGGGCTGAGCCCATTTTTTAATAAATTTTCCACAATGTATGCCAGATTCCCCGCGCCCATGAGGAATACAATGGTCCCTTTCATCCTGGCCAGGGAAGGCCAGTCAATGGCAGATGAATCTTTCTCCTCCTTTTCGTGGCCAGTGACAAAGGAAACAACAGATGTAAATGCCCTGTGGGTAAGGGGGATACCCGCATAGGCAGGCACGGCAATAGCTGAGGTGATGCCTGGTACAACCTCGAAATCTATCCCTGCCCTGGAAAGCTCCTCCAGCTCCTCACCCCCCCTTCCAAAGATAAAAGGATCCCCTCCTTTTAGCCTCACCACACACAGTCCTGCCTTTGCCTTTTCCACCAACAATTTGTTTATGGCCTCCTGTGCCATGCTGTGTTGCCCTGCCTTCTTACCCACATAGATGAACTCTGCATCCCTTGGTGCAAGGTCTAATAGTTCTTCACTTGCCAGGTGATCATAGACCACCACATCTGCCCTGCTCAATGCCTCCATACCCTTGAGGGTTATCAAACCAGGGTCACCAGGCCCTGCCCCAACTAGGGTTACCTTCCCTTTCCTTGCCGAACTCTCCTCCAAATATTTACCCCCCAGATGAGCCATGGTAGATCCTTTCAAGGACCCTGTCTCCCCCTTTTTTTATTATGGCTGAGGCCACCTTTTTGCCAATTCCCTCTGGGTCAGATATATGTCCTGTCTCCTGGGCCACAATGGCAATTTTGTTTACCTCATCCACCAATAGTCCCTTCATGGTAATTGTACTTCCATTGACCTTGGCAAGGCCTGCCATGGGCACCTGACATCCTCCACCCATTTCCCTCAAAAAGCTCCTCTCAGTCCTTGCAGCAAGTTCTGCCTCTGGATGGTTCAAGGAAACAAGCAACCCCTTTATCTCATCACCTTCCCTCGCCTCAATCCCCAATATGCCTTGGCCAATGGCAGGTAAAAGGGTATCTACTGGTATTGGAAAGACCCTGGATAGATCAAGGCCAAGCCTCCTTACCCCTGCCATGGCCAGGATTATGGCACAAAGACCCTGTTCTTGAAGCTTTCTCAGCCTGGTATCCACATTCCCCCTGATTGGCACGATCTCCAAATCCGGCCTCATAAGCTTGAGCTGACATGCCCTTCTCATACTTGAGGTCCCCACCTTGCCCATATGGGGCAAGTCCTGGAGAGAGGTATGAGAAAAACTAACAAGGGCATCCCTTGGATCCTCCCTTGGGGGAAAGGCCACAAGGGCAAGGCCTTGGGGCAACTCTGCTGGGACATCCTTTAGGCTATGCACAGCCAGGTCTATTTCATTCCTGAGAAGGGCCTCTTCTATCTCCTTTACAAACAACCCTTTTCCCCCTACCTTTGCAAGGGGTACGTCCTGGATCTTATCCCCAGTGGTGGTGATCCTCACAAGCTCCACAGACAAACCAGGTGTATTGGCAGTAATCCTGTCAGCCACCCACTGGCTCTGGGCCAGGGCCAGTTTACTTTTTCTAGTGCCTATTCTTATAAGCCTGTTCATAGGACCCAATTAGATGCTCTGCCAGTGCTATGTCTAAAGGTGTTGTTATCTTCAGGTTCCATTCAGGGCCCTCCATGATCCTTACTTCCTTGCCCATCATCTCCAGGAGGTATGCATCATCTGGTGCATCCCACAGGCCTATGTTTGCGGCCCTAACATGGGCACTCAGTATCTCATCATATCTAAAGGCCTGGGGTGTCTGGATCCGGTACAGATTCTCCCTGTTAAGGGTCCTTGACACCTTTAGTCCTGGGCCCACTTCCTTTATGGTCTCCTTTACCTTGGTCCCAAGGGTAACTGCCCCGTATTCCTGCACCATAACTATCAAGTCTTCAACCACCCTGGGCCGAACAAAGGGCCTTGCCCCATCGTGGATGACCACCCATTCAAATGTCTTATCCAAGGCCCTCAGGCCATTGTAAACTGACTCTTGCCTGGTCCTTCCCCCTTCCACCAGGGTGAGGTCCTTTTGAATAGCAAGCTTTCCCAAAACTTTTTCCCTTATCAGGTCCAGAGCACCCTGGGGATAAACAAGACAGACCTTACTAATCTGGTTCACCTGGAAAAAGGGCTCCAGGGCCCAGGCCAGTATGGGCTTGCCCCTTATTTCCAAAAACTGCTTGGGAATAGGGCTGGAGACCCTTAGCCCACGGCCCCCAGCAGCTATTATAGCAGCTATCATGGGTTGAAGGCCTGTTTGAACAGGGGGGATATCTTATGAGGCAAGCCTCCTGGTCTTTTTCTTCAGCAAGGCAATCCTTCTCCTTAAAGTCTTTGCCCTCCTTGTCTCACCAGCCTCAAGGGCCTGGGCCTTGGCCTCTTTCAGCTCCCTTATCTTCTGTTTAAGCCTCTTGATCTCATCCTTGGGACTTGCCTTGGTGTCCTGAATACCAAAGTATTTCTTTATGATAGAGATGAGCTGCTCCTTTTTCATGGCATGAACACCCTCTACGCCAGGGATCTGCTTTGCAAAATCCCTGAGCTCCGGTGCAGTCATCTTTTCCAAAGGCCTTTCCGGTAACTTAAGCTGTGGCTCCTCTTGATCTGTGGTGTTGATCTGTTCCTCACTCATGTGATCTTCCTCCCTATTTATCTGATTTCATGAAAGGTTTGAATAGCTCTATGGGCAATGGCACTATGGTTGTATTGTTCCCTTCAGAGGATATCTCCCTCAATGTCTGCAAAAACCTGAGTTGTAAGGCCTCAGGATATTTTTGGATAATACTGGCTGCCTCAGCCAGTTTGTTGGCCGCCTGGTATTCTCCCTCTGCGTTTATTACCTTGGCCCTCCTCTCCCTCTCTGCCTCTGCCTGCTTTGCCATGGCCCTTTGCATCTCTTGGGGCAGGTCTATATGCTTTACCTCCACCGTGGTCACCTTAATCCCCCAAGGATCTGTGTGCTTGTCCAGGAGTTCCTGTAGATGGGCATTTATCTTCTCCCTCTCTGCCAGGAGTTCATCTAATTCCACCTGACCACACACACTCCTCAAGGTTGTCTGAGCCAGCTGGGAAGTGGCAAACAGGTAGTTTTCCACTTGAACAGTGGCCTTAACCGGATCCATTACCCTGAAATACACCACTGCATTCACCTTTACTGACACATTATCCCTGGTAATTACATCCTGGGGTGGCACATCCATGGTAACCAGTCTGAGGCTTACCTTTACCAACCTATCAATAACAGGGATTATAATGATCAGGCCTGGCCCCTTTGTTGCAATCACCCTCCCCAGCCTGAATACCACGCCCCTTTCATACTCGTTTAGTACCTTTATTGCAGCAGAAAGGAACATCAATAGAAATATAATTAGTGGAATCAAATAGATGATCATCCTTCACTCCTTTCTCCTTACCTTTAAGGTTAAACCTGTTACTTCCTCTGCCACTACCCTTTCTCCCTTGGATATCCTTTCTGAGGATGTGGCCTTCCAATATTCCCCATGGAGAAACACAGTGCCTTCTCCCTCTATGTCCGTATATGCCACACCCTCCTCCCCAATTATGCCCTCCATGCCGGTCACAGGCCTCTTGCTTATTGCCCTTATGGCAAGGTAGGCAACCCCAATAAAAAATATGGCCAAACCCAGCACCGTTGGCAGGAGCAATTTAAAGGAGATCTTTAGGTCTTCAAACAACATAATAGAGCCCAAGGTGAGAGATATCAATCCACCCACTGACAGGAGCCCATAACTTTGGATCTTGATCTCGGCAAAAAACAATATGACACCCAACAGTATCAGCAAGAGCCCGGCATAGTTGACAGGGAGGGTCTGGAAGGAATAAAAGGCCAGGATCAGGCTGATCCCTCCTATGACCCCTGGAAATATGGATCCTGGGTGGCTCAGCTCAAAATATATACCTGCAAGCCCTATCATCATGAGTATATAGGCAATATTGGGATCACTTATCACTGCTAATAGCCTATCCCTCCAGGTTGGTTCCAGGACATATTTTGTACAGCCATTTGTTTCCAGCTTAAGGGAGGCCCCTTGGACCTTAACACTTTTTCCATTTACCATTTCCAAAAGGCTGTCCAGGTCCTCTGCCATTAGATCAATCACCTTTTCTTTAAGGGCCATCTCCGCTGTCAAAGATGCGCTCTTTCTGATGGCCTTCTCTATCCAATCGGCATTCTTCCCCCTCTCTTTGGCAATGGACCTCCCGTAAGAGACCATATCATTTATCACCTTCTCCGTCATGGCCTTGTCTATGTCCTTGCCACCTGGGGCAACAGGGTGGGCTGCCCCAATATTGGTGCCAGGTGCCATGGCAGATATGTGTGCAGCCACAGTGATTAAAACCCCTGCAGAGGCAGCACCAGCCCCCTTTGGAGATACATAGGCAATCACAGGGATATTGGAATTCAAAATGGTCTTTACAATGGTTCTCATGGAACTGGCAAGGCCTCCTGGGGTGTCTATCTGGAGTATTATGATGTGGCTCCCCCGCTTATTGGCCACATCAAATCCCCTGCTCACAAAACTGGCCAATGCAGGGGTAATAGGCCCGTCTATCTTGATTACCAAGGCCTCCCTTTGGGCATGTGCCTTAGAGGAAAGTCCCAGTATCATACAGAACAAAAACAAAAAAATCAGTGGTATCTTTACACTACTTCTCATCCCCGAGCCCCAGATAGGCCATTATCTTTTTTAGGTCCTCCCACGCCTCCCTTTTGTAATGGGGATTCCTCAAAAGGAAGCTGGGATGATAGGTGGCAAGGACCTTTATTCCTTTAAGCTCCTTCCACCTGCCCCTCACCTGGGTTAAAGGCATATCCTTGCTCAATCCCAGCAATGACCTTGCCGATATCCTGCCCAGACAACATATCACCTTTGGTCTTATGGACTCTATCTGCTCCCATAGAAATGGGATACAGGCACCCACCTCTTCTGGTTCTGGGTCCCTATTGGAAGGGGGCCTGCATTTCACCACATTGGTAATATATATCTCTTCTCTTTTTAGCCCCATGGCCGAGATCATCTTTGTGAGGAGCTGCCCAGCTGGGCCTACAAAGGGCCTCCCCTGCTCATCCTCCTCCAGGCCAGGGGCCTCTCCCACAAACATCAGCTCTGCCCTGGGGTTCCCCTCTCCCAATACAGGGTTTTTCCTGGTCTTGTGTAAGGGGCAGGCCCGGCACTCCCACAGCCTCTCTTTCATTGATGCCTTTGCCTTAAATGGTAAGAACAAAAACTCTGTTGTAATATCAGAGTGTAGAAGGAACTGCTCCACTATACCCTTTTGCACTGGATCAAGAGACAAGCCTATACCCCTTCAGGAGCTCTTTTGCCCTGTCCAATATCACATGGGCAAGCTCATATTTTTTCAACAAGGGGAGGTGTTCCACATCCCCATCTTTGTATAGAATCTTCACCTGATTGGTATCTGCCTGAAAGCCCGAGGCCCTGTGTGTTATGTCATTGGCCACTATCATATCCAGATTCTTTTTCTGCATCTTCTTTTTGGCATTTTGTATTATCTCCTCTGACTCTGCAGCAAAGCCCACCAAGACCAATGGCCTAGTCCCCTTAAGCCCACCTAATTCCGCCAGGATATCGGGATTCTCCACCAGCTCTATGGGGCTTGGCCCCATCTCCTTTTTGATCTTTTGTCCAGAAAACACCTTCGGCCTGAAGTCGGATACAGCAGCTGCCTTTATTACCAGGCTGACCCCTTCAATATTTTCCATAACAGCATCCCTCATTTCCACAGCACTGGTTACCATAAAGACCTTTACACCATAGGGCGGCTCAAGATTGGTTGGCCCTGAAACCAAAACTACCTGTGCCCCCCTCTCAGAGGCCGCCTGCGCCAAGGCATAGCCCATCTTTCCGCTGGATGGGTTTGATATAAAACGAACAGGGTCTATAAATTCCCTGGTAGGTCCCGCTGTCACAAGGACCTTTAACCCAGCCATGTCCTTGGGTGTAAGGATATGCCTGACCCTATCAACAATATGTCTGGGCTCTGGAAGCCTGCCTTGGCCAGATGTGCCACAGGCAAGGGGGCCAGAATCAGGAGCCATCACATGATATCCTATACCTTGGATCAGCTCCAGGTTCCTTTGAACCACCTTGTTTAGATACATCCTCTCATTCATGGATGGACACACCAATACAGGACAGGTGGCTGCCAGCAGAGTAGTGGAAAGGAGGTCATCACCTATTCCATGGGCTATCTTTGCAATCATGTTGGCCGTAGCCGGGGCCACTATTATTAAATGAGAATCCTGACCAAGGCGAATATGCTCAAAGGGAGCATGACCCTGGGAAAACATATCCACATACACCTTTCCATTGGTCACGGCCTCAAAGGTCATGGGGCAGATAAAGTGGGTGGCGTTCTTTGTCATTATCACCTCCACCAACGCCCCAGCCCCCATCAAGAGCCTGGCAAGCTCCACCACCTTATAGGCAGCTATCCCGCCACAAACCCCTATTACTATCTTCTTACCAGTGATTGCCTCGGCCATAACCTCCCTCTTTATATAATCTTACCTTTATATTTGCAAAAAAGGCAAGACAATCCACCAAAAGGCCTCTAAACAATTTAGAGCCTGTTGCATTGAAGGCCAGGATCTGCTAACGAGTAACCTCAATAACCCTATAATAAAAAAGGAGATCCCATGTTTTACGAGCCTGAAAAAGACAATCACGGGTTGCCCCACAATCCTTTTAAATCCTGCGTAGTGCCAAGACCCATTGGTTGGATATCTTCTATAAGCCCTGAAGGCATAGCAAACCTTGCCCCTTATAGTCAGTTCCAAAACCTCACCTTTGACCCTCCCTATGTAATGTTTTGTGCAAACCAAAAGACAAATGGTGCCAGGAAGGACACAGTGATCAATGTGGAGAGCACAGGGGAGTTTGTATACAATATGGTTACATGGGAACTAAAGGAAAAAATGAACATTACCGCAATGGAAGTGCCCGCGGAGGTGGATGAATTTGAACTGGCAGGCCTCACAAAGGCACCCTCTGTGAAAGTAAGGCCACCAAGGGTGGCAGAGTCACCCATCCAGTTTGAATGTGTCTATCATCAGACCATTAGACTGCCTGGCAGAAGCCCCATGGGCACAGTGGATATAATAATAGGTCGTGTGGTGGGCATTCATATAAATGAGGAATTTATAGGCCCTGATGGCCGTATAGATATACCCAAGATAAGGCCCTTGGCCAGGCTGGGCTACTATGACTATACCACTATTGATCATATATTTACCATGGTGATACCAGGGGAAAATGAGATCCTTTTACAGGGGTTAGAAGGCAGGCCAAAGACCAAGTAAGCCTACTATGGGCCAGGTGCCCCAAGGGAATATTTCTCAATAACGGCCCATAACTCATTCTTACCAAGGCCTGTCTTAGAAGAAAAAGGTATGGGTGGTTCAGGGGTAAGGCCTTCTAAGGATGACTGGACCTTGTTTTTTATATTCATCACCTGAAGTCTGCTAAGCTTGTCTGCCTTGGTTAAAACAACAATAAAAGGCCGACTATAGGCCCTTAACCACTCAATGAACTGCACATCTTTTTTATCCAAACCCACACGAATCTCAGCAAGAACTACCACAAGTCTGAGGTTCTCCCTCTTTAACAGGTACGATTCCACCACCTTACGCCAGGCATCCCTCATGGGAAGGGGTACCTTTGCATAACCATATCCAGGCAGGTCCACAAACACCATCTCCCCCACTTGAAAAAAATTAAGAGACCGGGTCTTCCCGGGGGAAGAACTGGTCTTGGCAAGATTCCTCCTGTTTAAAAGACAGTTTATCAGGGAAGACTTGCCCACGTTTGACCTGCCAGCAAAGGCCACCTCTGGCCAAGGCATTTTTGGGAAATCTCTATCATTGAAGGCACTCTTTATAAAACCAACTTCCATGTAACACCCCCAGGCCCTTCTCCACATCAACCCAATAAGATAATCCTTTTTTTAAAAGTGAAAATAACCTGGTAAAAACAAGACCCACAACTTCCTTGTATTTGACTCTATTTTTATTAATATCCTAAGAACTCTAAAATATTTGGCCTTGCACTAATAAAAGGACATTATGAACAAAGCCCCAAAGACATACCATGTAATAGGGATAGGCCATTTCGGGAAAAAGGCCATTGAGGCCTTGCTGGCCCACCCCAACTCTAAAGTAATCTGTGCTGACCTGGATCCCAAAGCCGTTGCCTGGGCCAAATACAGGGGAGCCATAGCAAAGGAACTGGACGGGATCCGGTATATGGTTGAGGAGTTTCACCTCATGGAAGAAGACTCTTACATTGTCCCTGCCCTTCCTCTGCACCTGGCTGCAGAATGGCTCATACTCTATACCCAAGACAGGTTCAAGATCCAGAAACTACCAATGCCTGGGGATATACTTGAAAAACTACCTAACCCTTGCATACTTAAAACAAATGATGTGGCAATCTCTTATGCAAACTTCAAGTGCCCAGATGACTGTGTTGAGCCACCATATTGCACAGTTACCAATATTAAAAGGGAAATACCTCTCAATAAGTTTATTTCATCAATAAAGGTAAACGGGACAGTAAATTATGTTATTAAAAGCACACAACTTGGTCCTGGAATGGGGGGTTACAAAAAAAAGAAATTATCAGAACTATTAAAAGTCATTGAACATATCAGTGATAATATGTTATTAACAACAGCTTGTAGTTGCCATGGCATAATGACATTACTAAAGATAAAATAACATTTCACAGTCAGATTGGAGGATATGATGTTTATAATATCAAATCTATTAATTGCAATTGCAAAGATACTTGATATTGCCTTAACATTATACATGTGGATAATTATCATTAGAGCTTTTCTTTCCTGGATAGAGCCAAATCCACATAATTACATAGTTAGATTTATTTACTCAGTTACAGAGCCAGTATTGTATGCAATAAGGCGGAGGCTGCCATTAAGCTTTGGAGGCTTTGACTTGTCTCCAATAATTGTGATCTTGGCTATTATATTTTTACAAAACTTTCTTGTAAATTCCATGATAGAGATTGCCCTAAAATTTAAGTAGATATCTGTGAACAACTATTTTTACATCTCTGTAAATGTTGTGCCAGGGGCAAAAAAAGATAGTTTGGAGCTATGCCCGGATGGGACAGTGAAGGCATGGGTAAAGGCAAGGCCTGTGGAAGGTAAGGCCAATCACGCCCTTTTATGCCTTATCTCCCAGTACTTTAATCTCCCCAGATCCAGTATTGAGATTGTAAAAGGTGTAAACTCCAGGAAGAAGCTAATCAAGATAAAAGGCCTGGAGGGGCCCTCAAAGGCAGGACCTGACGGCCAGTAGCATCTGCTCATGGATTAGAGGGTTCCCTGCTATCAAGGTGTCCTTGAATGGGTCAAAAGGGTTACCCTCATAGTCAGAGATAACACCCCCTGCCTCCTTTAATATCACCATGCCAGCGGCTGTATCCCAAGGCTTTAGCCCCTCTTCCCAAAAACCGTCAAACTTGCCTTTGGCAACATAGCAGAGGTCTATGGCAGCTGACCCTGGCCTCCTGATCCCCTGGGCCAGGAGCACCATTTTTTTAAACACCTCCAAGACACGCTGGGGCCTCTCCTTTACATAATAGGGAAAACCTGTGGCAAGGAGCGCATCTGAGATCTTTTCCACCTTGGATACCCTTATCCTCTCTCCATTCATATATGCCCCTTGACCCTGGGAGGCCTCAAAAGTCTCTTTTAGGAAAGGATTATGGACTACACCCAGGACATATTCTTCCCCCACCTTCAGGGCAATGGATACAGCCACAAAAGGAAATCCATGGGCAAAGTTTGTCGTCCCATCCAGGGGGTCAATTATCCAAAGCCTTTGGCTATCCTTAAGATCTGGCCCGTTCTCCTCAGAGAGCACACCATCCTGGGGAAAATGGGATTGGATGGTCTCTAATATAATCTCTTCTGCCTTTAGGTCAGCATCCGTTATAAGGTCTATCTGGCCTTTTTTGGCTATTTCAAAACCATTGGCCAAGACCTCCAGGATTGCATTCCCAGCGTCAAGTGCAGCCTTTTTGGCAACATCCCTTTCCTTTGACCACATGAATATTATTATGAGTTAGCGTTATTTCTCATTCAAGATCAAACAGAGGGGTTAGATGGGTGATAATGTAGCTCCTTTCCCTCCTCCCCAAAAGGATCGGCCTTGCTCCAAGGTCCTACCTCTTCTCTGCCAGGGTCTCTTTGAGGGCTGCAATAGTTTCCCCTATAAGCCTTTCTGCCACCTGGGTAACCACCTCTCTGGTGACCCTCTCCACTGTCCGTTCCACCACATCCACTATCATATTCTCCAGTCTCTCCGTATCTAAGGGAGAAAAGGCCTGTGGTTCTGGCCCAAAGAGTTCCTTGGTTTCCTCCAGGGCAGTTCTTACTTCTGGCTCAAACCTGAGATCCTGCTCAAACAAAAGGCCCCTTTCCCCTATCTCCTGTTTTTTTACCTCTCCTTCAGGTTCCACAGGCCCTTCTTCTTCGTGTAGCTCTATCTCCACCTCAGGGATAAGTATCTCCTCTTCCTCCTCTAATCTGGGTGCTTCCTCCAACTCAATAAATGGCGGGGCTTTATCACTGGTTTTCTCCCCCTCATCTTGTCTTGTGGAAAGAGGGGGCTCACTGGGAAAAATAGGCCCTTTTTCCAGAAACTGGGCAGGTCCTTCCTGGGTGGCCACCATCACCCCCTCCTTTTTATCCCTGAAACCAGGGCCCAGTTCCACTATATCCGTAAGCTCCAAGATGGATATATCCTCTTCCTCTAATTCAAGCTCTTTTTTCCCTATTTTATCCATGGATTCCTTCATTTTTCTGACCTGCCTCTGGGAAAGGATTAATAAAAAACTATCAAATATATTGATTTCCTGTCAATTTCAATTTCCTATTTCCCTTCATTAAAGGGTCTAAAATGACCACATCCTTGACATAAAAAATTTTTTTGATTAGAAGCCCCCTTATACAAAGATTCTCCATGGAAACAAACTGGAAGGATATTCTTTCAAAGGGGATTCACACCTATGGTGACCTTGAAGGATTTATCGGTCCTTATTTTAAGGTCCAACCAAAGGTAATTGAGAATTTCCCTGTTAGAATAAATAAATATTTTTTAACCTTGATAAAAGAGCCCCTGGATCCCCTTTGGAGACAGGTAATCCCTTCTGATGAAGAGCTGGATGGGACCCACGGTTGTCTGGACCCTTTAGATGAGGAAAGTAATTCCCCTGTGCCATTTCTGATTCACCGCTATGAAAATAGAGTAGTGCTCCTTGTCTCTACCCAGTGTGGTGTATATTGCCGTTTTTGTAATAGAAGGAGGTTTGTGGGCAAGACTATAGCACCTAGCAAAGACAGATTGGAGCAAGCCATTAGTTATATAAAAAAAAGGCCTGAGATAAATGATGTACTGATTTCTGGTGGAGATCCCCTCATATTAGATGACTATGAGCTCTTAAATATTATTGAAAATATAAGGTCAATTGACCATGTAAAGGTAATAAGAATAGGCACAAGGCTTCCTTGTGTCCTGCCTCAACGAATAACAAGGGAACTTGCAAAATCTTTGGGTTCCTTTAAGCCTATCTTTATAAACATTCACTTTAATCACCCAGCAGAGATAACCAGAGAGGTGGAAGAGGCCTGTGGCCTATTGGCAGACCATGGTATCCCATTGGGCAGCCAGACAGTGCTTTTAAAGGGTGTAAATGATAATCCTGAGGTACTAAAGGAGCTGTTCTTCAGATTGCTCACCATAAGGGTTAGGCCTTACTATCTCTTTCAAATGGATATGGTAATGGGCACCAGGCACTTTTGGACCCCTATTAGAGAAGGCATCAGGATAATGGAAGAGATCTATGGCCATGTCTCTGGCCTTTGTGTACCCCACTATGCCTTTGACCTGCCCCAAGGTGGAGGAAAGGTGCTTTTAACCCCCAATTATGTTAAGGCATGGGAAGAGGATGCCGTTGTGATAAGAAACTATTTAGGGGCCAACTTTGTAGTCCCTCTGAAATAAAGAGCACAAGGAGGAAGTTGTGATCAGGGTTACTTGTCTTGGAGGTGCAGGGACAGTGACAGGATCCTGTTTCCTGCTGGAGACCCCAAAGGGAAAAAAATGCTTAGTGGATTGCGGTATGTTTCAGGGGGGCAAGCAATTGGAAGAGGCCAACTTCCAGCCATGGGGCTTTGACCCAAAGGATATCACCACATTATTCCTCACCCATGCCCACATTGACCACTCAGGCAGGATCCCCAAACTGGTAAAGGATGGGTTTCACGGTAGCATACTAACCACCAGACCCACCTATGAGCTTTGTGAGATAATGCTACTGGATTCTGCCCACCTCCAGGAGATGGATGCCCTGTGGAAGAGTAAAAAGAATAAGAGAAAGGGCATGGTCCCTGTGGAACCCCTATACACAAAGGACGATGTATATAGCTCCCTCCCCCTTTTTAAGATTGTAAACAGGGAACAGGTGATACAGGTTGACGAGGCCTGTTTTGCCAGGCTAAGGAACGCAGGCCATATCCTAGGGGCCTCCATACTGGAGATCTGGTTTGGCAAGGAAAGAGACAAAATCAAGTTGGTCTTCTCAGGGGACCTGGGCAAGAAGGACCAGCTCATAGTGGAAGATCCCTCAGAGATCTTTGACGCCAATTACCTCTTTTTGGAATCCACCTATGGAAATAGAAACCACAAGTCCTTGGAAGAAAGTAAAAGAGAGCTAAAGGATGCCATATGGTATGCAGTATCCCATGGCGAAAAGGTGATTGTGCCTGCCTTTGCAGTGGAAAGGACCCAAGAGCTCCTGATGATCTTAGGGGAATTCAAGAGAAAAGGGGAGATCCCCAACATCCCTGTTTATCTGGACAGCCCCCTTGCCATAAAGGCCACAGAGGTATTTAGGAGAAATAAAGAGTTTTATTCCACGGAGACACTGGCAGATCTAGAAACTGGTTTGGACCCCTTTGATATGCCAAACCTGTTTTTTACCCCCACCACAAAGGAGTCCATGGAGATAAATGAAAGACCGGGTAGTGCCATTGTCATCGCAGGCAACGGGATGTGCACCGGCGGTAGGATAAGGCATCACCTCAAGCACAATCTGTGGAGAAAAGGGGCAAGCCTTGTTATTGTGGGCTATCAGGCCCTTGGCACCACCGGGAGACAGATTGTGGATGGCGCCAAGTATGTGAGGATATTTGGGGAAAAGGTGGCTGTGGCAGCAAAGGTCTTCACCATAGGTGGCTTTTCTGCCCATGCAGATCAAAAAGAGCTCCTGGATTGGGTGAGTCACTTTGAAAGTAGACCCACAGTATATATTATCCACGGAGAACCTGCCAATGCCCAGGTTCTGGCAGCAAAGATCCAGGAACTATTTGGACTGAGGGTCCATATCCCTAAACTCAGGGAAAGGTTGATACTGAAGTCCCGGGAGGAGACAGAGGTAGAGGAAGGTTCCCAAGCGAGGGAACCAGCCCACGAAACCATTATACTAAACCTACTATTGGACCTGGAAAAGGAGATAAAGAGGTTTAAAAAAGATATCCAAGAAAAGAGGTTTCCAGAGTCCTTTTACGAAGATACTGCCGATAGGCTGGAGTACCTGCTGGAGGAACTAAAGGATATTTCCAAGTGAATGATGATTATTAATCTGGTGTACAAATGGGTCCTGTTCATCTATCATCTTTGAGGGGTATAACTTATGGAAGAGGCCAAAAACTCCATAGAGATCTCTCGTATCCTTGCAGTGGACGATGAAGATTTCGTCCTTGAGCTTTATAAAGATGTCCTATGGGACAGGGTAGAGGTACAAGGGGATACAAAACGGGTATTTGAGTTGGTAACCGCCAACAATGGTACTCAGGCAGTGGATATTTACAGGAATGCCTTGGCGGATTCTTCACCCTTTTGTGTGGTGTTCCTGGACTATAACATGCCACCAGGACCAGATGGTATGTGGGTGGCAAAGAGGATCAGGGAGATGGACCAGGATGTAAATATTGTCCTGGTAACAGGTTACAGTGGCATTGACCTGGAGAAGATCTCCAGTGAGGTCCCGCCCCTGGATAAGCTCCTTTACCTGCAGAAGCCTTTCCATATCCAGGAGATAATCCAGCTTGCCTCTGCCCTATCTGCAAAGTGGCATGCAGAGCAAAAGAATAAGAAGATACTTTCCACCTTAGAGGCCTTAGTGCACGAGAGGACCCAGGACCTTGTAAAGGAGATGAAGGAAAAAGAGAGATTCCAAAAAGAACTTGCAAGGAGCGAGGAGAATTTCAGGAACATTATATTAAACAGTGCAGACCCAATTATAATCCTCTCTCTA
>FWWL01004786.1_pt1 | contig 22245 bp, 14 predicted proteins | sample 2228331 | NCBI WGS metagenome assembly FWWL01 (sample SAMEA103939775, study PRJEB20133) | metagenome | reverse complement strand
GTTCCCACCAGGGCCGCGGAACGCCCTGAGGGCGGACGACCCCGGTAACGGCTGAACCGAAGAGGAGAGGATCTTCTCTCCGCCGTGAGAATCACCCGGGCGTTTACGGGACGAACCGCATCCGCCGCAGCCATCTCCGCGGGATGCCCCGCAAAGCCGCCGCGAGGAGGCCGTCAGGTGCCCGAAGGCACCACGGGGAGGACGATCCTCGAAGGCCTCTCCGCGCTCCTCAAGAGGAAGATGAAGTTCAGGCCCCAGAACGGCCAGAAGGAGAGCGGGTCCGCGGTGGAGACCACCAGCTTGATGCGGCTGCCCGCCTTGAAGCGGTGGTAGCAGGCCTGCATCTCCAGAGGCCCCCCGGTCCCCGTGTCCGTCCAGGGCACATAGCCGTATCCCTCGTAAAAACCGCGGCTCACCAGGATCTCCTTCCCGTCCGGGGTGACCTCGTACAGCATGGGGAAGAGCTGGGTGAACTCCGCCGAGGCCCGGTAGAAGAACTCGAATCGCGGGACCCCCATGACGGTCAGGTCCCTTTTCAGCGGGCGGCTGAGGTAACAGGTCTCGGTGAAGGGTATCTCCAGGAGCTTTATGCGCGTGGGAACATCCATGGCCTCCCCGCCTATAAGCTCCGGCGCATCCTGGTAGTAGGGCAGGGAGACCGAACCGGTGATCCCGACGTTCACCAGGAAATCCCACTTATCCCCCGGACCGGAGGGCCTGCGGTTGAGGCTCCCTGAGCCGTCCGCTCCCGCTCCTCCCAGGAAGAAGGAGACCTCCCGCGTGCCGGGCAGTGGATAGGTGGGCGCGGTGCCGAACCGGGAGGGATCGGTATGGCGGTAGAAGGCCACCGAGGGCTCCCTGTCCACCCCGTTGTCCACTCCCTTCAGGAAACGGTCGAACCAGCGCTCCACCTGTTCGCGGACCCACGCGCTCTCCGGGCTACCTGTTATCCCCTCCACCGGGAAGGGTCCCGGATAACATCCCAGGTGGCCATGGTTGGTTATGATCAACTTCTTGGGGGCCTGAATGTGGGAATAGGCCATAAACCCCTCGTTGGCGAAGAAGAGGTCGTCGTTCCATCCGGCCAGGATAAGGGTGGGGGTGACGATGGGATGCTCCACCACTCCGTCGTATTCCTCATCGCACCAGTAGCGGGCGGAACGGACTTTGAAGTAGTCCCGGAAGAACCCGTAGTCCTCCGTGCGCCTCTCCAGGAAGGTGCCCAGTATGAAGAGCATGCTCTGGTCGAAGGTGGTCACCGGCGGGATGAGCTTCCAAAGATAACCCAGAAGCGTCTGGATCTTCTGCAAGCCGTCCATGCGGGTGTCCAGGACCAGGTTCATGAGGCTGACCATGAAACCGGTGAGGTCTCCGAGATAGGTGACCCCCACGAGCATGGCGCCCCACAACATCTTCCCCGCCCCGTTGGGCAGGAGGGAAAAGGTCAGGTCGAAGGACCCGTGCATGGGCACCGCCGCCCGGATGCGCGGGTCACCGGGATCCCCGGGGCGAGGGTCCCTGCGCTCCGATTTGAGGTAGGAGAAGCATCCCCCCATGGAGGCACCGGTGATTCCCACCACCGGACCCCTCTCGTCTTGAAGGACCGGGAACCGGGGGTCCTCCCCGAGGAGGGTGATGATGTGGCTGACGTCCTTCATCTCGTGCTCGGGGTCCATGCACATCACGTCGCCCCCGGCTCCGAACCATCCCCGGGCGGTGATGGCCACGCCCACGTAGCCGCGGGAAGCGTATCTCTCAGCAGCCCACTCCCCCATGGACTTGTCCAGCGTCCACCCGTGGACGAAGATGATGGCCGGAAAGCGCTCTCCGGGCGCGGCGTCCTCCGGATAGAACACGCTGACCGGGATCTTTATCCCGTCCCACATGGTCCAGTCCTCGGTGACCCTGGCCACCCGGTAGAGTTGCCCTTCATCCGGGGCGCCCGTCCCGGTCACCTCCACGCTCCCCCTCTCCGCCGCGAGGGCAGGCACCGCGGGGAAAAACGAGAGCAGCAGAAGGAGTGAGGAAACCAGCGAGGTGAGGATCAGACGGAAACGGTTGCGCATCATGACCGGCCCCCCTTCGAAAAAGGACTCCGCGGATACCCCGGCAGAGTCCGCCGTCCCCTCCAAGTTCACCGACTCTCATACACTACCATATGGATTGTTCATGTGCAAGTCATGAATTTCCCAATATGAAAAGGTTGCAAAATGAACAGATAATAAGTGAAGCGGATCGAGGGATTCCGTGACTTTCGGGTCGGTAAGAGAAGAGTTGGGAAGGGAGGGGGGGGGGTGGGGATGGGATGGGAAGCGAAGCGAAGGAATGGAATGGAATGGAATGGAATGGGATGGGATGGGATGGGATGGGATGGGATGGGGAGGGAACGGGAAGTGAAGAGATGGGAAGTGAAGGGATGGGGATGGGAAGCGAAGAGATGGGATGGGGTGGGGTGGGGATGGGATGGGAAGCGAAGAGATGGGATGGGCGAGGATCTTCTTGGAACGATACGGGGAGGGATAGACGAGTGGGCTGAGGACTCCGGATGAAAAGCAGCTCGAAGTCGGGCCGTGAGATCCCGTGAAGTCCGGGTCGGTAAGGGATGGGGTGAGTCAGGACGGAAGGGGAGGGGGCGGGCTGGTCGAGTAGGCTCTTGGAAATATATGGTATATGATGAGGTGGAATACGCCGCTTCTTGTGAGTGAAGCAGGAGAGAACAAGTCGATACCACCGGCATGGGGACCGGGACCGGCGCAGCGCCTCCAGGAACGGCGCCGGGACAGCCGGTTGGGGATACGGCCGATGCCCTCCGTCCGGGGCGACAGGCGGGGAGCTTTCAGGAGCGGGGCCGGGAAAACCCGGTTCGGATACCGCAGGGGTTCCCCGTCGCGGACGTCTTCCGGGGAGGGCTGTCAGAAGCCGCGCCGGGACAGCCAGGTGCGGATGCCGTTTATGGCGAAGTTCTTACCGTACCTGGCCAGGTAGGTCAGGAGGTTCGCCGGGGGCGGCTGGTATGAAGGCACCTCCCGGAGGGTGAGCGCCCCCTTTGGACAGGCCACCACGCAGAGTCCGCATCCTATGCACCTCTCTTTCCTGTGCCGGTGATGCTTGTCCTCGCCCTCGCTGCTCACCACCATGGCCCCCATGGTGCAGGCACGGGCGCACTTCCCGCAATAGTCGCAGCGCTCGGCGTCGAGGTGGGGGAGGTAATGGGGCGGAGCGATGAAACCGGGGGCGTTGAACTCGGAGATCTGGCGCAGGGCGTCGCAGCAGCAGCCGCAGCAGGAGCAGGAGCAACGGAAGAAACTGGAACTGCGGTCGTTCAACATCCAGGTCACCAGCCCGGATCTCTCCGCCTCCCTCTTTATCCCCAGGGCTTCCTCCCGGTCCACGCGCCGCATGCGGCCCTCCCTCACCAGGATGGGAGCGAAATCCCCCATGACCATACAGGTCTCCAGGGGACGCCCGCAGTCCTCCCCCAGTATCCTCTTGGTCAGGCGGCACTGACACACCCCCACGGCGAAATCCCGGTAATCCTCGAAGATGGCCTCCAGGCGCTCGGAGGGCAGGGCCGCGGGCACGGCCTGCACCGCCTCCTGCACCGGGAGATACCTCACGGCATGGACCGGCCTGCGGGAGTATTCGGTGGTGAAGCCGGTGCGGAAGAGGGCCTCGAAGAGCTCGGCGAAGCGGCGATGCCAGTCGGTGATCTCGTCGGGCGATTTGCGCACCAGCACGTGTTCGAAGGTACCGGGCACGATGGGCAGGAGGCCGAAACGCTCGTTCTCGCCCTCTCCGAAGGAGAAGAGGACGTACTTCTCGTGGGCCAGACGCCGCAGCACCTCCCGCACCTCCTGCGGAGGCCTTCCCGAAGCCCGCGCCAGCCAGGCCGCCGTCCTCGGCCTCCAGGGCTTGAGGTGGCGGGCCACCTCCGCCTCCTCCTCGGTGAACATGTGTTCCACCAGGGCTACCAGCTCCTCGCACACCGGCGGCCCCAAAAGGGCGGGGCTGGAATAGGTCCTCACCAGGTCCATGTGCGCCCTGGAAACCGGGGCATGGACTCCGGGGATGAACGCCTTCGCCGCCATATTCCTCTTCTTCTCCATGAAGCCCCCTCGGTGACCGACTCGCCGTCCTGCATCGCCGAACAAAGAGCATTATACTATTCGCAGGCTCTTCTCGATCCGTGCCGAGGCCGGGAGGATCCGCTCCACGACGGGGAGGTCGAAAGCAAACAGGCGATCGGCGATACGTGACCGGGCTCTTTTACAGCAGGCCGTTCCGGGGCGGAGGGCCTACCTGCGAGGACCTCGAGCAGGACCGGCAGCGGTGATTGGAGGTTGGAGGCCTACGACTTCAGCGGAGAGGAACATCGCGAGGACCTCGAGCAGGACCGGCAGCGGCGGAAAGGGGAGCCTCGCGGCTTCGGCTCTGATACGAACATGCGCGAGGACCTCGAGCAAGGCCGGCAATGTGCTCCCTCCGCAATATCGGCGAAGACGGCGAGATGAAGCGGTCCGCAGGCGCAGACGAACTTCGAGGGAGGCGTTGATTCATCCACGGCATCGGGGAAGGCGGCTGGGGTAGATGAAGGTATATCTCGACGGGAGGATCGTGGAGGCAGAAGAGGCCCGCATCCCGGTGAACGACCGCGGGGTGCTCTTCGGCGACGGACTCTTCGAGACCATCCGCGCTTACGGCGGTAGGCCCTTCCGCCTTGACCGGCACCTCAGGAGGCTTCGGGAGGGGTGCCGGGTGCTGAGGATCTCCGGGCTCCCCGATGACGGCGAGATCGCGGAGGCCATCGCCGCCCTTTACCGGGAGAACGTGGGGCGGGGAGACGCTTACGTCCGCCTGACGGTCACCGGCGGCGACTTCGATGGCATCCGGACCCTCACCCGTTCCTCAGCCCCCCGCTTCTTCATCGTCGTCAAGCCCTTCGAGGGATACCCGCCGGAGTTCTACAGCCGCGGCATCAAGGTGACCGTGTCCTCGGTGCGGCGCAACCCCCATTCCCCGCTGTGGCGCATCAAGACCACCAACTACCTGGAACCGCTCTACGCCAGACAGGAGGCCGTAGACCGCGGTTACCACGATGCCCTGTTTCTCAACACCGATGGCTGCCTGGCCGAGGGCTCAACTTCCAACATCTTCCTGGTAAGGGGAAGGAGGGTTCTTACCCCCCACCCGGACTGCGGCATCCTTCCCGGCATCACCCGAGAGGCCGTCCTGGAATTATGTTCCAGAATGAGGATCGAAGCCGAGGAGGGCTTCTACCGCCTGCAGGACCTTCTGGAAGCCGAGGAAGCCTTCCTGACCATGACTACCGGGGAGCTCATCCCGGTGGCGGAGGTGGACGGAACGCCCGTCGGGGAACGGTGCCCGGGACCGCTTACCGCCGAGCTCTCCGCCGCCTACCGCCGTCTGGTGGAGGAGGAACTCTCTCTTTAAGGCTCCACCAAAATCAGGCATATGCCCTGAAACTGACGGATGACCACTCGGCCCTCCCGGTCGCCCTCTCTCCCGCTCATGGACCGAGGGCGCCGCGCAGAAGCGTGTGTTCCCGAACGAGGTCAAACCACGGTTCCGAAAAGGGAGCCAGGCGGTCAGGCGCGTCTCCAGCACGCGGACGCGTTACCGAAAGAGGTCAACCCACGGGTCTGGAAGGGAGTCCGGCTGATAACATCTCGAGGGACTTCACAGAGAGAGTCGGGACCGGGCCAACCCCCGAATCCGAAAAAGGGAGCCCATCCCCGGTTCGGGGAGCGGAGCCAACCCCCGGGGCGATGATGGGGACCCGTCTCCGAGATCGGAGACCGGGATCCGTCGCCGGGTCAGAGGGGCTGGGACACCGATTCCATGGCCCTGAAGAGCGCCTTTCCCTTGTCCAGGGTCTCCTGGTACTCGTCCTCGGGGACGGAATCGGCCACGATCCCGCCTCCCACCTGGAAATAAGCGGTATCCCCCCTGACTATTATGGTGCGGATGGCGATGTTGAGGTCGAAATCCCCGTTGAACCCGATGTAGCCGATGCTGCCGGTGTACACGCTGCGGGCGGTGGGCTCCAACTCGTCGATGATCTCCATGGAGCGGATCTTGGGTGCGCCGGTGATGGAACCGCCGGGGAAGGAAGCCCGCAGGAGGTCCACCACATCCTTCCCCGGATACAGCTCCCCCACCACCGTGGAGACCAGGTGATGCACGGTGGCGTAGTGCTCGATGACCGCGTGCTCGGCCACCCGGACGCTTCCGTAGGAACACACGCGCCCGAGGTCGTTCCTCTCCAGGTCCACGATCATGGAGAGCTCGGCGCGGTCCTTGGCGCTGGCCCGGAGCTCCTCGGCCAGGCGGCGGTCCTCCTCCGGGTCGCTCGACCTCCGCCGCGTCCCCTTGATGGGGCGAGTCTCCACCCGCCTTCCCTCACCCTTGAGGAAGCGTTCCGGGGAGGAGGAGCATACCTGTCCGTCCACGGCGTTGAAGTAGGCGGAGAAGGGAGCGGCGTTCAGGCGGCGCAGCCGTCGGTAGAGGATCCAGGGATGGTCCCGCAGGGTGGCCTGGAAACGCTGGGACAGGTTGGCCTGATAGATGTCACCGGCATAGATGTACTCTTTAATCCGGCGCACCGCCCGCAGGTATTCCTCCCGGGTGAAGTTGGAGAGAAAGCGCACCTCCCCACCGCCCCGCGGCGCCGGGTAGGAGGGGGGGTCCGCGTCCTCCCACCAGAGGGCCTCCTCCGCCACCTCTTCCGGGTCCTCGGGGTGCAGGACGCAAAGCCAGGTGCGGCCGCTGCGGTGGTCGTGGGCCAGCACGCGGTCATAGAAGGCGAAGCACAACTCGGGGAGGCCCAGGTCGTCCACCGCCCTGCCCGGGAGCTTCTCGATGTAACGTCCCAGCTCATAGGCCAGGTATCCCATCCCGCCGCCGGTGAAGGGGGGGATCTCCCCCTGCGCCGTCGTCCCCGCCGTCTCCGTCCGGAAAGCCCGCAGCGCCCGCCGGAGGGCGGTGAAGGGGTTCTCGTTCGTCTCCCAGGACTTTCCTCCCCGCGTGCGCCAACGGCAGACGCGGCCACGCGTGGTCAGGACCAGGAAGGGCTGGTAACCTATGAAGGAATGGACCCCCAGGCGCTCCATGACCAGGCTGGAATCCAGGAAACAGGAGTAGGGGATGTGGGCCAGGCGGTGGAAAATGTCCTCCATGGACGGCGGGTCGGAGAGCTCACGCAACCCCAGTTGGAGGGTCAAGGCCTCCTCCTGCGCCGCGGGTCGGTACCCTTCACCCAGCCGCGGCGGCACCACCCCCAGCCAGGCGTCCGTCCTCCTTCTCTGACCGATCGAGCCCATACCTCCTCCTCCGCAGACCTTCCGTCCCCTGAAAGCCACCCGATCGCCCTTCACGGCAGGTCACTCATCCGTGACTCCCTCTACCGGAATCTGCACCCCCATCCCCGAGCCGGCGGAGCCCCCGCCTTCATCCCCTCCCCCGCACGCGGCAATCCGCCATCTCCAGGAAATTCCGAAGGATTCTCAACCCCTCCGGGGTCATGAAGGATTCCGGGTGGAACTGGATGCCTTCCACCGGGTAGCTGCGGTGGCGGACGCCCATGATGACGCCGTCTTCCGTGCGCGCGCTGACCTCGAGACACTCCGGGAGGGAATCCTCCAGGATCACCAGAGAATGGTAACGAGCCGCCTCGATGGGGCTGGGTAGGCCCTTGAAGACCCCCTTCCCGTCGTGGTGGACCAGGGAGGTCTTGCCGTGCATCACGTAGGGTGCCCGGTCCACCTTGCCCCCGTAGGCCTCGCCGATGCACTGGTGCCCCAGGCACACGCCGAGGATGGGCAGCCGCGGGCCGAACTCGAGGATGATGTCCTTGGAAAGACCGGCGTCCCGGGGCGCCTTGGGCCCTGGAGAGATGACGATGGCCACCGGGTCAAGTTCCTCCACCTCCCTCAAGGTGGTGTGGTCGTTGCGGAAGACCACCAGGTCCGCGCCCAGGATGCCCAGGAACTGGACCAGGTTGTAGGTGAACGAGTCGTAATTGTCGATCATGAGTATCTTCCCGGAGGACATCCTCTCGCCTCCTCCCCGACCTCCTCGAACCGTAGGTCCGCGCACGGAGAGCGCAGACCCTCCACCCGCCGGGCAGGGCCCCTCCGATCCCTCCCTCAAGCGGCATTCCCCGTCCCGGGCCCAAAAATAAAACCCAGCCGCTCCCCGGCTGGGTGCCGGCCCTCTCGGCCGCCTGACATACCGGTCATAGGTGATTATACTACATCCCCGCCGCAGGTCATGGGGTCAGGCTTTGAATCTTGATTTTTCACCGTTCCGGGGCTCCCCGCCCGCGTGGAGAGCGGATCAGCGGGAGACGCGCGGCTTCCGGGTCTCCGGGGTCTCCCCACCCAGGCGGAGAGGTTTCACCGTGAGTATGATCGGCGGCGAGTTCCGGCGCTCCCCGCCAGCGTGGAGAGCGGGATACGATCCTCGAGGAGCCTGACAGGGATTGCGCGGTACCCCGATACACACGGAGAGCCTGGCGGGCACCAGACCGCTCCTTTTTTCCGGGATACCCCGATACACGTGGAACGCCTTGATACATGAGGGGAAAGGGTGTTACCCGCCGAGCGGGGGTGATGTGAGAAAGGAAACCCCCCTGCTGAACGGGACGTTGCTACGCCTGGAAAAGGACAAGCCAGTGGAAGGTGATGTGGAGAAAGGAAGCTCCCCCGCCGAGCGGGAATGGGATAAAATGTCCCTGTCCCCAAAGGCGCGAGAAAGGAGGCGGCAGTGAACCCCGGTCCACGCTCGAGGCGCCCGGTCTTTCTCTTCTTCCTCCTGGCCTGTTTCCTCTGCATGTCCGCCCTGCTCGGGGCGGGATGCGCCACGGAGGCCCCCCGGGCCACGGGAACCCTGGATGTTCCCGTGCTGGACAGCGGACCCGTAAGCGGCCGCCTGGAAAACGGCATCCGCTCCTTCCTGGGGATACCCTACGCCGCGCCGCCGGTGGGCGAGCTGCGGTGGAAGGAGCCCCAGCCCGTGCAGCCCTGGAAGGAGGTGCGTCCCTGCCTGGATTTCGGCCCCTCCTGCCCGCAGGTAAGAGAGGATTGGACGGGAGAGCTGGACGTGGGAAGGACCGACGAGGACTGCCTTTACCTCAACGTGTGGACCCCCGCGGAGAGCCCGGACGACCGCCTGCCGGTGATGGTCTGGATCCACGGCGGTGCCTTCAAGAGCGGGTCGGGATCCCTCCCCATCTACGACGGCGCGGGACTAGCCTCGCGTGGAGTGGTAGTGGTTACCTTCAATTACCGGCTGGGCCCCTTCGGTTTCCTGGCCCACCCCCTCCTATCCGCGGAATCACCCCACGGGGTGTCCGGGAACTACGGGCTCCTGGATCAGGTGGCCGCCCTGGAGTGGGTGCGAAGGAACATCGCCGCCTTCGGCGGTGACCCCGAGAAGGTGACCGTCTTCGGGGAGTCGGCGGGGGGCATGAGCATCCTCTACCTCATGACCAGCCCGCTGGCGGAGGGGCTTTTCCAGCGGGCTATCGTGGAGAGCGGTCCCCTCATGGACCTGGGTCTTCCGGTGAGCAGGGTCCCCACCTTGAGGGAGGCGGAGAAGACGGGGCGTGAGATATCCAGGAAACTGGGGTGTGACCAGGCCGAGGACGAACTGGCCGCCCTTCGCTCCATCCCCCCGGAGAGGCTCCTGGAGGCCGCCGCATCGGACAATCCCTTCATGAGCCCCATAAACCTGAGCCCCAACATCGACGGGTACCTGCTGCCCGTATCCCCGCTCGAGGCCTTCGCCTCCGGTGAGGCGGCGCACGTTCCCCTCCTCACCGGGATAAACGCCGACGAGGGCACCCTCTTCGCGCCGGATATCACGCCGGAGCAGTACTCCATGATGCTCCCCTTCCTTTACGGCGGGCTGGCCACGGAGGTCGCGGGACGCTATCCGGCGCAACGTCCGGATGAGGTGAAGCCGGCCCTAAACCGGTTGATAACCGAGCTGGGCTTCGCCGCCTCCGCGAGGTTCACCGCGGAGTGCCTTTCCACGGGCGGGACGCCGGTCTTCCTCTATCACTTCACCAGGGCCACCGCCGACCCCCGCTTGCGTGAGCTGGGATCCTTCCACGGTCTGGAGATCATGTACGTCTTCGGCACCCTGGGCAGGGTGAGCCTTTCCGGCCTGGGGGAAGAGGACTTCCGCCTCTCGCAGGCCATGATGGCTTACTGGACCGCCTTCGCTCGCAGCGGCGACCCCAACAGCGAGGGCCTGCCCCGATGGCCTTCATACCTCGGCAGCGAATCCCCCTACCTGGAGCTGGGGGAGGAGATCCGCCCGCGCTCCGGGTTTTTCGAGGAGGCCTACGAGCTGGCCCTCAGAATCGGCGGTAAATGACCTCGACGCTAGGCTCCGACCCTGACCGGACCGGATCCCTGTGACCAAAGCAGTTCAGGCCGTCATCCGTCTCGGGGTCAGGAGTATATAGGTGAACGTAATGGATACAGGTGAAAGTCATGGTCGGGCCGGCACATACGGAGGCCGCCGAATAAACCGAGGCCTTTCTCGGAATCGGGCCTCTTCCGGTTTCGGCCCTCGACAGGATTTACCCACCCGATTCCTCTCGTCCCTTGAAGGATGCAAACCCAACCCTCATATGTCCATGGCGTATATACCCATGGGGGTACCAAAATTCAAGACTTGACCCCCTTAACTTTAACCCCTTTAGAAGCCGAGGGGTTCGCCGACCAGGAAGACTTTGAAGTCGGTCATCATGGGCCGCCGGCTGATTATGGTGGTGACGCGGCAGATGCTTGCGGGCTGGTTGCAGTCGGTGCACTGTCCCCTCCGCACGCAGGGGGTGTCCAGGTTGTAGCGGATGGCGTTGGCGGGGGCGGCCACCTCCCGGATGCGCTGGAAGGCGGCTTCCAGGTCGGCGACCAGCTTGTTGTACCCGGCCACCACGATCACCGTGGAGGGCCCGAAGGATATCCCGGCCACGCGATTGCCTATGCCATCCACGTTGACGATCTCCCCCCGCATGGTCAGGGCGTTGGCGCTGGAGAGGTAGAAAGGGCAGGACAGGGCCTCGCGCCTCACGCGCATGGTCTCCTCGAAGCTCATCCCGCCCTCGTGGGCCAGGATCCGGTTCCCCCTATCCCTCAGCGCGTCCAGGATGCCCAGCTGGCGCACGGTCCAGGAGCCCCCGCAGCCCACCGGCTGGTCGGGGGGGATCACCTCCAGAACCGCCCGCACCGCTTCCTCGCGGCCGGGGAAAAACCGGGCGTCGAACTCCCGCCTCCGCAGCACCTCCACGGCACGCTCGCAGCGCACCCGGACGTAACGCGACCAGACCTCCCCCATCTCCGAATAGCTCATGGAACCTCTCCTTTCCACCACGCGGGATCGTCCCCTGCGGTCCGCGCCTACCATGCTCGGGCTAAGCGATCCCCTCCCCCCGGCGGATGAAAGGCCGGACACCGCGGATCTCGCGTTCCCGCCGTTCAACCCGCCTGGCATTCCGCCGATAAGAGGTATATAATCCAGCCGCGTCCGGCCCGCAACACCCGCGCCGGTCGAAGGGAGGGGAGTTTGGATCGCCGTGAGCTCATCCTCGCCGCCCTGGCGTGCGAACCCACCCCGCGATTCCCGGTCCTGGGACCCGGAGGACTCATAAACGTGGTCACCCAGGAAGTCCTGGGACGTTTCCACATCCCCCTTCCGGCCGCCCACTACAGCGGGGTGATGATGGCCGAGCTGGCGGTGGCCTGCTACGACATGGTGGGGTTCGACAACATCGGCCTCCCCCTGTGCCTGACCGTGGAAGCGGAGGCCCTGGGCGCCCGGGTGGACATGGGCGACGGGACCACCCTGCCGCGCATCACCGCCTTCCCCCAGGTCTCCCCCGAGGAGATCATCGCCGGCGCCGTTCCCGCCCTCCTCAACCACGGCCGCATCCCCCAGGTCCTGCGCGCGCTGGAGCTGGTCCGCGAGATGCGCCCCAGCGCCCCGGTCATCGGCAACCTGGCCGGACCGGCCACCCTGGTCTCCTCCCTCATCCGGCCCTCGGTCCTCCTCGAGCTGATGAAGAAGGACCCGGGGTTCCTGGACCGCCTGCTGGAGGGGCTTATATCCTTCCTCTGCGCCTACGCCGAGGCCATGGTGGAGCGGGGTGCGGATATCCTCATGATCCACGAGCCGGCGGCGCGGACGGGCGCCTATCTGGGCTTCGACCTCTTCACCAACGTGCTCCCCTACCTCAACGAGCTGAGCCGTTACGCACATCTGGGGGGAGCCAGGCTCATACTCCACGTCTGCGGAGGCCGCATGGAGCAGGTGCGCATGTGCCGGGAAACGGAGATGGACGCCTACTCCTTCGAGGCCGAGGTGGACCCCGCGGAGGCCCACCGCATCCTGGGAAAGCCCATCGTGGGCACCGTGCCCGCCTCCCTGGTCCACTATTTCCCGCCGGAGATGGTGCTGGAGGAGACCCTCATGGCCGTGCGCCGTGGCGCGGCCATGATCACCCCGCCCTGCGGCCTAGGCCTGGACACCCCCTTCCAGAACCTGCGCATCATGAAGGAGGCCTCCCACCGCTTCCGTGTTTGAGGGATGCGAGGTCGCGGGCGATCTCCCAGTCGGAAAGCCGGCGCAACCGAACCGCCTCGTCCAGGACCAGGTAAGTACAGGGGGAGCCGCTCTCCTCCTCCAGCCAGCACCCGGCGTTGGCCAGGAGCAAGGCCCTACCGCCCACCTGGAGACGATCCAGGCCGGCCCGGTGGGTGTGGCCGAACACGAAGACATCGGGGAGATACCCGGGCAAAAGCCCGCTCAAGAGGCGGGCCGCCTCATGGGCGTTCTCCCCCACCGTGGTATAGCGGCGCGGGCTCCTCCCCTTCCCAGCGTGAAAGCGGAGCAGACGGGCGAGCAGCCTGAGCATGCGGTAGGCCCCGTACTCCAGGCGGCGGATCTCCGGGACCACGGCGGTGCCGGTGAGCATCTCGAAGAAAGGACGGTTGAGGCGGTCGATGTCCGAGAGGGCGACCCCACGGGACCCGCCCAGGACCCATCGGGCCAGCCAGGCGGTCTTCGCCCACCAGAAGGAGCGGCTGAAGAAATCCAGGTGATGCCCGTGCATGAGGAGGACGTCCGCTCCCCCCACCTCGAGGCTCAGGAAGGGGTAAACGAGGTGGAGGATGAGCCCGTCGACACTCAGGTGGCAGGAAAGGGGGAAAGGCGGCGGCCCTCCCCCCTCCGGTTCGAAAACGCGGCAGTCACCTCTTGTCTCGCACCGGTAAAAAGGGAGAATGTGCCATTCAAGCCCGGCGTAAAGCACTTCCTCAGTACAGGTCACGGCCAGGTGATGATCGTGGTTCCCGGGCACCAGCACGATTTGGCGCACCCCTCCCCGGCGGGCGAGGGTGCGGAGGAAATGCGCACCGGCCAGGTGCGCTTCCCGAAGTCCCGTCCGCCAGAGGTCCCATATATCCCCGAGGAGCACCAGCAGGTCGACCTCCCCCAGCCCCTCGAGCTCCTCGAGTAAGGCCTCCACCACCCGCGGCTCGGCGAGCAGGGCCCCCGGCTCCCCGAAGTGGGTGTCGCTCAAGACCACCACCCTGCGGAGTCGCGCCCGCCCTGTCCCCGGACTATCCTGCACGACGAAAGCCCCTTCCCGTTTTACACATCGCCCTCGCAGGCCTCTCCTCCAACACGCCCGCAGGGGAAAAGCCCGCGCTCCGCAGCTCCGGTACCCACACGGCAGGCACGGACCTCTCCTTCAACTCTCATCTCCCTCACAACTCGGAGCAAGCCGAGATCGGACACCAACACGGCAGGCACGGACCTCTCCTTCAACCCGTGACCGCCCTAAGATATAATGCGGATGTCTCATTATAACCGTAGGCGCAGAGTGTGGAGGAAAGGTTGGCGCAAGGAGCATGATCACCGCTTCCGACCCCCTGGAGCTCATAGGCAACACCCCGGTGGTTAAGCTCACCAAGGTAACGCCCCGCAACCCCCGCGTGGAGATATACGCCAAGATGGAGGGTTTCAACCCCTGCAGCTCGGTCAAGGACCGTATCGCCAAGTACATGATCGAGGGCGCCGAGAAGCGGGGCGAGCTCACCCCGGACAAGACGATCGTGGAGGCGAGCAGCGGAAACACGGGCATCGGCCTGGCCATGGTGGCCGCCTACAAGGGGTACCGGCTGAAGATCGTCATGCCCGAATCCATGAGCGTGGAGAGAAGGCGGGTCATGCAGGCCTTCGGGGCGGAGGTCATCCTCACCCCGGCCGAGGAGGGGATGAACGGGGCCATAGCCCGCGCGGAGGAGATGGGCAGGGAGCCGGGGTATTACCACCCAAACCAGTTCGCCAACCCGGACAACGTGCGCGCCCACTACGAGGGCACGGGAGAAGAGATACTGCGCCAGGTGGAGGACATCGACGTCCTGGTGGCGGGGATCGGCACCGGGGGGACCATAACCGGGGTGGGGAAGCGGCTGCGGGAGGCCTATCCGGACATAACCGTGGTGGGCGTGGAGCCCTACCCCAAGTCCCTCATCCAGGGCCTGCGGAACCTCCAGGATTTCCTCCCCCCTATCCTTGACCTCTCGGTCATAGACCGCAAGATCAACGTGGAGGACGGCTGCGCCTTCAACACCGTGCGGGTGCTGGCCAACATCGAGGGCCTTTTCGTGGGCATGTCCTCGGGAGCCGCGGTTCACGCCGCCCTCCAGGTGGCGGAGGAGATGAAAAAGGGGCGGGTGGTGGTCATCCTCCCCGACCGCGGCGACCGCTACCTGAGCACGGACTGCTTCGCCTGCACCAACCTGGAGTGCGTCTACCGCGACTTCCTCCGCTCCCTCCGGGAGGGCAGGTCTTGAGAGTGCGGCGGCCGGTGGCCTTCAGTTTGTGGTCTCGCATGACGAAAAATCTTATGATGTTGCATGGGGATACCCCCGCAGACTCGAAGATCTACCTCGAGGGGAGATGAGAGGATGCCATCCGCTACGGACAGGCTCTCACAGCTTCTCCTGAAGAACAAAGTGGTCACCGAGGAACAGCTGGCGAAGGCCCTGGAACGGCAGAAGGAGACCGGGGCCAGCCTGGGCCGGGTGCTCCTGGAGCTGGGGATGGTCAGGGAGAACCAGCTGGCGGAGCTCATCGCCCACGAGCTGGGCCTGGAATACGTGGACCTCCTTGAGTACAAGATCAACATCCGGGCCACCACCTCCATAGACGAATCCATGGCCAGGCGTTACAACTGCATCCCCATCGACTTCGAGGACGGGAAACTGGTGGTGGCCATGGCCGACCCCACCAACATCTACGCCCTGGACGACATCCGCCTGAGCACCGGCTACGAGGTCAAGCCGGTGGTCAGCGCACGTGAGGACATCGCCAACGCCATCCAGCGCTATTACCACCTGGACACCGATGTGGTGGAGGAAGCCCTCAAGGATAAGGGCGAGGAAGAGGTCGAGGGCATCAGCGGCGTGGTGGACGACACCCCTCTGGTAAGGTTTACCACCACGATGATCACCGAGGCCATCAACCGGGGGGCGAGCGACATCCACATCGACCCCAGGGAGAACGAGGTCCTCATACGCTACCGCATAGACGGCGTGTGCCAGGAGATCAAGCGCCTGCCCAAGAACGTCCACGACGGCATAGTCTCGCGCATAAAGATCATCTCCGACCTGAACATCGCCGAGCGCAGGGTGCCCCAGGACGGCCACTTCGGGCTGGTGACCAACGGCAAGGCCATTGACTTCCGCGTGGCCGTCCTCCCCACGGTGTACGGGGAGAAGGTGGTCATGCGTATCCTGGACAAGTCGAGTATCCTCCTGCGCCTGGAAGACCTCGGGTTTCTCCCCGAGGCCCTGGAGAAATACCGTCAGGCCTTCACCAAACCCCACGGGGCTCTACTGGTGACCGGCCCCACGGGGAGCGGGAAGTCCACCTCCCTTTACGCCACCCTCAACGTGCTCAACACGGAGCACAAGAACATCACCACCGTGGAGGACCCCGTGGAGTACCGCCTCGCGGGGATCAACCAGGTACAGGTGAACCCCAAAGCCGGCCTTACTTTCGCCAACGCCCTGCGCAACATCCTGCGCACCTCACCGGACATCCTCATGGTGGGGGAGATCCGCGACCGTGAGACGGCCAAGATAGCCATCGAGGCCGCCCTCACCGGACACCTGGTGCTCTCCACCCTGCACACCAACGACGCTCCCAGCGCCATCCCGCGCCTCATCGAGATGGGCGTGGAGGCCTTCCTGGTGTCCTCGGCCATCAACTGCGTGATGGCCCAGCGGCTGGTGCGAAAGCTCTGCCCCAACTGCAAGGTCCCCTACGAGCCGGACATCGAGGTGCTCAAGGCCCTGAACTTCCCCTACGAGGACATGGACAACCTCATCCTGTACAAGGCCAACGAGAACGGATGCGCCAAGTGCGGGGGCGCGGGTTACAAAGGCAGGATAGGCCTCTACGAGGTCATGCCCATGAGCGAGGAGATAAAGAAACTGACCGTCAAGGAGGCCTCGGCCACCACCATCATGAAGCAGGCCAAAGAAGAGGGGCTCATCACCATGCGTGACGACGGCTTCATCAAGGTCAAGATGGGCATCACCTCCATCGAGGAGGTCATGCGCGTGGTGGCCATCTGACCGGGGGCCGGCAAGGGGAAGAGTTCAGACCGCCTGCAGGGCCTCCTCCAGGGTGGGGAACAGCGGGATTATCCTCTCCGCCTGCACCACTTTGAAGAGGTCGGCCACCATCTCCGAGGCGCGGGCGATGACCAGCTTTCCGCCCCCCTTCTCCGCTTTCTTGAAGGCGTCCACGATGACCGAAAGGCCTCCGCTGGAGAGGTAACTGGTGTTCTCCATGTCCAGCACCATGTTCTTGATGCCTTTCTTGAAGAGGGAGTTGATGAAGGCGAAGAAGTCCTCAACGTTGGTGGAGTCCACCACGCCCTCCAGGCGCACCAGCGCCGTGTGCCCGCCCTCCAGCACCTCCGCTTCCCAGGCCATCGGCCTCACTTCCGTCCGCCGGTCACTCGCGCACCGCCCTCACTATCTGGAGGAAGACCTCGGGTATGGGAGGCATGCCGAAGCCCACGATGAAGGCCAGCAGGGTGGGCATGACCATTATCCAGATGAAAGCACCCGGGAACATGGCCTCCAGTGTATGGCGCATGACCTCGGCGCCGTGTTCCCAGATGAACCGGAAGGAGATGAGGTCGAAGAAGATGGTGCGCAGGGCGGAGTTCTTGGTGATGATGAGGAACCAGTGCAGGAACTCCCCCAGGAAAAGGGCGAAGAAGGTGGTCAGCGCGGCCTGCACCGCCAGCTTGGTCCCGTGTTTGCGGCCAGCCTTCCACCAGAAGAGCAGGCCGAGCAGGATGCCTATGGCCACGGCGTGTATGCCGTATTCCGTATCCCTGGGCACCAGATAGGCGTTGGGCAGCGCCCAGAGCACGATGCCCAGTACCAGCATGAGGACCACGAACAAGGCCGCCCGCCACCAGCTCCTCGCCAGCTCCGTGTGTTCCGCGGCCCGGGGCTGGGCTAAGAAGGACCAGCGTTCGGCCTTTTCCCCTCCGGTCCTGCGTCGGCGCACCCGGGATATGCCCGGCGCCTCCTCCACCGCCACGGAAGCCGCGACCGCTTCCGCCGGGCGCTCCTCGAGAAGGGCTGCCGCCTCTCGCTCCACCGCGGGCCTCGCCGGAGGTCCGGCCTCCCGCCGCAGAAGGGTGGCGAGCGCCTCCTCCACGCTGTCCGACGCCGGAGCGCGCACGGCGGGCTCTTTATCCTTGGGCGTTTCTCCCCTCTCCTCGCCGCCCTCCCGGCTGAGGAGACGGGAGAGCACGTCACCTATGAGGGCCTCCTCTGAGGGTGCCGTTCCGGCTCGGGATGAGGTCCCCGGCCTCCCCGTCGCGCCCGTCTCGGCGGCCGCCTGCGTGGATGCCCTCTGGCCGAGGGACGCCTCCCCTTTTTCCCGCGGGACTCTCCCCTTCGGGGCACTCCTCCCGCTCAGATCCCCGTCTTCCGTACCGGGGATCTCCGCCTCAAGCGCGGACTCCTCTCCCGTCCGGGGGGTCTCCCCACCGCGGGCCTTCTTCGCGGAAGGACCTTCCGCCTTCCGCCTCCGGCGGCCCGGAAAACGAAGGGTCCTCCCTCTGCCCGCCTTTTCCAGCTCGCTGAAATCCTCGTCTGGTCCAAGGGAAAGGAAATCCGCTCCACCGCCGCCATCCTCCGCCGGCTCCACAGCCTCCCGCAGGGGCTCCGTCCTCTCACGGACTACGGATGCCGGCGGCTTTTCCCGCCGTCCGGCCTTTTCCCGCTCGCGGAGCTTTTTCCAGAACCTACCACCTCTTGCGAGACGTCCCGGAGGCGTTTCCTCCCCGCGGCGAGATTCATACCCGACGCCCTCCGGGACCACGGTCCCCGGAGAAAGGGAACCCGACTCTCCGCTCACTGCGGTGCCCGGTGCTGCCTCGAGGATATCGATGCCGGCGACCGCGGAACCCTTTCTCGTCCGCTCCTCGGGACTCTCGAACTCCCGGCTGAACTCGTCCACCTTTCGGCGATGGCACTCCGGACACAGGGTGGTCTGGTCCGTCTCCCGAACGCACTGGATGCAGAAACCGGTTCCGCATTCCCGACAGGAAGCGATGACCCGCTTTTGGGGATGACGGGGGCAGTTCAAGGCAACACCTCCTGTAACTACGGGGGACGCCGTGCCTCCACTCTTCGCCCCTTTTCCAGGACTTTGCGGCCCGGGCGTGCTGACCTCCCCTTCACATCACCTGCCCTCTCGAAACAGCCGTCTTGAATGTCATGCCGATATGAGTTCATTTCTTACCATACCATAAAGACCGGACTTCCGCCCTATATCCTCTTTGAACGGTTTTTACAACGACGTCCCCGTAAAGCCTTTTCCCGTATAGCCGTTTTCTTCACACAAGCAGACCCCCCGGAAGGACCGACTTTTCCGCTCCCAAATATCCTCCGGGGAAGAAAGTTCATCATTTGCATCGACATCTCGCGTAAATAACTGTGCATGAGGGCACGCACCTCTTACGGATATGATCGGGGTTCTCGATACCCGCAACCGGGAAGCGCGCATGGTCCCTTCAATCGAACGAGCCGGAGAGGCCTCGTCCTTCCCCCGCGGTGAGGCCGCCGTGCGGTTCGTGCAACATCTCCCCCTCTTAGAGCGGGATCGGGTACGTCCGAAAACCGCGGTTCACGGCGAGGAACCCCGCTCCACGAACAACCTGTTTATCTCCAGTTCGATCTCACCCAGCTGAGGGTCCATGGAGAATATGGCCAGCTCTTCCCTCACCCCCAGAACCACCCGCTGATAGGCATCGAGCGCCCGGCGAACCCTCCCGAAATCCTCGCTTATGCCTATATCCTCATCGAGACGTATGTCGGGGAAGCGGCTGATGATGGCCGTGACCACCTTGTGAAGGGCACCGCACAGTTCCACAAAGAAAGCGCGGTATTCGGAGAGGACCGGCTCGACGGACAAACCCTCAAGTCCCTGCAGGGTGGCGTCCAGGGCTCTTCGCAGCCCTTCCAGTCGATCCCGCCATTCAGCGGAGCTCTGGGGCACTTCCAGTTGGGTTATGACCGCCTCTTCCCGAAGAAACGGCTCCACCGCCGCGAGTATGGATCCGAGGTCTCGGTAAAAGGCGTCGAGCTCCTCGAGGGCTCGGCGCGCGGGAGGGACAAAATCATGCACAAGGTCTCCCAGACGCTCCAGACCATCCTGATAAGGGATGGCGGAAAGCTCTTCCAGGGCCCTTACCGATGTCCGGACCGACTCCTTTCCTGATTCCATGGCCTCTCCGACCTCCTCCAGGAACAGGGCGTTCTCCAGGTCGAAGCGGGACAAGGCCCGGAGGCAGAGGTCGGCCCCGCGAAGCGCCTCCTCGAAATCACGCATGTAGCCATCCGCTTGCTCCAGCCGAGCGGCCACGGACACGCCTCCGCAGCCGGTTTGGAGAACGGCCGCGGAGAACAGCGGGGCCAGTAGGAGGTATGCGAGCACCGTATTGGTCATCCTGAAAACCCAACGGGAAGAGCGGAGCTCCCCGTTCCGGAAAGCCCCTTTGAATGATAGAGAAACCATTCTGCCAAGCTGGCAAAAAAATCGGCCCGCTCTCCGCCAGGTCACCCGCAGAGGGGGCGCCAGGACTGACCTTTTAACCATATATTTCCATTCAGGTATCATCGTTCCTTCGTATAATATGCCCTCGGCGGAGGGAATGGCTGACATTCATCTATAAGGTTGTTTTCCTTCCCGTATCTCTTCGGTGTCATCGTTTTCAAACATACTGTATAGCAATACCCTAAAAAATAAGGGGGGCGGGCGCCGTGCCTGCCCCCCAGGTCCCTCGCCCGGTCTACCAGTCTCCACCGTTCGCATCCCACGAGAAGCCTTCGAGCTTCCCCTGGATGTGATGGCCCAGCCCTAAAACGTTCAGATCGGAATGGAGGTGGAGGACGAACTGGTCGAAGAAGGTGATGGGAGCGTCATCGTTGTGATAATCCACCCCGGTGGCGTTGAGAGCGTTTACCAGGGCCTGACCGCGTGAGCTGTAGTTCGGGCCTCCCAGGTTGATGATGAGGTTAGTCAGGAAAGTCTGGCCGCTTGCGGAGGCCAAAGCACCAGCCAGGACATTTGTATCCAGGGCTCCCAGCAGGTTCTGCAGGAAGGTGCCGTTGGCGTTTATGGCCCCGGCCAGCACGCTGGCGTTGAGGTTGGATATCAGCTGGGTGAGGAAGGCCTGGTTGGTGTTGATGGCCCCGGCGACCACCGTGGGACTGAGGTTGGCGAGGAGGTTGTTCAGGAAAGCCCCGTTGGCGTTGATGGCCGCCGCGACCACCGTGGGATTGAGGGCCCCGAGCAGGTTGGTGAGGAAGGTCTGGTTGTTGTTGATGACATAGGCCACCTGAGAGGCGTTCAACCTGGAGACCAGGCTGGTCAGCCAGTTCCTCACTGAGTTGGAGTTGAGCACGTTGGCCAGTACCTGGGTATCGAGGCCGGTGATCAGGCTGCTCAGGAAGCTCTCGTTGGCGTTTATAGCGTTGGCCAGCACGGTCGGGGAGAGGTTAGTGACCATCCCGGTGATGAAGGTCTGGTTGGCGTTCACCGCGCCGGCGAGCACCGACGGGTCGAGATAGGAGAGAAGGTTGCTCATGAACGTGCCGTTGGCATTGAGGGCGTTGGCCAGGGTCTGCGGATCAATGGCCCCGATGAGGTTCTGGAGGAAGGCCTGGTTGGCATTGAGGGCACCCGCCACCACGCTGGGGTTTAGGGCACCCAGCAGGTTGGTCAGGAAGGTGCCGTTGGAGTTGATGGCGCTGGCCAGCACCGCCGGGTTGAGTTTGCCCAGCAGCTGGGCGAGGAAGGTGCCGCTGGCGTTGATCACGTTGGCCAGGACGGTGGTGTCCAGGTTCTGGACCAGAGCGGTCACGAAAGCCTCGTTGGCGTTCAGCGCCGAGGCGATGACCGAGGCGTCCAGGTTGGACATGAGGTCGGAGATCCACTGTCCGTTGCTGTTCACCACATAGGCCAGGTTGGCCTCGTCGATCTGGGGAAGCAGAGCGGTCAGGAAATCCCTGGTACTGTCCGCGTTGACGATGCCGGCGATGGCCGAGGTGTCCAGGTTGGGCAGGAGGGTCCCGGTGATCCAGCTCTGAAGGCCGGAGATCATGCTGTTCACCGTGGCGGGGGTGATGTTTGCAACCACCGAGTTCAGCCAGCTCACGTTGTCGTTGACCACGGAAGCTACATTGGCCGCGTTGAGCTGGGGCAGGAGGGCGTTCAGGAAGGCGATGGTGGCCGGGTCGTTGGCCAATGTCGCGATAGAACCTATAGCCCCGATCCTAAGGTCGTTCAAGAGCCGGGCCGTCCAGGCGGGGTCCAGGTTGTTTATGATATCCCGCACCATGGTGGTGGACAGGTTGGAGATGAGGTCGCCCACGAAGTCCCCGTTGCTGTTGAGGATCCCGGCCAGGATGGTCGGGTCCAGGTAGCCGATGAGGGCGTCCACGAAGGCGGTGAACTCCGGGGAGTTGGCGATGTTGCCCAGGACGGTCAGGGTGGTGGCGTTGTTGAGGTCGGTGAAGAGCTGGGCCGTCCAGGCGGGGTCCAGGTTGTTTATGATATCCCGCACCATGGTGGTGGACAGGTTGGAGATGAGGTCGCCCACGAAGTCCCCGT
>FWWL01004785.1_pt1 | contig 22251 bp, 20 predicted proteins | sample 2228331 | NCBI WGS metagenome assembly FWWL01 (sample SAMEA103939775, study PRJEB20133) | metagenome | reverse complement strand
TTCGCCCTTTGCCGGGAATGAAAAGGCAAGGATGACCAAGGCTATTTTTGTGCTTTCAAAATCAGTATTAGCTAGCTTGAATACTTCTTTCATTTCCTCCTCTGTTGGAAGATGAATTTTCTCCTTCTGTTCAAGTCTTAACCGCCCTTCCCTTAACATCTTTGCTACTGTGTTTTCAAAATCACCTGAATCCTTTCTGGCGTTTCTTATGTTGTCAGCGTATCCGTATTTTTTCTCTCTTATAAAATATCTCAATGTCTCTGCCAGACTCGTGAGGGCAGGGCTGTTGATTATCTTATCAGATATCATTGCCACCTCCTTTAATAGATATCTTGCTGTTTCTAAATATAAAAGGTTAGTATAACTCTCCCCTGATGTCTCCTGAACATAGAGACGGGCAAATTCGGGCAGGACAGTTTTATCATTATGTTCAATAATCTTTCCTATTTCAATTAACGATGCGACCTTAGGCGGGTCATCTTTTTTATTGCTTCCTAATAATTTGTCTATAGTAGCGGAATTATACGGCGAGCTTGAGATAAATTTTGAAATGGGCATTGTATCAATAAAGGCTGTTTGTTCAATTACTGTGTCCCCCCTGTTATCCTTAGATACTAAAGATAAATAGAAATACAATTGTAACTTATTAACAATATCGCTTATAGAGGGGACTTTGGCTAATAATCCAATAGGAAATGTTTGCAACGGTTGAATATCTGATAGCCAAAAATTATGTAAAGTCTTTTGTGTAGACAATAAGACTTGCAGGCTTTCAGCACAAAGTTCTTTTTGGGGTATAGGCAATACTACGGTATATTTTTTGTTTTGCTTTTTGCCCATTTGAATAATAAAACCAAAGGAATAAAGCCCTAAAACAGCCAAATATCCACAGATTTCACATAGATTTAGATTAAAGGTATCACGTCGCTTATCCCTGGAATACGGTTTGCCAGCGTGAAAAGAGGAAAGTAATATCAACCCCGAGCTTCCGCCAAATTTATGTTTTTCATGCCCGCAGAATTCTTTCTTCCTAAAGTCAAAATTTTCAAGTCTGTTCAATTTGTAGAAACCAACTATATCCTCTTGCTTAATTCTCTCTAACACATCTTCATCTACGGGATATTTATTCCTGTCTTTTGCTTTCACACCTAAATCAAAAAAACTCGGCGAAGTTAGCAATCTTCCTAAAAGTAATTGGAAAGTTTTGTTAAACTTCTCTATCCTGTTAGAATCTAAAGCGATTTGATAAAAACCTTGTTGAGGAATAATTACAGGATTACATTCAGCCTCAATCCCCACCCTTGCCAGTCCATAGGCAATTTTTATCTCCAAATCAGGAAAGCCGGTCGCCGGGGTGTATAGTGTGATACTCATCGTGGCATCCTATTAGTGAGACCAGCAACATAGTTTTTTATATCCTCAACCATCAACCAGCCACCGTGATGGTCTTTGTCATCCTTTTTATATTCGCTTCTTTCGGCTGCTGCGGAAATGTCGCAGAGCTTTAATATATGGTGCACAAGCGCAGCCTGGAGTCGCCGCCGGTGTTGCTCTAATAATCCACCGGGCCTTGCCCAACACCTCATCCCCATTGCCATATCTTTCAAGTCGTTGATGTTCATCTCCCTTGCTCTTCTGGGAAAGAGCTCTTCGTCCAGATTAAAGGCTTTATCATCCCAGTGAATGCACCCATCATCTTTAATTATCCTGTCCAGTATCGCCTGGACATCCGGTCTTTCAATGTTATCTCCCAGAAGCCCGCGGTCGGTGTGATGAATGGCAACGGCAAAACTGACCGGTTCTTTTATATTTGCTGGTAATATCTGCCAGAGATAGGCAGCGCCTAAGGTGGAATGAGCCGGTAAACCCTTGCCGGTCGCTAATCGCCTTTGCCATTCCCAGGTAAGTTTCCCAAGGTCATGATATAAAACCATGTTCCTCAACCATTCCCTTAACGAATTGTCATCACCATTTAAACCCAGGACCCTTTTTATGGTAGCAGAATATACCGGGAAAAGGACATTAAAACGCTCTTTGCACCTTTTGATGTGGTCTAAATAATTCTCATTCGGCGCGCTATATAATAAAGCTACAGGCATCTGGTATCACTCCTTTAACCCGGTCGTAGTTATTCGCCTCAAGCAGATAGTATCCAAATGGGTATGAGTATATCTCCTTAATCTCTTTAAAGTCCCATTCCCCTTTTTCTTCGTTGAAATCCAATCTATATTTTAAAATTCCATCTTTTAATAGTTTCCATCCCACCCCAAAGTCAACACTTATTGAATTGTTTTGTATGTTAGTTTTTTTTATAGCATCTCTCATCCTGACTTCTTTCTTACGACCTTCGCCCCTTGATAGGTCAACAACTACGAGTGTTATTGGCTTGCCTTTTCGTAATTGGATGTTAGCTGGTCTTGCATCAGCATATAAAACGCACTCATACAAGTCAATCAAAGTATCCCCTGCTTCATAATCACAAGCCCGATAATCAAGTGTTTCATCTACAAAAGAACATACCTCATTAAAATCCTTGATATTAAACTTGTTCTTGTTCTTTTGCAACCATTCAAGGGTATTTAATAAAGACTCCTTTTCATAAGGCAAATATCCTTTGTTTTCTTCTTCAACCGGGAATATTATCAGCTCTCCACTTTCACCTTTATACCTTGCACATCTTCCAGCCCTCTGGATTAATGAATCTGCTGGTGCAAGCTCGGTAAGCAAAATTTCTGCTGAAAAATCTATCCCTGCCTCAAGCACCTGCGTGGCAACGACAACAGCATCTCCTGGTGGGACAACAAGTTTTCCTCCATTCTTATGAGGAATCATTGAAAGTGCCTGTTCCTCGTGCGCCTTTCTGTCTTCCCTTGTAAACCGGGAGTGGAGTAAAACAATCTGCTGGTCATCAAGCCCGAGCCTTCCTTTAATCTCGTCGTAAACCATCTGTGCCCTTTTTACCTGGTTAAGAATGATTAGAGTTTTATGGGTGGTAATCTTCTTAATGATTTCATCGTCAAGGTTAACACGACCGTTGGCAAACAACGGGGCGTCGGCAATCTGGATGGTGAGGTTACTGGAAATAGCGGTCTCGCCTTTTATTATCTGCTCCGGGGGTAAATTGATGTTTTCAAAGAGACTTTTCTGCAAGGTCTCGGGCATAGTCGCGGTCATCACCACAAACGGGACCCTGCTCCGGTGGAGTATTTCCATCAGGGCACGCATAATCGCGAAGGTAAACTCATCACGATACATATGCGCCTCATCAAACACCACCAGCGAAGATGCAATGGCACCTGCGGGAATGTCAATGTGCCTTCCCACTTGCTGACTGGCGCGGGCAAAGCCATAGAGAAACTGGTCAAGGGTGGTAACTACGATGTCAGCAATAAAAAAGGGCGCCTGGGGCACATCGCCGTGCTGAATTTTGACGCTTATGTCCGGAGAGATTCGCTGGGCGTAGCTCCGTATCCTGTCCGCCACCTGGTTAGCCAATACCCTCATCGGTAAAACATAGATAAGTCTGGGGGCAATAGTGAATCGGTTTTCCTGAAACTGTGCCAGAAACGGAGCGATAACCGCCTCGGTCTTACCAGAACCGGTTGGTGCTTTTACCAGAAATACAGAAGGCTCCTGCTTATTAGACAAGAGCCCATCCCAGAGTTCTTGCTGATGCGAGTAAGGACCGGAAATCCCCAGCTTATCGCGGTAGAAGGTTTTAAACTCAATCAAGTTCAACCTCGCTTAATCCACAACGCCTCAATAGTAACATAACCACCCAATTCTGTCAAGAAAGTTAGCGGTGAATCAATGCCAGCCGGTGTTATTCATATATTTAGAGCCATAAATCGGGCGTTTTTAACGGTGGAGTTGCAGGTGATGGGGTTAAGTTGCCCGGTTTTAATGTGTTATCTGTGAAGGCTATTTTTAGATAAATATGTGGGTGGGTTAATCCCGGGGTAGCCCTGAGGTGAAGGTTGGCGATAGGTTAGCGATTCAGGCTGGTTTTTGCCAGGGGTTGCGGTTTATCCGCAGTTCTGCGGTGTGTTTTGTTTTTAAGGCTCGGGTTTGTTTTCTGTTTTACTATCCTTGACGATAGCGGTTCTAACCGGTAAACTAATGGGTATGAAGCCGTTTAATCTGCCGCTGGTTTTGCTTTCGGTCTTTGTCTGTCTTCTGTCCTGCGGCGCGCTGCCGTCGGCACCACCGAGCCAGAAGAAGCCGTCGTTAAGCGTGGTGAATGAGGAGATAACCGCCTCCCGGGTGAACGCGATTGTGCTGGCAGCCCGGAAGGTGAGTCCGGCGGTGGTTTCGGTGGTGGTTACCCAGACCCGGGTGGTGAGTTATGACCCGTTTGATATCTTCGGGTTTGATGACTTTTTCCGGGACTTTTTCCCGCGGCACACCTTTCGCCAGGAGATTAAGTCAATGGGCTCCGGGGTGATTGTTGATGCCCGGGGTTATATCGTGACCAATGCCCATGTGGTGAGTAATGCGACCAAGATTAAGGTAACCCTGCCGGACAACCGGAGTTTTGATGCGGAGATAGTGGCAGTGGATAATGAGCGCGACCTGGCGCTGTTGAAGATTGATGGTAAGGATCTGCCGGTGGCGACGCTGGGTAATTCCGATGAGTTGTTGATTGGCGAGTGGGCGATTGCGATTGGTAATCCGTTCGGGTTTTTGATTGAGGATGCTCAGCCAACGGTAACCGTGGGCGTCATCTCGGCGCTGCACCGGGATATCAAGTCTGCCCGGGGTGGCGGGATTTATACCGATATGATTCAGACCGATGCGGCAATCAATCCGGGTAATTCCGGCGGTCCGCTGGTGAACGCTCTGGGCGAGGTGATTGGAATTAATACATTTATCTTTTCCCATGCCGGCGGTTCCGAGGGGGTGGGTTTTGCCCGGCCGATAAATGAGGTGAAGCGGTTTATTCAGGAGGCGCTGGGTCAGGCGCAGGCAGAGTATGAGCGGATAGGCACGAAGATTGGCGCGGTGGTGGCGGATATCAATCCGCAGTTGCGCCGGCGGTTCGGGCTTGCCCATACCCGGGGCGTGGTGGTGGTGTCGGTTCAGGAGGGAAGTGTCGCCGAGCGCATCGGGCTTTTGCCCGGCGATGTGATTCTCCTCGCAGATGGCAAGGTGGTAACCGGCGCCCGGGCGTTGCAGGAAAGGCTGGCAAGGGCGGGTCAGCGGATTGACCTGGTGATTGACCGCAAGGGTGAGCAGTTAAGAATCCTCTATCAGCGCTGATGAGTTCCCGTTATCAGACACCGGAGATGGCAGAGTTGTGGAGCGAGGAGGCGAAGTTCGCCTCGTGGCTGGAGGTGGAGAAGGCGGTGGCAAAGGTGGAGGGTGAACTGGGGATAATCCCGCAGGATGCCGCGGCAAAGATTCAGGACGCCAGTTTCAAACTCAGTGAGATTGAGCGGTTTGAGAAACAGACCAATCACGATGTCATCGCGTTTACGAAGAGCGTTGCCCGCAGTGTCGGTGCCGCAGGCAGGTTTGTCCATTATGGCTTGACCTCCTATGATGTGGTGGACACCGCACTCGCCCTGCGCCTGCAAAGGGCGTGGCGGCTAATTGATGCGGAGTTGCGGGCGTTGAGCAGGACGGTCGCCAGGCTGGCAAGGAAGTACCGGCGGACGCCGATGATGGGCCGGACCCATGGCGTGCATGCCGAGCCGATTACCTTTGGCTTGAAGTGCCTTTCCTGGTGGAGTGAGATTGAGCGCAATCGCCAGCGGGTCGAGCGGGCAAGAGATGAGACCGCCTATGGTAAAATCTCGGGCGTGGTCGGTGCCTATACCCAGTTGGCACCGGTGGTGGAGAAGAGGGTTTTGCGGATTCTCAGGTTAAAGCCCGAGCCGGTGTCAACCCAGGTTGTGCCCCGGGACCGGCATGCGTTTGCGCTCGGTGTCCTGGCGCTGATTGCCGCCAATCTGGAGCGCATCGCCACCGAAATCCGCAATCTGCAGCGCACCGAAATCGGTGAACTGGGCGAGCCGTTTGGCAGAACCCAGGCGGGCTCATCCGCGATGCCGCACAAGAAAAACCCGATTATCTGCGAAAGGGTTTGCTCGCTTGCCCGGGTGGTGCGCAGTTATGTGATTGTTGCGCTGGAAAACATCAACCTCTGGCATGAGCGCGACCTGACCAACTCCGCGGCGGAAAGGATTATTATTCCCGAGTCGTTTACCCTGATTCACTACTGCCTGCGCCAGATGAATAAGGTGCTTGCCGGACTGGTGGTGAACACCGAACGGATGCGGGAAAACCTCTACGCCTCCGGTGCGACATTTTTCTCCCAGGCGTTGCTGTTGGCGCTGGTGGAGAAGGGAATGAGCCGGAGCCGCGCCTATCGCCTGGTGCAGAAACTGGCGTTTACCGCCACTGCCGGGAAAAAGCCCTTTCCGGAACTTGCCCGCAACAGCCCGGCGGTGCGCAAACTCCTGAGCGAAGAGGAACTGCGCCGGGTGTTTGATGTCGAGAAACTCCTGAAGAATGTGCGATTGATTTATCAGCGGCTGGGTCTATCCTGGTGATTGACTTTACCTTTACCCCGGAACAACTTTTTGTCCAGAAACTGTGCCGGGACTTTGCCCGGAATGAGGTCCAGCCGGTGATTGGTGAAAATGACCGCGCCGGCTTTTTTGACCCGCAGATCCCCCGGCGGATGGCGGAACTGGGCATTCTGGGGTTGACCATCCCGAGCCGTTACGGGGGCAGCGGCAATGACTACATCAGCCTGGGGCTTGCCTGCGAGGAACTGGAGTATGTTGACACATCCTTGCGAGTCATCCTCTCGGTGCACATCGGACTCAACTCCCTGACCCTTTTGACCTGGGGCAATGAGGAGCAGAAGCAGCGCTTTCTCATCCCGCAGGCAAGGGGTGACAAACTGGGCGCTTTCGGGCTGACCGAACCGGGGGCGGGCTCGGATGTGGTCGGGATTCAGACGCAGGCGATAAAGGACGGCAAACATTACATCCTCAACGGTGAAAAGACCTGGATTTCCCTTGCCGATGTTGCCGACCATTTTCTTATCTTTGCCTGGCTTGACCAGGAAAAGAAAAGACGCCGAGACCACTCCGGTATCGCCTGCTTTATTCTGGAGCGGGGAATGGACGGGCTGAAAACCACCACCATCAAGGACAAACTCGGGGTCCGGGCTGGTAATACCGGCTCAATCATTATGACCGATGTCCGGGTACCGGAAGAGAATATGCTCGGCCAGCCGGATGAAGGGTTTAAGATTGCACTGTTTGCCATTGACCAGGGACGCTATACTGTTGCCGCGGGTGCCGCGGGTCTGATCCGCGCCTGTCTTGACACCGCGCTGGACTACGCCCGGCACCGGATGACCTTTGGCAAGCCGATTGCCGAACATCAACTGATCAAGGAGATGCTCGGCGAGATGGCGCTTGATTATGAGGTAGCACGGCTCTTATACCTGAAGGCGGGCTGGCGCAAGAACCAGGGCATTCCCGGCACCCGGGAAACATCCGCGGCAAAACTTTATGCCTGCGCCGCCGCGGAAAAGGCGGCAAGCAACGCGGTGCAAATTCTCGGTGCCTATGGCTACTCCGAGGAATACCCGGTTGCCCGGTTCTACCGCAACGCCAAAGGCGCCCAGATATATGAAGGCACCCGCGAGATTCACAAACTCCTGCAGGCGGATTATGCCCTGGGACTGCGCCAGGACAAGCCGTTGCGCTGCTCTCTGCCCAGACCGGATGGCGCTTAACTAAACAAAGGAGGGAAAATGCCGGTGGTATTTCTCAAGTCCGGTGGCACCGCGGTGTGCGGTGGCTACACGGTAAAGGAAGGCGTCGTCAAGATGGTTGATGTCACCTTCAAGGATGCCGGTGTCCCCGCTGGCAAGGAAAAACAGCCGGAGGCGATTGTCTCCCTTACCAATGTGCTCTTTATCCTCCCGGGGCAGTAGTGGTTGCCATCGGTGACGATGTCCCGACCTGCGGTGCTGGTGCGCCGGATTGCCGGGTTACCGGCAGCGGTAAACGAGGCGCTGGATTTTCTCAACTTTGACTTTTCCGGTAAAAGGGTCTGGGTCAAGCCCAACCTCCTTGCCCCGCATCCACCTGCTGCCGGCGTGACCACTGACCCGGAACTTGTCCGTCTGGTGGTGCGCGGGCTCCGGCAGCGGGGCGCCAGGGAGATAATCGTTGGTGACAACCCCGCGGGTGTGCGCCGGGTGGAGATGGAAAAGTTCCTTGCCCCGACCGGTGTGGTCGCGGCAAGTGAAGGTTGTTTTCGTAACATCAGCATCAATCCCGTCACCCTGCGGTTAAACTCCCGCTTTGTGCCCGAGGTGCCGGTATCCGCCGTCATCAATCAGGTGGATGTCATCCTTAATCTGCCGGTGTTCAAGACGCATGGCTTGACCATCATCACCGGTGCAATCAAAAACCTGTTCGGCATCATACCGGGCGGCCACAAGACCTATCTCCACGCCCGGGCGGACACCGCTGCGGAATTTGCCGAACTTCTCGTTGACATCTATCAGGCGGTGCCGGTGCCGGTATTGACGATTATGGACGGCATCCGGGGAATGGACGGACCAAATGGCCCGAGTGGTGGCCGGGTGCTGCAACTGGGGCTCATTCTTGCCAGCGGTTCGCCGGTGGCGCTGGATACGGTGATGGCGCTGCTTGCCGGTGGCAGTCCCGCAAAAATACCTACCCTATCGATTGCCGGCGCCAGGGGGCTCGGTCCAATCCGGAAAGAGGAGATTGACATCGTCGGCGACTTTCAACCCATCAGAGGCTTTATCCTGCCGCCGGTCGGGCTTGCCGCCGCCGTAACCCGGGTCTCCAGATTTGTCTATCCGTTCCTGCGCCGGGTGCCGGTCAATCACCCGAAACTGTGCATCCGCTGTAACGAGTGTGCGGCGAACTGTCCGGTGCAGGCGATTGTCCTCAACCCCTATCCAGTAATTGACCGGAAAAGGTGTATCAGTTGCTTCTGCTGTGCCGAGATTTGCCCGGTGCGGGCGATGACCATCGCCGGTGCCGGCAAGAGCCTGCTTTTGCGCCTCACCGGATAGTGCCGGGCCGGCACCGCTATCGCACTAAAAATATCTTGCCAGGTCCGATTTTCTCTGCTATTATTTTATGTTCTTGTTGACGATGCGAAACCAGTGCCGGCATCGGCACAAAAGAAAGCGAGGAATAAAAGATGAGTTTTATTGAAGATGTTGCCCGGACGATTCGGGCAGAGCTTAAAAGGATTACCGACGCGGGCTGTAGTTTTGCCGACGCCCGCATCTACGATGAGGACAAAACCGAAAGGCTGGTGTTCTACGACGGCAACCTGGAGGTTAACTACCACCAACAGGAGCGGGGTATCGGCGTGCGGGTGTTGAAAAATGGCGCGGTCGGTTTTGCCGCGACCGCTGACTTCCAGGGAATAAAGGAGTGCTTTGACCGGGCGCTGGCAAACGCCGAAGCCGCCGCGCTCCTCCTGGGATTTCCCAAGGATATGGGCGCGCCGAACCCGGTTAAGGGGAAGTATCAACCACCGTTTGTGCGCGACCCGTTCAGTGTGCCTTTGCCCGAGAAGATCGAACTCCTGCGCGCAGTTGACCGGCAGTTGCAGGACAAAATTGTTGAGCACCGGATGGTCGCGGCCCATTTCCAGAAGCGCCGGATATTCTACTTTAACAGTGAAGGCACCGAGATTGAACGCTGGGTGATGAATACCTTTGCCAGTATGACTGCGATGGCACGGGACAAGGAGGGCAGGACCCAGCGCCGGAGTTTTGAGCTAAACTCTGATGGCACCGGCAGCCGGGGCTTTGAGTGGCTTGCCCGAAATGATGCCTTTGCCGCACACACGGAAAGGGTGAAAAAGGAACTGGGCGAACTTCTCGTTGCCGAGACCCTGCCACCCGGGCGCCGGGATGTCATCCTTCTGCCCGGACAGGGACATCTGCAGGTGCACGAGACCATCGGTCACCCCCTGGAGCTGGACCGCATCCTGGGCTATGAACTTTCCTTTGCCGGTGGCTCCCATGTCCGACCACAGGACATCGGCACCCTGCGCTATGGCTCGGAGAAGTTAAACGCCCGGGTGATGGTGGTGGAGAATTCGCCCGGCACATTCGGCTATGATGATGAGGGCACACCCCAGCACGACTACTACCTGATTAAGAACGGCATCCTGGTGAATGTGCTCTGCTGCCGGCTGGACTTAAAGGAGGCAAACGCCAAGGCGGGCAGGACCGTGGTCGAAAAGTCCGGTGCCTCGGCACGCGCCGCAGGCTTTTACAAAACCCCGATTGACCGGATGACCAATGTGTGTGTGGAATGGGGCAACGACGGCACACTTGATGACATCGTCCGGGCAACCGAAAACGGTGTCATCCTCGATATGCCGGTCTCCTGGTCAATTGGCTCCAATCGCGAGCACTTCCACTTTGGCTGTGAGATCGCCTGGGAGGTTAAGGACGGCCAGGTGACCCGGATTTACAAAAACCCGACCTATCAGGGGCACACCCTGGAGTTCTACAACTCGCTGGATATGGTCGGTGACCGCTCCACCTGGCGCCTGATTCAGGTGGCAAACTGCGGTAAAGGTGAACCGAACCAGATTATGGAGGTTGGCCACGGGGTGCCGGTGATGCGTTTTAAAAATGTCCTGACCGGAGAAGGGAGGTAAAGATGTTAAACGCACGCATCCGGGAACTGCTGCTGGCGGCGCGGGACTATGCCCGCAAGAACGGTATCAACGCCGAGTTTCTCCTGCATCGGGAGCGCTCCAGCCTCATCCGGCTCGGCAACTCCGCCATCGCCCTTTCCACCGCTGAAGAACTGACCCGGCTGGACATCTCAGTTCAGGATGGACGCCGGGTCGCAGACCTCTCGCTCACCGGCGACATCACCTCGCTCAACCAGTTAAAAGAGGCGCTGCACCAGACCGCAGAAAACTGCCGTTACGCTCCGGAAAAGGAGTACCAGCCGATATTCGGTGTGGTGGAAGAGCCGGTTGATGACGATACCGGCTATGACCCGGCACTGGAGGCAATCTCGCCCCAGGACAAGGCAGCGTTCTGCGCCCGGGTGATTAAAACAATTAAACCCCGCGGCGACTACAACTTCTCTGGCTCCTGGTCAACCGGTGCCACCGAAATCTACTACACCACCACCGCGAATGACAATGAGGCATACCGCCGGCTCACCGATGGCAAACTGGTCCTCGTCTTAAAGCACGAGACCAAAAAATGGGAACTGTCCGCGGAGCGCACCCAGAAAAGGGCGGGTGAGTTCAATGCCGACGAAATCATCGCCGAACTGGAAGCTCTGCTGCCCATTTACGAAAACAACCCGGGCTATCGTACCACCATCGGTCCCCAGCGGGTGCTGTTTGGCCCGCAGGCGATCGCCCAGCTCGTTTCCCTCTGTATCTGGGGCGGGTTCTTCGGCAGGATGTGGGAAGAGGGTCGGGCGTTCACCTCGAAAAACAAAATCGGGGATAAAATCTTCTCCGAGCAGATTACCATCGTTGACGACCCGGAAAACCCGCTGGTTTTTCAGATGCCCTTCGACTTCATCGGCAAGAGGCGCCGGCTCTTTAAACTGGTGGAAAAGGGGATATTCGCCGGTATCACCTATGACTCGCACACCGCAGCAAAATACAAAAAATCACCCACCGGTCACGACCTGCACAACTGGGATGTGGTCCTTGCCACCGGCAAAGGTCCCGCCGAACTGAACGAGGCACTTGCCCTCGCGGAAAACGCCCTTTATATCCCACACCTCCACTACATCCATATGCCGGACCCGACCCGGGGCATCTTCACCGGCTCCTCCCGCTTCAACGCCCTCTTAATCAAAGACGGCAAATTCGTCGCGCCCATTTTCTCCACCCGCATCACCGACGCCATCCCGAACCTGTTCAACAATGTGGTCGCCATCGCCAGTTCCGCGGTCGCCCAGAACGAATCCGCCACCTACGAAAGACGCCAGCCCGAGGCGGTCGCAGTGCCCGGCTGGCTCATCTGCGACAATGTCCGTATCTCCGATGTCGCAGAAAGTTTCTGATGCGCCGCCGTCCTGACCGGTAGAAGATGATCAAGGCGGTTGGTTTTAACTGCAGCCCCCGTCCCCGGGGCAACACCTATCTCGCACTCAACACCGTCCTGACGGAACTGAAAAATGGCGGTATCACCACTGAACTGGTCCAGGTGGGCGGGCTCAACCTCCACGGCTGTCGCGCCTGCCTGAAATGCGCCGAGACCCGGGACCGCAGATGCCACGGCTGGGATGACGATATGAACCCGCTGATTGAAAAGATGTTTACCGCGGACATCATCCTCATCGGCTCGCCGGTCTACTTCAGTTCGATGACCGCCGAGGCAAAGGCGCTCATTGACCGGGCGGGCTATGTTGCCGGTAAAAATGACAACCCGCTCCGGCGCAAAATTGGTGCCGCGGTGGTGGCGGTGCGCCGGGGTGGTGCCAATGTTGTATTTGCCGAAATCAACTACTTCTTCCTGATTCGCGAGATGATTGTCCCGGGCTCAACCTACTGGAACTTTGGCATCGGAATGAAGCCCGGCGAAATCCTTAACGACGAGGAAGGCATCCGCACCTTCAAAAACCTCGGCCGCAACATCATCTGGCTGGCAGAAAGACTGTGGGGACAAAACCCGAACCGCGACACCGCGCAATCAACCGCCAACCGATGAAATAACCACCAGGACGGTATCCCGGGTAAAGGACGCTGGTTTAACACACTGATTTACAATTAGTTATAGAAAAATATCCTGCAAAATAATCACAATCGGGCAGGCGGGGGCTAGCCCGGGGCTAGCCCCGGGACTGCTCCCGGGGTTGCTCTGATATTAACCATCAGCCCGGAATCCAGCCCAACCAGCGGGCAAAAATAGCGGTTTAATCCGGCAACTACTTCACCCGCACCAGCCGGTCTTCCACCGGAATTAGCCATTACCATAACCCCAGAAGCAACAGCCCGCATCACCGCTAATCCATATTACCCGCTAACTACAATCGCTCCTTTGCCCTGAACCGCGCCCGCAGATGCCGATAACGACACCACCACAATTTTACCAGCAATTCTCTTCCTTCCCGCGCCGGTCAGAGAAAAATGTCCGCTGACGCCAGCCTTGACTTTGTCCGATTTTATCGCTATTTTTTTCTACCCCGTGATGCCGAGGTGGCGGAAATGGCAGACGCGCTAGCCTCAGGAGTTAGTGGGGAAACCCATGGGGGTTCAAATCCCCCCCTCGGCACCAGAGAATAACAGAAATAATTAGCGCCGAAGGTTTTCGCCGGACAGAAGTTTTTTCCGGGTTATCTGGATTATTTAATTTAAACCCTGCCGAACATCCGCTGCAGCCGGAGCCGCAGCACCAGGATAAACGCCCGCCAGATAATCCGCCGCGACATCTTTGATACGCCAGCACGGCGCTCGGTAAAGACAATCGGAATCTCCTTTATCCTGCCACCCTTGCGCCAGATTAAAAAGTCAATCTCAATCTGAAACCCGTAGCCATCCTCTTTTAACTGATTCAGGTCCAGTTTGCGCAGCATATCACACCGGTACGCCTTGAACCCGGCGGTCAAATCCCGCACCGGACAGCCGGTAACCTTGCGGGCATACAGGCAGGCAAAATAGGACAACAGCAGCCGTTTCATCGGCCAGTTGACAATTGAGATACCATCAGAGTAACGGGAGCCAATCACCAGGTCGTAATCCTTTAACAGCGCAATCATCTCCGGAATCTTTTCCGGCGGATGGGAAAAGTCCGCATCCATCTCAAAGCAGTAATCATAGCCGTGTTCCAGGGCATAGCGAAACCCCATAACATAGGCGGTACCCAGCCCGAGCTTCTTCTCCCGCCGGATGAGTTTTATCCGGGGATTGGCCCTCTGCATCTTTTCAACAATGTCACCGGTTTTGTCCGGCGAGTTGTCGTCAATTACCAGGACATCCAGCTCCCCAGACTGAGACAGGACAATCGGAATAATCCGCGCAATGTTTTCCGCCTCGTTATAGGTCGGCATAATCACAAGACCACGTGCCACAGAACTATCATATTGATTACCCGCCGGTTGTCAACATAAGAGCAGGGACAACGGTCCAATTATCTAACCCATTGTCTAAACGGAACTTAACATCATCAACCCTCTGCTTTACTTGACATTAGAAAATTATTGACTATTTTATTTAGGTTAATAATGAAAAAAATTCCGCTATTTCTTCTGGTGCTTCTGGCTATTGCGAACGCCGGGCGGGTCGCGGTATTTATCCCTAACGACCTGTTTCGGGACGATGAGTTTGAACCGGTGGCCGGCGTGCTGGAGCGTGCCGGGATTGAGGTGGTGGTGGTGTCCAATGAAACCACCGCTGCCCAGGGCTTTGATGGATTGCTGGTGAAACCCCGGATGCTTTATCAGGAGGTTCGGCCCGATGACTTCGCGGCGCTTGTTCTAATAGATGGTTCCGGACTTGTCCCCTATCTTGAAGACTCGGTATTGCATAGACTGTGTCAGGAGTTTATTGCCCGCGGCCGGCTCGTGGCAGGAATTGAACTGGCACCGCTGGTATTTGCCTATGCCGGCATTCTCAAAGGAAAAACCGCCACCGTATTCCCGGACCATCATTCCATCGGGGTTTTGAAAGAGCACGGCTGCCGCCACAGTTTCCGTTCGGTGGTGGTCGATGGCAACATCATCACCGCCGCGAAAGCCGAGGATGCGGTCGCCTTTGCCCGGACCGTCGTGAAAATGCTCAAAAGGAGATAAGGTGCGGGCGCTGGTGCAAAGAGTTCTCCGGGCACGGGTCGTGGTGGATGGCGCGGTAACAGGAGAAATCGGACCGGGGGCGCTGGTCTTCCTGGGTATCGGCAAGAACGACAGCGAAACTCATTGCCGGCAACTTGCCAGCCGGATTGCCAACCTGCGCATCTGGGATGATGAAAACGGAAAAATGAACCGTTCGCTGTTAGAGACGGGCGGGGCGGTGCTGGTTGTTTCCCAGTTTACGCTCTACGCTGATGCCAGCAGCGGTCGGCGACCGTCTTTCTCTAACGCCTGTGAACCAAAACGGGCTGAGGAACTCTATGAACGGTTTATCACCGAACTGCGCTACCTCGGTGTGCCGACCGCAACCGGCAAATTTGGCGCCCGGATGGATGTGGAACTGGTAAACTCCGGACCGGTGACGATAATGCTTGAAGAGGAGTAAAGATGATTCGCAGTATGACCGGGGTTGGACGAGCCGAAGGGATGCTTGCGTCCTACGGGGTGAAGTTGACGGTGGATATCCGCTCGGTGAACCACAAATACTTTGAACTGGTGGCAAAACTACCACCACCGCTTGCCGCCTACGAACGGGATGTATACGAACTAATCCGCCGGGTAATCCATCGGGGTTATCTCCAGTTACAGGTAACGATGGACGAAACCGCCGCCACGCCGGTGATTACCATCGACCGTGCCCTGGTAGCCGAGTACCTGCGCCTCGCCCGGGAGTTGAAAAAGAAATACCACCTGGAGGGCGAACTGAACATCAACACCCTCTTCACCCTGCCCGGAGTAATCAACACCAGAAAACCCAACTCCAATCACAGCCGGCTCTGGCAGGCAAGCAAACGGGTAATCAACCAGGCACTCACCCAGCTGGTGAAGATGAAACAGGCAGAAGGAATGGCGCTGGTGCGCGACCTGCGCAAGCGGGTAAACAAAATCCGCCGGGCGGTGCGGGCGATTGAGCAGCGCGTCCCGAAACGACTCGCCGAACGCCGCGAGAACATAATCGAACAGTTACAGGCGCTCAACATTCAGGCAAACCCAAAACGGCTGCTCGAGGAAGTGGCGTTTATTGCGGAAAAGATTGACATCCACGAAGAGTGTGTCCGGCTCAAGAGCCACTGCAGTATGTTCCTTCGCGCCCTGCACAGTTCCCAGACATCGGGCAAGAAACTGGACTTCATCGCTCAGGAGATGCTCCGCGAAACCGACACCCTGGCAGCAAAAGCCCGGGATATGGTCATCTCGCGCCGGGCAATTGAGATTAAAGGCGAAATCGAGAAACTGAAGGAACAGGTGCGTAATGTTGAATAAACACCATCAGCCGTTTCTGGTTGTCCTCTCTTCACCATCGGGCGCGGGTAAAACCTCCATCTGCCGTGAGGTAGTCCGGCAGGATAAAAACATATTTTACTCAGTATCCGCCACCACCCGACCCCGGCGACCGGGCGAACGCAACGGCAAAAGCTACATCTTTCTGAGCGACGACCGGTTTCAGCGGATGCTCAAGCAAAACCAGCTCCTGGAATACGCCCGGGTCTATGGCTACTTTTACGGCACACCAAAACAGCCGGTGCTCAACGCCTTCCGGAAGGGCAAGGATGTAATTGCCGACCTGGATATCCAAGGAATGCGCTCCTGTAAAAAACTCCTGCCGGAGCGGACGGTGACGGTATTCATCCTGCCGCCCAGTCTAAAAGAACTCACCCGCCGGCTCAAAAGGCGGGGCACCGAAACCCCGGAGGAATTTAACCGGCGCCGCTCGGCGCTCGCTACCGAACTGGCGGCAATTCCGGAGTTTGACTATCTGGTAATTAATGATAAACTAAACCGGGCGGTCCGGAGTGTCCTGGCAATAATCAATGCCGAACGGCTCCGGGTCACCCGTAGAATTAAGTCAAAGGAGGTTTAAAAAGATGAAGTGGACTTCCATTGAAGAATTGTGGCGTATTTATCCAAACAAGTATCTGGCTTTGAACATCGCCGCCCTGGAGGTGCGGCGGACAATTGACGCCCTGAATCGGGATGAAATTCAACTGCCGACCAATATCTACGACTACGCCCTGAAACGCCTCTTGCGCGGTGAACTAAAGTACGCTCCCCTGACCGAAGAAGAACTGGCGGCGATGTTAAGCCAGCACCGCAGCGAAGAGGCCGCCTCCCGCCGCGCTTAAACAGACCGCGCCTGTTCTTTTCCGGGGTGAAGGGTGAGCCAGCTAGAACTCCTTTTGGGCGTCACCGGCAGCATCGCCGCCTACAAGGCGCTGGAACTGGTCCGCCTGTGCCGCAAGCACAACTGGGGCGTCACCGCCGTGATGACCGCGGCTGCCTGCCGGCTGGTGGGAGTGGAATCATTCCGCACCCTGACCGGTAGACCGGTGGCAAAAGACCTTTTTCCAGAAGAACGGGTCTTTTCCTCCCCGGTCGCGCATATTGACCTCGCCACCCGTCCCGACATAATCCTCGTTGCACCCGCGACCGCCAACATCATTGGTAAACTGGCGCACGGTATCGCTGACGACCTACTCTCAACCATCCTCCTGGCAATTCCCGAGGAAAAGGTGCGTCAGGGTCGGGTACTCTTCGCACCGGCGATGAACGAAAATATGTGGCGGAATCGGGTTGTTCAGGACAATGTTAGCCGCCTGCGCGAAATCGGATTTAGATTTATCCCGCCGGCGGAAGGTGAACTTGCCTGCGGCGCAACCGGCACCGGCAGGATGGCAGAACCAGCGACCATATTCGCCTACTGCCAGTCAACCCTGGCAAACCTTCCCGACTTATCCGGTGTCTCGGTCCTGGTCACCACCGGCAGAACCGAGGAGCCGATCGACCCGGTGCGCATCATCACCAACCGCTCCTCCGGTCTTATGGGTGTGGAAATTGCCCGGCAGTTCGCTATCGCTGGTGCCCGCACCCGGCTTGTTGCCGGTGCGGTGTCGGTGCCGCTTCCTGTCGACGCCATCCGGGTGAACACAACCGGTGAGATGGCCGCGGCGGTGGAAAAACTACTGCCCGAAACCGATATCCTGGTAATGTGTGCGGCGGTTGCTGACTACCGGCCCGCGGCACCCGCGCACGACAAGCACCACGCCGCCGCACTGACCCTGAAATTGACCCGCACACCGGATATCCTGAAACTGGTCGCCAGCAAGAAAAGCCGTCCCTTGCTGGTTGGATTTTCTCTGGACACCTCGCTGGCACGGGCAAAGACAAAACTCCGGGATAAAAACCTTGACCTGATCGTCGCCAACCCGGTAACAACCGCGGGCAGTGAAAAGATTAAACCAACCGTCATCCTGCGCTCCGGTGCGACCCGGCGCTTCCCGGAGCTCACCAAGTCGGAGTTTGCCCGGGAGCTGGTAAAAATTATTGCCCAGGTGTTCAAGAAAGACAGATAGCGTATGGCAACCAATCCGGAAACATCTTCTCGCGACCGCAAGCCACCTCAGGCGCTTGAGGCGGAAGCCGCGGTGCTCGGCGCCATCCTCCTGGACCAGGAGGCACTGCCCCGGGTGATGCACTTCCTCAAACCAGAACATTTCTATCTACCGGCACATCGCGCCATCTACGAGGCGATGCTGAACCTCTTTGACCGCAAACAGCCCTATGACATCATCACCGTCACCAACGAACTGCGCCGGATGAAGCAACTGGAAGATGTTGGTGGCCAGGCGTTCCTCTCCGCGCTCCTTGACACTGTGCTCACCGCCGCCAACTGCGAGGAGCATGCCCGGCTCGTCCTGGAAAAGGCGATTCAGCGCCAGTTAATCCAGACCGCCACCGAAATCATCCAGCACGCCTATGAGGAAAATCGCAACCCCGAAGAACTCCTGGAAGTTGCCGAAAGCAAGATCTTTCAGTTACGGCAGGCGGGCGAGGTAAAAAAGTTCCACCTCGTCCGGGATATGCTGATGTCCGAGATTGAGCGAGTGGAAAAGGCACGGGAAGAGAAGCAGTTCATCACCGGTATCGAGACCGGCTTCCGCGACCTGGACGCCCTGACCTCCGGGTTCCAGCCCGGTGACTTCATCATCATCGCCGGCCGCCCCTCAATGGGCAAAACCGCCCTTGCCTTAAACATCGCGGTCAACGCCGCCACCCGGGTCAGCCGGAAGGTCCCGGTCGCCATCTTCAGCCTGGAGATGTCCACCGAGAGTTTAATCCAGCGTCTCATCTGTTCCGAGGCACGGGTGTCGTTGCCGAAACTGCGCCGGGGTATGCTCACCCAGCAGGAATACACCCGGGTGATCACCGCGGTTGGTCACCTCTCCGAGGCAAAAATCTACATTGACGACTCACCTGGCCTCAATGCCCTGGAAATGCGGGCACGGGCACGGCGCCTGAAAGGTGACCACCCGGACCTGGGTATGATTATCATTGACTACCTGCAGTTGATGGAGACCCACGGTGACCGCCGCCGGGAAAAGAACCGCCAGCAGGAGATATCGGAAATCTCCCGGGCGCTCAAGGCAATGGCAAAGGAACTGAATGTCCCGGTTGTTGCCATCTCCCAGCTCTCCCGGGCGCCAGAAACCCGCCAGGACAAAAGACCGCAACTTGCCGACCTGCGGGAGTCCGGTGCCCTGGAACAGGATGCGGATGTTGTCCTGCTTCTTTACCGTCCCGCCGCCTACCGGACAAAGGAATGGGCAAAACTGGATGAAAACACAAAACGGGCAACCGAACTTAACCTCGCCAAACAGCGCAACGGCCCGACCGACACCATCAATCTGGTATTCCTCTACGACTGCATGCGCTTTGAGAACGCCGAGACCCGCTATACCGAAGAAGAACCTGTTGAAGAGGTCCCCGAAGACGAGTTTAACATCTGATGAAACGGACCCGTTTTGTCTGCCAGAACTGCGGTTACGAATCAACCGGCTGGCTTGGCCGCTGCCCCAGTTGCGGCGAGTGGAATAGCCTGGTTGAGGAAAAAATACCCGAGCAGAAAAGGGAGCGCCGGAAAACCACTCGCACCAGTTCTACCGGTGGGACGCCTGCCTTGCCGGTGCCGCTTCGTTCCGTCTCCCTTACCACCGCGGCACGCCTCGCCACCGGCATTGAGGAACTGGACCGGGTCCTCGGCGGCGGCATCGTTCCCGGCTCATTGCTCCTCCTAGGTGGTGAGCCCGGTGTCGGCAAATCCACCCTTTTACTGCAGATGTGTCACCTGCTCGCAATCCGGGGCATCAGGGTGCTCTATGTCACCGGCGAGGAGTCCCCCGAACAGGTGCGCCTGCGGGCGGAGCGACTTGGCTCCAACGCCGCGGAACTGTTTGTCCTCGCCACCGTTGAACTGGACGACATCCTCGCCGCGGTAGAACAGACCCGCCCCGGTGTCCTGATTGTCGACTCCATCCAGACCATCGCCAGCGGTGCGCTCACCAGTGCGCCTGGCAGTGTTGCCCAGGTGCGGGAGTGCACCGGTGAACTCCTCCGTCTGGCAAAGGCAAACCGGCTTACCGTATTTATCATCGGTCATGTGACCAAATTCGGTGCCATTGCCGGACCAAAAACCCTGGAACATATGGTCGACACCGTCCTCTACTTTGAGGGCGAAACATCCCAGAACTACCGCATCGTCCGGGCGGTAAAGAATCGCTATGGCTCCACCAACGAAATCGGGGTGTTTCAGATGACCGAAGCCGGACTGAAAGGGGTTGAAAACCCCTCGGAGTTATTCCTTTCCGGACGCCGGACCGATGTCTCCGGCTCCGCGGTGGCAGCCACCCTGGAAGGAACCCGTCCCCTCCTGGTGGAAATTCAGGCGCTGGCAGCACCAACACCATTCGCCCTGCCCCAGCGGGTGGCAACGGGTTTTGACCTCCGGCGTCTGGCGCTACTTCTGTGCATCCTCGAGCGCCGCGCTGGCATCGCCGCCGCAGGAAAAGACATCTTCCTTAACATCGCCGGCGGTCTTAAACTTACCGAACCGGCGGTTGACCTGGGGGTAATCGCGGCACTCGCCTCGGCACTGCGCAACACACCCCTTCCGGCTGACACCGTGCTCTGGGGTGAGGTCGGGCTTGCTGGTGAGGTGCGTTCGGTTATCCGCAACGAATCCCGGATTACCGAGGCAGAACGGCTGGGCTTCAAACGGGCAATTGTGCCCGCGCCCAGCCCGAAAACGAAAAAGAACCGCCTCCAGGTGGTGCCGGTGGACACAATCACCACCGCACTGAAAATTTTGGGGTTAAAGAAATGAGAAAGAATTGGGGAGGATACCATGTTTTTTTCTCGTCCCAAAACATTTGTTATGGACATCAACACCCTTGCCGACCCGAGGGTTATCCAGTTTCTCAAGACTGGTCTGGTAACCGGCAGAATTATCGTTCCCGAACCCGAACAACCAAAAGGAGAAAATGACCACCTCAATCGTCGTGCCCTGGAAAACCTCAACTCCCTGAGAAACACCCCGGGCATCAAACTCAAAACCTGCCCGGGTATCAAAACCATTACCGACCTCATCGCCCTTGCCCGCAAAAACCGCGCCACCATCATCACCACCCGCATCGACCTGAAATCCCAGGCAAATGGACTGCCGGTGGTCACCACGCTTGAACTGTTTGAACTGTTCCGGCCCGCCTATCTACCCGGCACCGTGCTCCGGGTCCGGATTAGCAAACGGGGCAAAGAAAGAAACGAAGGTATCGGCTATCTCGAAGGCGGCATCAAGGTGGTGGTGGAAAACGGCGGCAGCAATGTCGGCAATGAGATTGAGGTGGTAATCAAAGGTAGCATTGATACCGATGTCGGGCAGGTGCTATTTGCCCAGCCCCGTTTTCAGGAGATAAAATAAGGACGCTGGCGTCCGCTCCGGGGTGCTGCGTCCCTTACCCTGCGTCCGGAACACACAGCTGTTTCCGAACCGCCTTGCGGGACGCAGGTGCCGGTATTGGCACCACCGCTCCGCTGGCGCCGCGTTCGGTTCACCCGCGGGAGTAAACACCAGCTGTCCTTCATCAACAATCTGCCCCGCACCACAAAAATGGCGGGCTATCGAGCGGCATTGCGCAGCATTATAGGGCGGAAGTTATGCGATTATGCTCCCCGCATCGATAGCCCGGAAGCCGAATAACCATCACTCCCCACAGCTCCTGAACCATCACAATGCACAATCCGTTCCGCAGCCCGATGCGCAGGCTTGTGCCGCTAACACCCTGAAAAACATAAATTTGTCCAGCCTGAGCCCTGCCTCACCAACATTTTCCCTCTCAAGCCGGCATACAACTAACCCCGGCATAATAAATGAGTTGTCCAGGCCGGACCGCTCGCCAGCACCACCCCCATTTATCCGCACCTGCCAGAATAAAATAGCCCGGGAAAAACCAGGCATAACCCCCTGATAAAACCCCAGCCTTCACCTCATTACTGGACAAAGATTCAACCCGGCGTCTGCCAGAAGAACAAAACCTGTATTAAACCTGCGGTTATGCCCGAGACC
>FWWL01003427.1_pt1 | contig 22271 bp, 21 predicted proteins | sample 2228331 | NCBI WGS metagenome assembly FWWL01 (sample SAMEA103939775, study PRJEB20133) | metagenome | reverse complement strand
GAGGATTCACTACTTTTGGCAGAGGAGGCAGGCCATGCTGTACGAGATGATGATGGCGCGGCAGCAGGAGCTGGAGGCAATGGAGCGCACCATCGCCCAGCGGATGGAGCTGGAGCGGGTGCTCCAGGTGGAGCGGCTGGAGCGCGCGTTGAAGCGGGTGCGCGCTAAACTGCAGCTGTTCCCGGACCTGGTCGAGGCGAAGTAGCGCCGGCCCGGGCAGAGGAGAGGGATGGCGAAGGTATCGCGGGCGCACCTGGAGGCGCGGCGCCAGAGCATCCTGGCTGCCGCGGCGAAGGTGTTTTCGGAGAAGGGCTTCGCGGCGGCGACGATGGCGGACATCGCCCAGGAGGCGGGGATTTCGCCGGGGGCGATCTACCGCTATTTCGCGAGCAAGGATGAGCTGGCGCGCGATTGCTGGGACGATTCGGCGGAGGCGGTGAAGGCTGCCTGGCTCCACCCGGAGCTGGTGGAGACGGACTTCGTGGCGCTTTCGCGGGCGACGTTCGAGATGGTGGAACGCCCCGGGGCGGACATGGACACGCGGCTCTTCCTGGAGCGGGTGCTGACCGCGGTGCGCGAGCAGGATGATACGCTGCGCGGGCAGCACGATGCGGAGGTGGAGCGGACGCTGGAGGGGGTGGTGTACCTGCTGCGGCGGGAGTTTGGGCCGGCGCTGGAGGGCTGGGATGCGAAGGCGCTGGCCCAGGCGCTGTTTTCGTTCTACTGGGGCACGCGGCTGATGCGGCTGATTTCGCCGACGGGGCTTTCGCCGCGCGAACAGTTCGAGGTCATCCACGCGCTGATGTCGGCCGCGCTGAAGCCGGCCGGGGAGCGGCAGGGCGAGGGGGAGGGGGCCGGGACGGCCTGAGCGACGGGGCCGCGGCCGGCGCTACGGGCGCTCGAGGAGGATGGCATCGCCCTGGCCGGTGCCGGAGCAGATAGCGGCGGCGGCGTAGCGGGCGTGGGCTTCCTGGAGCTGGTAGGCCGCGGTGAGGACGAGCCGGGCGCCGGTGGCGCCGATGGGGTGGCCCATCGCGACGGAGCCGCCCCAGCGGTTGACGCGCTCGGGGTCCCACTGCAGTTCGCGGCCGCAGATGAGGGGCACGCAGGCGAAGGCCTCGTTCACCTCGATGATGTCGAAGTCGTCGATGGCGAGGTGGGTGCGTTCGGCGAGGCGGCGGAGTGCGAGCGCGGAGGCGACGGGGTACTCGGCCGGGCGGGTGGCCGATTCGGCCCAGCCGGCGATGCGGGCGAGCGGGGTGAGGCCGAAGCGCCGCCCGGCTGCCTCGGAGCCGAGGAGGAGGACAGCCGCCCCATCGTTGGTGCCCGGTGCGTTGCCGGCGGTGATGGCGCGGGTGCCGTAGACGGTGGGAATGCGGGCGAGGCGCTCGACGGTGGAGTTGGGGCGGGGGCTTTCGTCGCGGGCGAGGGCGATGTGGCTGGGCTCGCGGGGGTTGGGCACGGGGGTGATTTCGCGATCGAAGTGGCCGGCTTCGAAGGCGGCGCCCCAGCGGCGCTGGCTGCGCACCGACCATTCGTCCATCTCCAGGCGGGAGACCTCGCGGCGGGCCGCCATGTCATCGGCCTGGTTGGCCATGTGGACATCATCGAAGGCGCACCAGAGGCCGTCGAAGATCATGCCGTCGACGAGGGTGCGGTTGCCCATGCGGGCGCCCCAGCGGGTGTGCATGTCGTAGTAGGGGACATTCGACATCGATTCCATGCCGCCGGCGATGACGAGGTCGGCTTCGCCGAGCTGGATGAGGCCCGCCGCGAGCGTGACGGCGCGCATGCCGCTCCCGCACACCTTATTGATGAGGGTGCTGGGGGTGGAATCGGGGAGGCCGGCGGCGATGAGGGCCTGGCGGGAGGGAAGCTGGCCGGCCCCAGCCTGGAGCACCTGGCCGAGGATGACGTTCTCGATGGCCTTAGGTTCGAGGTGGTTGCGGGCGATGAGCGTGCGAATGAGGAGCGCGGCGAGGTCGCTGGCTGCGTACTCCTTCAGGGCCCCGCCGAACTTGCCCCATGGGGTGCGCGTTGCGTCGTAGATGAAGGCGGCGGGCATGTCGGCTCCAGCGTATCCGGGCGAGGGGGGAAGGTACAGGCGCCGTCAGGCGGGCTGGCCGATGCAGGCGCGGCAGAGGCCGTTGATGCTGAGGGAGACGGAGCGGGGGACGAAGTGATCGGTGGCGGCGGCGCGGGTGATGATACCCTCGAGGTCGGGGTCGCCGACGAGGACATCGGCGATGCTGCCGCAGGCGGTGCAGACGAGGTTGACGTGGGGCCGGGCGACGGGGCCGTAGCGGGAGCCGTCGGGCGTTTCGAGCTTTTCGATGAGGCCGGCGTTGGCGAGGGCTGCGAGGTTGTTGTAGACGGTGGCGCGGCTGAGCGTGGGGAACTGTTCGGAGAGGGCGCGGTAGAGGTCCTCGGCGGAGAGGTGGCGGTCGTGGGAATCGAGGACGGCGGCGAAGAGGGCGAGGCGCTGGGTGGTCGCCGCGAGGCCGTGGTCGGCCAGAAGCTCGAGGAGTTCATGCGCCGGGCGGGAGGACTTCATGCTGCTTCCAGTTTCGCGCCGGGAGCGGGAGGCTTCAACCGGACGCGTTCGGTGGCGGTTCTCGAGTGGGTGCCAGTCGCGGGCTGGAACGATTCGCGGCCGCACGTGCGGCGGGCTGTGGCCGGGAGAGCGCGTGGTCCGCTGGCGGCCGGGGCGCCTATACTCTGGGGCAGGCCAGCGGTCGCGACTTCCCCCGGCGGGGCGGCGCAGGCAGGCCAAGGGAGGCATTCCGAGATGAAGAAGCTGATCGGGATCTTCGCGCTGCTCGGCGCGCTGGTTGGCGCGGTGATGTTCTGGCGGCGCCGCCAGGATGATGACGAGTTCCTGGACGAGGAGCTGGACTAGCTGGCCGGCGACGGCGACGGTGCGATGATTCGCCCGGTGGTGACGGGCCTGGGCGTGACGGCGGCGGCCGCCGGTGGCGGGAGCGCGTGGGAGGCGCTGCTGGCGGGACGGCCGGCCGCGGGCAGGTGTGCGCCGGGCGATGAGGGGGAGCCGCTGCCGGGCATCGGCTTCGATGAAGGGTTTCGCCCGCACCCTGGCATCCCGAGGAATGTGGTGCACTTCCTCGACCGTGGGTCGCTGCTGGCGCTCGATGCCGCGCTGCGGGCACTGGAATCGGCCGGGCTGGGCGCTGGCGCGGGCGATGCGCGGCGGTTCGGCATCGCCGATGGGCTGCCCTACCGGGCGCCGGGGCAGGGGGCGATGTTCGCGCCGTACGGGCACCTGGTGGCGCGGGTCCTCGGCGTGCGGGGCCCGGTGGTGACGGTGGGCGGGGCCGAGGCGAGCGGCATGGCCGCGCTGGCGGCGGCGGTTCGGCTGGTGGCGCGCGGCGAAGCCGATGTGGTCATCGCCGGGGCGGCACAGGCACTCCAGCGGCCGCTGCTGGAGCACCTGCGGGCAGCGAGCGCCGAGGAGGCGCGACCGTTCGACCGCGAGCACGCGGGGATGGTGGCGGCGGAGGGTGCAGCCTTCCTGGTGGTCGAGGCGGAGGCGCACGCCCTGGCGCGGGGTGCCCGCATCCTCGCGCAGGTGGCCGGGACGACCGAGGTGTTCGACCCGGCGGCTGAGCCGACGGCGCTCGCCGATGGGCACGAGGCCGGGCGGCTGATGCAGGCGGTGCTGGCCAGTGCGGGGTTCCTGCAGAACCAGGTCGATGCGTGGTTCTCCTGCGCCGACGGGCGGCCGGGGCTCGATGTGGCCGAGGGGTTGGGCGCGGCGCAGACCTTCGGGCGGCACGCGTACTACATGGATGTGACGGCCCCGGCGGGTGCGCTGGGTCAGATGCTGGCGGCGAGTGGCCCGGCGGCAGTCGCGGCGGCGATCGAGGCGATGGCGGCGGGCGAAGTGCCGCCGGTGGCCGGGCTGCGCACGCCGATCGAAGGGATGGAGCTATCGTTCGTGCGGGAGCGAAAGCGGGCGAAGCTGGATTGCGTGCTGGTGACCTCGCTGGGGACGGGCGGGCTGGGGGCCGGGGTGTTGCTGACGGTGCCGTGAGAATTGTTGAACCTGGTGAGCAGAATCTTTCGCCTTTGCCGGTGCTGGGCTAGGATGGCCGTGTGGCGATCGAGCTGACGTTCCTGGGGCGCACCTGTTTCCGCCTGCGTGGTCGCGAGGGGACGGTGCTGATGGATCCCTGTCCGCCGGATTCGGGGTTTGCGCTTGGCAAACAGACGGCGAATGTGGTGACGCTGAGCCTGGCCGAGGACCCGCAGTACAGCTACCGGCAGGCGGCTCCCGGGGCGATGGTGCTCGATGCGCCGGGTGAGTACGAGATTGGCGGGGTGCTGGTGACGGGGCTGGGCTCGCGCCGGAACGACGGGCGGCGGACGGTGAGCTTCGTGGTCGAGCTCGATGGCATCCGGGTGGCCCACCTGGGGTTGCCAACGAGCGGCCAGCTGCCGGACCTGGGCGATGTCGACGTGCTGCTCCTGCCGGTGGGGGGCGACGGCTCGTACAACGCGGTGGTGGCGGCGGATGTGATGACGCGGATTGAGCCGAAGGTGGCGATCCCGATGCATTACCGGGCCGGGCCCGAACGGCTGGAGCTGGACAGCCTGGAGAAGTTCCTTGCGGAGACGGGAACACGGCCGGAGGCGCAGCAGCGGCTTTCGCTGACGCGCAGTTCGCTGCCCGCGGACCTGACGGTGGTGGTGCTGGAGCCGCGGCTGGCGGGGTAGACGCGCCGGGGTTCGCTCAGACGGGCTGCTGCACGACGCGGAGGGGGAAGCTGGCGAGGAGCTCGTAGCTCGCACCGGCGGGGGTGAGGCGGCTGCGCATGAGGGAGACCTGGGAGGTGCGCCAGCTTACCTGGGGGATTTCGGTCTTGCCGACGGCGACCTCGATTTCGGCTCGCTGGCGTGTGGAGACCTCATCGCGGACGCGGCCGAGGGTGAGGTGGGGGCGGAAGGGGCGGCGCTCGGGCTCGAAGCCGACGACGCCGAGCGCGGCGTTCACGGAGCGGACGAGGGCTTCGAGGCGGAGGACATCGCCGGCGACGCCGATCCACATGAGGCGGAGGCCCTCGCGGCCGCCGAAGGTGCCGATGGTCGAGAATTCGAGTTCGAAGGGGGAGTGCCCGACGACGGCCTCCTGGATGGCGAGCTTGACGTGGGGGAGTTTGCGGGTGGGGACTTCGCCGAGGAATTTGAGCGTGATGTGGACGCCTTCCGGGCGGACCCAGCGCACGGCGTTACCGGACCGTGCGCGGAGGTCATCGATGACGCCGCGGATGGCGTCTTTCACGTCATCGGGCACTTCGCAGGCGACGAAGAGCCGGACGTGCTCCTGTGCGGGTTCGCTCATGGCTGGTGACTTCCAAAGAACAAGGATGTGGCATTTCCGCCACACACACCGGGCGCGGCTCCTGGTGGGAGTTCCGCGAGGATGCGGTCGAGCTGACGCCGCGGGGCGAGCAACGGAAAGTCGGAACCGAAAAGTACGCGCCCGGGGCCGGCAAGGGCGACGAGGCGCGCGACGCTCCCTTCATCATACAGGAGTGAGACTGCTGCGGTATCGAAATAGATATTTCCGATAGCTGCGCGAACCTCGGGCATTTGGAGGTAGAAGGAGAGGCCGCCGCCGAGGTGCGCGGCGACCATGCGCGCGGCGGGGACGCGAGCTGCCAGCTCGCAGAGTTCGATGGGGCTGATGCCGCCGCGCTTGCCGGGGTAGACATGCCCCACGGGCTCGGAGACGTGCCAGAGGAGGACGGCGCCGGCATCGGCTGCGAGGTGGGCGAGGCGTTCGGCATCTGGCCCGAGGGGGTCCCAACCCTGGTTGTGGGGGCGAAGTTCGCCGAAGCCCCTGGCCCCGCCGGCAAGCAGCCGCTCGGCCTCGCGCTGCCACCCGGGGAGGGCGAGGTTGAGGCAGGGGACGGGTGCGAGGGTGGCGGGGTGTTCGCTGGCGGCGGCGAGGAGGTACTCGGCCTGCTCGGCGAGGTCGGCGGCGGCGCGGAAGGCGAAGCCGGCCACGACGGCGCGGTCGATGCCGGCCCGGCGGAGGGCGGCCAGGAGGGCGGGGGCATCGGCGAGTTTCGCGCGGGGATCGCGATACATCTCGGCGAAGGTGGGGTCGCGTTCGGCGAGCTGGGCGCGGCGTGCGGCCTGCGACGGCGGGAAGAGGTGGGTATGCGCATCGACGAAGCCGGTCACGGGGTCATGGTAGCAGGGGGATGGCGGAGGACCGGCGGCGTCGGGCCCGAGCGGATGCTCAGCAAAGTATTCGAGGGTGCGAAACGAAGCATTGACACGAACGGAAGGTGCGGTGCAGTATCCCGGCATCTTCACGCATGGCCTATATGCGCAATCGAGTGCGTCAATAGGTTATGCAACGCAAGGGGGTTTACAGCGTTGTCGGAGTACTGGGACAGGTTCTGGCGGGAGCGCCGCAGCCGGCGGCGATTCCTGGGTGCAGCGACCGGGGCGGCAGCCGGTGCCGCGGGGCTCGCCCTGGTGGGCTGCGGGGACGATGACGATGACGAGGCGGCGACGCCAACTTCGGCGGCGACCGCGACGACGGGGCCGGCCGCCACGCCGACACCTTCGGACCCGTACGCGAATGCGAAGCGCGGCGGCGTGCTGAAGGTGGACTCGACGGGCGACCCGCCCACCATTGACCCGTACGGGAACCTCTCGTTCCTGACGAAGGGGTTCTCGGCGTACGTGTACAGCCGGCTCTTCCGGTACAACACCGGGATTGGGGTGAAGCAGGCGGACCTGCGGCCGGTGGGCGACCTGGCGCAATCGGCGGAGGCAAGCCCGGACGGCCTGACGTGGACGGTGAAGCTGCGGACAGATGCGAAGTTCCACAACGTGGCCCCGGTGAATGGGCGCGCGGTCGATACGGACGACGTGAAGTACTCGTGGGGGCGGGCGACGGCGGAGACGAACACGAACCGTTCGCAGGTGGCGTTCGTCGATAGCGTGCAGTACCCGGACAAGCAGACGGTGGTCTTCAAGCTGAAGGAACCGAACGCCGCGTTCCTGGATGTGCTGGCGGATGCGAACCTGGTGTGGATCATGCCGAAGGAGGCCGACGGGGGGTTCGACCCGGCGAAGACGGCGATCGGCTCGGGGCCGTGGGTGCTGCAGAGCTATACGCCTTCGGTCGGGTTCAAATTCACGAAGAACCCGGCGTGGCACTTCAAGGGCTTCCCGCTGATGGACGGGGTGGAGATCGCGATCATCCCGGAGTACGCGAATCGGCTGGCGCAGTTCCAGGCGGGCAACACGGATATCTCCGGGTTGAACTCGGAAGACCTGGTAAACGTGAAGAACGCACTGCCGAAGGTGCAGCTCTACGGCGAGGTCTCGCAGCTCCTCTCGATCCTGTACATGGACCCGAACCCGGATTCGCCGTGGAACAAGGACCCGCGGGTGCGGCTGGCGATCTCGATGGCGATGGACCGGGACGCGCTGCTGGACCTGGCGTACAACGTGAAGAAGCTGAAGGCCGCGGGGCTGGCGGTGTCGGAGCGCTGGAACAACCTCATCCCGGCGGGGATGGAGCGGTTCTGGCTCGACCCGAAGAGCAGCGCACAGGGCGAGACGGCGAAGTACTTCAAGTACGACGTGGCCGAGGCGAAGAAGCTGCTGGCCGCTGCGGGCTACCCGGACGGGTTCAGCACGGTGTACCAGTACACCGCGAACCGGTACGGGTCGGCGTTCAACGCGGTGGCGGAGGCGAACATCCAGTACCTGAACGCGATCGGGATCAAGACGCAGACCGACGTGCAGGACTACTCGTCGAAGTACATCACGCAGACGTTCACGGGGAACTTCACGGGTATCGCCTTTGGGTACGAGACGCCGTTCCCGGAGGGCGGGAGCTACCCGATCCGGCTGTTCACGGACAACCCGCTGAACCACAGCCGGATCAAGGATCCCGAGCTGGAGGACCTGGCGCGAAAGCAGCAGCGTGAGCTGGACTTCGAGAAGCGGCGGGAGCTGTTCTACGAGATCCAGCGGAAGAACGCGGCGAAGATGTGGTACATCCCGCAGAACATGGGTGCTGGCACCGGGTGGACGGGCTACCAGGAATGGGTGAAGAACATCGGGGTGCAGACGGTGCCGGGTTCGTACGGAGCTGCGACGGAGGAGCTCCCCTACTTCTGGCTCGATAAGGGCTGATTCCCAGTCCTTGTTGAGACCCCCCTGCTGGGGCCCCCGTTCCGCTGTCGAGGGAGCGGAGCGGGGGCCTCACACCTTCCCGGTACGCTGCCGGCGTGGGCCGCGGATCTCGCGCCGCGCGCCGTACGGCCCGGGCAGTGGGCGGCGGAGCGGCAGGGGCGCGGGCCTACTGGGCGTCGAAGTAGAGGTCACCTTTGGCGAAGACGTTGGGGTCGGCGCGAAGCCACTTGATGCCGGCGCCTTCGGGCACCTCGAAGTAGATCCAGCCCTGCTTTTTGCCGCCGGGTGTGAGGTCGCTGTAGATGGGGTCGAGATCGGGCAGGTCGATGACGGGGCCGATGATGTCGTCGTCGTGCTCGTTGTCCATGGTGTCGCGGAGCTTCCAATCGAGGGACCCGATTTCGCGCGTGCCGATGTTTTCGTGGATGACCTCGAAGCCGATCCAGCGCGTGCCGGGTTTGGGCTTGGAGAACTGGTTGGTCGAAACGACGGGGTCCATGATGCGGACGATGGTGACGCGCGACTTGCGGCTCTCCACGCCCTCCGGGGCGATTTCGCCGACGGCCCCTTCGGCGAGGGGGACGCGGACATCGACGGTGCGGGGGCTGGAGGCGTCGGAGGTGCTGTCGCCGCTGCTGCTGGAGTCGCCTCCGCCGGAGGCTGCTGCGATGATCGCGAAGATCACGAAGAGGGCGACGATTCCTGCGCAGCCGATGCCGAGCCAGCGGAAGAATCCGCCGCCCTTTTTGACGACAACAGGCTGCGCCACCTGGCCGGAGATGATCGCCTGGCGGCGCGCCTGGTATTCCTCATCGGTGACGAGACCACGTGCTCGAAGCTGTTCAAGCTCTTTGAGCAGTTCTTCAGTTGGAGATTTCGCCATTCGGTAGACACCCCGCAGATGTGAGATACGGGGTGCCATTTTGCGGACGAGGGCGTCAGACCCTGTCGAGTTGTCGCGACTGGATCGCGACAGTTTGTGAATTCACCAGCCGGCAACGGAGACTGGCGCGCCGGTGATGAGCCAGTAGCGGACGCCGGGCTGGAGCGTCGTGAGGGAGTTGAGCGCGGGGTGCAGGCGCGGGCTCCAGCGCAGCCAGCGGCCGCTTGATGCATCGTAGGTGTAGAGGCCGCGGACGGCCGGTCCGGCGGTGCCGAACACGGCGGCGGGAGAGGCGGGCGGAGCGTTCCAGGTGAAGGGGGTGATGCCCGCCGGGAAGGTGAGCCCGGCGGAAGCGGCCGGTAGGGCCGGCCGGGCAGTGGTCGGCGTCGGGGTTGGCGGCACCGGCGTGGGCGTGGGCGGAACGGGGGTCGGGGTGGCCGTGGGCCGCGGCGCGGACGTGGCGGCAGCGGGGGTGCCGTAGCCAACGTTGAGCACCCAGTAGACGCCATACCGGCTACCCGGCGCGCTGTGGCGAGCAACTCCGATGAGGGTGACGCGCGGCTCGAGGAGGACAGCGTTGTGCCCGGGGGAGGCCTTCCAGGCCTCGAGGACGGCCGCCGGGCTGAAGAGCGGGGTACCGGCGGCGAGGTTTTCGCCGCCGGGGCTTGCGACGCCGCAATCGGGCATGCGCTGCCACGGGGAGCGGCCGAGCGAGTCGGTGTGGGAGAACTCAGTGCGCCCGGCGAGGTCGATGGCCATCCAGGTGGCGGCGCGGGCGAGGCTCGCATCGGGGGCGAGGGGCTGGCGGCCGTTCTGGGCGCGGTAGTCGTTCAGCAGGGCGATGAAGGCCTGCTCATCGGCGTCGTGCGAGGCACCGGGCACGTCGCAGCTGGTGAGGGCGCTGGCGCTGCCCCACTCCCCGGGGAACGGGAGGAGTGCGGAAGCGGCGGCGACGAGTGCGATGGCGAGTGCGCCAGAGTGGCGAACGAGAGACGACATGGGACACCTCCGGCCTGTGTTCGGGGAGTACATCGGTCGGCGGGCGCGAAGTGGGTCGCGGGGTTCGAGATTAGGTGCGAATGTGAGCCAGGTGGCTGCCGGGAGCGCTGAGCCCGGCGCCGTGGGTCCTCCTTGGGAGCGCCACCATCTTCACCGTAGGCGGGCCCGGGAGGAGAAGCGACCGGGATTTTCCCGATTCTTCGTAAAACGTCGGCAAATTCGGGAGAGGGGGAGATACGGCTGCGCCGCGGGGAGAGCGGGAGATGCGGACACGCCGCAGGGAGAGCGGGAGAACGGGAGAACGGGAGAATGGGAGAGGGGGAGAAGGGGAGAGGGGGAGCATTGCCGGCGGGTGTGCGGGGTATACTGGCCCGGACCGGGACGGGAGCGTCCCATCCGAGCGTGGAGGTGCCGCAATGGCCGGGTTGATCGTGCTGGGCGTTGCCGCCCTGGTGGTGCTGGTGCTGCTCTTCGGGTCGCTGTTCACGGTGGAGCAGCAGACGGCGGCGATCGTGGAGCGATTCGGGAAGTTCCGACGCGTGGCGCGCCCGGGCCTGAACGTGAAGATCCCGATCATCGAGCGCGTGGCCGGGCGGGTGAACCTGCGCGTGCAGCAGCTCGATGTGAGCGTGGAGACGAAGACGCTGGATAACGTGTTCGTCCACACGATCGTGGCGGTGCAGTACATGGTGCTTCCCGACCGGGTGTATGACGCGTTCTACCGGCTCGATCAGCCGACGGTGCAGATCACGGCGTATGTGTTCGATACGGTGCGCGCGCGGGTGCCGAAGATGGAGCTCGATGACGTCTTCGAGCGGAAGGACGAGATTGCGATCGCCGTGAAGAACGAACTCTCGGGGGAGATGAACGAGTTCGGCTTCCAGATCGTGCAGGCGCTGGTGACGGACATCGACCCGGACCGGAAGGTGAAGGAGGCGATGAACGAGATCAACGCGGCGAAGCGGATGCGGGAGGCGGCGCAGGAGCGCGGCGAGGCGGAGAAGATCCTGAAGGTGAAGGCGGCCGAAGCGGAGGCGGAGAGCAAGGCGCTCCAGGGGCAGGGCATCGCGAACCAGCGGCGCGCGATCATCGACGGGCTGCGCGATTCGGTCGACCAGTTCCAGCAGAGCATCGCGGGGGTGACGCCGGAGGCGATCATGCAGCTCGTGCTGATGACGCAGCACTACGACACGGTGAAGGAGATCGGTGCGGCCTCGCGCGCGAACACGATCTTCGTGCCCTATTCGCCGGCGGGGATGACGGACTTTTACTCGCAGATTAGGGATGCGCTGATCGCGGCAAACGCGGCGACGACCCAGGCGGACGTGGACCGGGCCGACGGGTAGGCGGGCGCCTCAGGCGGGGAGGCCGATATCCTCGCTGCGCCAGAGGTAGAGGCAGGCGACGGTGGCGTGGGGACGCCACGGCGCGCCGATGGCGCGCACCTGCTCGGGCCGGGGCATGGCCCCGAGGCCGTAGCGGCGCATGATGGCGCGGTTGATGCCGAGGTCGTTGACGGGGAGCACATCGGGCCGCTGGAGCTGGAAGATGAGGAACATCTCGGCGGTCCAGCGGCCGATGCCGCGGACCTGCTGCAGGTGGGCGATGACGGCATCATCGGGCCAGTGCTCGAGGGCATCCTCGGCTAGCTCGCCTGCTGCAAAGCGGGCGGCGAGGTCGAGGAGCGAGGCGATTTTCTGGCGGGAGAGGCCGGCTGAGCGCAGGAGCTCGGGCGGGGTGGCAAGGACCTGCGCGGGCGCGGGGAAGCTGCCCCCGCCGTAGAGGGCCCGGAATCGTTCGAAGATGGTGCCAGCCGCGCGGCCGGAGAGTTGCTGGTAGACGATGGCCCGGGCGAGGGCTTCGAAGTGGGTTTCGCGCTGTGGACGGAGCTCGATCGGGCCGACGGCCTCGATGAGGCGCCCGAGGGTGGGATCGGCCGTGCGCAGGTGTTCGACGGCTCGCTGGGGGTCGATAGGCATGGGTGGATGGTACGCCGTGATCGGTTGACGCGGGGGCGCGAGAATGCGGGGCATGGATCGATTCGCACTGGACGGCAAGACGGCGCTCGTGACCGGCGGGTCGCGAGGGATCGGGTACGCGATTGCGAGGGCATTCATCGAGGCGGGTGCGCGAGTCGTGATCTCGGCGCGCACAGAGGGACCGCTGCTGGAGGCTGCGGCGTCGCTCGGGCCGAACTGCATCGGGTTGGCGTGCGACGTGGGCGAGCCGGAGCAGGTGGCAGCGCTGGTGGCGCGCGCGTGGGAGCTCGGCCCAATCGATGTGCTCGTGAACAATGCGGGCATCAGCCCGTACTACAAGCGGGCGGAGCATGTGAGCGTGGAGGAGTTCGATGCGGTGGTGCGGGTGAACCTGCGGGGGAGCTACTTCGCGAGCATCGAGACGGCGCAGCGGATGTTCGCTGCGGGCCGCGGCGGCTGCATCATCAACGTGACATCGGTAGCGGGTATCGTGCCCCTCGAGCGACAGGGGGTGTACGGCGCCACGAAGGCGGGCCTGCACCAGCTGACGAAGAGCATGGCGCTGGAGTGGGCGGACCGGGGGATCCGTGTGAATGCCATTGCGCCGGGGTGGACGGAGACGGACCTGGTGGATGAACTGTTTGCGAGCCGCCACGGCGAGCGGCTGCGGGCGGATATTCCGCTGGGGCGGCTGGCGAGGCCGGAGGACGTGGCCGGCGCGGCGGTGTGGCTGGCGAGCGACGCAGCGAGCTACGTGACCGGCAGCATCGTGGTCGTGGACGGCGGGCGGCAGCTGCGGTGAGCGCGGCAGCGGAGGACCGGGAGCTGCTGCAACTTGCGCTGGAGGTGGCAGCGGAGGCGGCCACGCTCCTGCTGCGCTACCGGGGCGATGGCTTTGCGGTGGGCACGAAGAGCACGCCGACGGACATGGTGACGGAGGCGGACCGGGCGGCGGAGGCGCTCATCGTCGAGCGGTTGCTGGCGGCGCGGCCGGAGGACGGCATCGTCGCGGAGGAGGGGAGCGCGCTGGCCGGGCGCTCGGGCGTGCGCTGGGTGATCGACCCGCTCGACGGCACGACGAACTACATCTACGGCATCCCGGCGTTCGCGGTGTCGATTGCGGCGGAGCGGGAGGGCGAGGTTGTGGCCGGGGTGGTGCACGATGTGGCGCACGGGCTGGCGTATGCGGCGGTGCGCGGCGGCGGGGCGGCGTGCAACGGTCGGCCGATTGGCGTGAGCGAGGGGAACGAGCTTGCGACGGCGCTGGTGGCGACGGGCTTCGCCTACGATCCGGCGCGCCGGGCAGAGCAGGCGGCGGTGCTCGCGCGGGTGCTGCCGCAGGTGCGGGACATCCGGCGGCTCGGCTCGGCGGCGCTGGACCTGGCGCATGTGGCCTGCGGGATGGTCGATGGCTATTACGAGTACCGGCTGAACGCGTGGGACGTAGCTGCCGGGGGGCTGCTGGTGCGGGAGGCGGGCGGGCGTACGGGCGGCTTTGGCGGGCGCACGTTTGGGGAGGGGTACGTGGTGGCGGCTGGGCAGGCACGCTTCGCGGCGCTCTCGGAGCTGGTCGACGGGGCGTACCGAGCGGTCGTGGGGTAGAGACCGGGGCCGCTGCAACATGCCGGATGGCGCACGCGAACCGGGGGCGCCCCGCGTGGGGCGCCCCCGGCTGGGGGCGAGTGCCCTTGGCAGCTGCCGGTGCGAACCGGCTGCCGCGGTGGTTAGACCTCGCGGAATTCGCCCTCAACGGTGCCTTCTTCGGCGGGGCCGCTGGTGCTGCCCCCGCCGGAGGCGCCCGTCGAGGCGCCGGCGGCGCCGTAGACGGCCTCGCCGATCTTCTGGAGGGAGGCGGAGAGGGCGTCGGTGGCCGAGCGGATGCGTGCGAGGTCATCCGACTGGAGGGCGTCGCGGACGGCCTTCACCTTCTCGTCGACTTCGTCCTTGAGGTGGGACGGGATCTTGTCGGCGTTGTCGCGCAGGGTTTTCTCGGCCTGGTAGGCGAGGGAGTCGGCGATGTTCTTCGCCTCGATGGTTTCGCGCTTGCGGCGGTCTTCCTCGGCGTGGAGCTCGGCTTCGCGCTGCATGCGCTCGATCTCCTCCTTGGTGAGGCCGGAGGAGGGCTGGATGGTGATCTTCTGCTCGCGGCCGGTGCCCTTATCGCGGGCGGAGACGCTCACGATGCCGTTGGCGTCGATATCGAAGGTGACCTCGATCTGGGGGACGCCGCGCGGCGCGGGGAGGATGCCATCGAGGATGAAGCGGCCGAGGGACTTGTTGTCGGCGGCCATGGGCCGCTCGCCCTGGAGTACGTGGATCTCGACGCTCGGCTGGTTATCGGCCGCGGTGCTGAAGATCTGGCTCTTGGAGGTGGGGATGGTGGTGTTGCGGGGGATGATCGGGGTCATCACGCCGCCGAGGGTCTCGATGCCGAGGGTGAGCGGGGTGACATCGAGGAGGAGGACATCCTTCACCTCGCCCTTGAGGACGCCGGCCTGGACGGCGGCGCCGATGGCGACGACCTCATCGGGGTTGACGCCCTTGTGGGGCTCTTTGCCGAAGAAGTCGGCGACGAGCTTTTGGACGGCGGGCATGCGGGTCTGGCCGCCGACGAGGACGACCTCGTCGATATCGGAGGCCTTCTTGCCGGCGTCGGCGAGGGCCTTGCGGACGGGCTCGAGGGTGCTCTGGAGCAGGTCGTGGACGAGCTGTTCGAGCTTGGCGCGGGTGAGGGTGATGTTGAGGTGCTTGGGCCCGCTGGCGTCGGCGGTGATGAAGGGGAGGTTGATCTCCGTTTGCTGGGCGGAGGAGAGCTCGATCTTGGCTTTTTCGGCTTCGGCCTTCAGGCGCTGGAGGGCCTGGCGGTCCTGGCGGAGGTCGATGCCTTCCTGCTTCTTGAACTCGTCGATGAGCCAGTCGATGACGCGCTGATCGAAGTCGTCGCCGCCGAGGTGGGTGTCGCCGTTGGTGGAGAGGACCTGGAAGGTACCGTCGCCGATCTCGAGGATGGAGATATCGAAGGTGCCGCCGCCGAGGTCGTAGACGGCGATGAGCTCATCCTTTTTCTTGTCGAGGCCGTAGGCGAGGGAGGCGGCGGTGGGCTCGTTGATGATGCGCAGGACTTCGAGCCCGGCGATCTTGCCGGCGTCCTTGGTGGCCTGGCGCTGGGCGTCGTTGAAGTAGGCCGGGACGGTGATGACGGCCTCGGTGACGGGCTCGCCGAGGTAGGCTTCGGCGTCGGCCTTGAGCTTCTGGAGGATCATGGCGCTGATCTCGGGCGGGCTGTAGGTGCGGCCGCCGAGGTGGACGACGCAGTCGCCGTTGGGTGCGGCGGAGACTTTGTAGGGGACGAGCTTGAGGTCGCGCTGGACTTCGGGGTCATCGAACTTGCGACCCATGAAGCGCTTGATGCTGAAGATGGTGTTTTCGGGGTTGGTGATGGCCTGGCGCTTGGCGACCTGGCCGACGAGGCGTTCGCCGGTCTTGGTGATGGCGACGACGGAGGGGGTGGTGCGGGCGCCTTCCGCGTTGGGGATGACGACCGGTTCACCGCCTTCCATGACAGCCATGCAGCTGTTGGTGGTGCCGAGATCGATACCGATGACTTTGCCCATGGTGGTGTGCTCCTGGTGGTGATTTCTCTTGGGGTGATGGGTTAGCCGGGCTGCCCGGCATCGCTGGTGCCGTCGCCGACGATGACCATGGCGGGGCGGATGACCTTGCCGCCGAGGGTGTAGCCCTTCTGGACGACGTGGAGGACGCGGCCTTCGGGGCCGGCCTGGCGGGCGACGGCTTCGTGGCTGGCGGGGTCGAACTGGGCACCTTCGGCCTGGATTTCCTGGACGCCCATGGCTTCGAGGAGCCGCCAGAACTTCTGGTGGATGTTGATGATGCCCTGGACCCAGTTGAGCCCGGCGAGGTGGGAATCGACGGACGCGACGGCCCGCTCGAGGTCATCGAAGACGGGCAGGAGGTTGATGACGAGGGCGGCGTTGGCCAGGCGCTGCGCCTCGCTTCGCTCCTGTTCGACGCGGCGCTTGTAGTTGGCGAAGTCGGCGGCGGTACGCTGCCAGCTGCGGTAGTAGGATTCGGCCTTTTCGCGCTCGGCCTGGAGTTCGCTGGCCGGGTCGGCCGGGGGCGGATCGCCCTGGGGGGCGGCGTCGCCGGCGAGTGCCGAGGGATCGACGGTGCGTTCGTCGCCGGGCGCGGGGGTGCCGGTGGTTTCGACGGTGGATTCGTCACCGTGCTGGTTCATGGTGCCTCCTGTGGCGGTGGTCATTCGCCACCGCCGTAGAATTCGCGGATGAGTTCGGTGAGGACGTCGCTGACGTAGCGGACGTGGGCGACGGCCTCGGAGTAGTGCATGCGGGTGGGGCCGAGGAGGCCGACAATGCCGGCGGCGCCGCCAGGAGGGCCGTAGCGGGCGAGGACGAAGGACATTTCCTGGTAGGGGCCCTCGCGGTTTTCATCGCCGATGACGATGGCGACGCTGGCATCCTGGACGGCTTCGGCGGGGATGGCGTCGCGCAGGCGACGCTCATCGACGGCTTCGAGGGCATCGAGGAGACGGTCGGCCTTTTCGAATTCGGGCTGGCGGAGGAGTTCGCGGACGCCTTCGGTGATGGGCTCTTCGACGCGGGCGGCCTGTTCGCGCAGGAGGAGGTCGGTGAGGGCGGCGATGACGGCTGCTTCGATGGCGCCGAGGGGTTCGGCGGTCCCGGCCCTGGGGAGCTCGGCCACGGTGCGCCCGCCGAGTTCGCTGTTGAGGCGAAGGGCGAGGCGGGAGAGGTATTCCTGGCTGGCGGCGATGGGGAAATCGAGGATGCGCTGGTGGACGCCGCCATCGGAGGTGACGACGACGAGGAGGGCGCGGGTTTCGGTGAGTGCGACGGGCTGGAGCTGCTTGAGGCGGACCTCGGCGACGCGCGGCTGGGTGACGAGGGCCATGTTGCGGAGGTTGTTGGCGAGGACGCTGGCGGCGAGGCCGACCCATTCTTCGAGGTCGCGCGAGGCCTGGTGGAACTGGTGGAGGATGGTGAACTGTTCCTGGGGGCTGAGGGTGCGCTCGGGCATGAGCGCGGAGACGTAGTAGCGGTAGCCGCGGTGGGAGGGGATGCGGCCGGCGGAGGTATGGGGGTGGGTAATCATGCCCTCGTCTTCGAGGGCGGCCATTTCGTTGCGGACGGTGGCGGGTGAGAGGGGGAGGTTATGGCGCTCGACGAGGGCCTGGGAGCCGACAGGCTGAGCCGAGCCGACGAAGTCGTCGACGATGAGGGCAAGGATTCGCGCGCGGCGCTCTGACAATGCCACTATCAACCCCGTGGCGCCATTCTAGCACTCTCCAGCGCCGAGTGCTAAGGCTCCCTGGATGCCAGTGTAGCACGGGCCGGGAAGGGGTTGAAGGTGGACGGCCGGGTGCTATCCTGGCGGGCCTGGATGCGCCCGGGGGATATCGTCACGCACCGTGAGATGTGCGAAGCGGAAGGGACCGGCATGCTGCAGCGGGGCATGCATTTCCGCGTACCGCCGAACCACGGGGTTATTTTGATGTCGGTGCGGCCTGGGGCTCCCTATGGCGACGCGGTGGAAGACGATGGCAGCATCTGGTACGAAGGCCACGATGCGCCGCGGTCGGTGGCGGTGCCGAATCCCAAAGCGGTGGACCAGCCGCGGTGGGCCGGGCGGGGGCGGCCAACCGAGAACGGCAAGTTTGCGGAGGCTGTTGAGCGGTACCGGCGTGGGGAGGCACCGCCGGCCCGCTTCCACGTGTACGAGAAGCTTCGGAAGGGCATTTGGGCGTTTCGCGGGGCCTATCTCCTGGTTGACTACCAGTATGTAAGGTCGGAACGCGAGGGCCGGCATGTATTTCGCTTCCTGCTCCGACCCGCCACGGCATCGGCATCGGGGGAGTGGGCAACCACGGTGCAGCCTTCGGATGAGCCGGAGCGCCGGATTCCCGGCTGGGTGCAGGCCGCGGTGTACAAGCGCGACAAGGGGCGCTGCGTCCGCTGCGGCGCGACCACGGAGCTGCACTTCGACCACATCGTGCCGTTCTCGAAGGGGGGTTCCAGCCGGAATCCGGACAATATCCAGCTCCTGTGTGCCAGGCACAACCTGGAAAAGGGGGCTGGGTTTGGCCCGTAGCCCCCATCCCACGGGGGCGGGGGTTCGGCGGATCCGCTTGCGGCGGCGTTGATGGCGGCTGACTCCATCCCACGGCGTGGGGGTTCGGCGTATAGTTCGGGGCACACGAAGGTTTCGGAGGCCCCTGCAGATGCGTTTCCGCTACGACCCGGAGGTTGAGGCGTTCCGCGAGGAGGTGCGCCAGTTCATCCGCGAGAATCTGCCTCCCGAGGAGGAGCGGCTCGCCCGCGGCTACGAGGGCGGGTTCCGCTCGAAGGAGGAGGAGAAGGAGTACACGATGGGCTTCCAGCGGAAGCTGGCGGCCCGCGGCTGGCTCGCCATGGCCTGGCCCAAGGAGTACGGCGGGGGCGGCGCTTCGCACCTGAAGCAGCTCGTTTACAACGAGGAGATGGCGTACGCCCAGGCGCCCGTGGGGAATATGGGCATCGCCTGGGTGGGCCCGAGCCTGATGCTCTACGGCACGGAGGAGCAGAAGCGCACGTTCATCCCGCGGATTGCGCAGGCGCAGGACTGGTGGTGCACGCTCTACAGCGAGCCGGGTGCCGGCTCGGACCTGGCGGCGTTGCAGACCCGGGCGGTGAAGGACGGCGACGACTACATCATCAACGGGCAGAAGATCTGGACCTCGGGAGGGCACCTGGCGGACTGGGGCTGGCTGGCGGCGCGAACGGACCCGGACGCACCGAAGCACAAGGGCATCACGATGTTTATGGTGAGCATGCGCAGCCCGGGAATTACGGTGCGCCCGCTCATCAATATGGCGAACCGGCACGGCTTCAACGAAGTGTTCTTCGAGGATGTGCGGGTGCCGGCCACGCAGGTGGTGGGCGAGGTGAATCGCGGCTGGTACCACATGGCGGTGGCACTCGATTTCGAGCGCTCGGGTATTCAGGCGTTCGCCGGCGGCCGACGATCGGTGGAGCGCCTGGTGGCCCTGGCTCGATCGCGCCCTGAGCTGGTGCGGGCGCGGCCGTCGATCCGGCACGAGCTCGCCGACCGGGCGGTGGAGGTGAACGTGGGGACGTTCCTCGCCTACCGGGTGGCGACGATGCAGGCGCGGGGGCTGGTGCCGAACACGGAGGCTTCGGCCTCGAAGCTGTTCGGGAGCGAGATGAGCCAGCGGATTGCGCTGACAGGGATGCACCTGCTGGGGATGGCGGGCCAGCTCCGGGACGGTACGCGGGGGATGATCCTCGACCAGGCGACGGCGTACCTGCAGTCGGTGAGCGCGACGATTGCGGCCGGCACGAGCGAGATCCAGCGCGGCATCATCGCGACACGCGGGCTTGGGCTGCCGCGCGGGTAAGGGGATGGGGTATCGGCTGCTCGCCATCGACCTGGATGGCACGCTGCTCGACCGGACGGGCGGGGTCTCGCCCCGCACGGCGGAGGCGCTGCGGCGCGCGGCGGCGGCCGGGCTGATCATCGCCCCGGCGACAGCGCGCTGGTACCAGGCGGCGGCTCGGCCGTTCGTCGCGGCGGGGCTGGAGGGTGTCGCGGCGATTGCTTCGGCAGGGGCCGACGTGCGGCTGGCGGGCGGGAAGGTCGCGGCGCAGGTGCGCCTGCCGAAGCAGTTCTCCCGCTTTGCCGCCGACCTGTTCGACCGGGCGGGGTGGCCGGCAACGGTGGCGCTGCCGGACTTCGCCTACCGGCGGGCGAACGAGCTGCCGCCATGGGCGGCGAATGCGCCGGAGTGGCTGCGGCCGGTGACCTCGCTGCGGGCGGCGGACCTGACGGAGGCGCTGGCGATGCTCGCCGAGCCGGCGCCGGGCGACCCCCACCTCGCGGAGCTCGCGGCGTGGCGAGACCGGGTGGAGATGTTTGATGCGCTTGCCTTCACGGGGGATGGGATGGTGACGTTCACGGCGCGCGGCGTGGATAAGGGGTTCGGGCTCCGCGCGCTGTGCGCGGCGCTCGGCATCGACCCGGCCGAGGCGGTGGCCATCGGGGATTCGGAGGTGGATGTGCCGATGTTCCGCGTGGCCGGGCTCGGCGTGGCCGTGGAGGGCGCGACGCCCGGCGCGCTGGCTGCCGCGGATCGGGTTATCCCCGGGCCGGCCGACGATGGAGTGGCGCAGTTCATCGAGGGGCTGCTGGACCGGTAAGCGGCGCCGCGGGAGCTGCCATCGGCGCCGCGGCGGTCCGCCGGGGGCGGATGAGCGCGGCAGTGGCGATGGCGAAGGCGGAGAGCAGGGCGCCGACGGCGGCGATGACGATGAAGCCATCGACGATGGCGGCGATGGTAACCGTGGCGGCTGGTTCGCTGGCGGCGGCCTGGAAATGGGTGGCGCGCTCGACGATGGTCGGCACCGAACCGGGGGCAACGCCGGCATCGCTGAGGCGACCCGGCAGGGCGGTCTCGACGAAGCGGAGGTAGACGGCGCCGAAGATGGCGACCCCGGCGGAGGTGCCGATGTTGCGCGCCATGGTGAGGGTGCCCGAGGCGAGGCCGGACTTTTCGACCGGGAGGGAGCTGACGACGGCGTAGGAGGTGGCGGAGATGACGAGCCCAATGCCGAGGCCCCGGAGGATGAATGCGGGAAGCAGGCCATCGAGGTAGCGGCTGGCGGGGTCGAGCGTGAGCAGGTAGAGGAAGGAGATGCCGACGGAGAGGGAGCCGGCAACGATGATGAGGCGGATGCGGTGCCCGAGCCGCTGCCCGAGGATGCCGGAGACGGGCATGAGTGCGGCGACGAGCCCGGTGGCCGGGAGGAAGGCGAGACCGCCCTGGAGGGGCGTGAAGCCGAGGTAGTTCTGCATGAAGAGGCTGGTGTAGGGCTGGGAGCCGAAGACGGCAGCGGAGAAGAGGAAAGCGGAGATGCTGGCCATGACGAAGGGGCCGCTGCGGAAGAGGGCGAGATCGACGAGCGGCGCGCGGGCCGACCGTTCGACCAGGGGGAAGGCGGCCAGCAGGGCGGCTCCACCGATGACGGCGGCGAGGACCGGGAGCGACCCCCAGCCGAGGTCGTTGCCGCGGTTGACGGCGAAGAGGACGAGGAAGAGGCCACCCGAGAGCACCGTCACGCCTGCCCAGTCGACGGTGCGGGGAGCGGATGGATCGCGGGTGGCGGGAATCCACAGCAGGGCGAAGAGGATGGCAAGGGCGCCGAGTGGGAGGTTGATGAGGAAGATCCAGCGCCATTCGTCGCCGTTGACGAGGAGCCCCCCGAGGATGGGGCCGGCGATGAGGCCGAGGCCGGAGACACCACCCCAGATGCCGATGGCGAGGCCGCGCTGGGCCGGTGGGAAGGCAGCGGTCACGATCGAGAGGGTGAGCGGCATCATGGTGGCCGCCGCGATGCCCTGGAGGATGCGGAAGGCGATCAGGGCTTCGATGCCGGGGGCGAGGCCGCAGAGGCCGGAGGTGACGACGAAGGCGGCGAGCCCGGCCAGGTAGACGCGGTCGCGGCCGAAGATGTCGCCGAGGCGGCCCATGGCCAGGGGGAAGACGCCCGTCATGAGGACGTAGCCCGAGACGGTCCATTCGGTGGCCCCGAGCGAGGCGCCGAGGTCGCGGCCGATGGCGGGAAAGGCGACGTTGACGATGAAGGTATCGACCATGAGCATGCCGAGGCCAAAGCAGGCAGCGACCAGGGTGAGCCATTTCGATGGGGGGCGGGACTGCGCGAACATGCCGGGAACTCCTTCCTACCCCTGGCGATCGGTTGCCAAGTGCAACTGACTATAGAATGGCGATCGGTTGCCAAGTGCAACTGACTATAGAAACTGAGCGGAAGGTTGGCAATTACCCGAGCCGCCGGGGGGCCGGGAAACCAACGAGACGCGCCCCCGGCGGTAGCCGGGGGCGCGTCGGGGAATGCGGGCGATGGAGGCGGGTGGGCTACCAGCCGCGGGTGGCGAGGAGCTCCTTCTCGGAGAGGGAGGCGACGGAGATGCCGGGCATGGCCTTGCCGAGGCCGCGGCTGACCCGAGCGATGACCTCCGGGTCCTGGTAGTGGGTGGTGGCCTCGACGATGGCGCGGGCGACGGCCGGGGGATTTTCGGACTTGAAGATGCCGGAGCCGACGAAGACGCCATCGGCGCCGAGGCGCATCATGAGGGCTGCATCGGCGGGGGTGGCC
>FWWL01004781.1_pt1 | contig 22274 bp, 22 predicted proteins | sample 2228331 | NCBI WGS metagenome assembly FWWL01 (sample SAMEA103939775, study PRJEB20133) | metagenome | reverse complement strand
TCGCGCAGGCGCTTCGAGTACGACCGGACCACAGCGATCGGACGGAAGCCCATACTCGCGTACATCCGCTTGGGTGTATCTTCCGCGAGCGCCGGAAGGAATGTCACGGCTGCGGCCTGTTCCCGCGCCGCACGGTCGCAGCGGGCGACCAGCGCCGTCGCGATGCCGCGGAGCCGATACTCGGGCCGCACGTACAGGTCCTCCAGGTAGCCGACGTTGCCCGCAACGAAGGCTGAGAAGAACCCCGTCGGCCGCTCGCCGTCGCGCGCGAGGAAGTAGCGGACCGGTGGACACTTCCGGCGGGTGTAGTCGAGCCAAGTTGCGCCGGTGGCTTCCCAGATGCCGCCCTCGCGGAGCGCGAGCTCCTTCAATTGCCACCATGCTCGCCAGTCGTCCTCGGAGCGGACCTCGCCGATGTTGGGGGTGGCCCGCGCCCCCTGAACCTCGCGATCGAGGAGCATGAGCAGCTCGTCGCGCGGCTCGTACCCATCGAGGGCGAGGCGCGCCTCAACGTACGGAGGTGTGAGCGGGTCGGTGCGGAATGACCGGTACGGGAGATTAGCGAAGTGGTGGTCGGCCTCGGCGAGAAGCGCGTCGAACGCATCCTCCGGTGTGCGAATCCGGCGGACGTGGTTCGCGTCGTGAATGGAAGGCGCCCCGAGGTCGCGGATCAAGAGCGCTCCGTGCCGCTCGATGACGGAGACTCCGAGCGTGTGGTACGCGTCGAAGGCGGCGAGCACGGCACTGAGCGCGTCGGGCAAGGAGCCCTCCGTTGACTACTTGATGGCGACCGCGTTGGGCGGCGAGCCGACACCACCCGGGATGTTGAGCGGCGATGACACCAGCATGAACTCCCAGACGCCGTCGGCCGCGCAGTCGTCGGCCAGGTCCTGCAACCACCACATCTCCCCGAGGTTCATCCCGAACAGCGCGATGAGCTGGATATGGAGAAATCCCCGGGCCGGATCGATCGGCCAGCGTTCCACCGCGACGGTGTCCGTGGCGATCGCCGCGATGTGAAGATCCCACAGGTACTCGGCGGTGTCGCCGTCGGGCCGAAGACCGGGCGCCTTGAGGTCGTGGGCGAGCGCCTCACGCGTCGCCCGTGGTGCGGAGCGGAGCCAGCGCAGCCAGCCGGTGTGGAACAGCAACACGTCGCCGGGCTGCAGCTCGACGCCCTGCGCCCGCGCCGTCGCCCGCAGGTCGTCGGCGGTGAACTCGAAGGAACCGTTAGGGTCCCAGGTCTTGCCCTGGGCTCGGAGATAGCGTTCGACGTCGAGCAGCACGCCGCGGGTCACGATGCCGCGAGCCGCGAGGTTCTGGATACCGAGCGCGCCGTTCTCCGGCCTGAGCACGTCGTCCTGCGAGCGGCCGTTGTAGAAGCTGCCCGGAACGCCGACGTGGCGGTGGCCATCCCACTGACTCGATGTCTGGGGGTAGAAGTTGTCCAGGCGGTCGTCGTAGGCCAACTTCAGGCCACCCGAGACCTCCTCGATGGTCTGGCGATACGACCCCCGAAACTCGAACAGCGGCGGGTCTGGCTCGTTCAACGGGAGGTCGAGGTTGAACACGGCCCCCTTGCGTACGAGCGCCGCCGCCTCGCGCACCTTGTCCGGCGTCACGAGATTCCAGGTCCCGAGCTCGTCGTCCTGGCCGAACACCCCCCAGGCGGAACGCAGTTTCCGGCCCAGCACCTCCACTTCCGGCAGCTCGTGGTACGCGGGTAGGCGATCGGGCAGCGGCATCGGTCCTCTCCTTCTCCGTTGGTCGGTGGTGGTGGCGCAATGCTACGGCAGCATCGCTCTCGGGAAAAGACCGAGGCCCGCGACACCGCGGGCCTCGCGCGTTGCATTCGTGCGAGCGCTCAGGAGGTCTCCTGGCGGACGTACTTCTCACCGTCCCAGACGATCCAGGCGCCGCGGGCGCCGCTGAACTGTCCGGCCACGTCGAGCTGCGAACGCAGGATGTCGAGCTCCTCCTCTGTGGGGACCTCCATCGTCTCGACGTGGTCGGCCACCAGCGGCTTGTACTCGCACTCTTCGAGCACCTGCTCGACGGTGACGAACGGAGCGACCGCGATGAGGCGCAGTCTGCGGTCCTCGTTGTAGTCGTAGATGGCCCACGGGGTCACGACGCGCCAGGGGCCGGTGCCCCGTGGGAGGCCCGCGCGCTCACGGGCGCCTGGCGTGCCGTCGAGGAAGCCCGGGGACGAAATGAAGTCCACGCGTTCGACGAACTTCCGCTTCTCTTGGTCCGTCATCAGGATGGTCCGCCAGCACAGCGCCGCGATGGAGTCGGCGCCGCCGGGGCCTCCGAACCGGCGCATCTTCTCGCCGTAGGTGCCGATCGCAGTGGAGTTGATGTTGCCGTACTGGTCCACCTGCAGCGTATTGAGGATGCCATAGTCCATGAGGCCGAGCTGCGCGTGATTCGCCGCCGTGTTCATCGTGCCCCAAGCGAGCGCGCGGTACCCGGCGCGAGCCGACACCATCGTCATGATGGGGTCGAAGGGGAGCATGGGCTCCGGCGCGATGACGCCGTCCTCGGTGATGTACTGGGCCTGAGGCGCGTAGAGTTTCTTACCGAGCAGAATGGCGTACATGGGGCCGCCGCCTCCGGCAACCCAGTAGGTCTTGCCGTTCTCGATCATCTTCGCGACGGCGCAGGTCTGCATCTCCCGCTCGGAGAACGCGGTCGCTTTCGTCATGGCCGGTAGCCCTCCTTGATGGTGGCACGCTTACGCAGCTCCAAGAGCTTGCCCACGCCTACCAGCTTCTCGAGGAACTCCTGATGGTTCGACGCGCCGTACACCCATTTGTCCAGATACGCCTTGGTCTGGCCCGTCATCGTCGCGCCGACCACCTGGATCACGTGGGCGGGGTCCGAGGCGTAGTACCCGGCGCACTCGCCCGGGTACGCGCCGAACGGAGCCTCGACCACGGCGTCAACGACGTAGTAGGGGATGCACGTCCGACCCGGGTCGCGGCGGATCTCCTCGGTGTCGACGATCTCCTCAGCCGAGATGATGACCTTCCGCGACGCCATCGCGGACTCGACGTGCGCGATCCCTGTTCCGAACACCCGCGCGTTACCGTAGATGTCCGCCTGCTGCACATGGATGATGGCGACGTCCGGGTTCAAGGCGGGCAGCAGCGTGATGGGCTTGCCGGTGAAGGGGTCCTCCACCAGCTTGGCCCCCGAATAGCGGAAACCGTCAGTCCCCCCGAACGATCGCACCGGGATGAACGGCAGGCCCATGGCGCCGGCGTGCAGGCGCATCGTGAGCACGGCGTTGCTGTACTCGTAAACCTTGACCTTGCCTTCGTTGACGAGGCGGTCGATGGTCTGACCGAAGAGGAAGAACCCGCAGTCCACTTTGCTGGCGCACCCGGCTTCTCCCAGCAAGGCCACATCCACCCAGGTGAACTTCCCGCAGAGCCAGAGGTCCTTCTTCCCCTGCCGGATGATTTCCCTGATGAGCGAGGCGGGACCCCGCTGGAGGTAGTTGCAGTCGTAGACGAGGTAGTCCCCGTCTTCGACGAATTTGGCGACGGCCTCTTGCTCGGACATCAGCTTGCTCACGAGCGCGCGGGACTTGTGGTCGCGGACCCATTCCCGGAACCCATCCGGGTCCACAGGGTGGTATTCCGCGATGCCTTCGTCGAGGACCTTGAGCTCTCGCACAGGCTTCGCTCCTCCTTCCTTCAGCGCGGGTCGAGTATACGACAGGCCCTGCGACTGCGGAACGGAAACTCGGCCCTGTTGGAGACCTGCGCATCCGCCGACAATCGACGCGGCGCCGCTTTGCTACCATGAACGAGATGGCCTACGGAAGCTCCACTCCGGTGTCCACACTGGCGGCCGAGCGTGCGCAGGTACGTTCGCGACTCGCCCTGGCCCTCGGGCTGACGGTGGCCTTTATGGTCGTCGAGCTCGCGGGCGGCGTGCTCACGTCGTCCCTTGCGCTCATCGCCGATGCCGGGCACATGGCGACCGACGTCGCCGCCTTGTCGCTGTCACTCTTCGCCATCTGGATGGCATCACGGCCGGCGCCCGCCGCCCGAGCGCACGTTCGGGTACTACCGCGTCGAGATCCTGGCTGCGCTCGGGAACGGGCTGGGGTTGATGCTCCTGGTGGCGTACGTCGTGTGGGAGGCAGTCGGCCGACTCGGGGACACGCCGGACGTCCGGGCCGGGCCGATGCTCGGGGTCGCGGCCGCGGGCCTGTGCGTGAACGTTGTCGTCGGTATGCTGCTCGCACCCGAGCGGCGGCGCAACCTGAACGTGCGCGGCGCGTTCCTGCACGTGCTGGGCGACATCCTGGGCTCGCTGGGGGCCATGTCAGCCGCGGCGGTGATTCTGATCACCGGCGCCGACGTGGCCGACCCGATCATCTCGATGGTGATCGCCGGCCTCATCCTGTTCGGCGCGTTGCGTCTCGTGTGGGAAACGGTGGACGTGTTGCTCGAGACGACGCCCCGTCACCTCGACGTCGTCAGCGTGAGCGAGGCCCTGCAAGGGATCGCGGGCGTCACCAGCGTCCACGACGTTCACGTATGGACGGTGACCAGCGGCTTCATCGCCATGAGCGCTCACGTGTCGGTCGCCGGCGGGCCGGACCATGACGAGGTGCTGGTGCAGGCGCAGCGGGTCCTGCGCGATCGGTTCGGCATCGATCACGCGACGCTCCAGCTCGAAACGCCGGATATCGAGGCGAGATTACCCGCCATCTGCTTGCCGGGTTCGGCCTGCGCCCTCGTCCACGGGAACGGAGACACGGGGACCAGGCGATCGCACGCCCGTGCCCCTCACGCGTCGTCCTGAGCCAGGAACCGCCCGTTCAGTGCGTCGTCCGCGTCGCGCAGCACTCGAGGCAGCCCCAGCGACGTCGAACAGAGCGCCGCAGCCAGTAGCACCGCAGACGTCACGCACCAGAAGCAGATAGCTTCGATGACCTCGACCTCGAGGTACGTGAGATAGGCGGAATACACCGTGCCCGAGAGGGCCAGAAACCAGGCGCTCAAGCCCCACCACCAGAGCCCGCGGAGGGCCCAGAACGCCGAGCTGCCCAACAAGCCGGTGTACAGGAGGCCGCCCAGCAGAGCGATGGGCACGCCTGCGAGCTTGGCGTACTCGCTCTGCTGGACGGTCTGACACCCGTGCACGACGGCGCACGCGACCGATCGGTCGGCGTAGTGCGTGTACGTCAGGTACGCCGAGACGCCCATGCCCGCCAGCGCGATGAGCGCGGTGGCGCTTCCCAGTACGCGGGGCGAGCGGATCACGGCTGCGCCTCCCCGCTGGTCTTGGCGAGCTCCGCTTCGATGGCGTCGACGAAATCGCTGTACGGGACGTTTCCCTTGATTACGGTGTCGTTGACGAAGAATACGGGTGTGGAGTTGACACCTGCCTTCTTCGCGGCTTCGCGCTCGTCGAGCACTTCCTGCCGGTGCGTCTCGTTCTCCATGCACTGCTGGAACGCCTCCACGTCCATCCCCACCTCATTGGCGAGTTCCACCAGTTTGGCCGAGCTGTAGACGCCGCTGTTCTCCCGGCCCTGGACGCGGAAGAGCGCGTCGTGATACTCCCAGAATTTCCCCTGGTCCTCGGCACAGAGGCTCGCCTCGGCCGCGAGGACGGACTCGTCACCGAGGAACGCGAAGTTCCTGAACTCCAGGCTGGCCTTGCCCGGCTTCACGTAGTCCTCGACGATCTTCGCTACCTTCTCTTCGACCGCCTTGCAGTACGGGCACTGGAAGTCGGCGTATTCGATGATCTTGACCGGGGCGTCAGCATCACCGAGGACGCGCCCGGGCGCTGTGACCGTTCGGTCGGGGACCTTCGTCTCGCCACTGCTGAACTGGCCCGCGAGGATGAGACCCAACACGACGATGACAGCGGCGACGGCCGCTCCGCCGAGCACGTACGGCGCGAGACTGCGCCTGCGCAACGGGTCCGATGTATTGCGCCGGGAACCGGCGCGTGGTGTGCGTTTCGACATGGGATCGATCTCCTCCTGGCGGCGTGATGGCCGCCCTCGCGACGACGCGATGACCGTTCACGCGTGCGTGGCGCGAGGAGGCCACTCGATGTCCCGCAGAGGCGCTTCGTAGCGGCTCTCTGGCTCGGAGGAGATCACGACTGCGAAGGGAGGCGGCGGTTCCATCCGCCGGTCTACGCTGGGAGCCTGAGCCATGAACTGCGCGAACGGCAGGACCTTGCACCCGGTCGGGCCGCCGTCGCAATTGTCGATCGCCACGTGGGTCGTGGGCGGCTCGGCCTGACGGAGGAGCACCTGCGGCTGCGCCAGCGCGTGGAGGAACAGCACAGCGATGACGATGGCGACGAAGCGCGACCGCCTGAGGATGGCGCCGACGAAGCCCGCCCGTCCGACCATGCTTCCACAATAGTAACGATCGGGGACACCCTCGTGACATGCGCCGAATGGCCCAAAACGGTGCACGCTTGCATCCTGTCGCCCGATCGGGAATCCTCAGGCGATGCCCACGCCCTTCGGTCACGGCTTGGCCGCCCTCGCCTTGGGAACGCTGATGGGCCTCGAGGAGCCGGGCGATCTTGCGGCCTTCATCGGGGGCGCGATGCTGCCGGACGCCGACTTGGCCGCCGGGCTCGCGCTTCAAGGCGATCCGATGACGCTGCATCGCCGGTTCGGGTCGCACTCGTCCCTCGCCCCTGTTCTGGCCGCGGCGATCGCTGCCGGGGTCTCACGCGCGCGTCTCCGACACGCGGCGTTGGCGGCGGTCGGCGCCGGCCTCCACCTGGCGATGGATTCGATGCCGTGGGTGTTCGTCAAGGCGGAATCGACGTCGGTCCATGGCTGGCGCCAGTTCGTACGGTCCGTCGTGATCAACTCGGCGTTCGATTCCGCGGTCTTTGGACCCCTCGCGTACGCCGCCTGGCGCTGGAGACGCCGCCGGATTACTCCCGGATCAGGTCCAGGAGCTGCTTGAGCATGCGGGCCGTCGCTCCCCAGATGATGTGCTCACCGAAACGGAAGGAGTACACCGGGACGTCGCGACCCTGAATCCGGCGCGTCTCGGCGATGAGGTTGCGTTCGTCGAGGAGATGGGGAATGGGCACCTCGAGGATCTCCGCGACCTCGTGCGCGTTGGGCCGGAAGGGATAAGGCGCTGGTCGGGTGACGGCGCCCACGTACGGCGTGACCACGAAGTTCGACACCGTGATCATGTCGTCGAGCGGGCCGAATAGCGTGACATCGCCCGGATCGATGCCGATCTCTTCGTGGGTCTCACGCAGGGCGCACGCGTCGAGCCCCGGGTCGTCCCTGTCCAGCGCACCTCCGGGGAAGGAGATCTGCCCCTTGTGATGCTCGACCAGATCCGTCCGCTTCGTCAGCAGAATGTGAAGCTCGTCGTCCTTGGTGTACAAGGGGATCAGGACGGCTGCTCGCGGCAATCCGTTATCGGGAATGGGTGTGGGCGCGTACGAGCGGACCCGCTCGCGAATCTTCTCCAGCACGCTTCATTATGGGCCGAAGGCGGGAGCCGGTGGTAGTGCGCGGCGGTTCAGGAGGCGGGCCGATCCACGGGCGTGAGGGCGAGAGCCTCGTTCATGCTGCCGGAGCGGAACCCGGCCAGGTCGAGCGCCACGTACCGGAAGCCAGCCGCTCGCACCCGTCGCACGACCTCAGCTCGCCGGTCGGGGTCGAGTAGGAGCGGCATATCCTCGTGTTCGAGCTCGATGCGGGCGACGTCGCCATGGTGTCGGACCCGCAACTGGCGAAAGCCCAGCGCTCGGAGGGCCGCCTCGGCCGAGCCCACTTGCTGGAGCGCTGCGACGGTCACCGGCGTCCCGTACGGGATGCGCGAGGCGAGGCAGGCCATGGCCGGCTTGTCCCATGTCGGCAGACCGCGCGCTTTGGAGAGCGCCCGGATCTCCGCTTTCGTGAGCCCGGCCTCGACGAGCGGGCTACGCACGCCGTGCTCGGCGGCTGCGACGCGCCCCGGACGGTGGTCACCGAGGTCGTCGGCGTTGCAGCCATCGAGCACTGCGGCGTACCCGTGCTCACGAGCGTAGCGCTCCAGCAGGCCGTACAGCTCCGTCTTGCAGTGGTAGCAGCGCATCGGGGAGTTCTGGACGTACCCATCGCGCTCCATCTCGTGAGTGTCGATGAGCTCGTGCCGAATGCCGATGCGCCGGGCCAATTCGCGCGCCTCGTCGACCTCGGATGCAGGAACCGAGGGGGAGACGCCCGTGACCGCGACCGCTCGATCACCGAGCACGTCGAACGCCACCGCGGCGACGAACGTGCTGTCGACGCCGCCGGAAAACGCGATCACTGCCGACCCAGTCCCCGCGATGGTGTCGCGGAGGCGCTGCAACTTCTCGTCGAGCATCGGCTTCCATCTTAGCACCCGAAGGCAGGGGCGGCATCGGGCGTCATCAAGCCTCGTGCCGTCCGCGCCGATACCTAAGCAGGAGCGCCCGTGACGAAGAGCCAGCATCGACCCCAGCATCGACCCATCCACTTACGATTCGCCCTGGGGAGCCTCCTCACGTGCGTGACGCTGTCCGCGGTAACGGCGTACCTCGGTGGGTCGCTCGCCGAACGACGGGCGTTGGAGGCCGCCGGCGCGTCGGCCGCTGCGTCGGCTGGACCCCAGATCGCGGCGGCGTTCGAAGGAGGCGGTCGTGCCGGTGCGCAACTGTACATGGCCACAGAGGCCGCGCTCGCCGGTCCGGTGGAATCGGTGCGCCTGCTGAGTCCCACGGGGAACGCGATGTTCACGGCTGGTGACACAGGCGCCACGGCGGCTGTGCCAGCCCTGAAGGAGGGCGACACCGCCGTCCGTATCCGTGATGGGGACATCCTCGCGTACTACGGCGATAGCTCCACGATCGTCGAGTTGCGCCTCTCGAAGTCCTCTGCGGCGGGTGCGGCTTCCGCGGCGCGAATGGGCGTGTGGGCCTTTTCCGGCATCGCCGGCGCCGTCATCTTCGTCGTCCTCCAGCCGTTGCACTGGTGGGTCAGCAGGAGGGTCTATCGAGACCACGCGTGGCTATCCTTCTTGTTCCGCCACACCCAAGACCTGCGCGCCTCGCTCGACCTTCAGGATGTGCTGGGGCGGGTGGTGCACGATGCCACCACGGTTGCGCACGGTGCGTTCGGGTTCGTTGCCCTGGTCGAGGAAGAGGGCGCGGACGTCGTGCTGAGCGCGACGTACGACCGCGCGCAGGGATTCGTGTCCCAGCACCGGCGCAAGGTCGACGACTGGTTCCTGCGCCGGGTCATCGCGACGCGCGCGGTGGTCGTTGCCGATGCCCTGCGTGGGCCGTATCAACCGCTATTCGGCTACGAGCCGGTCGCGAGCCCCGCGGCGCTACTCTGCGTCCCGCTGGCTGCGCATCAGCGCGTCGTCGGTGTGCTCGGGGTGATGAGGGAGTCGTCGCGTCCGTTCACCGACGAAGAGGTCCAGATGGTCATGGCGCTGGGCGAGCAGGCGGTCATGCCGGTGGAGCAGGCCCTGCTGTTCAGCAAAGTTCAGAGCTACGCCAGCGAGCTCGAGATCAGCTACGACAGCACCCTCAAGGCGCTCATGGCTGCGCTGGATACGAAGGACCAGGAGACGGAAGGCCATGCAGAGCGGGTCGCTCGCCTGACGGTGGCGGTGGCCCGACACATGGGCATTCCCGAGGAGCGACTGCTGGACATCGAGCGCGGCGCGCTCCTGCATGACGTGGGGAAGATCGGGGTCCCGGACCATGTGCTGCGGAAGGCCGACTCGCTCGATGAGGGCGAGTGGGAGGCGATGCGCAGACATCCGCTGCTCGCCGGCCTGATGGTCTCCAAGATCGGGTTCCTGGAGGGCGCGCTGCCCATCCTGCTGTATCACCACGAGCGGTACGACGGCGGCGGGTACCCCTTTGGGCTTTCCGGCGAACGCATACCCATCGAAGTGCGGATCTTCAGCGTCGTGGACGCGTACGACGCGATGACATCGGACCGGCCGTACCGTCGCGCGATGACGCACGAGGAAGCGATGGAAGAGATTCGGCGAAACGCCGGCTCTCAGTTCGACCCCAAGGTAGTCGATGCGTTCGCGCGAGCCATGGCGGAGCTAGATCTGTCGGCCCTCTGGTCCCCCGGGCAGCGACGCATCGTCGAAGGGGAACACATTGAACACGAGGAAGCGGCCTGAATGGGCCTCACACGTAGCCGAGGGCGGCCGACACACCCAGCCCCAGCGCTGTGGCGACGGCGCCTGCGGCCCAGAGCGTGCGGGTGACGCGCGGCTCCGGCCAGCCGATCGCTTCGAGATGGTGGTGAAGCGGTGCGATGGCGAAGACGCGTTTTCCTAGCCGGAGCGCCACGATCTGGACGAAGCTCGACGCCGCTTCGACGACGAAGACCAGCGACACGAACGCGAGGAGCAGCGCTTGGTTGGCAAGCAGCCCGGTGACGGCGAGCAGCGCGCCCATGCCGAGGGCGCAGCCGTCACCCATGATCATCTTCGCGGGGTACAGGTTCAGGTACAGGAACGGGATCAGCGTGGCGATGCCGATGAGGGCCACGCCCGCTGGCAGCTCCATGTCCGTCAATGCCGCCGCTAACGCGAGCGAACCCATCGCGAGCACGAGGAGCATGCCGGCCAAGCCGTCGAGACCGTCCGTGATGTTGACGGCGTTGGACAGCCCGATGGCCGCGATGGCGGTCAGGGGCACCACCCACGCCCCGAGGCTGAGGTCCCCGACCAGCGGGAGCGTCAGCTCACGGACTCCGGCGGCGTAGACCGCCCAACCGGTGAAGGCGCCGGCGCCCGTCTCCATCACGAGCTTCGGGAGGGCGCCCAGATCGCCGCCGTGCCCGCGTCGTCGGCGCCGCACCTTGGTGATGTCGTCGATGAGCCCGATGAGGCCGAAGCTGGCGAGCGCGGCTGCGGCCGCGCGCGTCTCCGGCTCCCAAACCGCGAGCAAGGCGACCGTCGCCACGGCCACACTCAGCGCACCTCCCACGTCGGGCGTGCCTGCCTTGCGGCCATGCAGCGCGACGAACGTCCGATTGTCGATGTCGTCACGGAGGCGGTGCTGAACGCCGAAGTTGAACCGGCGGAGCACGCGCAGGTTGAGGGGTTCGAGCGCTGCGGTCACCAGCAGCGCCACGAGAGCCGCGATGAAGATGTCGTTCATGCGCAGGGAGCGGCTGCGGACGTCCCGGCCATCGTCAGCAGTGTACGGGAACGCCTCGTGAGGCGTCATGGTCGGGTTCCGAGATGTTAGACTGCGTAGCAGGCGCACTCCCGGGCGGCCGCGTCGGAGCGGCCGCTCTTTGCGCCGCGCGACCGGCGATGGATCAGCGACACATTCGAAACTTTTGCATCATCGCGCACATCGACCACGGGAAGTCGACGCTGGCTGACCGCTTCCTCGAGCTCACCGGCACGCTCTCGTCGCGGGAGATGGCCGAACAGGTGCTCGACCAGATGGATCTCGAGCGCGAGAAAGGCGTGACCATTAAGGCCAAAGCGGTGCGAATGTGGTACCGGGCGGCCGACGGGCAGGAGTACGAACTCAACCTCATCGACACCCCGGGCCATGTCGACTTCGCCTACGAAGTGTCACGTGCGCTCGCGGCGTGCGAAGGCGCCATCGTCGTTGTCGATGCGGCCCAGGGCATGCAGGCGCAAACGCTGGCTAACGTGTACATGGCGCTGGAGCACGACCTCGTCATGATCCCCGTCGTGAACAAGATCGGGTCGCTCGGGTTCCGGCGAGACGAGATTCTTTTCGCCTCGGCCAAGGAAGGCACCGGGTGTCGAGAGATCCTGGACGCCGTGGTGCAACGCGTGCCGCCGCCGGCCGGGGACGAGACCGCGCCCCTGCGGGCGCTGATCTTCGACTCGAAGTACGACCCGTACAAGGGGGTGGTCGCCTACGTCCGGGTGGTCGACGGGGAGCTCGGCCCGCACGAGTCGTTGCGGCTGATGGCTACGGGGCGCGTCGTCGAACCCCTCGAAATCGGGGTGTTCCGGCCGGCGCTCACGGAGACGGATCGGCTGTCGACGGGCGAGGTCGGGTACGTCGCGACAGGTCTGAAGGACGTCCGCGAAGTGCGCGTAGGGGACACGATTACGCTCGACGCGCGGCCGGCCGCTGAACCACTACCCGGCTACTACCCGGCTACAGGCCGGCGAAACCGATGGTGTTCGCGGGTCTGTACCCGCAGCAGGCGAACGACTACAACCTCCTGCGCGATGCCCTGGACAAGCTCAAGCTCAGCGACGCCTCGCTGGTCTATGAACCCGAGTCCAGCGTAGCGTTGGGGTTCGGGTTCCGGTGCGGTTTCCTCGGACTGCTGCACATGGAGATCGGACTGCTGCACATGGAGATTGTGCAGGAACGCCTGGAGCGAGAGTACGGCATCGAACTGTTGGCCACGGCTCCGAGCGTGGAATACGAGGTCACGAAGACCGACGGGACCGAGCTCGTGGTGGACAGCCCGGCCCAGCTTCCTCCGCCGCAGCAGATCGCTGAGATCCGCGAACCGTGGATGGACATCACGATCATCTGCCCTGACCGCTACGTGGGGGCCGTCATGGAGCTGGTGACGTCTCGCCGCGGTGTGTATCGGCGGATGGACTACCTCGATGTGGCAGGCGACGGTCAGGGCCCCGCCCGCGGGGAGGCGCGTGTCCTGCTCGAATACCAGGTGCCCCTCGCGGAGATCCTGGTGGACTTCTACGACCAGTTGAAGTCCCGTACGCAGGGCTACGCCAGCCTCGACTACAGCTTCTCGCACTATGCGCCGGCCAACGTGGTCAAGCTGGACATTCTGGTCAACGGTCAGCCCGTGGATGCGCTGTCGCTCATCGCGCACCGGGAGAACGCTGTGCAGCAAGGGCGCCGTCTCGTCGAGAAGCTGCGGTCGCTCATTCCGCGCCAGCTCTTCGACGTTCCCATTCAAGCCGCGATCGGCGGCCGGATCGTCGCCCGCGAGACGATCCGCGCTGCGCGGAAGAACGTGCTCGCCAAATGCTATGGTGGCGACGTGACCCGCAAGCGCAAGCTGCTGGAAAAGCAGAAGGAAGGCAAGAAGCGCATGAAGCGCGTCGGGAACGTCGAGATCCCGCAGGAAGCGTTCATGGCGGTCCTGCGTCTCGACGAATGACGACGCGTCCCGCACACGGGTGGATCGCCACGGGCCCCGGTTGCGTGGAGCACTCCGCATGACACCGGACATCGACGACCCCCCGTCGGGCGAACCCGCTTCCGAGGCTGGCCGCCGCAGCCCGCGTAGGCGCAGCCGCGCCCGTCAACTCTCGCAGGCCTTCAACCCGTTCGACGGCGTTCCTCCGCCCGTCCCCGTGCGGCAGCGTCCTGTCCTCGACGAACCGGTGACCCCGGCACAGGAACGCGCGATGCGGAACCTCTGGTGGGACGGGTTCTTCGCCGAATCGAGCGAGACCATCTGGCTTCAGTACTTCGCCCTTTACGCGCTCGCCTTTGGGGCGGAGACGTGGCTGATCGGGCTGCTCTCCGCGGTCGGGGGCCTTTTGGCGGCAGCGTCCATGTGGCCGGGCGCTCACGTCGCCGAGCGCAGCCGGCGCTACAAGCGGATCGTGCTCCTCACGGGAGGAGGTGCCGGCCGCGTGCTGTTCCTCGCGCTCGTCGCCGTGCCCTGGTTCGCATCGGGCGAGACAGCGCTGGGCGTGCTCCTGGCGGTCGCCATGGGGCGCGGCTTCTTCGGAAGCGTCGCCATGCCCGCCTGGAGTGCGTTCGCCGCTGAGTTCGTCCCTCCCGGGCTCCGCGGCCGCTACTTCGCGTCCCGGAACTTCGCCCGGCAGGTGGCTGGCCTGGTGATCGCGCCACTCGCAGGCCTGCTGATTCACCGCGTGGGTGGGCTCGAGGGGTGGCAGCTCGCCTGGGCGCTCGCGTTCGTGCTCGGGGCCGTGGCGACGGCCTTCTACGCTCGCATCCCGTCCGAAGCGGCGGTCGGCGTTTCGTCGGCGCCGACGCCCGATCCATCGAACGAAGCACGGCCGGGTGCGCTGACGGACCCGAATCTGCTTTGGCTGACGGCGACCATGGGGCTGTTCCACACGAGCGTCATGCTCGCGGGCCCCTTCTTCAGTGTCTACCTGGTTCAAAAGCTCGAAGCGTCCGTCCTCTGGGTTGGCATCACTGCGGCGGCGGTGCCCATCGGCGGCATCGTCGCTCAGCCGCTCATCGGGCAGATGAACGATCGCCTCGGGGCGAAGTGGCTCCTGGTCACTAGCGGGCTGCTGCTTCCCCTGTTGCCCTGGTTCTGGATGGTGGTCACGGAACCGTGGCACGTCATCTTCATCAACCTGGCGGCGGGCGCGCTGTGGGGCGCGAACCTCCTGGCCACGTTCAATCTGACGCTCGCCATTGCTCCGGCGGAGCGCCGGGCGACCTATTCCGCCGTACAGCAGGGAGCCGTCTTCGTGGCGAGCGCAATTGGACCGCTCATCGGTGGGCCGCTCATCGGCGCCGCGGGGTATCGTACGGTCTTCTTCCTTTCCGGCTTCGGCCGGTTCGTCGCCACGGCCCTCTTGGCGAAGACGGTTCAGGAGCGAGTCGTCGGGCCGCGTTCGGCATCATCCCGCTGAAGCCAGCCATCTTCTGCGGCTGCGGCAGTACGTCCGTTACAATTCGAACGCAATGGACGAACACGCGCTCCAAATCTTGGAGTTTCCGAAGATCGTCGACCGACTGGCGCGGCTCACCTCGTTCTCGGCGTCCCGGGAGCTGGCGCTGGCGCTGCGCCCATCGAACGACTTCGACGAGGTCGTGCGGCGCCAGCGGATGACGGCCGAAGCGCGCCGCCTGCGCGAGATGAAGCCGCGTGTGGGGGTCGAGGGCGCGCGCGACGTGCGGGAGCTCGCCCGCAAGGCCGCGTTAGGGGGCGTGCTCGAGCCGTCGGAACTGCTCGACATCGCGTCGCTCCTCGCGGCCGCGCGGGAGACGCACGGGACGCTCTCCCGTCTCGGGAGTGCGCTACCGCTGCTGGCTGGGGTCGCCTCGCGCATCGAGCCACAGCCAGCCCTGCTCGAACTCATCACACGTAGCATCAACCCACGTGCCGAGGTGACCGACGCTGCGAGCCCGATGCTCGGGATTCTGCGCCGAGACATCCGCACGTCCCACGATCGCCTCATGAGCAGGCTGCAAGAGATCCTCTCGGCCGGCGTCGCGCGCGGTTGGGTTCAGGAGCCCATCGTCACGATGCGCGATGGCCGGTACGTCATCCCGGTGAAGGCGGACTTCCGGGGGCAAGTGAAGGGCGTCGTGCACGACGTGTCGTCGTCAGGGGCCACGGTGTTCCTCGAGCCGCTCGCTGTCGTCGACCTCGCCAATCAGTGGCGCGAGCTTCAGCTCGAAGAGCAGCGAGAGGTCGAGCGCGTCCTGCGACGGCTGAGCGCGGAAGTCGGCGCCCGCGCCGAGGCCATCGTCGCCGCGGTCGAAGCTCTCGCGGAGATCGACTTGGCCCTGGCGAAGGCGCGACTAGGCGACGAGATGGGCGCGCATGAGTTGCCGCACCCGGGCGAGGTGGTGCCCGTCACGGTCACGGTCGGAGGTCCCTATCGTGTGCTGCTGATCACGGGCCCGAACACCGGAGGCAAGACGGTCGCGCTGAAGACCGCCGGCCTATTGACGCTGATGGCCTGCGCCGGCCTGCCGGTGCCTGCGGATGCCGAGTCCCGGGTACCGGTCTTCCGCGCGGTGTATGCGGACATCGGCGACGAGCAGAGCATCGAGCAGTCGCTGTCGACCTTCAGCAGTCACATGACCCACATCATCCGCATCCTGCGCGAGGCGGACGACCGGAGCCTGGTGCTGCTCGACGAGCTCGCGGCGGGAACCGATCCGGTAGAGGGCGCAGCGCTGGCCCGAGCCGTCCTCGAAGAGCTACTCCGGCTGGGCAGCGTGACGGTGGCGACGACCCATCACGGGGAACTGAAGGCGTTCGCCCATTCCACCGAAGGCATTGTCAACGGCAGCGTCGAGTTCGACCCGGTGACGCTGGCGCCGACGTATCGGCTCACCATCGGCCTGCCGGGTCGAAGCAACGCGCTGGCGATCGCGGAGCGTCTCGGCCTTCCGACGGCCATCGTCGAGGCTGCACGGCGCAATTTGAGTGCCGAGCACGTGCAGGTCGAGTCGATGCTGGCCGAGATCCAGCGAGAGCGGCGCGAGGCCGAAGAAGAGCGACGAACCGAGCGCCTGGCGAGGGACGAGGCGGAGCGCCTTCGCGCCCGGTTGGAAGAGCGGCTCGCTGCAATCGAGGAGGAGCGCGCACGTATCATCGCGCGGACGCTCGAGGAGGTGGAGCGCGAGCTCGCGGAGACGCGGAAGGCGCTCGAGGAAGCGAAGCGCGAAGCCGAGCGTCAGCGTCTCCAGCGCGCCGCGCGCCGCTTGGAGGAGGCGAGGGCTCGCGCCGAGGTGGCGAAACGGGCGGTGGAACGCCGGGCGCCCCCAAAGCGCACGCGAGCTCGTCAGGCCCAGGCCGGCCCACCGCCTTCTCAGATTCAGGCCGGTGACCTCGTGTGGATTCGGGGCATGGAACGCTTCGGCGAGGCCCTGGGAGCGCCCGAGCATGACGAGGTCGAGATTCGCCTCGGTCCGCTCCGGAGCCGCATCCGCCTGGACCAGGTCGAGCGCGTGCAACGGCCCCACGTCAAGGGCGGGCTTCGGGTGGAGGTGGTCGCGCCTCCGCCACCGGCCGCCGTGCCGCCGGAGATCGAGGTGCGTGGGCAGACCATCGAGGAGGCGCTGCCGCTGGTGGAACGGCATCTGGACGACGCATTCCGCGCGGGCCTGGCGACGACGCGTGTCGTGCATGGCAAGGGCACTGGGACCCTCCGGCGCGAAATCCGCCATCTGCTCGAGCGTCACCCACTGGTTCGGGCGTTCGAGAGCGCCGAGCCTTTCGAAGGAGGCGAGGGCGTCACGGTCGTTCATCTGGCGGTGTGAGGCTCATGATTGCGGTCCTGGCGGGTGGAGTCGGCGCGGCGCGCTTCCTCGAAGGTCTGACCTCAGTCGTCGACCCCGCTCGCGTGACGGTGATCTCCAACGTGGGCGACGACGAGGAGTTCTTCGGCCTGCACGTGTCGCCCGACATCGATATCGTCGTGTACACGCTCGCGGGCGTGGTGGACGAGGCGAAGGGATGGGGTCTCCGGGACGAGGGGTTCGCATGCCTGGAACGCCTCGCTGCGCTCGGATACGAAACTTGGTTCGCGCTGGGCGATCGGGATTTGGCCACGCACGTCCACCGGACGGCGCTGCTTCACGAGGGCCGATCCCTGACCGAGGCCACAGCGTCGGTGGCCGACGCCTTTGGGGTACGGTGCCGTATCCTGCCCGTGACAGATGACCGCCTGCGAACGATCGTCCGCACGGATGCGGGGGAGTGTTCGTTCCAGGAGTATTTCGTGAAACGGGGTTGGCAGGATGAAGTGCGTCACGTGCGCTTCGATGGAGCCGATCGCGCCCGCCCAGCACCCGGCGTCTTGCAGGCGATTCACGAGGCGGAGGCTGTCATCGTCGCGCCGAGCAATCCAGTGGTGAGCATCGGGCCCATCCTCGCCGTAACCGGCGTTCGCGAAGCGCTCCGTGACACCGCGGCTCCGGTCGTAGCGGTGAGTCCGATCGTCGGGGGAAGGACGCTGAAGGGCCCGGCCGACCGAATGCTTCGCGCGCTGGGTCAGGAGCCATCGCCCGCCGCCATCGCCGCGTTGTACGCGGACTTCCTCGATGCCCTCGTGATCGACCGAATCGACGCCGCGCTCGCAGTCGATGTCGAGCGGCAGGGTGTGCGCGCGGTGGTCGCCGACACAATCATGCGTGGGCCTGACGAGAAGCGCGCGCTCGCCATCGCGGTGCTGGCCGCAGCGGGAGTGTCGCCATGAGATGGGCGCTGATTCCCGTGAAGGACCTCCGGTCGGCCAAGGAGCGGCTGGGCGGCACCCTCTCGGAGCGTGACCGGGAGCGGCTGGCGCTGGCGATGCTGCGCGACGTGGTGGCGACCGCAGCGCAAGTCGTCGACGGCGTGGCCGTGGTGAGCCGCGACTCGGAGGCGCTCTGGACGGCCCGCGAGGCAGGGGCGGTGCCGCTTCTCGAGCCGGGCAACGTGTCAGGCCTGAACGGGGCCGTCGCCTACGCAGTTCGGTGGCTGATGCGCCGCCAATCGTGCGACACTGCGCTCATCGTGCACGCCGACGTCCCGCTGGTCCGGCCGTACGACCTGCGCGGCGTACTCGACGCCTTGACCGAAGCCCCGTGCGTGGTCGCGGTGCGGGCACACGACGGGGGCACCAATGCGCTCGCCTTGCGGCCGCCGGACGCGGTCCGGCCGCAGTTCGGTCCCCGCAGCTTCGATGCCCATGCGGAAGCCGCGGAAGCCGCGGGCGTGCGCTTCGTCAGCCTGCTCAACGAGCGCATCGCGTTCGACGTCGACCGGCCGGAAGATCTGATGGCGCTGTTCGCGAAGCGTCCGGGCGGGGCGACGGGCGAGCTTCTGAATGTCATCCTTCCCGCGAGCGCATGATGGACGCCGTCGAGGCCATTCGCACCAGGCGCTCGGTGCGCGCGTTTCAGCCCAGGCCGGTGGCCGACGATCTCGTCGAAGAGTTGGTGACGCTGGCCTGTACGGCCCCGGCGCCGCATCACACGCAGCCATGGCGGTTCGTGCTTCTTGGTCCTGACGCGCGAGAGGCACTGGTGGAAGCCATGGGCGCGGCGTGGCGAGCGGACCTCGAACGCGACGGCGTGTCACCGGAGCGGATCGAGGCCCTGCTCGCCCGCTCGCGCGCTCGGGTGATGGGGGCGCCCGCATTGCTCCTGGGCGGTCTGGTCGGTGACGGACTTCGCCAGTGGCCCGACGAGCGCCGTCGGCAGGCGGAGTGGGGTCTGGCCATGCACAGCTTCGGGGCCGCTCTCCAGAATCTGATGCTCGCTGCGCACGCTCGCGGCCTGGCATCGTTCTGGATTTCGGCGCCGCTCTTCTGCCCGGAGGCCGTGCGTCGCGCGCTCGACCTGCCGCAAGGGTTCGTCGCCCAAGCGTTGCTGGCGCTGGGGTATCCGGAACCCTTGTACCAGCCCCGCGAACGGCCGCCGTTCGAAATCGGGCGGTTTCTCGAGCGGCGCTGAGGCCCGACTTGCGCCCGGCGGGCAGCCGTCCGCTATGCTGCGGGCTACCGGAAGGAGGCGCCATGCCCGCCGAAAGCACCGTCGGGCAGGTCATCGCGGTCTGTTCGAGTCCCGACGGTGGCGTACCCAAGTGGCCCCGAGAGCGCGTGACGATCGGTGACCACGGCGTCGAGGGCGACTATCACGCGGGCCCGACACGCGTGAACCGCCACGGCGAGTCAGAGCCGAATCGGCGCCAAGTGACGGTCGTCGCGGCCGAAGCCATCGAAAGTATCGAGGCCGAACTGGGGTGCTCCATCCCGCCCGGTGGGTTCGGAGAGAACGTTCTCGTTCGAGGGCTCGGCGACCTCGCATGGCTCGAAGCGGGCGACGTCCTCGAATTCGCAGGTGGGGTCGTGCTGGAAGTGACGGGACAAAACAACCCCTGCACGAACCTCCAGGTCTGGCACCCGGACATCGTGAGGGCCGCCTACGGCCGGCGGGGCGTCCTGGCCGTGGTGGTGGCCACCGGCGTCATCGAGCCGGGCGAGCGCGTCACCGTGCGCAGGCGCCCGGTCCGAGCTTCGTAGGAACGCGAGAAGGGAGGCTCCATGAACGACCATGAACCTGTGGCTGCGCGGATCTTGCGCTCGGTGATCGAGGGATTCCGCGGGCAGTTCACGATTCAGACGGTGTACGGCGAACCGGTCAGTCGGAACGGCGTGACCGTGATTCCGGCTGCGACGGTCAGGCTCGCGTTCGGCGGCGGTGGGGGCGGTGGTGGTGGCGTGCAGCGTCAGCAGACGGCGCAGGGAGAAGAGCCGCGCGAAGGCTACGGGAGCGGCGGTGGTGGCGGGGGCGGCGGCAGGATGAGCCCCGCGGGGTTCATCGAGATCTCCGACCGCGGCGCCCGCTGGGTGCCGGTCGAACCGTCGCCCCAAGAGGTCGCGCTGCGGGTCGCGCTCCTGGTCGCCGTGTTGCTGCTCGCGCGGCGAGGTATCCGCGGGCTGCCGTTCGCCGGGCTGTTCCTGGCGCGGCGCGCGGCGTCACCGGTGCTGCCTTGAGCGTCGGTATGAGCTACGACCCCGCGGATCTTCCTTACTGGCTCGCGTTCGGGCGTATCCCGCGCTTCGGACGCGTGCGGGTGTCCCTCCTCGAGCAGCGCTTCGGGCGTCTCGAGCGAGCGTGGAAGGCTTCGCCTGCCGACCTGACGGCGGCTGGCCTCGATCACGGCAGCGTCAAGGCCCTCCTGCAAGCTCGTGATGATATCGACCCGCAGGCCGAAGTCGACCGCCTCCAACGCGCGGGCATCGCCGCACTGACGTGGCACGACGAGCGCTACCCGCCCCGGCTGAGGGAGATCGATGACCGTCCGCCAGTTCTGTACGTTCGGGGCGAGCTCACAGCCGCCGACGAGTGGGCGGTGGCCATCGTCGGCACGCGCCGCGCGAGCGTATACGGGCGGCAGGCCGCCGAACAGTTCGCGGCGGACCTGGCCCGGAGTCACGTGACGGTAGTGAGCGGCCTCGCGCGCGGGATCGATGCCCTCGCGCACCGTGCGGCGCTCGACGCCGGTGGACGCACGATCGCCGTGCTGGCCTGTGGTCTCGATCTGGTGTACCCGCCGGAGCACCGCCGGCTCTCAGAGGAGATCGCGCGGAGGGGCGCCGTCGTCAGCGACTATCCGCCGGGGACACAGCCGAGGAGCGAGTACTTCCCCCGGCGGAATCGCATCCTCAGCGGCATGAGCCTGGGCGTGCTCGTCGTCGAGGGCGACGTAGACAGTGGGGCCCTGATTACAGCACGCCGGGCCCTCGAGCAAAACCGCGAGGTGTTCGCGGTACCCGGGTCGATCTATTCGCCGGGCTCGCGCGGTACGAACAAGCTGATCCAGGACGGCGAAGCCAAGCTCGTGATGCGGGTGGAGGACGTGCTCGAGGAGCTGAACCTGAGCATGGTCGGGCACCAGATCGAAATGGCGGAAATCGTCCCGGCCGACGATACCGAAAGTGTCCTACTGCGGTTGCTGTCGCAGGAGCCGATACACATTGATGAGGTCAGGCGCGAGAGCGGGCTCCCGATTGCGACGGTCAGTTCCGCGCTTGCTATGCTGGAACTCAAGGGCCTGGTGCGCCAGGTCGGACACATGAACTACGTGAAGGCGCGCGAGGCGCCGGTTGCCTACCGGGCCTGACGAAGCGCGAGACCAAGATTCCCGTTGGACGGACACGTGACGAACGACAAGAAGACCAAGAGCTTGGTAATCGTGGAATCGCCGGCGAAGGCGCGGACGCTGTCGACGATTCTCGGACCGACCTACGACGTACGCGCGTCCGTGGGACACATTCGGGACCTCCCGAAGTCCGCCCTGGGTGTGGACATCGAGCACGGCTTCCAGCCGCGCTACGTGGTGCCGCCCGAAAAGCGTGACGTGGTGAAGAAGCTGAAGGAGGCCGTCGACGGCGCGGACGTCGTCTATCTGGCGACCGACCCCGACCGCGAGGGCGAGGCGATCTCGTGGCACCTGGCGCAGGCGACCGGACTCGACCCGAACCGCTACCGTCGCGTCGTGTTCCACGAGATCACGCCCCAGGCGGTGACCGAGGCCTTCCGGCACCCCCGCGGCATCGACCAGCGTCTCGTCGAGGCGCAGCAGGCGCGCCGGGTGCTCGACCGGCTCGTCGGCTACAAGATCAGCCCGCTGCTCTGGCAGAAGATCCGCCGGGGGCTCTCCGCCGGCCGGGTCCAATCGGTGGCGCTCCGCATGATCGTCGAGCGCGAGCGGGAGATCGAGTCGTTCCAGCCGCAAGAGTACTGGACCATCGATGCGTCACTGGCGAAGCCCGGCACCCCGGACACGTTCACCGCGCGGCTCTACGGCCGGGCCAGCCAGCGCAAGCTGGACATCCCGAACGAGGAGCAGGCGTCGGCCTTGGTAGCGGAACTTCGCGACGCCTCGGTGCGCGTCCGGGACGTCAAGACGCGCCAGGTGCGGCGTCGGCCGCAGCCGCCGTTCACGACCAGCACCCTTCAACAAGAGGCGTCGCGGCGGTTCGGCTTCACGGCCAAGCGCACGATGGCGCTGGCGCAGCAGTTGTACGAGGGCGTGGACGTTGCCGGGAACGGACGCGTCGGGCTCATCA
>FWWL01004779.1_pt1 | contig 22277 bp, 15 predicted proteins | sample 2228331 | NCBI WGS metagenome assembly FWWL01 (sample SAMEA103939775, study PRJEB20133) | metagenome | reverse complement strand
CCTCCAGCACCTGCCACGAATCCGAATAGTACAGGTCGGTCGTGGTGCCACTCGCCGTCTCCTGCACCCGCCGATGCAGGCCGTCGTAAGCGTAGGTCTTCAGCGTCGCGCCCGAGGCGTCCCTGACCTCGACCAGGCGGTTCCAGGCGTCGTAGACGAACTGCCGCCCGGTCTCGTCGCGCGTCAGGTTGCCGTTGGCGTCGTAGGTCGGCGTGGTCGCCCCGCTGATGCCGGTGATCTCGTTCTGGGCGTTGTGCGTCCGCGTCTGCGTGCTGCCGTTGGTGATGACGCTCTCCCAGTTTCCTTGGGCGTCATAGTCCCAGGAACGGTTGTGCCCGCCGCGTGTGAAGCCGGTCAGCTGGTTCAGGTTGTCGTAGCTGTAGCTCTCGCTGAAGGCGGCGTCGATGAGGTTGGTCCGGCTCAGGCGGTTGCCGTTGCGGTCGTAGCTGTACTGCAAGCGATCCACGGCTGAGCCTTCGCTGCTCCCGAGCCAGCGCTGATCGACGATGCGGCCGAAGCGGTCCAGGCCGATGTACTGGTCCCCCGCATCGCCGTTGGCCTCGCCCGCTCGCTTGATGTAGCTCAGGTCGATGCCGGGCTGTGGATGCTTGCGGGCCACAACGACCGCTTCGCCGAGGTAGTCGTAGCTCTCCAGCACACCGGTGCTGTCCGACAAGGAGGACAACCGGCTGATGGCATCGTCCAGCCCGGCGGCGTAGTTGTAGCTCAGCACCTTGCCGTTGGGGTAGGTGATGCTGGTCAAGCGGGAGTGGTTGGCCCCGTCCGCCATTTCGCTGTAGGCGTACTGCACCCGCGGCGAGCTGCCGGTCACCGCTCCGGCGTGCTCCTGCCACTCGCTGGTCAGCTGCCCCAGGCCGTTGAATTCGCGCTTGACTTGATTGACGATGCTGCCGCCCGTGGCCGCGTCGAAGCTGGTGATAAGCGCGGCATTGCCCTGCGAATCGTAGGCGTACTCGATCCGCCGCACCGAGCCTTCCACGTTCGCCCCCAGCGTCGTCACCGCGTCCGAGATCACACGGCCCAGCACGTCGTAGCTCAGCGTGTGGACGGTGCCGTTGCGGTCGGTGGTTGTCAGGGTCTGGCCCAGGGCGTTGACCGTCACCGTCTCCTGCTCGGAGCTGCTGGCGGTGCCCGTGACCGGGTCGGGCCAGCGGGTCTGGCCGACCAGATCGTTGGAGTTCAGCCCGCTGCCGGTAGCCACGGTGACGCCGTAGACCCACTGGGTGGTCTGCCCGCTGCCATCGGGACGACGGCTGGTCAGACTGGTCAAACCAACTGCGTTGTAGGTGAACTCGGTGGTGATGTCGTTGTCGTCGCCGACGATGCCATCGACGTAGTTGGCGATGGTCTTGGTGGTGCGGCCGAGGTTGTCGTAGTAGGTCTTGCTGACGATGCCCTTGGGGTCGGTGGTCGCTTCGACCCAGCCGGCGGCGTTGTATGTCTGGCTGGTCACCAGCACCGTATCGGAGCGAGTCGGTACGGTGCCAGGCCGTGTCCAGGCGGTGCCGCCATTGGTGCCGACATCGACGGTGGCAATGAGCCGGTCGGCGAGGTCGTAGTAAAATCCTGCATAACTGACACGGGCACCGATGCCGCTGGTCGGCGTGCCCAACTCACCGGTGCCGCTGGCGTCGTGGAACCGCTGGCGCACGGTCGTCTGCAACAGGTTGTCGTTGGCGTCGTAGGCATACTCGGCCTGTGACAGCACGATGTCACCGCCGACATCGAAGGCGTCGGCGTAGCTGGTGTCCCCGCCGCCGTCGCTGGTAAACACCTGCGTGAGCCGACCTACTCCATCGTAGCGGTACTTCTCCACCAACCCGCCGGGCGAGGCGACCTTGACCACTTGCCCGCGGGCGTCGTACCAGGTGTTGCTGGTCAGCGCGTGGGTCGAGACAGCCCCGGTGAGCGGATCGACGCTGTAGACCGCGGTCCGGTAGACCCGGCCGAGGTCGTCGTAGCTGGTGACGCTCTTGGCGCGCAGTAACGAGGCGGCCGGTCGGTCGGGCACGCCGTCGCCATCGCCATCGACCACGCTCACGCCGTCACCGTCGTAGACCTCGGCGACCGTCACTTGTCCGAGATTGTCGTACTCCACATACGACAGGGGACGATTGACCGTATCCGACTCACTCGTCTCGGCGCCGGACTTCACGGCCACCGGGCGGTTGCGCCAGTCGTACCAGGTCTGCGTCACGCGCGGGGCCGCACCGCCGCCGGCGAATTGTGTCACTTTCGTCAAGTTGCCGTCGCCGGTGCCGCCGTTGTCGTACTCGTTCTCACTCACCTTCACCAGGTCGGTGCCGGCGGTGTTGGTCGGGCTCCATTCCCCACTGCTGGGCGTGTCGTCGAGTCCGACCCACTGACTCACCGCCCGCCCCAGGCTGTCCCAGACGGTGCGGTAGATCGTGCCGGTGGGTGAGAGTGTGCGGTCCAAGCGGCCGGCATCATCGTAGCCGTACTCGGTGCGGTAGAAGTGTGTGTTGGCCGTACCCAGGCTCGGCGAGGTGGTATAGCTCAGCCCGGCCAGATGGAAGTACACGTCCTGATGCGTGATCTGGCCGCTGGCATTGAAATAGATGCGCGCCAGCGTCTGTAGCCCGCTGATGGCCTCGGTCCCGGTCGGCCGGCCACCAGTGACCGTGGGCGTGGCCGACATGGTCAGGGTCTCAACGTAGCCGTTGGCCCAGTCGGCCCGCACCACCTGGGTCGGCAAGGTTGGCGCGTTCGTGCTCGTATCCCAGCCGGCGTAGGTGCGGACTTCCCGGGTCACGTCGTTGTAGGTGAAGTAATCGACCCGACCATTGGGATGCACCTGCTTGGTCACGCGGCCCAGGGCGTCCACCTCGTAGGTCGTCGTCAGGTGCAGGCCGCCGCCGGCCGGTGTGGTCCAACCGCTGGGCAGATGGCTGAAGGTGGACGTTTGCGTGGTGTCCACATCGCGGATTTCCTTCACCACCGCCCCGGTCGCCGGATCGTATTCGAGGTAGGTGAGGAAGCCGTCGCCGTCCTTCTGCCAGATCGGCCGGCCATACGCATCGAACACCGTGGTGACCGTCGTTGCCGTGCCCGGACCGTTCTGCTCCGTTGAAACCACCGGCAGCGTGACGGTGACTGACTCCGGCTGCGCCGTCGTTCCCTGCCAGGTGTAGGCGTAACTGGTGGTGATCGCCCCGGTGCCGTCGTCATTGCGGTAGGCAGTGACGTTGGCTTCGAAGAACAGCTCCGACCCACCCGCCGTTCGCTGAATGTAGGTGAGGTCCTGCTGCGGGACCGCCGTGCCGAACTCGCCACGCTGCACCGCCACCTGCTTGAGCCGGCCGGTAGCATCGCCCGGTGTCGTCTCCGTGGCCGTCGTGAGCGTCCCATAGGTCCAGACCGTGATCAGACCCGTCGTGTCGGACAAGTACTGATAGTTGCCCCACTGGTTGACCAGCAGGTCGGGCGAGGTCTCGTCGTAGCCAGTCACCGCCGACGGGTTAGCCGCCAGGATCAGCCTCCCGCCCGCATCGTATTGATAGAACGACCGCCACTGCTGGCTGGTGGCCGTGTCCTGGAACACCTTCAGCATCACCTGACGATTGGCGTTGGTGTACACGATGTTCTGGTTGCCGTCGGGCAGTGTTTCCACCGTCTTGATCAGCCAGGCGTTCGGGTCGCCGCCCAGGGCCAGCTCGTTGGTCGTGTAGCTGAAGCTGAAGGTGCCGCGGCCGCCGTTGGCGTCATCCCCCGCCCGAGCGGCGATCTCCTGGGTCACGCGGAACTGGTCGTCGTACTCGAAGTAGTGATCGGCATACGGGGCGATCTGGCCATCGGTCGCCGTCTCGGGGTTCGCGACGTTGGCTGCCAGCCGGGCGTAGGCCTGCGGCCGGAAGACGAATTTCAGCCCGCCCTCGTAGCCGCTCGCCTCCCCGGCCACGTAGTAGCGGTAATAGCTGGTCTTTAGGATCGCGTCCGCGGCGTCCTTGACCACGACCTTCTTCAGGTCGCCGGCGCTGCCGTGCGGCTCGACGCCGTCGTAGTAGACGTACTCGGCCTTGCGGACGGTGCTCCACGGCCCCGTCCCCACCCGGCGACGTTGCGTGATCGAGGCGATCAACCCGGCGTTGACCCCACCGGTCACGTAGCTGAACAGGTACGACTCGGTGACGGTCGAACCGCTGGCCGGGGCCGAGCGCTGCACCTCGCCGATGCGGCCATCGGGCAGGAGGGTCGTCACCTCGGTGACGTTCCCCTTCGGGTCTTCCAGCCGAGCGAACTGACCCTGCTGCTGGGCCGGCTTAGCCGGGTCAAAGTCCCAGAACCACAGCTTGGTTCCATCCGGGGCGGTCAACTGGTACTGGCCCGACGCGGAGACATACACCAAGGTGTCGAGGATGCCGCCGCGGCCGACATAGGAGCCGTCGGGCTGCTCATCGAAGACCTGTTGGGCGGTGCCGCCGGTGACCACCGTCAGCACCACGGCCCCCGAGAACGGATCAACTTCCCGGATCAGCGACGGCGTCTCGGCAATGATCCAGCCGCGGCCGACATTCTGCCCCTGGCTGTACGCTCCCTCATTGGTCCAGCTCCGCGTCACTCCCCACGCGGTGCCGAAGCCGTCCGAGGCCAGGTCGCTTTCGCCGAAGCGCACCACCCCATCGCCGTAGCGGACCGGGAAGGCCGAGTAGCCGGCGGCCGTCACCTCAATCGCGCGATGACGATAGGACTGCCGCAGCGTCCGTGGTGTTGGGTTGCTCGCATCGAACCGCTTGACCTCGGAACGATCACTTGGCGTCGCCAATGACCCGGCTCCGGTTGCCCGGTATGACGCCAGCGCAGTCGGCGTGCCGCTGGAACGCGGATCGAACAGCCGTACCTGTTTGCTGCGGCTGCTGCCGACCAGGGTGGCAATCTGCGGCTGGCCCTCCCGGCCCGTGACGACACCCACCATCACGCCGTTGCGGTCCGATGCGGACGTCGCCAGGAACTCGGTCAGCGGCCGGCCGGTGCTGCTGAATACCTTGACCTGCGGCCCGTACCCCGGCCCGGCCCCGGTGACGATCTCGCTGACGCCGTCGCCGGTCAGGTCGGCGGCCGCGATCCAGACTCCGCCCGTCATCGTCGGGGCATACGCCGTGAAGCTGGCCAGGGTCTGGCCCGTGCGGATCTCGATGCTCTGGACTTGTGGGGTACTCCCAGGCCCCGCGGCCGCGAACACCGCCGCGTTACCGTTGGCCGCATAGCCGAGGGCCACGCGTACCCCACTCGTGGACGACGGGCCAAACACGTCCCAACCGGTGCGGAGCACCCCCTGGCTGTTAAACACCCGCACCTGCGAACTGCCTTGATCGGGACCGGTGACGACGCCAACCTCGCCGCGTCCGATGTCGCCCGCGGCCACCTGCACACCACCCCGGAAGGCAGGGTCATACGCCCAAAACTGGTTCAGCAACGAACCGCTGGCTCCGTCCCAAACTTTGACCAACGGAGCCGCACCCGGACCAGGAGCAGTCACAATGTCATTGACTCCGTCGCGGTTCAGGTCAGCGACCGCCGTGCGGACACCGCCCGTGACCGAGGCGTCATAGGCGGCGAACGAGCGGATCAGTGTCCCTTGCTGGTCGAGCACACGCACCAGCGGCAGCCGCCCGGTCTCGGCTCCCAGCGCCAGAACGGGATTGGCCGCCGGCATCTCGCGCGGCTCCAGTGGTTCGAGTTCCAGATGGGGTTTGCGGCGAATCGGCTGTGACCGCCGTGGCGTGAACCATTTCCGAACCCAGGACGAGAGGGGCTTTCGCATGGGGTGCTGGCGCATGGCATCGTCTCCACCAGCGGGCACGCGCGACGATCGAAGATGTGATCCGACCAAGACGAGATCGCGGCCGAACGTGCCACGACCCAAAAACTCCCCCTCCCCCCCCCCCCCTGTCAAGTAAATTTTTCCAATTTTTTTGAATCGACCGATCGTCTCGCCTCGGAGTCGCACTCGATCATCGAACGAGCCACAGAATCCAGTGCTCTTGCGGGTGAGCGAGGATCGTTTCAGCATCGACGGGCTCGACGTCGCCGTCGTAGTTCACATACCGCAGGGCGTAGCCGTTTATCTCAAGTTGATGCAGGAAGCCGACCGTCTGTGGCAGGTCGCGTTGAAGGTGCAGTTCCAGGACGATGGCCGCGTGCGGGAAGCGGCGCAGCGTCTGCTGCATGCCTTCCCAGACGAGGGCCTCCGCGCGCCCTCCGCGTCGATCTTCACCAGGTCGAGGCGCGGCCAGTCGGCGCAGAGGCGGTCGAGCGTAATCGCGGGCACCTGGACCTTGCTGGAAGCGTGCGAGTATGACCAGCGTTCCAGGGACGACGTGGCGAAGTCGCCGTCGTGCAGGACGAAATCGACCGTGCAGTCGTGAAGATTGCCGACGGCCTTCGGGCAGATTTCCACGCGATCCTGGAAGCCGTTCAGCGCCAGGTTGCAGGGCAAGTAGGTCTCGGTCAGGATCGGATTCGGCTCGCAGGCCACAACCCGACCTTCGGGGCCGCACCCGGCGGCCATGAGCAGCGTGTAGTAGCCGTAGTTCGCGCCGACATCGACGCACCACATGCCGGGCCGCAAATGGCGGGCAATGGCCAGGGTGACCCACGACTCCCAAAAGCCGTCCAGCACCAGGCGCGGGCCGAGCATTAAATCGCGCGTGTCCACGAACGCCAGGTACTCGCCCAAAAGCCGGCAGAGCATCCGATGCTCGCTGTAGTAGACTCCCGTGGCCCGACGGCGGCTGACCTCTTCCAGGTCGGCCCGGCTGGACAAGACATGCGGCGGCAGCGGCATGCTCAACCCTCCAGCGGAATCAACTCGACGGGCATCCGCTCAAACTCGAGCCAGCGGCCGGTCCAGAGGCCGTCGCCGTTACGCTCCAAGTGACACGTGGGCCGGTCGAGCCGGCTGAGGGTCAGGATGGCCCGCCCGTCGTCGATGTTGACGTCCCAGCGGCGTTCGCACTCGGCCGCGCCTTCGCCGACCTTGTGGCCTGCTTCCAAGCACATAGGTCGCTCGTCATAGCCGACGCGGCGATACAGGAAGCGCCTGCCGGTCAACTCGTCGATGACCTGCTGCTCTTCGGCCGTGGGGTCCGGGTTGTGCCAGAGGACGCCGTCCCAGCGCTGGCGCAGCTCGGCCACGAGGTTGAAACACAGTTCCTCGTTGGCCAGCGAGTTGTTGCGGCGGTTGCTGCCACCGAGCTTCCACTTGTCTTGACAGCGGTGCTGGAAGACGATCCGGCCGTCGAAGTCGTATTGCACGATGGTGTGTTGGTTCCAGCCAGGCCCCTTGGGTGGCATGGCGTATTCAGTTCCCAGGAAGCGCCAGGCGAGATGGAAGCACTCCTTGTCGCCGTAGACGACGCGGAAGACAAAGTCGGAGTGCTCGGCGTACCAGAGGGCCATGCGGAGTTCACGCCAGCGGCGGGTCTTGTCGATCAGGTACTGACCCGACTCGAAGGCGACCTCCTGTCCAGCTCGTTCGACCATCCAGTCCATGCCGAAGATCTGCCAGACGTCCGGCTTGAGCGTCCAGCAAGCGTAGTCGGGCCAGAAGACCGCGCCGTGCTCCCGGAACTGGGGCGTGTCGAAGAGATAGGTCACGTCGCGCACCGGGCCGTTGTCGGCGTCGAGGAACAGGACCTGGGCGAAGGGCGAATAGAGCGTCGCGTAGGGCTTCAATTCCCAGCCGCACAGGATGCGACAGGGATGCTCCTGTTCCATCTTGCGGGCATCGACGCACTGGACGCCGAGGGGTTTGAGCAACCGCTTCAGATACGGGTCGCATTCGCCATCGCCCAGGTACCAGAGCTGGATCGGTAGCTCGCAGCCGAAGTGCCGCACGAGGTGGACGTTGACCCAGACACTGGGGAAGTACTTGAGCCCGCCGCCGGCGATGACGATGCCGCGTTCTTCGGGGTAGGCGTGCCGGCCCGGGCGCAGGTTGTCGGCGAAGCGCCGGGCCATGACGCGGTGGGCCTCGTTGACGTTCGGCCACGCCGCCCAGCCGGGCGGCCAGGGACCCGGCGGGGCATGCTCGATCAGGTGGATCATGTCTTCAACGCTCATGTCTTGACGTGCTGAACTTGGGCTGAGTTGCGCCATAGACCTCTCTCCGTTTTCCGAACACCGACGCGCTGGGGCCTCTACACCACGTCGTCATGAGGAAGGGAAGCGACGCCGGTCGCCGGCCCTGATGGCGGCGCTCCCGAGGGCGAACTGCTGCCGGAGCCAGACGCTGGACCCGAAGCGCTGCCAGAACCGGCGGGACTGCTTCCGCCCGATCCCGAACCACTTCCGGCGTCGGAACCACTGCCGGCATCCGAGCCGCTCCCACTTGCGGCCCCAGAACCGCTGCCCGAACCGGAAGCCGATCCGCCGGCCGATGCAGAGCCCGCAGCCGACCCAGAGGCCGAGCCAGGAGTGGAACCCGATGCCGGGCCGCTCGTCCCGGCCGACTGGGAGCCGCTGCCACTGCCGGAGAGCGATCCCGAGGCACCCGAGCCCGATGCCGAACCACTGCCGGAGGCCGAGCCGCTGCCGGAGCCGCTGCCCGATCCCGATTGCGATCCGGAACCGGGGACCGATCCCGAGCCGGAAGCACTCCCGCTGGCCGTTCCGCTCTCGCTCCCCGAACCGCTGCTACCCGACGAGCCACCGAAACCGCTTGAACCGATCGAGCCGCTGACGCTCCCCGAACCACTTTCGCCACTGCCGCTGGAGCCGCTGGTGCCCGACGTGCCGGACCCCGACGAGCCACTCAGGCCGGAACTCGCACCTGACGAACCGCTGATGCCGGAGCTTTCACCCGACGAGCCGCTTGCACCAGATGAGCCGCTCTCGCCCGAAGAGCCGCTTGAACCCGACGAACCACTCGAACCCTCTGGGCAGCAGCCCAGCGCATAGACCGGCACACCGTCCGCCGCCAGGCCCACGAAGCGCATCAGGTAGCGGCCGATGCGCGGGAACTCGCAGGTCGCATAACCGTACAGGGGTACGCCCGCGACCAGACCCAGGAATCGGGCCAGCACCCGCGGCACGGACGCCTGGAATGCCGCCGGCCCGGAGCCGGAGCCCGGGCAGCCGACGGCGTAGAACGGCACGTCGTCTTTTGAGCCCACGCAGCGGGCCAGGTAGCGTTGCTCCCGGATCATTGGTTGATGTCCATCACCTTGCACGGAAAGAGCGTCTGCCAGGTCTTGGTCGCCACGTCGTAGCGCTGCACCTCGCCGGGGTAGTAGCCGTTCTCATCCGGCACGTTGCTGGTGATCAGCACGTGGGCCTGGGCGTCGCCGTGATCCAGCCGCACAATGGCCCACCGCCGATACAGCGACGACGGATCGTTCGGATCGTAGGGTTGAATCCACAGCACCCGTGCCGAACCATGCGGCACGTTGCGCAACTTCTCGGTATCGCCGGGGATGATCTCCGCGCCGTCGTAGAGCTGCGCCGGATCGACCGCCAGCCGCACGGGGGCGACGCCGGCGATGACCGCCAGGCCGATCTGGCCTGCCGCCACCGGCTCCAGCAGGACGGCGAACCGCCCCGCATGCTGGTTCGGCACGGGGACCACTCCCTGGAACGTCACCTGCCGTTTGAACTCGTCGAGGTTGTCGGCAGGCAGGATGATGGGAGTCGTCAGACCTAGGACGGCGAAGCGTGCCTGGTCGGAACCGGAGGCGTTCTTGACCTTGACGATGCCGCTTTGGCGGAAGAACGGTGATGCCTCGGTGCCGAACTGCTTGTGTTTGCGTACGGCGCGGGCGGCGTCGAGAAAGGCATTGTAAGCCTCGGCGGTGATCTCCAGCCGCTGGCCCGGCTGGACCTTTTTGAAGGCGTCCCCGGCCATCAGGTGCCAATCCCCAACAGCGCGAAATCCCCATCCGGGTAAACCTGCTCCACGTAGACCGCCGCCGGTTGTTTGACCAGCACGTCGGCGTCTTCGGCATCCTGGTAGCGGACCCAGAGGTATTCCCAGCCCTTCTTGGCAATGCCGGCGATGTCGCCGACGACGAGCCCTGTGACGTTGGGGCTGGCGGCGAAACTGAAGGTGATCTCCCAGTCTTCGGTGCCACGCTGCGAGCCCGAGGCCCCCAGGAAGAGGACCTCGCCCGGGGCAAAGCCCTTGAACGGCCCGGCATTGACCTTGCCGGTGAGGGAGAACAGGGTCGCTTTGTAGGCGGGCGTGACCAAGGCGAGCGGGAGGTAGTGCGTTTCCTTGAAGTGGTAGACCGGGATGGTGATGTCGGTCCCCTCGACCGAGTCATTGTTGACGCCGATGGCCCCTTTGAAGTCGGGCGCGTCCGAGGGGTATCTGGCGACGGTCTGGAGACTCTGCGTGATGTGGGTGGTCCCGCCGCCGGTGTCGAAGGAGAACGATGACTCGCCCGGCTCCTTCGGTTCCTTCTTGCCGTAGCGGACGGTGACTTCCCATAGCCCGCCGCCCTGGTGGGCGATGTGGTAACTCTGGAAGACCAGGCCGGCATACAGCGCGGGGATGGTGGACTCGACCAGAGCCCGGACCACGGCATCGCTTTCCGTCCCATCGACCACATAGATCAGGTCGACGGAGGGGTTGTCGACCCCCACGGTACTCTCGCGGCTGTCGTAGCGCTCGATGATGACCGGCATGTTCGGTTCCTCACGCGAAGACCAGGCCGCCGTTCTGGGCTTCGCGGACCAGCTTGTCGGTGTTCTTGGCGATCTGTTCGCTGGCCCGGGCGGTGCGCTCGGCCAGGCTGTCGGAGCCGAGGCCCGCGACGGCGAAGGCACTGAAGGTGCCCTTGACGTCGGTCTTGGCCTCGGCCTCGTCCAACCCTTCGAGGTCAAATTCGGGGCGACGCCGCAGAGGCTCCTCACGCTCCATCGCCGCCATCTGGCGTTCCAGCTCCATCTGTTCCCGCTGAGCGGCCAGCTCGGCGGCGCGCTGTTCCAGCGCCCGCTGGGCAGCGGCGACACGCTCCTGGTCGGCGGCGTTGGCCGCCTCCAGCTCCCGCTGCCGCTGACGGCGCTCTTCTTCCTGCATCTGGTTCAGCGCTTCCTCGCGCTGCCGGCCGGCCTCCCGCGCCTGCTCGACACGCGGTGCCCGTTCCCGCACTCTTCGGTCAAGCCGCGCGCGGGCCTCGCGGTTCTGCTCTTCCACCTCGCGGTTGATCGCCTCGACCTCGCGCTGGGCGGCTTCACGATTGAAGAGGTTCCGGACACGGGCCCAGGCGCGGCGGAAGAAGGCCACGAACTCGTTGAAGGCGACGGTCAGTCCGTAGACGAACCAGTCCCAGCCGTCGGCCAAAGCGTTGACCACGGTCCAGAAGGCGACCTCGATGCTGGTCCAGGCGGTGTTGAAGGCGCGGGCCACGGCGTAGACGGCGCTCCAAAACAGCTCGACGAAGAACGATTTGAAGTTCCGCCAAGCTCTGGTGATCGCAGCGATGCCGGTCTCCCAGACGACGTGGATGCCGAGCCAGGCGACTTCCATCGCCCCAGCCAGGTCGCCGGCGGCAATGGCATCCTGGATGCTCTGCCAGGTGGTGCTGGCCACGCCGAGCAGTTGATGGAACCCCTGGCCCAGCGCGTCCAAGGCCATCTTTCCTTCGTCGGTGGCGAACAGGACGGCGGCCGCGATGCCGCCCACGGCGGCGACGACCAGGCCGATGGGGGACAGCAAGAAGGCGATGGCTCCGCCCAATAGGCTGACGGCGGTCGTGGCCGCGGAAAGAGCGAACGTGACCAGGCCAATCGCCGAGCCGATGGCCGAAAGGAGCGGGCCGAGGACCAGGAGGGTTGCACCGACACCGACGATGCCAGCCACGACCGCGCCGATGATGCGGATCAGCGCGCGGTTTTCCTGGAGCCACCCGCCGATGAGGGTTACCACCCGGGTGATCCACTGAGCCACTTGCTGGATGGCTGGGGCCAGGGCTGCTCCGACGGAGAACGCGGCCTGTTTGAGCGCCTTCCACAGAGCATCCAAGGCATCGCCGAAGGCCTCCGCCGCTGCGGCATCTTCGGTCCTCATGGTCAGGCCTAAACGATCCGCCTCGTCGCGTAGCTCGCGGATACCTTCGGCTCCCGAGGAGAGCAACGGTAACAGGTTGGCCCCCGTCCGGCCGAAGATCTCCATCGCCAGCGTGGCCCGGTGGGCCGGGTTCTGAATCCGCGACAGGCGATCGGCAATCAGCTCGAATTGCTGGTCGGGCGAGAGGCCGGTCAAATCGGCAATGGTCAGGCCCAGTCGGCCCAGGCTCCGCTGCGCCTGAGCGGACCCGCGGGCAGCCTCGATGATGTTGCGGCTCATCGTGCGGAGGGCTTTTTCCAGGTCGTCCGTACTAGCGCCCGATTGCTCGGCGGCATAGCGGAGCTGGGAGAGGGCTTCCACCGCCACGCCCGTGCGGTCCGACAGGTCTTTCATGTCGCCGCCCAGGTCGCTGAACAGCTTCACCGCTCCGAATAGCGGGGCCGCCAGCGTCACCCCCAAGCCGGTCAGTTTTGCTCCCAGCGCCGTGACAGCCGCGCCAAACGCCTTCAGCTTGGCCACTGTGACATTGAGGCCCTTGACGAGCCGGCTGTCCTTGACGAACAGCTCAACATAGGCGGCGCCGGCGCGAATCCCTGAAGCGGTGGCCATCGTCACCTCCGGTCCACGAACACCCGCTTGAGCACGTCAATGGATGCCTTCCGCACCGGCAGCTCGCGCTGGCGCAGGTACGGGTTGAAGTCCGCCGGCTTGTAGGGCGTCGGCTTCTTGCGCGGGTCGCGATGGCAATTCGCCAGGAGTGCCAGCACCGCCGACGTGTGGGACCAGCGTTCCCGGCAACGGGCCTCGGCCATCAAGACGAGTTCCCGGAGGGTGAAAGGTCCGGGGTCAATGCCGAGGAGGCCGGCGCAATGCCAAAGGAGCGCAAGAGCCTGTTCGCTTCGCGGTCGGCGTCGAACGTCTCCAGCACCTGTTCCGCCCGGTCCAGCATCCGCTTGCGGACCTTCGTGGCCTCTGCAATGATCGTCCGCAGGCTCTGCCGCACCTTCGGATCGGGGAAAAAATCGATCAATTCCTCCACGAAGGCGTCCATCGCCTGGTGCAGCGCATCGCCGAACATGGTCCGCCCGAAGTCCTCGTCGCTGACGTGCCGAGCGTTCGCTTCGTCCTGGCAGAGGACGTAGAGGACATCGACCAGTCGGACCGGATCACCGAGCAACTCGCCCAGGCTCTTGAAGCCATCGTCCACCAGCTTGTACAGATCGACGTTGAGCAGGCCCCGGACGCGTTTGATCGCCGCCACGCTGATAGCGATGGTCCAGACACGCCCGGCGTTGTCAGTGAAGGTGTGCATGGGTGGTCGCTCCTTAACGGGCCACGCGGATCGGGATGGGCAGCGGTTGCCAATCCTCGGCGAAGTCGATGGGCCACGACCGCAGCGGGATCGGCACGGGCTCCCACCCTATGCCGGCATCCGCTCGAGGACGGGTGCGGCGGATCACTTCCGTGGCAGCGCCCCACATCCATGCCTTGCGGGCCATGTCGCTGGTGCAGCAAACGACCGACACCAGTTCGTTGGTGTCGGCCCGGAAGATGCCGCCGCCGGAGTCGCCCGACGACACGCTCAACCTCATGCGCAGTTGACCGTTGGCGTCTTCACCCGACTCGACCTCGCCCTCTTCGCGATTGCCCGGCTGATCCACGCCGTAGCCCCTGTGCCAGATCGCCGTGCCCGGCTTGGGATTCTCGCGCGCGATCACGGCGTAGGGCAGGTCCGCGACTTGCTCCTCGGTCACGCACCACGCCACGTCGGGCGTCTTGTGGTGGGCCACGACTCGCAGGCCCAGCGTCCGGCCGTCCTTGAGCATAAGGCTGCCCCGCTGGCCGACGCCGGTCACGCAGTGCGCGGCGGTCAGCACGTCCCAACGACCGTCGGGGCGACGGGGACCGATGATGGTGGCCGTGCAGCCGGCGTTGCCGAAGCGGATGCGGCCCAGGGCATTCACCGGGTCGAGCTTGCCATCGCCTGGCGGCTTGGGTGGCGCTGGCGTGCAGGACTCGATAGTCACGCTAACACGGGCTTCCTCGACCGAGAGGTTGCCGTCGGTGTTGCTGATGACGAGCAATTCCACCTCGTAGGTGCCGGGGTGGGCGGCAAACTCCAATAGGCCGCGTGGCGAGGAAGCCCGCTGCACGCCCTGCGAGGGGTAGACGCGCCACAAGAGCGCGGCCTTGGGATCGACGTTCTCGGCACGCAGCCGGACCAGGGAGTGCGGCTTGTACTTCGTCTCGCCGACGATGCGGAGCGGCTCGGCGTTCGCGGCCAGCGGCACCAGGGCGAACAGAACCACGGCGAACAGGAAACGCATATCCACTCCTCGGGGATGGTTCAGGGGACGACGATCCAACTGGGCGGGTTGACGGAGTAGGTGGGCTTGACGGTGACGCTGACCGTGATCGCTTCTTCCAGGGCCTCGTTACGGCTGAAACTGGTGACCATGCAGGTCGCCCGCAGGCCTTGTGAGCCGGACGTGGTGATGTCGCCGTCCATGACCGCGAACTCGATAGCGCCGCGGTTGAGGAACGCATCGCGGATGGCGGCGAAGTCGTCGTCAGCCGTGTCCCAGACCATCTCGAACTCGATGGAGCCGTCCTTGAGCGTAGCGACCGTGGCCCGCCAGCCGGCGTTGCCGCGCGTGGTCACGTCGGCCTCGCCGCGGCTGGGATCTTCGCTCACCTCCCCATTGTGCAAAAATGAGTTGCACGGTTGCGGCGCATGAGCAGTCGTGGTACACTTCGGTTCACATGGTCCGTGACTCTTGGCCCGGGAGGCTCGCCATGGCGTCGCTCACGTCCGTCGCCGAACCTCTCCTCCCCGCTGTCCCCGGCTACCAACTCGTTGACGAAATCGGCCGCGGCGGCATGGGCGTGGTCTATCGCGCCCGGGATCTGCGGCTCAACCGCGAGGTGGCCATTAAATCACTCAACCCCAAGTATGCCGCCGATTCCGCCGTCGCCACGCGCTTCCAGGCCGAGGCGCAGTTGACCGGGCAGTTGCAGCATCCCGGGATTCCAGCCGTACACGAACTAGGCACGCTGCCCGACAACCGGCCGTTCTTGGCGATGAAGTTGGTCAAGGGCCGAACCTTGCAGGAGCTGCTGAAGGAGCGCGACGATCTCCCCTCTCCCTCGGGGAGAGGGGCTGGGGGTGAGGGTGCGGAGCGCGGCCGCTTTATCGCCATCTTCGAGCAAATCTGTCACGCCGTCGGCTATGTCCATGCCCACCACGTCATCCACCGCGACCTGAAGCCGTCGAACGTCATGGTCGGGGCCTTTGGCGAGGTGCAGGTGATGGACTGGGGCCTGGCCAAGGTGATTGATCCAAACCGGAAGACTGAGCGGCCGGCGGAGGAAGAGGACGATCCGGAGGCCACTGCCGCCTTCGTCACGGCGATTGACACGCCGGAGCGTGGCGGTTCGGCGACGCGGACCGGTAGTGTGCTGGGGACACCGGCGTACATGGCACCGGAGCAGGCGGCGGGGCAGATTCGCCGGCTCGACGCCCGCTCGGACGTGTTCGGGCTGGGGGCGATTCTGTGCCAGATTCTCACCGGCCATCCCCCTTATGAGGGCACGGACGACAATGAACGGCGCGTCAAGGCGGTGCGTGGCGAGCTGGGGGAGGCGTTCGCGCGGTTGGAGGCCTGTGGCGCGGAGCCGGAGCTGGTCGCCCTGTGCAAGCGCTGTCTGGCGTTCCGGCAGGAGGACCGGCCGAGGGACGGCAACGCGGTGGCGGCGGAGGTGGCGGCGATCCGGCAGGCGGCCGAAGAGCGGGCTAGGCGAGCGGAGCTGGAGCGGACCAGGGCCGAGGTGGCGGCGGCGGAGCAGGCGAAGCGTCGGCGGCTGGTGCAGTGGGCCGGCGGGCTGATTGCCGCGGTGCTGCTCTTGGGCCTGGGCATCAGCCTATGGCAGATGAACCGGGCCATCACCGCGGAAGCGGCCGCTAGGGAGGAGCGCGACGCCAAAGCGAAGGCGCTCGAGGCAGAGACCATTGCCCGGCAAAGGGCGATGACGGCCCTGCGGACGTTGACCGACGACATCGTCGAGAACCAAATGGCCCGAGCGGAAACCCTGACCGAAGAAAACAAGGCGTTCTTGAAGAAGATCATCGAGCACTTCGAGGGTTTCGCGGCGATCACGGCCAATGACGCCGAGAGCCGGGCCATCCGCGCCGAGGGTCACGCTCGGGTCGGCTTAATGCGGTATCGGCTGGGCGACTTGAAGGAAGCGGAGGCGGCCTACACCGCCGCCCTGGACATCCACAAGCAACTGGCGGACGAGTTCCCCACCCGACCCGAATTCCGCCAGGCGCTGGCCCGAAGCCACAACAACCTGGGCGTACTGCTGGCCGACACGGGCCGGCTGAAGGAGGCGGAGGCGGCCTACACCGCCGCACGGGACATCCAGAAGCAACTGGCGGACGAGTTCCCCACCCGACCCGACTTCCGCCAGGAGCTGGCCCAAAGCCACAACAACCTGGGCGTGCTGCTGCGTGCCACGGGCCGGCTGAAGGAGGCGGAGGCGGCTTACCGCGACGCCCTTGACCTCCGCAAGCAACTGGTGGACGAGTTCCCCACCCGACCCGACTTCCGCCAGGAGCTGGCCATAAGCCACAACAACCTGGGCAATCTGCTGCGTGAGACGGGCCGGCTGAAGGAGGCGGAGGCGGCCTACACCGCCGCACGGGACATCCAGAAGCAACTGGCGGCCGAGTTCCCCACCCGACCCGACTTCCGCCAGGAGCTGGCCCAAAGCCACAACAACCTGGGCGTGCTGCTGGACGCCACGGGCCGGCTGAAGGAGGCGGAGGCGGCCTACACCGCCGCCTTGGACATCCGCAAGCAACTGGCGGCCGAGTTCCCCACGAACCTCGATCTGCGGAACGAGCTTGCCGGCACCTGCGTCAACCTGGCGCTTCTGTGCAACCAGCGCCGCGAGTTCAAGGCGGCGAAGCAGCACCTCGCCGAAGGAGAGCCGCACCATCAGGCGGCCCTTGAGGCCAATTCGCGTAACCCCACCTACCGGCAGTTTTATCGCAATCACCTGTGGGCCTTGACGGAGGCCCACGCGGGACTGGGCGAGCAAGCCGACGCCCTGAAGGCAGCCCAGCGCGTGCGCGACCTCGGCTGGGACCCGCCGAAAAACGCCTACGACGCGGCCTGCGGGCTGGCTTTGTGCATTCCCATCGTGGCAAAGGACGAGCAGCTCGACGCGGACAAGCGCAAGGCGGCGGTGCAGTTCTACGGCGACCAGGCGATGAAGCTGCTCCGCGAGGCGGTCGAGAAGGGATTCAAGAACGTGGAGCACATGAAGAAGGACACCGACCTGGACCCGCTGCGCGAGCGTGAGGATTTCCAGAAACTACTGGCGGAGCTGCCGCAACCGGCCGCCCGGCTGCTGGACATGGTCCACGACGTGGGCGCGGGTCTCAAGCTCAGCGGGCAACTGAATCGCAACACCGGCACGCTCATCTATCAAGTACGCCTGGAGAAAGACGTGGAGTACGTCATCGACCTGACCAGCCCTGATCCGAAGGCGCTCGACCCGTACCTGCTTGTCAGCGATGACAAGAACAAGCAGCTAGCCGAGGATGCCGATTCCGGCGGCAACCAGAACGCGCGGCTGGTGTTCCGGGCGCCGGCGGACGGCGTCTACCGCCTCCATGCCACCTCGTACAACCAGGGCCAGGGCGACTTTACCCTCACCGTCCGCCGCAAGGAATGAAGTTGCAATTTGCTCCGGGGCGGTCCTTCAGCACGTGGTATTCGACCGGATTGCCAGCGGCGTCGAAAACGATCCCGTCGACGGCGTTCGCATTGAGCGTGGCCAGTTCCGGCGTCGCCACCTGGTCGGCTTCGATCTGGTCGGGCAGCGGGTGCTGCTCCACGCTCCCCGCGTCGCCGGAGGCCTTGGCCGGCCCTTCGGCGTTCTTGCGGATTTCAGCTTCGAGGTCGTCGGGCATGTCGGGTCTCGGTCGAAGCGATAGTCACGCGGTGTCGGCAGCGTGGACCTGGCTGCTTATTGGTGACGTATGCCGCTCGCGAAGGAGATGTCCGCCCAGACACTCACCGGAGAGGAAATTCTGCTACCGCTAGCGATCCGGCCGGGCGGGAGCCGGCGTGGCCTCGAAGGTGACGATCTTCCGGCCGCAGTGGCGACAGGTCTTCCGTCGGCGGATGCGGCCGTCGCGCAAGGGTTCGGTGTGCGTCGTTTTGAAATGCCGGCAGCCGCACCGCGGACACACCAAGCCCCGCTCGTTCCGCCGGGTCGAGGTCATCGCCGTTTCCTCCGCTGCCATGCGGCGAAGCTGACGCGCTCGCGCTTGGTAAGGGCCTGGCCGTCCGTGCCCGGCAGGACCACGCCCTGGAGCGAGGCGGCCACGGCGCAGCCGACGAGACCATCGAACCAGTGGTTGTCCCCCCGCTCGGGACGCGGCTTCCACTCATCGACCGTGCGGCCCCGGCCCTCGGTCTTGACGCGGTACTCGGCGGTCAGATGCTCGGCAAACAGGCGGTGCTGCTCCGGCCGATCGCCAAACAGCGACAGACACCCCCGGTCGCCCAACGCCACGGCAAGCCTGGCGTAGATGAACGACTTCCAGTAGTTGGTGTCGTACACCACGTGCCGCACCGCTCGCTTGCCCTGCACGTTGGGCATCCGCCAGTTCAAGCCGACGCGATCCCCCGGCCGCCGCTTGTACTCGCTGAACGGCTGGCTGGAAGCACCGACAAATCGCCCGTGGCTGGGCAGCACAATCCCGGCATACGCTGATTGCCGGCAGAATTGGTAGACGACATCCGTCGACGACCCCCAATTGGCGTCGATCAGGCAGCGCTCGATTCGCAACAGCGCCCCATCATCCCGTCGCCACTCGCGGCCCAGGTAGTCCTGGGTCAGCGCTTCCAGCCCCGCGTAGATCGCTCCCTCCAGGCCGCCGGCCTTGGTCACCGCCGCCAGCGTGGGCCGGGCGTCGCGCAGCGTGAAGTACGGCCGCTTCTGGTCGGGGTAGGTGCCATAGTCGAGGACGTAGCCGGTGAAGTCCTCCTCCCAGGCACAGACGACGAAGAACAGCAGATGGGCCTGCACGTCGATGAACATGGTGACGTGGTTGCAACCGATGGGCACTTCGCCGCGCTGCATGCGGTTGAGTTTGCTCGCGATCTGGTCGGCGGTCAGTTCGTCCGGCTCGACGGTCTCCTCAGGTAACGGCTCATTCTGGTACTCAGCAAAGAACCTGGATGGCCGACAGTTCGTCGTGGTTAAAGCGCTCCGGCCAGGCGACGGCGGCGCCGGCATCCATCTCGGCCCGATACTGCCGATAAAACTCGGTCGCTTCTTCACCGGCATGCCCTTGCCGCATGCTTTCCGCGCGAAGCTCGGCGTAGCGCTGCCAGAGCTTCTCGTTGGTCGGGAACGAGTAGACCATCTTGGTCCGTTCGCCGTTCCACTCCGGGTGCTTGTCGCGATTGAGGATGTTGTCGGCCATGTCGCCAGGGCGGATGACCGTGCAGGGCATGATGCCGCTGATCTTCTTGCCGGGACCGGCCAGGCCGAGCACCGCCCCGGCCAGGATGCTCTCGCGCGTGGCGCATTGGGACAGGCTGCGGGCACTCTCGTCGGTCTGGGGGTCGTCCCCTCCGAGTACCCGTGTGGACGCGAGGACCGAATGCAAGTCGGCGTGCAGCACCACCACGCCCGTCTTGGCGTCCGGGTCGATTTCGATTCGCTGCACGAACGCCTCGACCAACTGCCGGTCCGCCAGATTGACCTCCTCCTTGTCGGCCAGCCGCTCCAGCTTGTCGAACTGCTCGTTGGCCCAGTCGCGGAGTTGCTGCGGCGTCAGCAGCGACGAGGACGCGACCTCGGCCGACGGCAGCTTGCCTTGCAGGGCGTCCCGCTTCCGCTTCAGGTCGGCCAGCACGGCGGGCAGGTCGTCGATCCCCTCGAACGTCGGGTCGGCCAACAGCGTCACCGTCGCCTTGATGCGCCGGTTCAACTGCTCAATTTCCCGCCGCACCGCCGACGTGTCCGGGGCTTCGACCTGCTTGGTCATCGCCCGGACGAAGGCCTCGATGGCCTGCTTCCGCGTTTTGGCGTCGCCCTGCAGAACCCGGCCGATGGCCCGCAGCACGAAGGCGTCGAGGGCCGGGCCGGGGATGCGAACCAGGCCACAGACCGCCTTGCCGTAGCGGTGGTAGCCGGCGCAGGTGTAATGGCGGTACGGCGGGCCGTACTCCGGCTTGCGGCGGGCGTCGCGGACGGTGGTGAAGCTCGACCCGCAGCGTTTGCACACCAGCAGGGTCGAGACCAGCGTCCGCCGCATCGACCGGGCCTTACCGCCGGCGAACCGGCGTTTGGCCATCGCGGCCTGGGCGGCGTCGAATGTCTCCTGCGAGATCAGCGGCTCGTGGACGCCTGGGACGATCACCCAATCCTCGCGGGCGTTCTTGAAGCTGCCACGCCGGCCCTTCTTGGGCCGGAGCGTGCCGCTGCCACTCATGCCGAACAGGCTGCCCTCAGTCCGCTTGTTGTAGACCAGCGAGCCGCAGTAGACCGGGTTGCGAAGCATCTGGGCGATGTTCGACATGTTCCAGTGGGAGCCGAACATGCTCGGGATGCCTTCCTCGTTCAGGCGGGCGGCGATGGAGCGGTAGCCGTAGCCCTGCACGCAGAGTTCGAACATCCGCTGAACCGCGCGGACGCGCTCCGGCGTGCTGGGGACGAGGCGAACAATGTCTCCCTTGGCCTTGGCCACATGAACATCGCCAGCGATGGTGCGGATGACGCGGCCGTCCGGCCCGATCTCCCGTTTGCTGCCGTCGGGCAGCCAGCGCAGCGTGCGCAGCACCTGGCCGTCGGGAGTGAGGTGCTGCTTGTCGTAGCCGTAGGGCGGCTGGCCACCCGGTGCGCTCTTGCGCTCTCGCAGGTTGGACAACTGTCCGCGAATCGAATCGCGGGCCAGCTTGATCGAGTACTGCCGCGCCTGCCAGGACTTGACGCCCTGGATCAGTTCGCCTTCGTCGCCTTCGGGAATGCCCTCGGCGGTGAAGACGACGTTGACGCCGGCCAGGTGCAAGCGGTGCAGGTAGTAGCCGGTCTCGTTGGTGCCGCCCCGCGAGAAGCGGGAGATGTCGTAGCACAGGATGGTCTCGAAATCGCGGCCATTCTCGGCAGTCGCGATAAGCTGCTCGAAGGCGTTGCGCCCCTTGGTGCTGGTGCCAGAAATTGCGTCGTCGATGAACCAGCGCTTGATGGCGTAGCCGTTGTCTTTGGCCCACCGTTCGACGAACGCCTGCTGATCGGGGATGGACCGCTCCTGCATGTCGGTGCTTCTTCTGGCGTAGCCGACTGCCGGGATGAGCTTCTTGGTCATGGTGGTGTTCTCCTTGGAATGCGACGGGCCCCGCCAGACGCGTGGCGTCAGCGGGGCGCGGCTGAGCGTCTAGCATGGACGCTTGGCGAGGTCGAACTGCCCGCGAGCGACCTTCTTGAACCGGGCCTCCTTGCCCTTGGCCCTGATCTGCCGCAGCAGTGAGGAGTACAGCGTCGCCTCGGGCGTTTTGCCGCCGGGCGAGGTCCAGAGGCCTTTCGCCGCCATCGCCTCGACCATCGCCCGGCACGTCATCGGCCGGCCGGCCTCGGCCAGGACACGCTCGGCGGCGGCGATCTGGCTCAGCTTCTCGGCCGGGGCCAGCGTCGCCTTGGCCTTCTTCGCCTTGCCCGTGGTCGTCTTCTTTGTCTTCGTTGCCATCGTCGTTCCTCCCGTTCGGGGTTAGCTGGTTGGCGAGGCGAACGTCGCCCCGCGTCAGGACAGTCAGTTACAGCCAGGAAGCCCGAAGTCCAGCTAACCTTCCGCAGTTTCCGCAGATTTTTCCTCGACCTCGATCAGGCGACGCCGGCCGGCCCGGATGTCGGCCTCCAGTTCCTTGAAGAACCGCCATTCCCATAGCGGCACGATGGCGACGATCCCTTTGCGGTAGCGCGTCACGATGACCGGTTCGTCGGATTCGGCCACCATCCGGCAGGCGAAGCCAAGGCATTCGCGGAGATGGGTGACGGCCATTTCGTGTTCCGTTGGCATGACAAACCCGGACATGTACAAGAAAGAAACTGTACCCTGATTCGCAGCTGTTCCCGCCGCGGTCTCGGGCACGATGTCGCGTTGGAAGTACCTAGCCGGCGTGGGGATGGGATGGCCTTCGTGCCGACC